>JAABVA010000042.1_pt1 | contig 152463 bp, 144 predicted proteins | sample 5560331 | NCBI WGS metagenome assembly JAABVA01 (sample SAMN12812661, study PRJNA571458) | rock metagenome | isolation source: Antarctica rocks | place: Antarctica: Victoria Land, Mt New Zealand sud | collected 2016-01-07 | reverse complement strand
CAGCAAGACCGAGATCATCCGCTGCCTCAAGCGCTACCTCGTCCGGGAGATCTACACGGCCCTCCGGCCAGCACCCCAACCCCTGACCGACCTCACCACAGCCGCTTGACTTCCATAGGAGCATCGGACGCGGTGTTCTCGCCGAGCACGGGACTCCGATCGCCGTGGTGCCGCCGGCGGCACCGGTCCCGGGGGACGGTCAGCGGGGCAGCGGCGCCGGCCGGCCGGGTGAGCGGCGCCCGCGACTGGCCTGGTGCGCAAGCGGCCGGACCGGGTTCCCGGATCAGTCGTTCCGGTACAGGACGAAGGGTGCATCGGGGTGGACACCAGGGCGCCCAGCGATCAGACCCGGGCGATGGATGACACCCGCGTCGCGGATCCCGAGGCGGCGCATGACGGCCTGCGACGCGAGGTTGTGCACCTCGGTGAAGGACACCACCGGCAGGTGCGGGAAGAAGACCGCAGCCCACTCCAGGGCCGCCCGCCCGATCTCCGTCGCGTACCCCCGGCCGGTCAGGGCGTCCCGGATGACCCAGCCCAGCTCCAGCAGGACGGCCTCGCCATCGAGGTCGAAGCGAGTGCAGCCGCCGCGGCCGACGAGTGACCTGCTCGACCGGTCATGTGCCAGCCACTTCCCAACACCGTCAACGGCCCACCGCCCGGCCATGCTCATGGTCCACGACTCGACGGTCGCCCGACTCCACGGTCCGGTCCACAAGGCGACGACGGGATCGCTGTACAGCAGGACCAGGTCCTCCACGTCCCGGACCCCGACCGGTGTCAACACCAGGCGAGCCGTCCACACCGGGTCGGTCGGCTCAGCCGGGCCCGTAGCCAAGGCGTCAGATCCCCCGCCGGTCGTGGGGTTCAGCCGGTCCACGGCATCGGGGTGGTGGCCTGGCAGCCCGGTTGTCCGCGGCCCGGCCACGGCTGGCCGAAGGAGCGGTTGCAGGGGCACCGCAGCGGGGTGTTGGGGTTGGCGGTGACCCGGAACCTCGGGGGCTTCAGCTGAGCGCCGTAGTCGACCCGGGCTCCGACGAGGACCTCACCAGCTGCGGGGCTGACGGCCAGCACAGCACCCCGGCAGCCGAAGACGTGATCCCCGGCCTGCGGCGGGTCCGCGGTCCAGGCGTAGGCCACGCCGCAGCATCCGGTTGGGCTCAGGTCGACGCGGACGGTGCCGCCGGCGACCTCGAGCTGCTCGACGGCGGCGCGGGTGACAGTGAACGGCGGGTGGGACACCTCAGTCATCGTGTTGGTCTAGCACCGGGCACTGACAGCACGGGGCCCACCCGAAGGACCCGTCACGCTGACGTCCCATCGTGGTCGTCGGGAGCCGGGTGGATCTGCCAGATCCAGCCGAGGAGGCGCAGGCCGAGCCGCCGGGCGACGCCCTGAGAGGCGAGGTTGTGCTCGGCGGTGCTGTAGAAGAGCACGCCGTGATCCTGGCGGGCGACCGCCGCCCAGGCGGCGGTCACCGTGGCCGCGTGCCCTCGCCGGCGGCTGTCGGGGTGGGTCCACACGCCGGCCTCGGCCGCGGTGTGGTCGGCGCGCGGGGTGTGGCACGACGCCACCACCAGGAGTCCGTCCATGGCGATCGCCCACGGACCCAGCCAGCCGGCCAGCAGATCCTCCCATTCCTGCGGTGTCCACCATGGCTGCGGCCGGGCGGCCCGTAGCAAGGCAGGAGTCGGCTCAGCGGAGGTGAACAGCTGACCCGCGCTGGGGAGGGCGGGCGTGGACTGCACCAGGTAGGTGGGTCCGCCGGTGACCGACGTGGGCTTCTGAGGTGCCAGCAGCTCGGCCCACCGGTTCAGCTCCGGCGGGCGGTGGGCGAGGTCTTCTGTCCTGCTGCCGAAGCGGGGAAATTCCGTCAGCCGGACGGCCACGGCTGAGGGGACATGAGAGCTGATCCGCACCGCGCACCCATCGGTGGCGACAGCCAGCGCGAGCAGAGGAGGCGACTTGTCACGGCCATGGGCGTCTGTGCCCCACAGCAGGTCCATCTCCTGCTCCAACAGGTCGACGGCGCGTATCACCGGAAGCTAGTGCGGACCGGGCGGGCGCCCCTCACGGCAACAGCGAGGAGGTGTCCCGCACCGTCCCGCGTCGCCAGGTCGAGTTCCCGGCCGCGACAACAGCGACGGTGGACAGCAGCACGCCGCTTCCGACCAGCGTCGCGGCTGGTCCGAACGTCGAGGCCGCCACACCGAGCAGCGGCGCGGCCGCCACGAGGGTCGCTGCCTGGGTGAGGCTGAGCAGTGACTGCACCCGGGACAGGAACGCGGCCGGGGTGGCTAGCAGGATCAGCGGGAACGTGTGGGCGGTGAACACGGCGACACCTGCTCCGGCGAGCACCGCTGCACCGACGGAGACCGGGAGTCCGCCGGCCAGCCCGAGCGCTGTCAGTGCCAGACCGGCGACGAGCAGTCCGAGGGCGGCGACCGGGCCGGAGCGGTGGGCGGTGCCGGTGCGGGCGATGACCAGGGTGACGGCGATGGCGCCCAAGCTGAGACCGCCGAGGAGGAGCCCACCGCTGGCGGCGGTCCCGCCGCGGGACCGGACCAGCAGCGGGACGAGGACGGAGCCGACGGGGACGAACACCCCTGCGGCGACCGCTACCAGCGCGAAGGAGGAGCGGATCAGCGGCTCCCGGGCGGCGGTGGCCACCCCGGCGCGGCCTTCGTTCCACAGCGACTGGCGGGGACCCGCCGCGGCGGCGCGGACACCGCGCAGGCACACGAGCACGATCAGGATCGGTGCGTAGGAGACCGCGTCGACCGTGACGGCCACGGCGAAGCCCGCCGCGGCGACCAGGACCCCGCCGAGGGGGCCGCCGATCAGATCCGCCAGCTCTCCGCCGGATCCCCGCAGCGCAACGGCCCGGGAGACCTGGTCCTCCGAGACCAGGTGTCGGGGCATCGACCCCTCAGCGGGCAGGTAGAATGCGGTGACCGCGCCCTCGACGACTGCTGCGCCGAGCAGCAGCCACAGCGGGGTGCCGATGACCGCGGCGGTGACGGCGAGACCGGTGGTGCCCACCAGCAGCGCGGTGTCGCCCGCGATCATCACGGCCCGCGCGCCGACGCGGTCAGCGACCGCGCCGCCGATCAGCAGGAGGACAGTCCGGGCGCCGACGAGCACGGTGATGACCAGACCCGCCGCCGAGCCGCCGTGGGCGCTGGCGGCCCAGCCAAGCGCGAAGTACAACGCGGCCACGCCGACGTTCGACACGGTCGCCGCGCCCACCCAGACCAGGTAGGAACGCGGCAGGGGCACCCGCGGCGCCGAGACGGCCGGGGAGTCCGCCACTCGCCCATCGTTGGAGTTGAGTCCCTCAGAGTCAATCAGACGGTCTTCAGAGTTGAGTCTCCTCGAGTTAGGAACCGCTGTTGGGAGAACACTCACCGCGACCAACCAGCCAGAGTGCACCGCCTACCGCGGTGGTGGCCTGCTGCGGTGTCCGGGAGAGCAGCGTGGTCAGAGTGGTGTAGAGCGACGTCGGCCGCGACCAGCCGGCTCGTACCCGAGATCCCCCCGGCTCGTCGTCGGCCGGGTCGCCGGCTGGCCGAACCCCGTCGCTGCCTGATGCCGCGCCGCCCGGGCATCACACCGTCGTGGCGGTGTGGGTGGCCGGTGGGTGTCCGTGCGACGTCGGTGCTCCGGGATGAGCGGTGCTCAGCCGGTGAGGCCGGTCAAGGCCGCCCGCGGCTGACCCGGTGGTGTCGACCAGCCGTAGGTTCTCGGCGTGCACCGCAGCCGCGTCTCGACCCTGCTGATCGACACATCCGTGAAGGACGCGCCGCGAGCGGCGGCGTTCTGGTCCGCAGTGACGGGGTCGCCGCTGAGCTCCACAGCTGATGAGCCGCAGTTCACCGGCCTCCGGGACGCGGTGCCCGGTCTGGTGGTGGCCGTCCAGGCGGTCGATGACGCGGCCCGGTACCACCTCGACGTCGAGACCGATGACGTGGCCGCCGAGGTCGCCCGGCTCGTGGGTCTCAGGGCCGGCGAGGTGTCGACCTGGGCGGGGTGTCACACCCTGCGCACTCCGGGCGGGCACCTCGTGTGCGTCATCCCGGTCCACAGCGACCCCGCCGAGTTCCTCGACCACTCCCACCCTTGGGCGTAGGGCTACCCGAGCAGGTGCGGATTGTCGAGGTCGGTGTTGTCGATGACGAGGCTGGCCCGGAGTCGGGGCTGGCACTGCTCGTAGTACAGCTGCTGGGCCTGCACGTACCGCGCCAGGGCGGGGTGGTCGGGGTCAGCGGGTGAGCCGTCCCGTGCGGCCATCCGGGCTGCGCTGACCGGGAAGGGCACGTCGAGGTAGATCGACAGGTCCCAGCGGTCGCGGAGGGCGTCGCGGTGGAGGAACACGCCGTCCAGGACGAGGACCGCTCCCGCCGGGGGTTGCCGCCACGGCAGGTCGAGCGCCTCGTCTGTCGCGAGGTCGTGGCTGGCGGTGCGGTAGCGGCCGGAGCCGCCGGGCCGGAGCGGCTCGAGGAGGTCGGTCCGCAGCCGGGGGTAGTCGAAGGAGTCGAGCCAGTAGCCCTCCGGAGAGCGGCGGCCGCGCCGGTGCCGGACGGCCCGCGGGGTCTGGAACCCGTCGACCGACGCGCGGATGACCTGACGTCCGCGCTCGCGCAGAGTCCCGGCGAGCTCGTCAGCGAAGACGGACTTACCGGCGCCGTCGACCCCGTCGACGGCGACGAGCACCCAGGCGCTGGGTGATGCCGACGGGACACGGCTGGCGACCTGTTCGAGCACCGCCCGCCGGGAGGGGCTGATCTCCCGGGCGGGCATCGGCTGATCCTGCGGCACGCCGACTCCCCCCGAGCCGTTCGGGATGTCCCCGGCTCTGGTCGACCGGCTCTCCGCGGGGTGGACGTCGCGGGCATCGACCGCGCCCGGTGGCCGATCCGTCGGGTACCTTCACCGGTCGCCCCACCCTCGCGACAGGCCCGCCGTCCTGGAGCTGCGGGCCGTCCCGATCTGACCAGCAGGTCCCGGCCGTGTCCCGTGTGCGTCCACGACCCTACGAGTCGGTCAGGCCTGCCACACGGTGGCCGTCGGGCGCTGACCCGCGCGACCAGGCGGCGCATGCGGTGTCGCTGCGGCCACGAGCTGCCATGCGACGACTTCGAGGAGGACAGGGTGGGCGACGTCGGCAGCCAGCCGGACCGGGTCCGGGGGAGACCCGGGCGGGGGCTGTTCGCGGCGTTGTTCGTCGACGCGGTCGGCAGCGGGTTGTGGCTGCCGTTCAACCTGATCTTCTTCACCCAGGCGCAGGGGGTGGCTCTCGGCCCGGCTGGGGTCGCCCTCACCGCGGGGGCCCTCGCGGGGCTGGTGGTCGGCCAGCTCAGCGGCGGCGTGCTGGACCGGGTCGGCCCGCACCGGGCGCTGGTGGTCAGCAACCTGACCCGTGCGGTGGTGTTCACCGCCTACCCGTTTGTGCACCACCCGCTCGCGGTCGCCGCTGTGGTGGGGGTGGTGTCCGCCGGGGACCGGGTGTTCTGGACCGCGAACTACCCCTACTTGTCCTCGTGGGCGAAGGCCGCGACGTGGACCGGCTGTTCGCGACCGTCGGGATCCTCCAGCTGGTCGGCCTCGGGCTGGGAGCCGCCGCCGCCGGGGTCTTCGCGACCAACACCCCCGCCCTGCACGCCCTGGCATGGGCGAACGCCGCGTCGTTCGCGGTGTCCGGGCTGCTGATCGCCCGCGAACCGGCCCGCCCGGCCGCCGAGCCCACCGACCCCCTCGCCGAGCCCACCGACCCCGCCGCCGAGCCCGGGGGCGGTCGGCCGCGGACGGTGTGGCGGGACCGGCCGTACCTGCTGCTGTGCGGGGTGCAGATCCTGCTGGTCCTGCTCAGCTCCTCGTACGTGATCATCCTGCCGCTGGTGATCCTGCACGTGTTCCACGGCCCGACCTGGCTGGTCGGCTCGTCGATCGTCGCGGGGAACGTCGTCCTTGCCGGCGTGCAGCGGCCGGTCGTCCGGTACAGCCGGACGCGCCCGCGGCGCACCGCGATCCTCGCGGCGCTGCCGGTGTACGCGGTGTCGTTCGGGCTGCTCACCGCCCTCGACCACCACCGCGCAGCCGGGACCCTCGTGACCGGTGTCCTGCTCGCGGCGGCCCTCGGTGGGCTCGCCGAGGCGATCTCCACTCCGCTGATGATCAGCGCCGCCGCGAGCGCCGCGCCCGCCGGTTCGCAGGGCCGCTACAGCGCCGCGTTCCAGACCAGCTGGGGACTCGCCGAGACCATCGCCCCGCTGCTGTTCACCCGGCTCCTCCTCAGCGGCAACACCGCCCTGTGGGTCACCCTCACCGCGGTCGCCGCGCTCACCGCACCCGTCGTCATCCGAGCCAGCCGGCGGCTCCCGCTCCAGGTGCTCGCCGCCGGCGGCGACGGGGGCTAGGCCGATCCGGCGTCAGCGGGGCCGTCCGGTGGGGAAACCGGCGGCGCTCCGGTGAGGTGGTCATCAGCGGCGACTTCCGGGTCGACTCCCACGTCGGCGCGCCACCCACAGGAGCAGAACGGGCGGGTGATGCCCCGGACGACGTTGTGCGCGGCGACCTCCAACTGAGGTCCGTCCCCCGCTCGCCGTTTCACGCAGGTCATGATCTCGCTTCCCTGGGCGGTGGGTGTCCGCCCGACCGCCCAGTGGAAAGCCAGGACCGGGGGGGGGGGACATCCGGTGACTGGGGCGCTGTGGTGCAGCGTCGTTCGGTGGTGCTGCACCGCTGATCGCGCGACCACCAGGGTGGGGGACGCACCGGGTGCGGGCCGGGCGTGGCTACCCTTCCAGCTTCAGGGTCGGGGCGAGACAGAGGGATGTGGCGGGATGCGGCAGGACAGCGGAAAGGGCCAGCCGTGTTTGACCGCTGCCTATCCCGGAGACCGACGTGCCCACCACCACCTTCAATCTCGGCATTCTCGCGCACATCGACGCAGGTAAGACCAGCCTCACCGAGCGGCTGCTGTTCGACCACGGCGCCGTCGCCGAGCTCGGCAGTGTCGACGCCGGCAGCACCCAGACCGACACCAACGATCTGGAACGCGAACGGGGCATCACGATCCGCTCGGCGGTGGCGCCGTTCGTCACCGGTGACCTGCAGGTGAACCTTGTCGACACCCCCGGTCACCCCGACTTCATCGCCGAGGTCGAGCGGGCCCTATCCGTGCTCGACGGCGCGGTGCTGGTCGTGTCGGCGGTGGAGGGGGTTCAGGCCCAGACGCGGGTCCTGTGGAGGTCGCTGCAGGCGATCGGGCTGCCGGTGCTGGTGTTCGTCAACAAGATCGACCGTATGGGTGCCCGCTCCGCCGGCGTCCTCGCCGACCTCCACACCAAACTCGGGCTGCTGCTGGTCCCGATGACCGCGGTGGTCGACGCGGGAACCCCGGCCGCGCGCAGCGTCGGGTGTTCCTGGGATGACCGGACCTTCCGCGCCGACACCGCGGCGGTCCTGGCCGACCACGACGAGGCGCTGCTGGGTCGGCTCGTCGACGGTGGGGCGCCTTCCCCGGCGGAGCTGACGGGTCTGCTCGCGGCGCAGACCAGCGCGGGACTGGTGCAGCCGGTGTACTGCGGGTCCGCGCTCACCGGGGTGGGGACCGCCGCGCTGGTCGAGGGGATCCGGACCCTGTTGACCGAACCGGCGGCGGATCCCACGGCCCCGGTCCGGGGCACGGTGTTCGCGATCGACCGGACTCCCGGCGGGGCGAAGCTCGCCTACCTGCGGCTGTTCGCGGGGGAGCTCCGAGAGCGCCAGCAGGTCAGGTTCACCCGACAGGAGCCGGGCGGCGCGACCAGTGAGGTCACCGGGCGGATCAGCGCCCTTCAGGTCGTCGAAGCGCCGCCGGGTGGGTCGGGCGGGCCCCGGGCCGCGGGCAGCCGGGGGGTGCTCAGGGCGGGGAGCATCGGGACGGTGGGCGGCCTGCCCGGCCTGCGGGTCGGTGACCGGCTGGGCGGTGGCGGGGAGTTTCGCGGACCGGCCCGGTTCCCGTCCCCGAGTCTGGAGTCTGTGGTCCGGGCGCGGCGGCCCGGGCAGGAGGCGGCGTTGCACGCCGCGCTCACCCGCCTGGCCGATGAGGACCCGCTCATCCGGACCCGCGTCGCCGGCGGCGGCGCGACGTCGGTGCTGCTCTACGGGGCGGTCCAGCGGGAGGTGCTCACCGCCCGACTCGAGCGGGACTTCGGGGTGCAGGCGGTGTTCGGCCGGGTCCGCCCGGTGTACGTCGAACGCCCGACCCGACCCGCAGCTGCGGTCACCGAGATGAACCGGCGGGGCCCGAACGTGTTCTGGGCGACCATCGGGCTGCGGGTGCACCCCGCGCCGGTGGGCGCCGGCAACAGCTTCGCCAACGAAGCCGAGTGGGGCGCGCTCCCGCAGGCCTTCCACCGGGCCATCCAGGATGCCGCGCTGCACGCCCTCGGGCAGGGCCTGCACGGCTGGGAGGTCACCGACTGCGTCGTGACCCTGGACCGCGCGCAGTGGGCCGCACCGATGAGTACCGGCGCGGACTTCCGCCACCTCACCCCGCTGGTCCTCATGCGGGCCCTCACCCAGGCCGGGATCCGCCTCTACGAGCCCTGCCAGTCCGTGCAGATCGAGCTGCCCCCCGACACGGTCAGCGCCGTCATCGCGCTGCTCAGCGGTCTCGGGGCCGACATCACCCAGTCAGCGGGAAAGGGCACAGCCTGGCTGGTCACCGCCGACCTCCCGGCCCGCCTCGTTCCCGACGTCACCGCCGCGCTGCCCGGCCTGTCCCACGGCGAAGGAGCCCTGTGGACAGTCCCCGCCCCCGACCGGCCCGTCCGCGGCGCCACCCCGACCCGACAACGGTCCGACGGAAACCCCCTCGACTACGACGAATACCTGAGGTGGCTGTCGAACCCCAGCCTCACCCGCACCGCAACCCACCCTCAGGCGACCCCGTGACCGCAACGGGCGAGCCGACCGACTACGTGATGTTCATCAACGGGTCCTACGGCGTCGGCAAGTCCTCCGTCCTCGACCACCTCGGCGACCTGCTCGCCGCGGCCGGACGCCCCTTCGCGCTGATGGACGTCGACTGGTTCCACCGGTCATGGCCGCCGGCGGACAACGACCCGGACAATGTGCTGACCGAAGCCGCCAACATGGCGGCCGCCTGGTCCAACTACCGGGGCCCGGACCACGCCAGCTGATCCTCAGCGGCGTCATCGCCACCGCCACCGACCGGGAACGCCACGAACGCGCCCTCGGCCTGGTGGTCCGATCGGTCCGGCTCGAGGCCGACCCGGAGGTCACGGCATCTAGGCTGCGGAGCCGCTACCCCCAGCGGGCGGCTGCCCTGGCCTGGCATCTCGACCGGTACCAGCAGCTGGCCCGGCGGCTCGCCGCCGCCGACTCAGACGAGTTGATCATCGCCACCGACGACCTGACGCCCCGGGCGGTCGCCGAGCGGGTGCTCCACCATTTCGACCGATCACCGGGCGGTCCTACTCGGCAGCCGCCAGGTCGGTGCGGGTGACGCGGTAGCGCGCGGGTGCAGCCGACGCCGGTGCCCCGACCCATGCCGGAACTGCCTTCACGACCGGTCGCCGCCGGACACAGCGCCTATCGCTCGGACCACCGTGTGCTGGTGTTCGCTACCCCGGACAGTCCGCCACGGGACGGTTGCCCGGCAGCCCACGGACTCGGCGTGCGCACCACTTGGGCCGCTCGGCGGTGGGCGTTCACCGTGGGGACGGTGGCCGGCTTCGGCGGCGGGTGGGGGCCAGGACGAGCGCGGCGAGCAGGTAGCACCCGGCGTCGGCGAGGAGCAGGTAGACGGTCGTCCGGTCGGCGAGGTAGCCCGACAGGAGGATGCCCAGCAGCTGCGCGGCGCCGGCGGCGGCGGTGACGACCCCGAACACCCGGCCGCGGGCCCCGGGCTCGGGCAGCGACTGCAGCAGCGTCGTCTGGGTCGCCGCGACGGCGGCGAAGGGGAGCCCGGCGATGGTGACGAGGACCAGCGCCGGCCACAGCCCGCCGTAGAGCAGTGGGTAGCCGATCATCACGGCCAGCAGCACACCGCAGGCGAACGCGGACCGACGCAGGGTCTGGGGTAGGCGGTCAGCTCGGACCCCTCTGCTGATGGCGACCGCCCCGGCCAGGCCACCGACCGCCTGGCAGCTCAGCAGCGCCCCGAGCGCGGTGCTGGCACCGAACACCTGCTGCACGTACGGGGCGAGCAGCGCCGACACGCATCCCTCGCCGAGACCGGTGACGACGAACACCAGCAGCAGACGGAGAAGCAGCGGCCGCCGCCGGATCTCCACCCAGCCGTGCGCCCAGCCGGCAGTCAGCCGGACCGGGACCATCGGCTCACCCGCCGCGGCGGTGGGCGAACGGTCACCGCCCGGGGTGCCCGGATGGGTGATCCGGCTGACCCCGGCCGCGGCGACGGCGAAGCTGACCGCGTTGAGCACCGCGACGGCCGGCAGTCCCGCAGCGGCGTAGAGGACGCCGCCCGCGGCTGGCCCGACGAGCCGCGCGAGGCTGTAGCTGGCCCCCAGGAGGCTGTTCGCCGCGGGCAGACCCACCGCGGGCACCAGGCTGGGAATCAGGACGGCCTCGGCCGGGGCGACCAGCTGGCCGGCTGCCGCCTGCAGCAGGGCGACGCCCAGGACCACCCACCACGGCCCGACCAGGACCAGGCAGAACGCGAGGGTGACCGCCGCGAGGGCCGCGTTCGCGGCGATGAGCACCCGGCGGGGATCCCGGGTGTCGGCCACCGTCCCGGCCAGTGGTCCCAGCCCCAGCCCGGGCAGGGCCTGCGCGGTCGCTGTCAGGGCGGTCGCGAACGTCGACCCGGTCTGCTGATACACGAAGTAGGGCAGGGCCACGAACTGCATGTGGGTCCCCACCTGCGACACCAGACCAGCCGACCACAGCCACCGGACGTCGACGATCGCCAGGACCCGCCCGGTGGGTGACGGTCCGGGCGGTGCGGGAGTGGAGGGCACCCCCGCAGGGTCGACACTGAGCTGGTGCGAAGGGAACAGCCGGATTCACCTAGACCGTTCGTGGTGTCCGACCAGGTCCAGGCGCGGTTCCTCACCGACCCGGCGAAGAAGACGTTCTTCGTCCCGTACCTCGCCCGTGAGCGGCGCATCGGTGAAGCCGCAGCGGAGGTCGGGTGCTCGGTGAACCGGATGCTCTACCAGGTCCGGACCCTGCTCGGCTGCGGGCTGCTGCGCGTGCTCCGGGAGGAACCGCGCGCCGGACGCGCGGTCAAGGTGTACCGGTCGGTCCACGACGCCTACTTCGTCCCGTTCCACGCCACGCCCTACAACACCCTCGAGCAGCGGATCACCGTGCAGGGCGACCCCATCTGGACTGGGCTCGTCGCCGCCTACGCCGACGCTCTGCGCCGCAGCAGCCGCCACGGCCACCTCCTCCACCGGGTCCACGACGTCGTCCACACCACCGACCAGCTCCCCGACCGAACCCCCAGCGGGCAGGCCCTGTTCTGGTCCGACAGCACCCTGACCATCCGCGACGCCGACGCGCGACAGCTCGGTGCGGAGATCCGCGCCTGGTACGACAGCGCCCAGCAAATGAACGCCGAAGCCCACGGGGACACCACCGCCCGCCGCTACCTCTGCCTCGCAGCGCTGCTACCCAGCAGACCGATCCACTCCTGACGGGCGGTACCCACCGTCGCCGGCCCGGACAGGTGCTGCCGGTCAGATCCGTGACGTGAGGGGTGGGCTGGCGAAACCGCGTTTCCGGTTCGCGCGTCGCCCGTACGGTGCACGCTGTGGCGTCGCTCGTCCCCTACCAGCCGTTGCCGATCGACCAGTCCGACGTCCGATACGAGCACGGCCCCGACTCGGTGCGCCAGCCTGGGGTTCGGGTCGGGCAGACCGTCGAGCTGTCGCTGAGTGACAGCGCGGTCTACCCGGGTACCTCCCGCCGGGTGTGGGTGCACGTTCCCGCGGGGTACGACGCGGCTTGTCCGGCCGCGGTCGTCGTCTTCCAGGACGGCTGGTGGTACCTGGACCCCGAAGGTGAGGTGCGCGGCGGGATCGTCCTCGACAACCTCGTGGCCGCGAGGCACCTGCCCATGACGATCGGTGTCTTCGTCGACCCCGGGGTGTTCGAGGGCGTCGAGGACCCGGCCGAGCGCAAGAACCGCAACGCCGAGTACGACGCGTTCGACGACCGCTACGTCACCTGCCTCCTCGACGAGGTCCTACCCCAGGTGCGGCGGGTTGGTCGATCAGCGAGGACCCCGACGACTGGGCGATCTGCGGTGGCAGCAGCGGCGGCAGCTGCGCTGTCACGGCCGCCTGGCTGCGCCCCGACAGGTTCCGAAAGGTCCTCGGCTGCCTCTCGAGTTTTGCCCAAATCCCCGACGGCAACCCCTATCCGGCGTTGATCCCGCCCCCCCCGCAAGCCTCTTCGGATCTTCCTGCAGGCCGGGCACCGCGACCTCCACTGGGACGAGCCGCAGCGGAACTGGTTGGCGGACAACCTCCGGGTGGCCGCGGCCCTCGCTGAGGCGGGCTACGACGTCCGGCTCGTGCTCGGCGACGGGGGCCACAACCCGAACCACGGCGGTGTGCTGCTACCCGACGCGCTCCGCTGGCTCTACCGGCCCGCCGATCCGGTCGTGCAGGCGTGAGCTCCGGTGACATCGCCGTCGACGCGTCCCCCCGCGCACTCAGCTCGGCCGCGTAGACGGCCGCAGGGAGCGGCGTCCAGCCGGGTCGCTCATCGCTGGACCCCTGGAGTCTCGGATGCGTTGCCACTGCCGCCCATCTCGGATATCGCGATCCGGGCGAGGTGCAGGGTGAGGTCGGCGTTCACGGTCACCTGTAAGGGGAGGACGCTGAGGATCTGCTGGAGCACCTGATCCCGAACCGGGGTTGGCAGCTGGAGGTAAGCCGAGATCGTCGACAGGTGGCCGATGTACTCCTGAGCTGACATGGTCACCCGGCGTTCGATCGTCACCTGGCGGACGTCGCGGAACCGCCCGGACCCGGCCAGTTCGGTTCCCGGCCACTGCATCGGGCTCTCGGCGGGCGTCGCGTCCGGAGCGGGGACGTCGTCGTCGGGGAGCAACGGACGTCTGACGGTACGGACGGCGTCGGCGACAGCAGGGTCGTCGAGATGGGACTGAGCCCCGAAGGACGCGAACACCCCGTCGGCAGTGAGCAGTGCCGCCACCCGCGCCCAGCGGTGCACCGGCTCGGTCCAGTGCAGGGCGGCCGCGGCGAACACCAGGTCGAAGTTGCCGGTGAGGTGCAGATCCTCGAACGCGGCCCGAACGGTGGTGACCGTCGAGGGCACGTGCTTCCGGAACTCGGTGAGCATCGCGGCGTCCGGCTCGGTGGCGGTCACCGCGATCCCGCGCGCAGCGAACACGCGGGTCGCCTTCCCAGTCCCGGCGCCGACTTCCAACGCCGTCCGAACCGGGGTCTGGACGTAGGAGAGGACCTCGTCGAGCAGTCGTTCGGGGTAGCCGAGCCGGAACCGTTCGTAGGACGCTGCCACCGCCCCGAAGCTCAACGCACGTTCGGTCACCGACCAACGGTCTCATCCTCCTCCGCGGTCCCGGTCACGAGCCAGCGCAGGCGACGGGGTCGCGCGTGGCCGGTCAGGGCTGGTCAGGGAGCCTGCGGTGCGCTGCCCTACACCGCGCCCTTTCGGCCGGGGCCCGGGCGGGCGCCGGTGCAGCGACGCGTCGCCGCGGGGGTCAACCTTCGCGGTGGATGGCGTCGGACAGCCGCCGGGCCAGGTCCTCGCGGTCAGGGCCCGCGAACTGCTCCTCCCGGGGCGCGCCGAGGTAGGCGAACACCGCGGGACCCCGCCGGTCGGCGGGCAGGTCGGTGTGGCGGGGGACGACGTGCGCGTGCAGGTGGGCGAAGCCCTCAGCCTCGGCGAACACCGCCACGTAGGTTTTCACGCACCCGGTCACCTCGACCAGTGCCCGGGACACCTGCCGCAGCAGGCTGCCGAACTCCGGGGCCTCGGCTTCTGACAGGTCGGCGACGGACAGGACGTGCCGGCGGGGCAGCACCACCAGCCACCCTGGGAGGGAGCTGTTGAAGGCGTGCGCGACCCGCCAGTGATCGCCGACGTGGATCCGCTCCTCCACCGGCACGGCCGCCACCGCAGGATCGGAGTCACAGGCGTAGCAGCCGGCGTTGGAAGTCACGCCCCATCATCGGTGATCCGGACAACCGAGTGGACGCCGACGTCGCCGATCCCCGCGCTCGTGGATGCCGGAGAGCGGCTGCGAACGGTCCTGGCTCGGGCAACGGGGTTACCGAGTGCTGGGTCGTCTGCTCCGCACCGTCGGGGACCACCTCATCGAGGTGGTCTCCGCCCACCCAACAGCAGGGGCCAGCCGTCGGTCGCTGGGGCGCTATGAGCCGTGGTCGCACGAACGCGGGTCATCGGCCAGCAGGGCGTGCGCATGCATGTCGTGCCATCCGTCGAGGTGCAGAGCCTGAGCTCGCTTCGTACCTTCGACAGCGAAGCCCGCCTTCACCGCGACGCGGCAGGAGGCTGGATTCTGCGTCGAGTGGTCCAGCTCGAGGCGGTGGAACCCCACGTCGTCGAAGGCCCACGCGACCACGGCGTCCAGAGCACGGGCTGCGAACCCCTGGCCGCGAGCATCGGGCAGGATCCAGTAGCTCACCCCTGCTCGGCCCTCGGCCAGATGGGTGCCGCCGATGCCGACGCGCCCCCGGAGGAGGCCGTTGTGGGTGACAGCCCAACTGGCACCGGTGTCGTGCTCCCAACGGTTTGCCTCGTGGGACACCCACGCCTCGGCTTCGGCGAGGGACAGGGACCGACAGTGCCAGCGGTGGATCGCTGGGTCGGCGTACGCGGTGACCAGATCCGGTGCATCGCTGCGTAGCCACGGACGCAACGACATCTCAGCTGCGGGCAGCGACGGTTGCGCGCGGGTCGAGAGGCACCCCGGTCGCAGGACCGGCCCCGTCACAGCACCTGGCTGAGTCACCCCTCAACCTAACGGCGGCGTGGGCGGGAGGCCCGGAGCCCAACGTCCAGGAGCGCTGAGCGAGGCGATCGCGGATCGTCTCTGATCGGAGAATCTAGTGAGCCGCGGTGCACCCTTCGAGTGCGCCCGCTCGTTACCTGACAGCGAGGCGGGCTTACGCGTCCTATGACGGCTTCGGGCTCGCGGGCGCGCGAGGTGGGCGGTTGAGGTGGTCGACGATCAGGTGCGCGCACTCGGCGGTCGAGGTCCGGGTGGTGTCGACCTCGACGTCGTAGGTCATGCCGCGGTGGACCACCTCGGCTTGCGAGGTGGCCATCCCGACCACCCGGTCAGCCCGGACCGCTTCCCGCGCTGCAGCCACGGCGGGATCGCAGCGCACCCCGACCCAGACGACGTCCAACCCGGTCAGGACCGCACCGAGGTCGTTCTGGCCGTCCGCCTCGCAGGAACACCTCGTCGAGGATCAGCCCGACCCCAGCCGCGGCGATCGCGGCGAGCCCGCGGTACCAGGCCTGCTCCAGCGGCCGGTAGGCCGGCGCGACCCACACCTCACCCGCCGGCCCGAAGGTGACCACGGCGTTGGCACCGGATTGGGGCAGCGCTTCACCGAGGACGTCAGCCCCGAACGTCAGCCAGGGGAGGGGCAGCAGCAGCTGCAGTGCCCGGGCGATGGACGACTTCCCCGAGCTCGAGCCGCCGTTCAGGACGATCACCGCCGCCACCCACGAGACGATAGACGCCAGCGTCCACCGTCCCTGAACCCCATCCGCGTGACTCGCCAGACCCAGCGATCGAGTGGACCATGGGCGCATGAGCACAGGAAGCGAGCCGTCCGACGTCGATCCTCGCGAACAGGCGGACCCGAACGCAGCTGAGAAGCCCAGCCAACCCAGCTCGAAGGACGACGCCGAAGCAGCCGCCGCCCGGGCCAAGTCCCCCGCCGACGACCAGCCCGACGACCCGGACCCCTCCTGACAACCCGCTTCGGGCAGATCCTGCGCCGGTGCCGCACCCGACCTGGCCAGTCCCGGTAGGCGAAGCCCCAACCACTTCCGGTCGGCGGCGCAGCCAGTCCGGCCAGCTGCGGCCGCATGCATGCTCGAGCACTTCGTCGCCGATCGTGGGCATTTCCGTCAGAGCTGACGTGCCCTGAGCCGCCCCGGTGGCCGCCCGGGTCCACGTCCGCGCGAGCCGGCTCCGAATCCGTGCCGCTACGGGCGCGGCCTGACCAAGAGGACGCCGAGCACGACCCAGACGGCGCCGAGCACGATCGACCCGCCGTGGTCGCCGCCCGCGATGGCGACGATCATGCCGAGGAAAGGCAGCGGTGCCGCCCATCGCGGTCGCCCCGTGCGGATTGCGTCGATCCCGAACACGAGCAGACCGAGCAGGGTCAGCAGGAGACCGCCGAAGAAGACACCGCCCAGGGTGTTGCCGTCGTGGATGCTGCTGACGATCGATTCGACGGTCATCGCGGTGAATCCGACCTGGGCGACGAGAACTCCGATCCGTCCGACCCGACCCACGGCGAGGACGCGGCCGAGGATCGGAAGGGCGATGATCAGTGCCACGCACCCGAGTGCGAACGACAGATCGAGGACCTGACTGGCGGCGTCCCAGTTCTGGTCACCGGTGTGGTGGACGACCGCGATGACGCCCTCGACGGCGAACGCGGCTGCCGCGACGATCGACGCGATCGACGCGATCGTTGCGGGAGAGGTCCCGGTCGTCGATCGTCGGGGGTCGGCTGCGGTGGTGGTCGGCGACATCAGGAACTCCTCGGGTTGGTCGGCTCGGGTTGGCCGACATCAGGGATCACGGCGTCGCCCCCGCTACGGAGAAGGGGGCGAACCAGCGACTACGACCGTGGGCGTACCCGGCCCCCGGGTCACCCCGTGAGCTGATTCCTCGTTGTTCCCTGCCCCTTCACAGTGCGGTCATGGCCTGGCCGGCGACCGTGATCGGCAGGGCTGCGCAGTACAGGGACCTCGCGCTGGCGGGCGCGCTCGCTGCGCTCGGCGAGGCGGAACTGTTCGGTCACGAGCTCTACAACGCCAGACCGGTGTGGCCCGGCCCGTTGCCGGCCAACATGATGATGATCGCGGTCCTCGCCGTCCCCTTCGCGTGGCGTCGGAGACAACCGCTGGCCGCGGCCCTGGCGGTGTTCGCGGTGCTGACGGCGTCGAGTCTGCTGTGGGGCGCGGCCGAGGCGGCGACCGCGTTCATCGCGCTGATCGCCGCGACCTTCTCCGGCGCGACGCACAGCCGGCACGTCGTCTGGGTCGCCGCCGCCGCGGTGACCGCGTCGGCCGCGCACGGACTCAACGACCCGTCATCCACGAAAATCGCCGACTTGACGTGGACCTATGGCCTGGTGGCCATCAGCACCGTCCTCGGCCGCGCGGTGTGGCTGCGCCAGCACCGCATCGGCGTCCTCGAGTCCGACGCCGCATCAGCGGCCGAACGCCACACCCGCGAGGTCGCTGCCGCCACCGCCGCCGAGCGCGCGAGTATCGCCCGCGACCTGCACGACATCGTCAGTCATGCCGTGTCGGTCATCATCGTCCAAGCCCAGGTCGAAGCCCGGGCCCTGCCGGCCGGGCTGGACGTCGCCGCCGCCTCCCTTGCGGCGATCGAGTCCAGCGCCCGCGGCGCGATGACCGAGCTGCGTGAGCTCCTGCGGCTGCTGACCCCTGACGACGAGCCGCCCGCGACCACCCGCACGGCCTCGCTGAGCCAGGTCGGCGACCTCGTCGAACGTTGCCGCACAGCCGGGTTGACGGTGCAGCTGGACGGCGACCTCGACGTCGGGTTGTCCCCGCTCGCCGATCTCGCCGCGTACCGGCTGATCCAGGAGGCGTTGACCAACACGATGCGGCACGCCCCCGGCGCCACGGCGCGGGTCCAGCTGCACCGCCACGGGAACCAGCTCGAGATCGTGGTCTGCGACGACGGGCCCGCGGTCGCTGACCACGTGCCCTCCGGGACCGGGCGGGGCATCCTCGGGATGCGCGAGAGGCTGACGCTGGCCGGCGGCCACCTCGCCGAGGCGGCCCACGACGGTAACGGTTTCCGGGTGCGCGCCGTCGTCCCGCTGCAGTGCCGGTCGGCCCGCGCCGAGCTCGCCCCGTGATCCGCCTGCTCGTGGCCGACGACCAGGAGCTGGTTCGCACCGGTTTCCGATTCATCCTCGACGCTGAGCCCGACCTCGATGTCGTCGGCGAAGCCGCGGACGGGGCGGCGGCCGTCCGGCTCGCCACCCAGCTGCGGCCCGACGTCGTGCTCATGGACATCCACATGCCCAGGCTGGACGGGCTCGAGGCCACCCGTCAGCTGGCCACGACCAGCCCCGCGACGCGGGTGATCATCCTGACGACGTTTGATCTCGAGGAGTACGTGTACGCCGCGCTGGCCGCCGGGGTCAGTGGCTTCCTGCTCAAAGACGTCCGCGCCGACGTCCTCGCCGACGCGGTGCGTACCGTGCACCTCGGTGACGCGATGCTCGCCCCGTCGGTCACCAGGCGCCTACTCGCCCGGTTCGTGTCCACCCAACCGGTCCTCCATCCGGGCGCGGGCTCGGTGGCCTCCCTGACCGACCGGGAACGCGAGGTCCTCGTCCTCATGGCGCGCGGGCTGTCCAACGGCGACATCGCTTTCGCCCTGTTCCTCAGTCCGGCACGATCAAGACCCACATCAGCCGGATCTTCGCCAAGCTCGAGGTGCGCGACCGGGCCCAGCCGTCATCGCGGCCTATCAAGCCGGCCTGGTGACACCGGGCGCATGACGGCCATGGCCGGCATGCCGGCCGAGGACGACGTCCGGGCGGTCTGCGAAGCCACCCACACAGTTCCGCGCGCCAGGAGCGGAAACGGCTGGGGTGGGCCTCTCCACCGCCGACTCCGCGCCGGCGATCGAGAACGTGCTCTACTGGCGAAATCGTGACTGAGTGGATTGATCACTCGCGGGCGACGGGACGGCACCTTCGGCGTCGATAGTGCCAGTGCCTGTCACGCACGGGCCGACAGCGGAGACGGAGATCATGGCGAAGTTCATGACGATCGGATACGGCGATCGCGAGGGCTACGAACAGACCGACCAGGCCACCCGGGACGCCGCACATGACCATGACGCGCAACTGCGCAGCGCTGGAGCGGTCATGGGTGTCGCCGGTGCGCCGGTGCAGGTGCGCAACCAGGACGGGGCCGGCGTCGAGACCGCCAGCGGATCCTTCATGCACTCGTCCCTACCCGTTGCCGGCTTCACTCTCATCGAGGCGGCCGACTTGGCCCGGGCGGTCGACATCGCCTCACGGATGCCGTGCGCTGTCGCCCACGGTGTCGTCGAGGTCTGGCCGTTCGAGCAGACGCCGTAGGGAAGTCACCCAACGAGCAGTTCAGGGGACCGGCGGCGAGGGGTGCCCGGGTCGGATGGTGGCGCTACCGCCCCTCGACCACCAACCCCGCTGTCTCGTATGCGAACAAGACATCGACGTCGTGTGGGGGCGCGCTCGCAGTGCCACGTGGGGATGGTCGTCCATGGGCAGCACCTCGTGTCTGATCTGCGGCCACCCGCTGCCCGGGCCTGGTCGCCGGCCGGGAGTCGTGCCAGCAGGGTGTACTCGGCGAAGTCAGCTTTTCAGCGAGTGCGACGTCTCTGGCGTGGTACCGAACGGTCACGGCTCGTGACCACAGCGGTTGCGACCGAGGCGCGCGTGAGCGGTGTCGGCTGGGTCCGCCACCGCGAAGCACCTCGGCCGGTCGGTGGACACGGATAGCCGGCGGCCGTGGCGCTGCAGCCGCCGGGCACGGGAGCTGGGTGGCTACCGTCCCGCCGTGCACCCTGACCGGCCGGACCCGGGAGCTCACCCGGTCGAGTCCCGGGTAGGTCCGTGGCGCAACGCGGTGATGGCCGGGTTCGCCCTGGGTGGGGTGACGGTGTCGACGTGGGGTCCCCGGCTGCCCCAGCTGCGGGCCGACCTGCGGGTCGGGGACGCCGTGCTCGGGCTGGTCCTCGCGGGGGTGACGGTCGGGGCTGTCACCGGGCTGACCGTCGCGTCGGCGGTGCTGTCCTGGTTGGGCTCGCGACGGGCGATCCGGGCGCTGTTGTGGCTGGTCGCTGCCGGGGTGGCCACCATCGGTGTGGGCGGCGGCGTCGGTCATTCGGTGCCCGCGGTGGCGGTCGGCTTTGGGTGCGTCGGTCTGGGGATCGGCGGGGTCGACGTGCTGCTCAACGTCGAGGGTGCCGCGGTGGAAGCCGCTGCCGGGCGGACCCTGATGCCGCTGATGCACGCCGCCTGGTCGGCGGGTGCGGTGCTGGGCGCGGGGATCGGCGCCGGCGCCGCCGCAGCAGGGGTGCCGATCGTCGATCAGTTCGGGGGTGAAGCTGTCGTGATCGCCGTGGCGGCCGCGGTCGCGGTGCGGTCCCTACCCGCCACCGCGCGAGCACCCCGGGGGAGGGCGCGTCCCCCGGCGGCAATGCGCTTCCGGACGTGGCTTTGGGGTTGGCGCGACACCCGGCTGCTGCTGATCGGGCTGGTGATGCTCGGAGTCGAGCTCGGCGAGGGCAGCGCGAACAGCTGGCTCACCCTCGCCGTCAGGGACGGCCACCACCGCCCGGACGCCGTGGCCGCCCTGTTCTTCGTCGCGTTCGCCGTCGGAGAGACCCTCACCCGGGTGGTCGGCGGTCCGCTGGTGGACCGGGTCGGGCGGGTCCGCGCGGTCCGCGGGACCACCGCTCTCGGCGCGGTCGGGATCGTCGTGTTCGTGCTTGCGACCCCCGCGTGGCTCATCCTGGCCGGGACACTGCTGTGGGCGGTCGGTGTCTCCATGGGATTCCCCCTCGGGATGTCCGCCGCCGCCGACAGCGGCCCGGATCCCGCTCGCCGGGTCAGCGTCGTCGCCTCCGTCGGCTACCTGGCCAACCTCGCCGGACCGCCTACCGTCGGCTGGCTGTCCCAGAACGTCGGCCTGCTGAACGCCCTCTGGCTCGTCGGCGTGCTGCTCGCCATCGGGTTCACCGCAGCCGGCGCCCTGCGACCTTCCCGACCCGGATCCCGCCTGTCGACCGGGCCATGACCGGCAACCCACCCCGTCATCTCTCGCACGGACTGGCGTTCGCCGGTATGCCATCCGCCTGTCGGCCTGCGCCCCGAGCGGCCGCGGGTCCGATAGGCCGGTCAGCGGGAGTCGGTGAACGGTTGGGGGACACCGATCCGGCCGTCGCTCCACGTGAAGTAGGTGTGGGTCCCGTCGGTGGTGTTGTCGGTGTAGTCGCCGAAATTGGGGGTGATGAGTGATCCGGTGCCGGCCCAGTCGGTAGAGCCCGTGCTGATCGGGACGTCGGCGGCGTTCACGGCGGGGTTGGTTCGGCAGTCGGCGTAGTAGTCGGTCACCGTGGAGGTCGCGCCCCCGCGGTGGCGGTCGTACCACGAGGTGCAGATGGTGCCGTCGCTACGGACGCTGACCGCGGGCAGGAAGTGCAGCGCGTAGCTGGTGCCGTCGTCGACCCGATGGGTGGCGGAGAGGGTGGACAGCGACAGCGACGCGGTCCGCAGCCAGATGTTTCCCAAGGGATGGGCGCTCGCGTCGTTCCAGGCGAACACGACCCGACCGCGGGTGTTGTCGACAGCGAGACGGGGGAAGTCGTTCCCCGACCCGCGGTTGTACCCGGGGATGATGACCGCGTCGAGTGACTTCACGCCACCGTCGCGGGTGCTGTTGGGCTGACCGGTGGTGAGGACCACCGGCGCGGCCGGCCCACCAGTGGCGGCGGCGTTCGCGCCGGCCGGCACCAGGGCGGCGTGTTCGTACACGTACGGGTCACCGTCGCCGAGGTTCGAGTCGACGTTGCGTTCCCACGCGACATAGCTGCCGCCGCCGGCGGCGACGGCGACGTACGCGCCCTGGTTCACCGCACCGCAACGCAGCTGCTCCGAGGACGGCACCCCGATCGGGCAGGACGCCTCCTCCGGCCACACCATCGCCGGGTGGGTGAAGTCCGCGGCCGAGAGCGCTGTCGGGTCGGTCGGCAGGTGCGCGCGGGCGACCTCGATCTGCCCGTTCCCGGAATGCCCAGCAGTGGTGCAGGTCGTGGGACCGCACACGAAAGTCGGGTAGTAGAAGCGGGTGTAGCTGATCGCGACCGTCCGGCTGGCCCGGTCGTAGGAGATCCAGTCCTTGTCCAGCGACGCCAGGTTCGGCGGCGGGTTCGGCGAGGTGAACAGTGCACACAGGTCACCCGGCTGGCTCACCTCGGTCGGCGCGGTGAACGTCGTCTGCGGGCCGGCAGCCGTGTGCTGCACCGTCGCGATCGTCACGGCGACCGTGCCGTGGGCGGGCAACCCGTCCGCGCATGCCGCGACACTCGGGTAGTAGAGGCTGGCCACCGCGAAGTGGACTCCGTCACCGAGGCTGGTGATCGACGGATCACCCGACCACTGCTGGTCGGTGTTGTTGTTCGGCAGCCCGATCAGGTCAGTGAACGAGCGGCCACCGTCCTCCGACACCGCCACGCCGGTGGCCGAGCCCGCCCGGGTCGTCGGTGGGGCGAAGAACCCGGACACGTCGTTCCAGCCGACCATGACGAGCCGTCGGCCACCAGGAGCCTTCTGCGCAGCGATCGCGGTCTCACTCTGCCCCGCAGCCACGTCGTGCGCCGGGTCGTTCGCGTCGACGTTGGTACCGAACCGCACCCCCGGCAGGGCCAGCCGGGCGCGGGGAGACGCGGTGGGCGGGTTCAGCCACATCCGCACACCCGACGACAACCGCGCCTGGTTCCCCAGCCGTTTGGCGATCGCCGCCCGCAGCTGGTTCCCCGACGGCGCCGTGCCAGCAGCCCGGCTGACCGGCCCAGCGGCGGCGGTGGCCACCGGCCCAGCGGCGGCGGTGGCCACCGCCCCCAGCGACGCGACCACGACGGCGACGGCGCCCAGCACGGCGCCCCGCTTCGCAACCCGGACAGACGGTTCTCGGCTCACGGAGGGCCCTTCTGCATGCCAGCTCCCCACGGGACCCGGACAGAAAGACCGTATCCGCGCGCACACGCAGCGTCCAGCACTCGTGATCACCGACCCCGATGCCGCACGGGGCTTCCGTTGAGCACCTCTTGGGGGTAGTGCAGCCTCAGCCCGAGGGCCGTGCGTTCAGGTGCGGTGCGTTCAGGTGGGCCGCGTCCAAGTGGGGTGGGACTCAGGTGTAGAGGGTGCGGTCGGAGACGTTGATGAGCATGGGTTGGCCGTCGGGATTGCGGACGGACACCACGCGGCCGTAGTTCTCGTCGAGGACGGTCGCGTCGGTGAAGCCGGCCTCGATGAGGCGCTGGGCGATGAGGTCGGGGTCCTCGTCGGACTCGAAGGACAGTTGTGCCAGCCCGGCGGGGGTGCCGAGCGCGCCGGCACCGCGGTGGAGACAGAGCAGAGCGTCGGGGGTCGGGATCTCGACCCAGCCGCCGTGGCGGTGTTCGGCCTCGGGATCGGTGAAGCCGAGAGCGGTGAGGAAGGCGCGGGTGCGGGGGATGTCGTCGGTGAAGTAGACGGGAGCGAAGCGGATCACGGGCGGAGACCTCCGGAGGTGTCAGTGGCGCCGGTCTCGCCGCCGGCGCCGGTCGCGTCGGTGGTGACGAGCCGGTGCCGCAGGGCCGCCTCGACGAACGCGGACAGGGACTGGTCGGCGGTGATGGCGGCGATCTTGACCTGACGGACCAGGTCGGCCGGGAGGAGCACGTTGAACTGTCGGACGTCGGCCATGCCTCACCATAGACATCTAGAACCCTAGGACGCAAGCGGTCACGTGCTCAGGGATCAGTCGCGGGGACTGGTACCACTCGCGCCACACACCGCCGCTGTGACAGCAAGTCTCCCGTCGCCCGGACACCGGTACAACCGAAATAGCCGAGACCGACCGCCCGGACCGCTCCTGACCCGGTGGATCCGCGCTGGCACGTCGGGCGGTCCGAGCTAACGCGAAGGTGGACGGCGCGGGGTGGACGAGAGGTCAGGTGGGTGGTTGGCCGAAGTAGTGCGCGTAGGCGTGGTCGTCAGCGGTGAGTCCGTCTGGTCCGTTGACGGCGAGCACACCGAAGCCGCCGAGGGTGGGGTCGGCCTCGGCGGCGCGTCCGTTGCCGGCGCGGAGTGCGTCGGCGTCGCTGGTGGTGTCGAAGGCGCGGGTGGTGGCCCACAGGTCGGTGCGGTGGATGACGTCGAAGTAGGCGCGGCGGCGTTCCGCGTACTGCTGGCTGGCGCCCGACCAGTCCTCCCCGCCGAGGAGCAGCTCGCTGAGCTCCCGGACGTCGCGCATCGCGAGTGAGGTCCCGTGTCCCCAGGAGGGATCCGGTGCGCCGGCGGCGTCCCCGACGAGGGTGATGTGGTCGCCGGCGATCTGCGTGGCCCACGTGTCGTTGTTGGGGAAGAAGCCGAGCGGTCCGGCCTGCTCGACGTGGTCGAGGGCGCCTGCGGGCATGTGGGCCGCGGCGAAAGCCAGCGCGGCGTCGTAAGAGCGGTGGGCGCCGCAGGCGCGGAGGCGGTCGGTGGTCATGGACAGGTAGATCCGGGTGGTCTGCGTTCCCTGGGCGAACCAGTTGACCCAGGCCCCGGTCGTGCCGGCGCCGTTGTTGGTGTCCCGGTCGGCGGTCCGGACCCCGGACACCGCGACCCCACCGAATCGGTGGCTCTCCGGGTCGGCGTCACTGTGCCCGCCGATCCACCCGCGGGCCGTGGAGTTCTTCCCGTCAGCGGCCACGAACAGCCGGGCCCGGATCGCCCGGTCGGCACCGTCGTGGGTGAGGGTGACCGTGGCGGCGCCGCCCTCGCTGGCGAAGGCGATGACCTTCATCGTCCGGCGCATCGTCGCCCCCTGGGACTCAGCCCACTCCCACGCGTTCTGCTGGAACTGGATGTGGGTGAACGCGGTCCCGTACAGCTCGTCCCACCACCGGGCGCCCAGGGGCTACGGGCGACCAGCTCGTGGTCTTCGTAGGTGGCGAGGGCGTTGAGGTGGACGCCTTCGGCTCGGTCGAACAGGTCCTCCACACCGAGACGTCGGGCCTCTATCAGACCCCAGTGGTAGATGCCCTCACCACGGATACGGTCGCGGAACCCAGTCTCCTTCTCGGCGACCAGCACCCGGAGTCCCGAACGGGCCAGCACACCGCCCAACACCGAGCCGGCGATCCCGCTGCCGGCGATGATGACATCGAACTCTGCCGCCACGGTCATCGCGAGTGGCACTGGCTGATTCTGGCCGGGTCGACTCCGCGGACCTGGCCGCGATCGTGGCAGCGGTGTCGTGCAGGGGTCGTCGGCGCGCTCGTGGAGGTCTGCGCTCCGGTCCACCAGGTGACGGGTGAGCGGTTGTCGCTCACGCCGACCACACCCCACCGGACCGGCTCGAGTGGGTCGCCGTCTTGTTGGTGATCTTCCAGAGACCGTCGATCCTGATGAGGTTGTGCAGATCCAGCCACGACTCGCCCGGACCAGCGGGGGAGTCGAAGTCGAGGACCACATTGGCCACGTCTCCGGCCTGCGTCACGGAGATGACGCGGCCTTCGACCTGCCCGTCGGGCGGGGTGGCCCACTCCTCGAAGCAGTCCAGCAGGAGTCCTTTGGCGAGCTGGCCGTCGGGGGTGACGAAGAAGATCCACGCGTCCGGGTGGAACGCTTCGGCGAACATGCCCGGATCACCCTTGCCGAAACCGGCGGTGTAGAGGTGGACGACGCGGACGATGGCGTCGTGGTCCGTCGCGGTGCCTGTCACCGCAGGTGCGGTCATCGTCGGTACCCCCTGGATCGGCCTCGACCTGGCCTCAGCGTGACCAGTCGACCTCTTCAACGCAAGGACCTGTCGGTCCCGGGACCGTTCCTGACGACACATCAGCGCAGGGCCCACAGTCCGCTGGTGTCGGTGCTGGCGAGGGCCCGCCGCAGCCAGGTGCACTCCGGTGACCGGAGCTCGCGGGGAGGGAGGTCGATCCCGCCCCCGGGAACAGCCACGCCGAAGGTCCAGATCGCGGCGAGCCCGCTGAGGAACGCGTGCACGTTGAGCTGGGACTCCCAGCCGGGCGCTGACGGGTTCGCCGCCGACCTCGTCTCCCACAGCTCCCGGGGGTCGAGCTCGTGGAGGACCTCGGGTGCCCGTGCGGTCAGCAGCGCGAACGCGATCGCGAGTCGCTCACCCTCCGACGCGAGGAATCGGCGGTCGGCTCCGGCCAGGCGCGCCGTCCGGGCGGCGACGTCAGCGACGACGGCGGTCGAGGTGGTCGGGTGCTGTCCGATCGCGCCCGCCAGTTCTGCGCCGTGCCCGATGCTGTCCACCCACCCGCAGTCCTGCTCCCACGGGAGGTCGTTGCGGTCCCGGGTCGATGACCACCACTGCAGGAGCGGCTCGAGGCGACGCGAGGAGTCGCCGTCGAAGCGCAGGACCCGCCGCCGGCGCGCGTCGATCCGCAGCACGATCGACAAGGCCAGCGCCCGGTAGGACATCCCCAGCTCACTGGACGGACCGTCCGCGGCCAGTTCGGTGAACAGCCGGGCCAGTTCGTCGTCCCCTGCGGTCGCGGCGGACTCGACCTCTTCGAGTGCTTGCTCCCGTGCGCTCTCGTCCCGGCTGGACAGGTCGATCAGCATCGCTCGCCCCACCGTCCTCTCGTCGACGACCACGTCCACGCCCCACCGTCCACCGCGGTGACGGTAGCTCCGCGGCCAATACCGTGCCCTGGTGTTCGACATCGAGCGGCAGGCCACGCGCCGCCTCGCGGAACAGGACTGGCCGACCATGAACGACTACGCCGCGGCGAAGACCGACGTCATCTGCGACATCCTCACCCGCGCCGCCGGCTGACGGCTGTGGGCTGGATCAGGCGTGCAGGCCGCCGTCGGAGTAGAGCAGCTGGCCGTTGACCCAGCTCCCATCGGGTGAGCAGAGGAACGAGACCAGCGCTGCGGTGTCGGTCGGACGGCCGAGGCGGCCGCGGGGATTCTCCGCGAGTGTCCGCAACCGCTGGTCTTCGGTCATCCAGCCGGTGTCGACAGGGCCCGGGTTGACGACGTTCGCGGTGATCCGCAGGTCGGCCAGCTCCCGCGCTGCCGCCAGGACGATCCGGTCGAGGGCTCCCTTGCTCGCCCCGTAGGGCAGATTCCCGGCGGTGTGGTCGCTGGTGATGGCGACGATCCGGCCGGCACCGTCGCCGGCGCGGTCCGTGGTCCCGCCGGTGTCGCGGAGGCGGCGGGCGAACTCTGCGATCAACAGCCACGACGCACGGGCATTCACCGCGACGTGGCGGTCGAAGCTGGCCACGGTGGTGTCGAGGATCGCGGAGTCGACGGACTCGGCATGGGCCATCACCAGAGCGGTGACCGGGCCGAGTGTCGCCTGGACCTCGTCGAACAGGGCCCCGGGGGCCTCGACCAGCTGCAGGTCGGCTTCGACCGCGACGGTCGCCGCGCCGGCGGCGCGCAGCCCGGCGGCGATCCGTTCGACGTCCCCGCTCTGGCGTCCCCAGGGCATCCGGTCGTCGTAGGCGGCCCACCAGCTGGTCGCGACGTCCCAGCCGTCCACCGCGAGCCGCTGCGCGATCGCGGCAGCGATGCCCACGGTGCGGCCCACCCCGGTCACCAGGGCGACCGGCCGTCCATCGTCCCGTGTCACGTCCGAGGCCTCCGTCTCATCGATCGACTACCCATGCTCTCCCGGCGCGCCGCGACCGCTCGGGAGTTACTGATGGACGACGAGACGCGCATCTCCGCTCTGGGCCGCGAATCGGGGCGTGTCGGGTCAGGCGCGGAAGACCCTCTCGAACCGGTCCTCGGCCGCCGCCCACCGGGCCTCGCCCCCCGGGGCCGGGGTGTACCGGGTCGGGGGGTCACTCGCCCGCACCGCCGCGCGGATCGCGGCCAGACCGTCCGCGCCGCTGCCACCGCCGCTGCCGCCGCCGCCGAGGAGGCCCGCGGTGCGGGCCTGGACGAGCACGTTGCCGAGCGCGGTCGCCTCGACCGGTCCGGCCAGCACCGGGCGGCCGGTCGCATCCGCAGTCAGCTGACACAGCAGGGTGTTGCGCGCACCGCCACCGACGACGTGCACGACCGCGACGCTGCGCCCGGTGAGGCGCTCCGCGGCGGCGAGGGCGCGGCGGTGGGCCAGCGCGAGGCTGTCGAGCACCACCCGGGTGACCTCCGGCGGGGTCGTGGGCGCGCGCTGGCCCGTCCGCCGGCAGTGCTCCGCGACGCGAGCCGGCATGTCCCCGGGGGCCAGCAGATCCGGGTCGTCGACGTCGACGAGCGCACCCGGGCCGGGCAGCCGACTTGCGTGGCGGAGCAGCTCGCCGAGGTCGACCGTCGCCCCGCGGGCGGTCCACGTCCGCATCGACTCCTGCAGCAGCCACAGACCGCTGACGTTGCGGAGGAAACGGATGGTGCCGTCCAGGCCGGCTTCGTTGGTAAAACCCGCCGTCCGGGCCGCCTCGGTGACCACCGGCGCATCGAGCTCGAGCCCGACGAGAGACCAGGTGCCACTGGAGATGTAGGCGAAGTCGGTTCCGCCCGCGGGGACCCCGGCGACCGCCGACGCGGTGTCGTGGGACCCGACGGCGACCACGTGCGCACCGGTGAGCCCGGTCGCGTCGACCACCTCCGGACGCAGCGGGCCGCCCCGCGTCCCGGGTTCCCGCAGGGGCGGGAGTATCCGGGAGGGCAGTCCCGTCCGGCGCATCAGCTCGAGGTCCCACGTGCGGCTGCGGACGTCGAGCAGCTGCGTCGTCGAGGCGTTGGTGACCTCCGCGACCCGGTCCCCGCTCAGCCAGTACGTCAGCAGGTCGGGGATCGTCAGCAGCAGCTCCGCCGCGGCGAGGCGGGCCGTCCCGCGCTCCGACATCAGCTGGGGCAGGGTGTTGAAGGCCAGCGCCGCGATGCCGGTGCGCCGGTAGAGCTCGCCCGGCGCGACGGCGGCGTCGAGCACCGCGGCAATCGACCCGGTCCTCGGGTCGCGGTAGGAGAACGGCAGCCCCAGCAGGCTCCCCGCGCCGTCGAGCAGGCCGTAGTCCACCGCCCAGGTGTCCACCCCGACACTGCGCGGGCTCGCTCCGCCCCGCCCGAGAATCCCCAGGCCGGTCAGGATCTCCCGATGGATGCCCACGACGTCCCAGTGCAGGCCGTCGGGCAGTGCGACCGCGGAGTTGGCGAAGCGGTGCACCTCGGTGAGGCTGACGGTCGCGGGCTCCGCGGCAGTCGCACCCGGGCTGACGGTGGCGAGCATGACCCGCCCGCTGCTGGCCCCGACGTCGACGGCGACGAACTGCGCGGGCTCCACCACGCCGTGCCCCGTCACCGCAGGAAGGCGGCCGCCACCCCGGAGTCGACCGGGATGTGCAGGCCGGTCGTCCGCGTGAGGTCACCGCCGAGGAGGGCGAAGACGGCGGCGGCGACGTGCTCGGGGAGGACCTCCTGCTTGAGCAGGGTCCGCCCGGCGTAGTAGGCGCCGAGCTCCGCCTCGGGGACGCCGTACACCGCGGCGCGTTTCGCACCCCAGCCGCCGGCGAAGATCCCGGAGCCGCGGACGACCCCGTCCGGGTTGATGCCGTTCACGCGGATCCCGTCCCCGCCGAGCTCGGCCGCGAGGAGGCGGACCTGGTGGGCCTGGTCGGCCTTCGCGGCGCCGTAGGCGACGTTGTTCGGGCCGGCGACGACGCCGTTCTTCGAGGAGATGTAGACGATGTCGCCGCCCATCCGCTGCTCGAGCAGAACCGCGGCGGCGGCACGGGCGACGAGGAACGACCCGCGGGCCATGACCGTGTGCTGCAGGTCCCAGTCCGCGGCCGTGGTCTCGAGCAGCGGCTTCGAGATCGACAGCCCCGCGTTGTTCACCACGATGTCGACGCCGCCGAAGGCGAGCACCGCGGCGGCGACCGCCGACGCGATCGCGGCCTCGTCCGAGACGTCCACGGTGACGGCCACCGCGACGTCGGTCCCGCCGATCTCCGCTGCGACCTTCGCCGCCGCGTCGGCGTCCCGGTCGGCGACGACGACGCAGGCCCCCTCGGCGGCGAGCCGGATCGCGATGGCCCGGCCGATCCCGGAGCCACCGCCGGTGACGAGGGCGATGCGGGTGGCCAGTGCCTTCGGCGCGGGCAGCCGCGCCAGCTTGGCCTCCTCCAGCGCCCAGTACTCGATGCGGAACTTCTCGGCCTCGTCGATGGGGGTGTAGGTGCTGACCGACTCCGCGCCGCGCATGACGTTGATGGCGTTGACGTAGAACTCCCCCGCGACCCGGGCGGTCTGCTCGGTCGCGCCGAAGCTGAACATCCCGACACCGGGGACGAGGACGATCGCCGGGTCCGCGCCCCGCATCGGGGGGCTGTCCGGACCGGCGTGGCGGGCGTAGTAGGCCGCGTAGTCGACGCGGTAGCCCTCGTGCAGCTCGAGGAGCCGATCCCGGACGACGTCGAGGGAGGCGTCCGGCGGGAGGTCCAGCACCAGCGGCTTGATCTTCGTCCGGAGGAAGTGGTCGGGGCACGACGTCCCCAGCGCCGCCAGCGCCGGGTGCCGCTCCCGGGACAGGAAGTCCAGCACCTCGGGGCTGTCGGTGAAGTGCCCGACCTGGGCCCGGTCGGTGCTGGCGATGCGGCGCAGCGTCGGGAACAGCTGGGCGGCGAGCTCCCGGCGGCGCTCGGCGGCCAGCGGGGCGTACCCGGGCACGGGTGCACCGAACGGATCCGGTCTGCCGTGCGCGTCGAGATACGCCTGCGCGAGCTGGATGATCTCGAGGGCGTTGGCCTGGGACGCCGCGCTGGTCGCACCCCACGCGGTGATCCCGTGCCCGCCGAGGACGACTCCGATCGCTTCCGGGTGCGCCGCGGCGATCGCTGCGATGTCGAGGCCCAGCTGGAAGCCGGGCCGCCGCCACGGGACCCACCGGACCCGGTCGCCGAAGCACGCCTGCGTGAGCGCCTTCCCGTCGGCCGCGGTCGCGAGGGCGATGCCGGCGTCGGGGTGCAGGTGGTCCACGTGCGGCTGGGTGACCAGCCCGTGCATCGCGGTGTCGATCGACGGCGCTGCACCTCCGCGCCCGTGCAGGCAGAAGTCGAACGCCGCGACCATGTCGTCCTCGTGGTCGACCCCGGCGTACACCCCGGCCAGTGACCGGATGCGGTCGACCCGCAGGACCGCGAGGCCGGCCTCGGTGAGGGTACCGAGGTCACCGCCGGATCCCTTGACCCACATCAGCTCGACCGGCAGGCCGGTCACCGGGTCCTCGGCGGCGGCCTTCGCCGAGGAGTTCCCGCCGGCGTAGTTGGTGTTCCGCGGATCGGCGCCGAGGGTGTGCGCCCGGTCCAGCAGCTCACGGACCGCCGTCGGGGACTGCGTGCTCATCGGGGATCTCCCAGTCTCGTTCGGAGGCGAGAATGCCTCGGGTCGCTTTCGTGGGCTGGGCCCCGGCCGGCTCGGTCAGGCACCCCAGCCGGCCTGGGTGCCGCCGACCCGGTCGGCCCGGACGCGCTCGCGGTGCCCGGACCGCTCGTAGGCGCCCAAGGGGTCGGGGTCGAGACCCATGTCGGTGCGCAGGTCGGCGAGCAGGGGCCGTACATCGGTGTCGTAGGCGTCCTTGACGATCTCGTACGCCCGCAGGACGTCACCGGCCTGCTGGGCGGCGGCGAGAGCGTCCCGGTCGACCAGCAGGGCCTTGGCGGTGGCCTCCTGGACGTTCATCACCGACCGGATCAGCGCCGGCACCTTCTCCTCGAGGTTGTGGCACTGGTCGAGCATGAACGCCACCTCATCGGTGCCCGCACCCGGCCGGGTGACCTCGGTCATGATGCGGAACAGCTGGAACGGGTCGGCCGCCCCGACCATCAGGTCGTCGTCGGCGTAGAAGCGGCTGTTGAAGTGGAACCCGCCGAGGCGCCCGGCGCGAAGCAGCGCCGCCACGATGAACTCGATGTTCGTGCCCGGCGCGTGGTGGCCCGTGTCGACCAGGACCTGCGCCCGCGGCCCGAGCGCGGTGCAGTGCAGCAGGGAGGTACCCCAGTCCGGGACATCGGTCGCGTAGAAGGCCGGCTCGAAGAACTTGTACTCCAGCAGCAGCCGCTGGTCGGGCCCGAGCTGGGCGTAGACCTGGGCCAGTCCGTCGGCGAGGCGGTCCTGCCGGGCGTGCAGGTCGTCCTGGCCGGGGTAGTTCAAGCCGTCGGCCAGCCAGATCGAGAGGTCGCGGGATCCGGTCACGTCCATGATCGCGACGCAGTCGAGCACCTGCGCGACCGCCTTCGCACGCACGCGCCGGTCGGGGTGGCACAGCGATCCGAGCTTGAAGTCGTCGTCCTGGAAGAGATTCGGATTGATCGCCCCGAGCGACAGACCACGGTCGGCCGCGTGGCGGGCCAGCTCGCCGTAGTCCTCGACGCGGTCCCAGGGGATGTGCAGGGCCACCGAGGGCGCGATCCCGGTCAGCTCGTTGACGAGCGCGGCGTCGTCGATCTTCTCGAACGGCGTCCGGGCGACCCCGGGCTGGGTGAAGACCTTGAAGCGGGTACCGGAGTTGCCGTAGGCCCAGGACGGGGTCTCGACGCGCTGCACCCGGAGGGCGTCCTGCACGTCACGTCGGTCGGGCATCGGCGGCCTCTCGGAGTGAAACGTTACAGTGCCGTCCTCACAGTAGGGACGCCGCCGGGGGCCGTCAAGGTGCGGGCTCCCGCCGGCGGGCCCGCGTCCGCCGGAGCCACCTGCCCCGCTGCTCGCGGGCTACCGTCGGCGCACCGACGTCCGGAGAGGGAGCCGTGGCCCGCAGGTCGGTCGACATCCGGGACGTGGCGGCCCTCGCCGGGGTGTCGGTGGGCTCGGTCTCCAACGTGCTCAACCACCCCGACCGCGTGAGCCCGGACATGCGGCGGCGGGTGCAGGAAGCCGTGACCGCGCTCGGTTTCGTCCGCAACGCCGCCGCACGCAACCTCCGCTCCGGATCGAGCCGGACCCTCGGCCTCGTCGTCTACGACCTCGCCAACCCGTTCTTCGCCGACGTCGCCGCGGGGGCCGAGGAGGTCGCGCTGGATGCCGGGTACGGCGTGCTGCTCGTCAACAGCGGCACCTCGCCCGAGCGGGAGCGCCGCCAGCTGCAGCTGCTGACCGAGCAGCACGTCGACGGGATCCTGCTGTCCCCCGTCGACCACTCCACCCGCGACGAGGTCGACCGGCTGCGCGAGCGGGGGACGGCTGTCGTCCTGCTGGAGACCGCCCTGGCCCGCCACTGCTCGGTCACCGTCGACGACACCGCCGGTGGGCAGCTCGCCGGGGAGCACCTCTACGGCTCCGGGCACCGGGTGGTCGGTTTCGTGAGCACGCCGGACCGGCTGCGCCAGTGCCGCGAACGCCGGGCCGGTCTCGTCCTCGCCGCGACGGCCGCCGGCCTGGACCCGGTTCGCGCGGTCGTCGACATCGAGGCGACGACCATGTCGAGCGCCGCCGGGTTCGACGCCGTGACGGCGCTGCTGGGGTCCGCACCGACCCCCGACCCGCGGGTCGCACCCGACCTCGGCGTGACCGCGGTGTTCTGCGCCAACGACCTGCTGGCGCTCGGTGCGCTGCGGGCCCTGCTGACCGCCGGCCGTCGGGTCCCGGAGGACGTGGCGCTGGTCGGGTACGACGACATCGAGTTCGCTGCCCAGGCGGCGATCCCGCTGACGTCGGTGCGCCAGCCGAGCCACCAGCTCGGGCGCTCGGCCGCGGAGCTGGTGCTCGCCGAGGTCACCGCCGGCTCGGCGCACCACCACCAGCAGGTGCAGTTCAGTCCGAGCCTGGTGCTCCGGGCGTCGTCGGCGCTGGCGGCCCCGACCCGGGCGCGCCCGCCGCGAGCGCGTCGTCGAGGTTGAACACCTCCTCCAGCCGCGTCATCCCGGTGTCGGCCGCACCGCCGTCGAGGCCGGTGAAGAACGGGCTCATCGCCGCCTGCCAGCGGGCGTTGACCGAGGTCGCCCCCATGGCCGCTAGCGCCGCGTCGAGGTCATCTGACTCCACGTACCCTACGACCAGACCGTCAGCCCTGGCGAAGATCGAGTAGTTGCGCCAGCCGGTGGCCGCGAGTGCCCGGCACATCTCCGGCCACACCGCGGCGTGCCGGGCGCGGTACTCCCTCAGCATCTCCGGTCGTACCTGGAGGGTGAAGCAGTACCGCGCCACGACCGTCGGAGCCTCGCTGCCGCCGTCGGCTCAGAAGTTGAACTGGTCGATGTTGGCGGCGTCGAAGACCGTCGGCGGTCCGAGGACGATCGACGGGCCGGTGCTGGCGGTGGGCGCGAGCACCGTGTAGGTCTTCAGCATGCCGGCCGGGAAGGTGGAGCCCGTCGTGAGACTCGCGGTGCCCGAGGCGAGCGACGCCGCGGCGTAGCCGGCGAGGTAGCCGAGGTTCGACGGGTTCCACAGCTCGAAGGACTTGACGGTGCCGTCCTTCACGTAGGACTTCATCTGCGACGGCAGTCCCAGGCCGGTCAGGGTGAGGGTCTTCAGCAGCGACTTGTGGGTGTCCAGGTACTGCGCCGCGGTCGAGATCCCGACGGTCGTCGGGGAGATGATCCCGGCCAGGTGCGGGTACGCCGACAGCAGACCCTGCAGCACCGTCAGGGAGGTGGCCGGGTCGTCGTTGCCGTAGACCGTCGACACGAGCTTCATGTTCGGGTACTTCGCGAGCTGCTGCTTCATGTACCCGATCCAGGCGTTCTGGTTGGTCGCGCTCGCGGCCGCGGAGAGGATCGCGATCTGGCCCTTGCTGCCGATCTCCTTGGCCAGCAGGTCCACCTCCGAGGTGCCGATCGTCTGGGTGTCGGCCTGGTTGACGAACAGGTGCGACGGGGTCGACCCGCAGGACAGGTCGGAGTCGAATGCGACGACCTTGATGCCGCTCCTGGCAGCCTGGTTGAGCGACGGGCACAGCGCGGACGGGTCGTTCGCGGCGATGACGATGGCGTCGGCGTGCGCCTGGATCGCGGCCTGGATCGACGGGATCTGGGCAGCCGCCGTGTCCGCGGTACCGCTGCTCACGGTGACCGTGCCGCCGAGCTCGGTCAGCGCCTTCTGCCCGCCCTTGTCGGCGAGGACCTCGTACGGGTTCTGGGTGTCCTTGGGGATGAAGTAGACCTTCAGGCCCTTCTTGATGGCCCCGCCGGTGGCACCGGCGGCCGACGACGTCCCCGCGGTGGGCGCGGCCGAGCTGTCCATGGGTGCGGCCGAGCTCGCCATGGGCGAGGCCGAGCTCGTGTCCGCGGGCGCCGAGCTCGCCGCGGCTGCCGGGGCGCTGGAGGCGGTGTCGGCGGCGGACGCGGACGGGCTCGTGCTGGCGGTGCTGGACGAGCCGCAGGCCGCGACCAGGGCGGCCGTCGAGGCGATGGCGAGGGCGGTGGTGACGGTCTGTCGGGCGGACGTGCGGTGGGACGAGCGGGATCTGCTCACGGAAGTGCCTCTCTTCGTCGAGTGTGCGGGCGGTTCGAGCATGGGGCGGATCGGAGGATGCGGGTGGTCGGAGCGGTCGGTGGGTGGTCCGGCTGGCGCGTGCTCAGTCGCGCCTCGTCCGGGCGCGGAACCGTCGCAGCGCAGCGCCGCTGTTCGGGACGACGACGCTGACGAGCAGCAGCGTCCCGGTGACGATGTTCTGCACCTCCGCCTGGATGGCGCGCTGGGTCAGGGCCTGCTGCAGGCAGCCGACGATCGCGACCGACAGCACCACGCCGATCACCGTCCCGCGGCCCCCGAAGATCGAGACCCCACCGAGCAGCACCACCGCGACCACCGTCAGCTCCAGGCCGGTCCCCGCGTCGTAGCTCACCGAGGAGTTCTTCAGCGTGAACAGGATGCCGGCGAAGGAGCAGAGCAGCCCGGACAGGACGAACAGCCCGAAGCGGATGCGGTCCACGCGGATCCCGGCGAACGTCGCAGCCTCCCGCTGCAGGCCGATGGCCACGATCGCCCGGCCCAGCGGCGACAGGTGCAGCACGACGCCGGCGACGACCGCGAGGACGAAGAAGATCCCGATCGACCACGACAGCTGCGTGTGCGGGATCGGCGTGACCCCGATCGTCGACAGCGAGAGCGGGAAATTGGTGATCGTCTGGGGCGCCAGGACGATCTCGGCGATCCCGCGGAACAGCGTCAGGGTGCCGATCGTCACGGCGATCGACGGCAGCCCCAGCTTCGCGACCAGGAGCCCGTTGAGGGCGCCGCCCAGGAGACCGACCACCAGCGCCGCCGCCATCGCCGCCCACACCGACCAGCCAGCATGGAACAGCGAGCCCATGACGGTGCCCGACAGCCCCAGCATCGATGCCACCGACAGGTCGATGTCGCCTGTCATCACCACGAACATCAGCGGCAGCGCCATGATCGCTATCTCGCCCATGTTCAGCGAGACGTAGAAGAAGTTGGTCGGGTCGAGGAACGACGTGGAGTGGGCGGCTCCGAACACCAGCACCGCCGCGAGGACGACGACCAGCGCCGCCTCCCAGCGGACCAGCCCCCGCCAGCGCGCGGACCCGCCGGTCGTCCGGTCGGAGCCGGGGGTGACCACCGGTCGGGCGACGGTGTCAGGCATCGCGGTGTGCTCCTCGAGCCGACACGAGGCGGCGCGCGACCCGCAGGCTCAGCCAGCGGTCGAAGGCGATCGCGGCCAGCAGGAGCGCACCGGCGACGGCCTCGTTCCAGAACGAGGAGACCCGGGTCGCCACGAGAGCCTGGTTGATGGTGTTGAGCAGGACCGCACCGAGCGCGGCCCCGAGCACCGTGCCGCTGCCGCCGAAGATCGCGACCCCGCCGACCACGACCGCCGACACGACGACGAGCTCGTACCCGTTCCCGCCGGTGACGTCGATCTGCGCGTGCAGCGCCAGGAACAGCGCTCCCGCGAGCCCCGCGAACGTCCCGCTGACCACGAACGCCGTGAACACCCGGCGCTGGGTGGGGATGCCGGCCAGGGTCGCCGCCTCGGGGTTCGAGCCGATCGCGTACAGGTCGCGGCTCGCCCGGAACGCACTCATCGAGTACCCGACGACGGCGACGACGACCGCGACGATCACCGCCAGCCAGGGCACCCCGAGCACGGTCCGGTAGCCCACCTCGGTGAAGGTCCGCGGGATGGCCGCGGGGTCGATCGTGTGTCCGTTGACGATGACCCCGTCGACGCCGCGGACGATGTAGAGCATCGCCAGGGTCACGACGAGGCTTGGCACCCGGGTGACCGTCGTGATCGCGCCGTTCACCGCCCCGATCGCCGCGCCGATCCCGGTGCCGACCACGAAACCGAGCAGGACCGGTGTGTGCGGGTGGGTCTTGAACAGGTCGCCGACGAGATAGGCCGACAGGCCCACGACCGAGCCGACCGACAGGTCGACGTTGCGGGTGATCACGACGAGGGTCTCGCCGACCCCGAGCAGGGCGATCAGCGACGCGCCGGTCAGCAGCTGCTGGACGCTGCCGCTGCCGGCGAAGGCGTGGTTGCGCAGGGTCGTGGCGAGGAAGACGACGGCGATGACCACGGCGATGCCCAGCTCGCGGGCGCGCAGCAGCGAGCCGGCCCGGGCGAACCGGGGCGCGACCGGGGACGTCGGAGCGGGCGCGGCCATCCCGGTGCTCACGCGGGCACCCGGCGGCCGGAGACCGTGCCCTGGGACGGACCCGGCCCGCTCATGCGACGGCCGCCAGACCGGATGCGGCCCGCATGACCGAGTCCTCGTCGGCGTCGTCACGGGAGAGCTGAGCGGTGATGCGGCCCTCGTGGAGGACGAGCACCCGGTCGGCCATCCCGAGCACCTCGGGCAGCTCGGAGGACACCATCAGCACGGCCATGCCGTCGGCGACGAGGCCGGCGAGGATGCGGTGCACCTCGGCCTTCGTCCCGACGTCGATGCCCCGCGTGGGCTCGTCGATGATCAGCAGGCGCGGCTCGCGGGCCAGCCACTTGCCCAGGACGACCTTCTGCTGGTTGCCGCCGGACAGCGTCGACACGGCGGTGGTGAGGCGGCTGTACCGCAGCGCGAGTCGGTCGCCCCAGGTGCGCGCGAGGCGGCGCTCGGCGCCCCGGTCGACCAGCCCGAAGGGGCTCAGCCGGTGCAGCGACGCCAATCCGGTGTTGCGGTCGATCCCGAGGTCCATCACCAGCCCCTCCTGGCGTCTGTCCTCCGGCACGAGGGCCACGCCGGCCGCCATCGCCGCCCGCGGCTCACCGTTCGGGAGCTCCCGGCCGGCGACCCGGACGGTCCCGGCGGTGTGTGCGTCGATCCCGAAGACCGCCCGCGCGACCTCGGTGCGACCGGCGCCCACCAGCCCGGCCAGCGCGACGATCTCCGCGGCGCGGACGGTGAAGGAGATGTCGTGGAACACCCCCGTCCGGCCGAGGCCGTCGACCTCGAGCACCACCTCGCCGGGTGTGGTGGCCGTGGTGGCCGCGACCGCGTCGAGGTCGCGCCCGATCATCGACCGGATGATGTCGTCGACGCTGAGCTCGCCGACCGGCGCGGTGCGCACCAACCTGCCGTCGCGCATGATCGTGACCCGCTGGCAGCTCGCGAAGACCTCCTCGAGGCGGTGGGAGATGAAGAGCACCGCCGCCCCCGCCGCCCGCAGGGTCGCCATGACGTCGAACAGGCGCTGGACCTCCACCGCGGTGAGGGCGGCCGTCGGCTCGTCCATCACCAGCACGCGCGCGTCGAGGGAGAGGGCCTTGGCGATTTCGACGAGCTGCTGGTCGGCGACGGACAGGCCGCGCGCCAGACGCTCCGGGTCGAGCGCCACCCCGAGGCGGGTGAACACCGCGCGGGCTTCGCGGTTCATCGACGCCCGGTCGATCCGCCGGCCCGCGCGGAGGGGCTGGCGGCCCATGAAGATGTTCTCCGCCACCGTCAGGTCGGGGAACAGCGTCGGTTCCTGGTAGATGATCGAGATGCCCGCCGCGCGCGACGCCGCCGGCCCGCTGAACAGCTGGGGCTCGCCGTCGACCAGCAGCCGGCCGCTGTCCGGGCGGTACACCCCGGCGAGGATCTTGACCATCGTCGACTTGCCGGCACCGTTCTCGCCGAGCAGCGCGTGCGCCTCGCCGGCGTGCAGGGTGACCGAGCCGTCGGCCAGGGCGACCACCGCACCGAAGCGCTTGCCCGCGTGGTCCAGGACCAGCCGCGGGGCGACGTCGGGGGTGTTCACCACGGGGCTCCCTGCGCCGTTGGGGGACCTGCTGCGCCCTGGATCACCAGGATGCCTGCCGTGCGGTGACCGACCTGATGAAACCTTTCAGACTCCGGGGACTGTAACGGCGCCGCGCAGGCCCGTCAAGGACGCCGACGGCCTCGGCGCACCGGGTGCGGGACGCCCCGGTGGAGGCGCCGCGGGCCCCGGACGGACTGCCAGGACTGCCAGGACGCTCACACCGCGACGCGGACGAGCTCGAGCCCGAGCAGGTCCGCCACCGACGCCAGGTCGTCCAGGCGGTGCCCGACGCCGAGAGCCCAGTGGTGCGACAGTCCCGTGGCGCTCAGCCGGTCGACCCACTCACCGGGATGGCCACCGAAGTCGACGCGCGAGGTCGTGTTCCCGATCCGCAGGTGCGGACCGTCGACGACGGTGCCTTCGGAGCCCACGAGCCGGAACCGCCCGTCGCGCAGCTGGGCGATCCCGAGGATGGTCACCGGTCCGTGGGCGACGTCGAACTCGACCGACACACCGTGCCCGCGCTTGCCGTGGAACACCCCGAGCCCGCGCAGCAGCGGCCGCGACGAGCTGATCGCCAGATGGGCCGGCCCGTCGTGACCCATCTCGACCACCCCGGCCCGGAAGTCCAGCGCCTGCGGCTCGGTGAAGGATCCGCCGGCCCCGAGCCGGTCCATGACGAGCATGGCCAGGGACGTGCGGAGCTCGTACTCGCCGACCGTGGGGACGCCGCGGCCGGTGAGCAGCGACGCCCCGAGGATCATCCCGGCGCCGAGGCGCTCGTGCTGCTCGCCGCCGAGGCCCCGGTGGTAGTACGCGAGGGAGTCCAGGGCGAAGTCCTCGACGAGGCGGTCGAGGCCGACCGAGACCCGGGCGCCCCACTCGAGGTCCGGCCCGGCGACGGTGTCGTCGAGGTCGAAGACCGTGCGGGCGAGGTCCATGCGCTCCGCGACCGCCGCCTCGGACGCCGCCGCGACCCGGACGCGCAGGTCGTCGATCTCGAGCACCTCGACGTGACCGCCGAGCTGGGCCGTCGTCAGCGTCAGGTCGGTCGAGACGTCGAGCATCCCCGGGTAGAGGTGGCCCATCAGGCCGTGGCGGGCTCGGCGGAGGGTGCCCCGGACACCGGCCGCGGCGACCCAGCGGCCGATCTTCGTCCAGGCCCGGTCCTCCTCCAGGTACCCCGACACCGAGCGGAAGTCGATCCCGCAGCGCAGGAAGGCATTACCCAGCTCGGGGACGGAGCACGCCCCGCAGTACGCCAGCCAGGCCTCGGTGTCGAACGCGGCGTGGTCCATCACCTCGGTGGGCTGGAGGTCCAGGACCAGGACCGGTGCGCCGGAGCGCTGGGCGATCGGCAGCACCATCGAGGAGGTGAGGTAGGTCGGGACGTGGACGACGATCAGGTCGACGTCCGCGAGCCGCAGGACCTCCGCGGCCGCCGCACCCTCCGGGGCGTCGGAGACGAACCCCGCGTCGACGACCTCGGCGCCGAGCGCGGCGAGTCGGTCGGCGACCCGGCGCGCGCTCGCCAGCAGCCGCGGGAGCAGTCCCGGGAACTGCGGCCAGTACGTGCCGAGACCGCCGGCGACGAGTCCCACCCTGGTCGGCCGGCGGGGGACCCGCTCGAGGCCGGTTCCCGGCGACGGGGCGGAGCTGGTCATGCGGTCTCCTTCGACGACGACAACGACAACGACAACGACAACGACGACGTCCGAACTGCTGCTTGGACGTGCTGCGGCGTGGGGCCGCTCGGACAGTGCGTCGCTGGCTACGGCCGCGGGCTCAGCTCGGCACGGGGTGGGGGTCCAGGGCCAGCTGGACGGCGCGCTCGACGTGCAGTGCGGTCGTGTCGTAGAGGGCGATGCCCGGCAGGTCGTCCGGGCCGACGAGCAGGCCGATCTCGGTGCACCCGAGGACCATCGCGCCGGCGCCTCGTGCGGCGAGGTCCTGCATGATCCGGACGTACTGGGCTGTGGTGGCGGGGCTGAAGACGCCACGGGTCAGCTCCCCGAAGATCGTCATGTCGACCAGGGTCCGGTCGGACGCGTCGGGGAGGAGGACGTCGATGCCGTGGCTGGCCAGGCGTTCGCGGTAGAAGTCGCCCTCCATGACCGGCCGGGTGCCGAGCAGCCCCAGGGTGCTGACCCCGTCGGCGATCGCCCGCTCGGCGACCACGTCGACCAGGTGCACGAACGGGACGTCCAGCGCCGCCTCGATCTGGGGGGCGACGCGGTGCATGGTGTTGGTGGCGAGCAGCACGAAGTCCGCGCCGGCGTCCTGGAGCCGCCGGGCCCGCTCGACGAGGTGGCCAGCAGCCTCGTCCCACGCGTCAGTGCTGATGCACCGCTCGATGACGGCGAAGTCGACGCTGTAGAGGATGACCTCGGCAGCGGCGTGGCCACCCAGCGCCGCGTTCACGCCGGCGTTGAGGAGCCGGTAGTACTCGGCGCTGGCGACGCTGCTCATCCCGCCCAGCACGCCGACGGTCTTCATCGGACGGCTCGCGGATCGGTCACGGGGAGACCCTCGCACAGCCCGGACCGTCGTCCGCCCGGCCGTCGGCGGGTTCCGCGCAGAAGGAGCTCCGGCACCGGACCGGGCACGATCACCTGATGACCACTGTGATCCGCCCGGCCGTCGCCGGGGATCTCGACGCGGTCCTCGATCTCGCCGACGACCGCCGGCGGCAGTACGCGACCTACCAGCCCCGGTTCTGGCGGCCAGCGCCGGACGCTGCCGCCCGGCAGGCGCCCTACCTGGCCGGTCTGATCGCCGACCCTGCCGTCATCACCCTGGTCGCCGTGACCGACGCCGGCCTGGTCGGATACGCGATCGGGCAGCTCACTGCGGCTCCGCCGGTGTACGAGCCGGGCGGGCCGACCTGCATGGTCGACGACTTCGCGGTCGCCGACCCGGGACTGTGGGCCACCGTCGGAGTCGACCTGCTCACCGCGGTGACCCGCGAACGACCGATCGCGGCGCCGCTCAGGTGGTCGTGGTCACCGCTGCCTGCGACGACCCGAAGAGGGCGGCACTCGACCGGTGTGGGCTCACTTCTGCGTCGGAGTGGTGGGTCACCCCGACCGCACGTTGACGACCACCCTGCACACGACCAGTCCGGTGACCCGGGACCGCGGGGCACGACGGCACGCCTTCGGCGGGCGCGGCCGCGGCTCACGCGGTGTCCGCAGGGCGGGCGGGTCGCTATCGCCGGCGTCCGGTGTCCCCTGCGGTTAGGTTCCGGGCGTGGCGTCGCGGCTGCCGGTGCTGTGGGTGTGCGGGGCTCCGGGGACGGGGAAGTCGACCGTCGCCTGGCAGGTCCTGCTCGACCTCGAGCGGGAGGGTGTGCGGGCCGGCTATGTCGACGTCGACCAGCTCGGGATGGTGTACCCGCCGCCGGACGGTGACCCGGACCGCGAGCTGTTGAAAGCCGCGAACCTCGAGGCGGTCATCCCGCACCACGCCGCGGCGGGCGCCCGGGTGCTCGTCGTCAGCGGTGTCGTCGACCCGGAGCGGGTGGAGTACTTCTCCACGCACACGGACGCCTTCGAGGTGGCCTTCTGCCAGCTGACCGTCGAGGAGGCGGTGCTGCGGCGTCGCATCGCGGCCCGCGGGTGGTCCACCGCGGACGGCGACCGGGCGGTCGAGGAGATGCGCACGCTCCGGCGGGCGGATCTCGTCGGCACCGTGTTCGACACGACGGCGTGCACTCCGCGGGAACTCGCTACACACGCTCGCGGCCTGATCGATCCGATTGCCGCGCACGCCTCCCGTACCGCGGACAACTCGGCGGCCGACTCCACGCCCAGCTCCGCAGCCGACACCGTCGGCCCGGGCGGCGACGTCACCGTGGTCTGCGGGCCGCGTGCAGTCGGCAAGTCCTCGGTGTCCTGGGCGATGTTCATGCGATGCACCAAGGCCGGTCGGCGCACCTGCTACGTCGATCTGGACCAGATCAGCTTCCTCCGCGGCGCGGGGCCCACCGATGCCGACCGCACGGCGCTGCGCAACGCAAACCTGGCCGCAGTGTGGTCGAACGCCGCTGCCCGCGGGGCCACCGCCCTCATCGCCAACGGCATGATCGGCGGCGACCACGACCTCCGCGGGTTGCGCCGGGCCCTGCACCCTGCCGAGGTGCACGTGATCGGCTTGTCGGCCGACCCGCAGGCGATCGCCGACCGCATCCGCAGCCGCCACAGCGGATCCCCGGCCCGGCTCATCGGCGACGACCTCGAGGGCGCCCCGCCAGCCCACCAGCACCGCGTGCTTCAGAACGCGGTCGACCAGCAGGGACGCCTCTCCAGGACGCACCTCGTCGACGAGGTCATCGACACCACCGACTCGCCCCTCGACGAGGTCGTCCACCGCGCGATGACCGCGGCCGGCTTCGACGTCAACTGAAGCGGTTCGGCTGAGGAACTCGCCAGCGCGGACCGCCCCAGCTCCGCCTTCCAGATGGGATCCGCCCCCCGGGGGGCAGCTGAGCGGTCCTGAGCCGGCATCGACGAAGGTGCCGACGGTCAGGCGCGACCCCAGTGCTCGTAGGGAGTCGAGCCGGCGCGGAAGCCGTGGGCCTCGACCATGGCGGCCGTCTCGACGAAGTCATGGGCCACGAAGTCGGGGAGGTGGGCGTCGCTGCCGAAGACCACCGACTGCCCGCCGACCTGGTGCCACCAGCTCACGACGCGCGGGCTCAACGGCAGGCGGGTGTTGACCTCCAGAGCGCGGCCCGAGTCGGCCAGGACCCGCAGCGCGGCCCGGAACTGCTCCTGCAGCTCCGTCCACGGAACCGGCCCGGCGTCGGCCGGCCAGGAGCGCAGGGGATAGTCGATGTGCCCGAGCACGGCGAAGGGTGCGTCGCTGGCGGCCATCGTGGCGATCTCGTCGAGGTAGGCGTGGACCACCTCCACCGGGCGCCGCTGTGGGTAGGCGTCGGGAACCTCGACCCAGCCGCTGCCCGGCGGCACCGCGTCGAGATCGGGCAGGGAGTGCACCGAGCCGATGACCCGGTCGACCCCGCCGGCGGTGTCCAGGCCGGCGGCGGCGAGCACGCCCGGAACCGCATCCGGGTGGTGGTGCGGTTCGCTCAGCTCGACCCCCGACAGGATCCCGAGCTCCGGGAAAGTGCTGCGGCACCGGTCGATCTCCTGCAGGTAGGCCGCGATGTCGAGAGGGTCGGCCAGGAAACGGCTGTGGTCGTCGACGTGCCCGCGGTACCCGGCGGGCACGGCCACACCGTGCCGAGCCCACGGCCGCAGGTCGACGTGCTCGGTGAACGCCAACGACGGCAGCCCGATCGCCACCGCCCGGGGGCAGGTGGCGTACATGTCACCCACCACGGTCGCGTCCCAGGAGAACTGGCTGTGCACGTGACCGTCCTGCGGCAGCATCAGCCCACGCTACGAAGCGCCCCGGGGGCCTGACACCCGCGGTCGGTGACGTCGCCGGCCACTCGGAGGAGTCGCCAGCGGCGGCCGCCCGGCCCGCGGGGGACGAGGACACCTCCGCCTTCGCCGACGGCCGCCGGGTGGGGCACCGGCCTGCGGTCAGGGGTGCTCGATCACCGTCCCCTGGTGGTACAGGATCTCCCAGCCGTCGGGGTCGAGCCGCCACAGGGTCAATCGGCGGGTACGCCGCCCGGCCTGGTCGAGCTGGTAGGTGAGGGCGTAGGTGTCCGCGGCAAGTGCGCGCAGCCGCACCTCGCTGAGCACCCAGTCCTGGTCGCCTGGGACCTTCCCCCGGGCGAGCAGCACGCCGATCACGTGCTCGCGGTCGTAGACCTGTCCGGATGCCCCGACCTCCCAGAAGTCCGCGGCGGTCTGCGCCAGGTAGTCCTCCCGAGAAGTACCCAGCTCCGGACGGTGGAAGACCGGCTCCCGCGCGAGGAGCTCCGCCTCGACCCGCTCGAGCGGCGACGGGCCGTCGTTGCCGCCGATCATCTGACGATCCGGCTGATCGCCCGGTGCAGGCGGACCTGCCGACTCGACGTGGGTGCAGGGCCCCGGCACAGTGTGGGCGGAGCCGTCATGGTCCGCCACGGTACCGACGTGTTCCGAGGCGGCACCTGGACCGGGCCGACATCGGAGCGCGCGGGGAGCCTCCCGGCCAGACTGCTGCCATGGTGTTCATCCCGGGTCGGGTGGTCCAGTGGCGGGAAGTCCTGCACGGGCAGGTGTGGAGCGAGTACCCGGTGACGGTGGTCGACGACCGCGACGGTGTCCTCGCGGTCCTGCTCGAGCCGGGTTCGGCATTCGTCTTTCCCGAGCACCCCTTCGGGACCCATCCGTGGGCTGGGCACCCGAGCTGGACGGGCCCGACGGTGCTGCAGCTGCGCCGCGACGGGGACCCGTACAGCGTGTGGAAGTTCTTCTCCGACGGGGTCTTCACGCACTGGTACCTGAATCTCGAGGCGCCGATCGTGCGTCGTCCTGACGGGGCCGGCGGCGGCGCGTTCGACACCGACGACCACGGCATCGACATCGTCGTCCCCGCCGACGGCTCGCCATGGCAGTGGAAGGACGTCGACGACCCGGAAACAATGGCCGTCGCCGGCCGGATCACCACCGCCGAGGCCCAGCAGATCCACGCCGACGCCGATGCTCTCGCCGAATTGCTCCGCGCCGATGACCGGTGGTGGCAGCGGTGGGACTCCTGGCAGCCCGGAGATCCGCCACCGTTGCAGGCTCCGGGCGCCACCACCCAGCAGCGGGTCGCGGAGAGGGCCGGATTCACCCGGGAAGGGCTGCTGCGCCGGGCCGGTCGCATTCACGACGGCTCGGTCGACGTGGTCGTCTAGTCCCGCACCGTCGAGGACCCACCCGCCTGAGCGGCGGCTGTGCGGCTGCAGCGGCGAGCACATCGACGACGACCTGGTACGGATGGGGCAGGTGAGGCGGCCCGACCGGCCCACGCGCCTGACGTCGTCGCCGACGTGTCCGCCTGCGGGCCCCGACCTCTCGGGCCCTGCTCAGCCCGCCAAGCTCGGAGCGGGATCGGAATGGCCGGACGGTGTGCGTGTGGCGGCGAGCAGGAACCGGTGGGAGTGCACCCGGAACGGGCCGTCGGCGCGGACGCGGGCGTCGATGCGGCGCAGAGCGGTGTCGTAGCGGCTGACGGTGAAGTCGGGGACCTGCCAGGGCACCATCCGCAGCTGGTAGACGACCGCGCCGATGTCGGTGAACGTGTACGGCGGCCACTCCTCGCGGGCGGTGTGGACCTCGAACCCGACAGTGGTCGCCGCCGCGACGGCACGTCGGAGGGTCCAGCTGTCGGGGGAGTGGGCCGGGGGGCGCACCGAGCGCGGTGTTCAGCTCGGCGCAGTCCCCACTGCCGACCTGCTGGGTCAGCATCGTCCCTCCCGGGCCGAGGACCCGGTGGGCTTCGCCGAGGATGATCCGCCCATGGCGGCTGAGGACGAGGTCGAAGGCTCCGTCCGGGACCGGTAGGGGTCTGTCCGGGCGCGTCGGGACGACCCGCACGCCCAGCGGGCCGAGCCGTTCCTGGGCCATCGGGAGGTTCGGCGCCCAGCTCTCGGTGGCCACCGTGTGGCGCGGCAGCGGAGTCAGCGATGCCAGCGATGCCAGGAACTCACCGCCGCCGGTGTCGACGTCCAGGACGCGAGTGGACCGGTCGATCGCGTCGCGAGCGAGCTGTGGAAAGGACCAGGTCGGGTCCGACCCGACCGCCCGGCCGGCCAGCCACCCGAAGTCCCAGCCGCGGACCGGTGCGGCCATCGCCGCTGCCACCAGCTCGTCGTAGCCCGGGACCGAGGACATCAGCACCCGTTCGCGGCTTGGCGCCCGACGACGGCCCACCGGACAGGTCGCACCGATTCCCGTGCGATGCCGTTGCTTCGTGACCGCAGCTGGCGCAGGACACCGAGCCCGTGCTCACCGTCCAGCCCTTTCACGCTCAGTCCATTGGCAGCTGGTAGTGGGCGAGCCGGTGCTGACCCCAGGCGAACTCGGTCTCGCAGACGAAGTCCTCCAGCCAGTCCGCCAGTCGAGCCGCGACGGCCTCGACCGGCTCACGCTCATCGCTCCCGTCGACCGCTTCGTGGATGAGTGGCGCTTCGAACGGCTCGCCGCCGGCCACCAGGCGCACCCACACGTTCCCCGAACGGGGCGGCGACTCCCACTGGAGGGTGAGCTCGTCGATCTCGCCGGGAGTGAACAGCGACGCGACCACGGGGTCGACGACGCGGCGGCGCACATCGGCGAGGGCCGGGTCGCTCGCGTCGGTGTCCCCGGTCGGGGGGGTGGGCCAGCCGATGGCGCGCGCCGATCGAGTCGGATCGTCGTCGAACACGATGCGCAACCTGCTCCGGTACGCGGGCGATCCGCTGGTCAGGTCGGCATCAGGCACGACTCGCAGTCTGCTCGCAGGGGCGAGCGGCTGAGCGGCCGAAGCCGGAGCAGTCGAATCGACCGCCCGGACCGTGGAGGGTGCGGCGGCAGCGGCGAGCACATCGACGACGACCTGGTGCGGATGGGGCAGGTGAGGCGGCCCGTCCGACCCACGCGCCCCAGGTCGTCGTCGATGTGCTCGCGTGCGGACGCCGACCCTCGACCCTCCTCGGCCCGCTCGTCGGCGCCGGCCCGAGCCGAGCACCTCGCACCGCGTGCACGGCGTCGCGATGCGGGTCGATGCGCGCCAACCGCGGGAGCCCGAGTCGCCTCGCCAGCCGCGGCGTGCGGTCAAGATGTCGCCGCCGCGCCCCGCGGGAGCGGGATCGAGGGATCGCATGGCCGGCACCGGACTCCTGAAGCGACTGACCACGTTCCTGCGTCGAGGGGACGCCGCTGCGGTGGCGGGCCGTGGTCAGCTGACGGACGAGGAGCGGGCGGCGGTGGACGAGCGCACCAACCTGTCCCACACCGGGCAGAGCCCGTACGGACCGACCAACAACAGCGGCGGCGGCGCGTTCTTCGGCGGCGGCGGCGGAATCTGAGCCACCGCTTGGCTCGGCGTTCGAGCGGGCCGTTCAAGCGGGCGGCGCGGCCAGCTTGACCACCTCGACCCGCCCCCGAGTCCGGTGGTCGTCGCACCAGTGAGCCACCAGCACGGTTCTGCCTGGCCGCGGTCCCGCGGCCAACGCGACGTGTGGACGACCAGTCGGCGCGGCGGCGGAGCGCGACGAGTCCTGCCCGGCCGCCGGCTGGTCACCGCCGGTGAAGCCTGCGAAGGTCTGCCCATGACGACGGCCACCCCTCCGACGGCCACCCTCCTGACGACGGCCACCCGCCCGACGGCCACCCGCCCGACGGCCACCTCCCCGATCTCGGCCCGCCCGACGGCCACCTCCCCCATCGCCAACTCCCTGCCGACGGCCACCGCCCCTGAGCACGGTCCCCGCACGGCGTCGGCACCCGCATGAGCGGCCGGCTCGTCCTCCTCCGCCACGGCGCGACCGAGTGGAGCGTCAACGGCCGGCACACCGGCTCGACCGACATCCCGCTGACCCCTGACGGGGAGGACCAGGCGCGTCGGGCGGGGGTCGCGCTGAGCGGCTGGCACTTCGCCGCGGTCGTCTGCAGCCCGCGGGCCCGGGCGCTGCACACCGCCGAGCTGGCCGGGCTGCACGTCAGTCGCATCGACCCGAACGCCGCCGAGTGGGACTACGGCGACTTCGAGGGCCGGCGGACCGTCGAGATCAACGCCGAGCGAGCCGCAGCCGGGCAGCGCCCGTGGCTGCTGTGGCGCGACGGCTGCCCCAGCGGGGAGAGCCCGGCAGACATCGGCCGCCGCGTCGACCGCCTGATCGACTCGTTCCGCGCGGACCTCGAGCGCGGCGACGTCGTGCTCGTCGCCCACGGGCACCTCAGCCGGGTCGTCGGCGCCCGCTGGCTCGGCCAGCCGACGGCGTTCGGCGGCTCGCTGGGCTACGACACCGCGCGGGTCTGCGTCCTCGGCCACGAGCACGGCGTCCCGAGCATCCGGCTGTGGAACGCCGACCCCCGCGATCCCGCGGCGAGCGCCTGAGACCGCCCGGCCGTCACCGAGTCAAGCCCGGGCCAGGTCAGGTGAGGTCAGGCCCGGGCCAGGTCAGCGAACCGCGAGCAGGTCGATCACGAACACCAGCGTCTTGCCGCCGAGGCGGTGCCCGGAACCGGCGGCCCCGTAGGCCAGGTGCGGCGGGATGACCAGCTCGCGCCGGCCGCCGACGCGCATGCCCGGGATGCCGTCCTGCCAGCCCTGGATCAGTCCGCGCAGGGCGAACGTGATCGGCTCACCGCGGTCCCACGACGAGTCGAACTGCTCACCGTTCCCGAAGTCGACGCCCAGGTAGTGCACCTGGACCGTGGAGCCGGCCTTCGCCTCCGCGCCATCGCCGACGGTGAGGTCGCGCTGCTGCAGATCGGTGGGTGCTGGGCCGTCGGGGACGTCGATCTCGGGTGCCGTCATGAGGTGATCCAAGCTCATCGGGCCGTGCGCGCGGGGGAGCAGCCCACCTGACACCCTCGGCGGTCAAGAATGTGGACAGCAGTGGCAGGCAGCGGCGGCAGTGCGGCAGCAGCGGCGGTGCGGCAGTGCGGCAGCGGGCAGGCGAGGGCGGTGAGGTGGTCGAGACCGGACCGGGAGCTCCAGCGAGGCGCTCGGAGCAGCTCGGGACGGACGGGCAGCGCGGCTCGCAGCGGTCGCCGAGCACCCTTACACCGCAGCACTCCTCCCCGCCCGAGAGCACCCGTCCGCTCCCGACGTCGCCGTGGTTCCGGCGGTCGGCGCGGTCGCCGCGGTCGCCGCAGGCCCGGTACCGCGCGCCGGCACTGCTCGCGGCGGCAGCGGCCCTCGCCCTCGGCGCGGTCGCCGCGGTCGCCGCAGGCCCGGTACCGCGCGCCGGCACTGCTCGCGGCGGCAGCGGCCCTCGCCCTCGGCGCGGCCCAGCTGCTGCGGGTGCTCGACCCCGTCGTGGGCGGGCGGCTGACGGCAGCGTCCAGCACCGACTGGCCGACACTCGCCCGGGACCCGCTCCTGCCGTGGATCACGAGCGTCCTCTGGGTTCCTGACGGTCCGCGGGCCGTCCTCCTGTGGCTGGCCGTGGTGCCCGCGGCACTCGCCCTGCTGGCGGACTCCCTCGGGGTGCGCCGCGCGCTGCTCACGGCCGCAGCCGCCCACATGCTCGCCAGCCTGGGCAGCGAGGCGGTGCTGGGCATCCGCTACGAGAGCGGCGCCGTGGACCACGACGCCCTGCGCGCGCTGGACGTCGGCCCCAGCTACCTGGCGGTCGGGGTCGTCGCCGGGCTCGTGGCGGCCGGCGGCACCCGACGCCGACGCCTCGGCGCCGCCGTCGTGCTCGCCGCTCTGCTCGGCCTGCCGCAGATCGGGTTGCTCGACGGCCTCGACACCCTCGCCGTCGCCCCGGTCGGGCACCTGCTGGCGAGCGTCGTCGGGGCCGCCGCGGCGGCGCTGCTCAGCGCTGGAGCAGCTCCGCGAGCAGCGGGCCGACCTGCAGGGTCTCGAGGAGGAAGCCGTCGTGGCCGAAGTCGGACCGGATGACGTGCAGGCCACCCGTGCCCGGTATCCCGTCGGCCAACAGGCGCTGGTCGGCGAGCGGGAACAGCCGGTCGGAGTCGATGCCGGCCACCGTCGTCACCGCGCGGATCCCCGCGAGCGCTGCGGCCGTCCCACCCCGACCGTCCCCCACGTCGTAGGACAGCATCGCGCGCGAGATCGCCACATAGGAGCCGGCGTCGAAGCGCCGGGCCAGCTTCTCCCCGTGGTGGTCGAGGTAGGACTGCACGGCGTAGCGCCCGCCCGCCGCCGGGTCCTCCCCGTCCTGGGGTGCCCGGCCGAAACGGCGTGCCAGGTCCGGCGCGGCTCGGTAGCTCAGGTGCGCGATCCGCCGCGCCAGCCCGAGGCCCTCGTGCGGACCCTGGCCGGGCGGCGCGTCGTGGTAGTCCCCGCCCCGCCAGTGCGGGTCGAGGGCGATGGCCCGCAGCTGGGTGTCGACGTTGCCGATCAGGTCGGCGTCGGCGTAGGCGGCGGTGGCCAGGAGGAACAGCCGGCGCACCCGGTCCGGTTCGGCGGCGGCCCACTCGAGCGCACGCATCCCCCCGAGTGACCCGCCGACGACAGCTGCCCACTGCCCCACGCCCAGCGCGTCGGCGAGTGCCGCCTCGGCGGTGACGAGGTCGCGCAGCGACAGCTCGGGGAACCGGCTGCCCCACGCCCGCCCGTCCGGGGCCGCACTCGACGGGCCGGTGCTGCCCTGGCAGCCGCCGACGGCGTTCGGCGCGACGACGAACCACCGCGCCGGGTCCAGTGCCGCCCCGGGGCGCAGCAGGTCGTCCCACCAGCCGGGGCTCGGGTGTCCGGGCCCGGTGGGGCCGGCGAGGTGGCTGTCGCCGGTGAGCGCGTGCAGCACGAGGACCGCGTTGGACCCGTCGGGCGCCAGCTCACCCCACGTCTCGTACGCCACCTGCACGTCGGGCAGCCGGCCGCCCGCCCGCAGGGCCAGCGGCCCCGCGAGCCGGTGCAGGCGTCGGTGTCCGAGCGGGTCCCCGGGGCGCCAGGCGCCGCTGGCCGGCAGCACCTCCCGGCCGGCCGGAGCGGGGTTCGCACCCCGCGCCGACGGCCGCTGACCGCCGCCCCGCCCGACGGCCGCACGGGCCGCCGGGCCGGGGTGGTCGCGGACCGACGTGCTCAGGCGTGTGCCTTCACCGCACGCAGGCCGGCATCCAGGTCGGCCAGCAGGTCCTCGATGCCCTCGATCCCGACCGAGAGCCGGACGAGCCCGGGGGTGACCCCGCTGGCGCGCTGCTCGGCGTCGGAGAGCTGGGCGTGGGTGGTGCTCGCCGGGTGGATGACCAGGCTGCGCACGTCGCCGATGTTGGCGAGGTGGCTGAACAGCTCCAGGCTCTCCACGAACGTCTTGCCGGCTTCGAGCCCGCCGCGCAGCTCGAACGCGACGACGGCGCCGGCACCGAGCGGGAGGTACCGCTGGCCCGACTCGTACCACCGCGAACTGGGCAGGCCGGCGTAGTGGACGACGGCGACCTCGTCGCGCTCGGCGAGCCACTCGGCGACCGCCTGCGCGTTCTGGACGTGCTTGGCCATCCGCAGCGAGAGCGTCTCGATGCCCTGGATGATGAGGAACGCGTTCTGCGGCGCGATCGCGGCACCGATGTCGCGCAGTCCCTGCACCCGCAGCTTGATCGCGAAGGCGACGGCACCGAGGGCGGGCCCGAAGGTCAGGCCGTGGTAGCTGGGATCGGGCTCGTTGAAGCCCGGGAACCGCGACGGCTCCTTCGTCCAGTCGAACGTGCCACCGTCGACGACGATGCCGGCCACCGCGGTCCCGTGCCCGCCGAGGAACTTCGTCGCGGAGTGGATGACGATGTCGGCGCCGTGCTCGATCGGGCGGAGCAGGTACGGCGTGGGCACCGTGTTGTCGACCAGCAGCGGCACCCCGGCCGCGTGTGCGGTGTCCGCGACACCGCGGACGTCGAGCACGTTGTTGCGGGGGTTGCCGACCGTCTCGGCGTAGAAGGCCTTCGTGTTCGGGCGCACAGCAGCGGCCCAGGCCGCCAGGTCGTCGGGGTCGTCGACGAAGCTGACCTCGATGCCGAGCTTGGGCAGGGTGTGGTGGAACAGGTTGTAGGTGCCCCCGTACAGGCTGGCAGAGGACACGAAGTGGTCCCCGGCCTGCAGGATGTTCAGCAGTGCCGTCGTCTGCGCGGCCTGCCCGGATGCGAATGCGACCGCGGCGACGCCACCCTCGAGGGCGGCCACCCGCTGCTCCAGGACGTCCTGGGTGGGGTTCATGATCCGCGTGTAGATGTTGCCCAGCTCGGCAAGGGCGAACAGGTCCGCGGCGTGCTTGGTGTCCCGGAAGACGTAGGACGTCGTCTGGTAGATCGGGGTGGCGCGGGCGCCGGTGGTGGGGTCGGGCGCTGCGCCCGCGTGGACCTGCTTGGTGTCGAACGACCAGGCCTGGGTCCGGTCCCCAGCGGTCGTGCTGTCGGTGTCGCTGCCCTCGACGGGGCTGTCGTCGGTCATCTCGGTGATACGCCTCCCGAGGCCGGTTTCTTCCGGCCGTCGTTGTGGGCGGGCCCGGTCGGACCCGCCCTCGACACGGTGTGTCGAGAACCACCCAGTGTGCCGGAGGGTCTGGTGCTCAGCGACACCGATCCACTCCGCGGGCGGCCGCACCAGGTGTGCCCGACTCTGCGGCCGCCGCTACCGTCCGGGCCGTGCAGCTGCTCCTGGTCCCCACCGTCGGGACGGCCGGCGGCTGGGGGCTCGTCGTCGTCGCGGCGGCCGGGGTCGCGGCCGGGCTGATCAACGCGGTCGTCGGCTCGGGCAGCCTGTTCACCTTCCCGACCCTGCTGGCGCTCGGGGTGCCGTCGGTCACGGCCAACGTCTCCAACAACATCGGTCTGGTCCCGGGCAACGTGGCCGCGGCGTGGGGGTACCGGGCGGAGCTGACCGGCCAGCGCCGTCGGACGGCCACCCTCGTCCCGGCGTCGCTGCTCGGGTCCGTCGTCGGCGCCGGGCTGCTGCTGGTGCTGCCGGCGCGGGCCTTCAGCGCGGTGGTCCCGGTCCTGATCGCGCTGTCGGTGGTGCTCGTCGTGCTCCAGCCGCGACTGCAGGCGGCCCTGCGCCGCCGCTCGGCCGCCGCCGCGGACGCCCGAGCCGCCGCCGCCGAGGTCGCCGCTGCTGCTGGTGCCGCTGCCGAGGTCGCCGGCGCCGCCGACGGCCCAGCCGCCGACGCCGACACAACAGACGCCGCCGCACCGGACCGGCCACCGCGGGCACCGACCGCGGCCGGCCCCGCCGCGGTCTCACCGCTGCTGGTGGCCGGGGTCTTCGTCGCCGGGGTGTACGGCGGCTACTTCGGCGCCGCCCAGGGCGTCCTGCTGCTCGGGCTGCTCGGGAGCCTTGTCGTGGAGACCCTGCAGCGGCTCAACGGGGTGAAGAACGTCCTGGCGCTGGTCGTCAACGCGACGGCGGCCGGCGTGTTCGCGGTTTTCGCGTCGTCGCGGATCGCGTGGCCGGTGGTCGTCGCGATCGCCGTCGGGTCGACCGTCGGCGGCCTGCTCGGGGCCCGGGTCGGGCGGCGGCTCTCACCGACCGTGCTGCGGGTGGTCATCGCCTGCGTGGGGATCGCGGCGATCGTCCGCCTCCTCGCCTGAGGCGCCGCGACGCGCCGTCCGCGCCGCTGCGCGCCGGTCCGCGCCGACGCGCGCCGAGCCTGTCTCCGGCCCGCCGGTCACATCGACCGGGCACGTCCGCGACGGGGTGGGGCGGGTGGTGCGTGCGAGGCGTCCCATCCGCCCCACGAGCCCCACGTCGTCGCCGATGTGTCCGCCACCGCCGGCCCGGCCCGGCCCGATGTGTCCGATGTGTCCGCCACCGCGGCCCTCGGCCCGGCGCTCAGCCCGCGGGAGTCCAGCCGGTCGCGGCCGCCCACGCGATCGCCCGCGGTACCGCGGAGTCGAACCACGGCTCCTTGGCCAGGGCGTAGGCGTCCGCGTCCGGGGTGGCGGCGGCGACGCGGCGCTTCTCGGCCTCGTAGTCCCGGCGGGCGCCGGCGTCGGCCCGCAGCCAGTCCCGGAACAGCAGGCAGAACCGCCAGCCCGCCGACCCCGTCGACCGGACGTGCAGGTGCACGACCACCGCCGGGTCGGTGCCGCCGTAGAAGCGCTTGGCCCAGCGGGCCGGATCCGGCTCGTAAGGCTTCGGGCTGTCACCGTCGTTGCCGGCGACCCGCACCCAACCGGCGGCGTCCAGCGCCGGTCCCAGCTCGTCGGCGACGGCGAGTGACGGCACCGCGAGCTGGAGGTCCACGACGTCCTTCGCCGCGAGTCCGGCGACCGCGGTGGAGCCGACGTGCTCGACCCGGCAGGCCGCGGCGGCCGGGTGCTCGCGGATCGCCCAGCCGATCCGGGCGGCGGCCCGGGCCGCCTGCGCCGACCACTGCGGGTCGTGCGGCAGCAGCCGGACACGGTCGGGACGGCGCGTCCGGCGGTGGCGGCGCAGGTTGTCCTCGTACGGCACGAGCCGCCCGCGCCACACCTCGTCGACGCCGTCGAGCAGCGCGCCGGTCGCCCCGCTGTTGTCCAGCCAGACGTCGGCGACCGCGCGGCGCTGGGCGTCGTCAGCCTGGGCGGCGACCCGGGCCCGGGCGTCGGCGTGGGACATCGACCGCTCGCGCACGAGGCGCTGGACCCGCACGGCCTGCTCGGCGTGGACGACGACCACCAGGTGGTAGCGCGGAGCGAGGGCGTTCTCGACGAGCAGCGGGACGTCCTGGACGACGACGGCACCGGGCGCCGCGGCCCGGACGAGGGCCGCAGTGCGGGCCTGGACGACGGGGTGCACGATGGATTCCAACCTCTCGCGGGCGGCCGGGTCGGCGAAGACGATCCGCGCAAGGGCGGCCCGGTTCAACGAGCCGTCGACGACCACGTCGGCCCCGAACACGCGCGTGACCTCCACCAACCCGGGCGACCCAGGTCCCAGTGCCTCCCGGGCCAGCACGTCCGCGTCGATCACCTCTGCACCCAGGGTGCGCAGCCGCCCAGCGGCGGTCGACTTCCCGGCCGCGATCCCACCAGTCAGTCCGACGAGAAGCACCGCACTCCTCACCCTCCGAGTCCACCCGGGTGCAGTCCGCCCGACCCGCTCGGACCGCACCGCCGCGGACGCCGTACTTCTCAGGCGATCCTCAGTCCCGTTCGGAATCGACCGGAACAGCGGCTCGTTGCACACAACAGTGACAGACGACAGAGAGGGGCCCCGATCGTGGCCCGCATCACGATGACCTACGACACCGACACCGACTTCGGGTTCGACTCCGCCGACAGTGCGAACCACATGGGTTCGACGACGGCGAGCCGTCCGGCGACCCCCGGCATCACCACCGAGCCCACGGACGCGGCCGAGGCCGCAGACGAGCGCCGTACCGGCTCGCTGTCCGCGGTGCCCGAGCGCGACCTGGTCGGCCGCTACCTCGACGACATCGCGCGGCACCCGCTGCTCGACGCCGCCAAGGAGGTCGAGCTGGCCACGGCGATCGAGAGCGGCCTGTATGCCCAGCACCTCCTCGACACCGGCGACACCCGTTTCGACGCGGACGTGCTGGCCGTCGTCGCGGCTGCTGGCAAGGCGGCGAAGGAGACCTTCATCACCGCCAACCTGCGCCTCGTCGTCTCGATCGCACGCCGCTACCGCTACACGGGGCTGCCGATGCTCGACCTCATCCAGGAGGGCAACCTGGGGCTCGTCCGGGCGGTCGAGAAGTTCGACTACCAGAAGGGCTTCAAGTTCTCCACGTACGCCACCTGGTGGGTCCGTCAGGCGGTCACCCGGGGCGTCGCCGAGACCGGCCGGCTGGTCCGGCTGCCGGTGCACGTCCACGACGAGGCCGCCCGGGTCCGCCGCACCCGGTCGAAGCTCGAGGTCGACCTGGGCCGTGAGGCCACCGACGAGGAGGTCGGTCTCGAGCTCGAGATCGACGCCGACCGCGTTGCCTGGTTGACGAAGCTCGACCGGGACCCGGTCAGCATGGACGTCCACGTGGGCTCCGACGAGGAGACCGCCTTCGGTGACCTGGTCGCCGACGACGACGCCGAGGACCCGGAGCAGTACGTCGAGGACCGCTTCGCCCGCGCCGAGCTGTCCCGGGCGATCGAGGCCCTCGAGCCGCGCGAGGCGGCGATCATCCGTGCTCGCTACGGCCTGGACGACGGCCGCTTCAAGACCCTCACCGAGATCGCGACGTCGCACTCGCTGTCGCGGGAGCGGGTCCGGCAGCTGGAGAAGTCGGCGCTGCTCCAGCTCCGCGGGGTCTCCTCGCTGAGCCAGGTCGCCTGAGCCAGCAGCGCCGCGGCCCATCGCGCGACGCTCCACGACCGGCCCGACACCCCTCGGGGTGCCGGGCCGGTCGGCCGTCGCAGGATGGTCCCGCCCGTCGGCAGTACCTCCCCGGCGTCGTCCGACGGCCGGGGTCGATCGAGGGGAGCAGGTCGCGATGAGACGGGGTCGACGGCCGCGCGTCGCACTCCGGCGGACGCACCGGCTCACCGACCGGCACCCCGGGAGGACTCTCGACCCGGCGGCGGCCCGGGTCGGCGTCCGCGTGGCCCTCGCCTTCCCCGCGGTCCTCGCGGTGCTCGGGTCGACAGCGGTGGTCGGGTCGGCCGCCGCCCTCGGCGCCGCTCCGGTGTCGGCGGCCGTGGTCCGGCCAGCCGCCGCCGGGAGAGCCGACACGGCAACCAGCACCGCCGGCGTGCTCGAGCTGCCCGTCGGCTGGCGGTCGGGCCCGAGCCCGACGGGACGCCGGTGTCGCTGGACACGTCGCTGTTCACCCCGCCCGGCGACGTCGCCGGAGCCGGCGTCTCCGGACGACATCCGGCGGTGGTCCTCGCCCACGGTTTCGGCGGCTCGAAGAGCGACCTCACCGGGCAGGCGCGGACGCTCGCGGCCGCCGGCTACGTGGTGCTCACCTACACCGCCCGTGGCTTCGGGGCCTCCGGCGGGCGGATCCACCTCGACGCACCCGCGTTCGAGGTGGCCGACGTCTCCCGGCTGGTCGATGCCCTGGCGCGCCGGCCCGACGTCCAGCTGGACGCCCCGGGTGATCCGCGGGTGGGCGTCGCCGGCGGCTCCTACGGCGGGGGCGTGGCCCTGCTGGCCGCCGGGCTCGACCACCGGATCGACGCGGTCGTGTCGGCACTCGCCTGGGACGACCTGTCGACCGCCTTGTTCCCGCAGGCCGTCCTTGCTCCGGAGTCGGCAGGGTCGGCGGCGCCGGTAGCGCCGGCAGCACCGGCGACGGTCGGGGTGTTCAAGGCCCGGTGGACCGCCCTGCTGTTCTCCGCCGGTGCCGGTGCCGGTGCCGGTGCCGGCGCGAGCACCGGTGCGGGCAGCGCGTCGAGTGGCGGGACCACGCCGCCGGCCGGTCCGGGCGCCCGGGCGCCGGTACCCGCGGCGGTCGAGCAGGCCGCGGTGTGCGGGCGTTTCGACCCGCTGCTGTGCCGGCTGTACCTCCAGACGTCCCAGACCGGCGTCGTGAGCCCGCAGCTCACCGCGCTGCTGCAGGCGTCGAGCCCGGCCCGGGTCCTCGGCCTCGTCCGGGCTCCCACCCTGCTGGAGCAGGGCGAGGCGGACTCCCTGTTCGGTCTGGAGCAGGCCGACGCCAACGCCCGCGGCATCGCCGCCACCGGCACGCCGGTCGCCGTCCGGTGGATCGCCGGCGGGCACGACAGCCTGGGAGGTGCGTCGACGGACCTGGCCGCCGACGGCATCGCCTGGTTCGACCACCAGCTGCGACGCCGGCCCGCCACCGCGTCCACGCCGACGGGCTGGACCTTCGCCGTGCCCGCGACCGGCTCCGGCGTACTGGCCGCCCCCGCCGGTGGGTCGGGCGGTTCCTCCGGCGGCGGCGGCTCGGGCAGCACTGCGGGCTCGGGCAGCGGCGGGAAGTCGGGCAGCACAGCCGGCTCGGGCAGCACGGCGGGTTCGAGCAGCGGGAGCGGAACCGGGGGAGCGCGCTCGCAGGCCCTCGCGGCCCAGACCGCGACCCGCGACCTCCGGGTGGCCGCCTACCCGGGGACGCCGGGGGCGCCCGCCGTGCCCCGCCGGATGATCGCCCTGGCCGGTGGCGCGCAGGACCTGCAGTCCCCGCCGGGCGGCGTCCCGGCCGCGATCACCGGACTCGCCGGGGCGAACGCCGGCCTGGGGGTCCTCGGCGCCGCCGGTCTCGCGGGCCCGCTCGGCATCCTCCCCGGCCAGTCGGCGTCCTTCACCGGACGGCCGGTCGGCGGTGACACCCGGATCACCGGCGGGCTGACGGCCACCCTCGCCGTCACGTCGACGACCACCGACGCCACGCTGTTCGCGGGACTCTGGCGGGTCGCACCCGACGGCACCCGGACGCTGCCCGAGTCCCTCGTCGCGCCGTTCCACCTCACCGGGCTCACCCCCGGGGTGCCTCGCACCGTGAGCGTCGCGCTGCCCTGGGTGGTGACCGAGGTGCCGGCCGGGGACTCCCTGCAACTGGTCGTGTCGAGCACCGACCAGGGGTACGCCGTCCCCCGCGACGCCCGCGGCTACCGGGTCGCACTCGTCGGAGCCGGTGTCTCGGTCCCGGTCGCGGCCGGTGCGAAGGTCCTCGGTGGCGGTGGCGCGACGGTCCCGCTCGCGCTGCTGCTGGTCGCCCTCGGGGTGGGCCTCGCGGTGGCCGGCTACGCCCTGGCGACCCGCGCCCGCGGACGCTCGCGGGACCGGCTGCCCGAGGCGGGCGGCCCGCCGCTCGTCGTGGACGGGCTGCGCAAGACCTACGGCGGACGGACCGTCGTCGACGGGGTGTCGTGGACCGCCGGTCGCGGACAGGTGGTCGGGCTGCTCGGCCCGAACGGTGCCGGCAAGACGACGACGATGCGGATGCTGGTGGGGCTGGTGCGTCCCGAGGCCGGGAGCGTGCGGGTGCTCGGCCGGACCGTCGGCCCCGGCGCACCCGTCCTCGCCCACGTCGGGGCGTTCATCGAGGGCCCGGGCTTCCTGCCGCACCTGACCGGGGCGGAGAACCTGCGGGCGTTCTGGGCGGCCACCGGACGGCCGGCCGCGGCTGCGCACCTCGAGGAGGCACTGGAGATCGCCGGTCTGCACGAGGCGGTCGACCGGCGGGTCCGCGGGTACTCCCAGGGGATGCGCCAGCGGCTCGGCGTCGCCCAGGCCATGCTCGGGCTGCCCGACGTGCTGGTCCTCGACGAGCCCACCAACGGCCTGGACCCGCCGCAGATCCAGCGGATGCGGCGGGTGCTGCAGGACTACGCGGCGACCGGGCGCACGGTGGTCGTCTCCAGCCACCTCATCTCCGAGGTCGAGCAGACCTGCAGCCACGTCGTCGTGATGCGCGACGGCAGGGTGGTCGTCGCCGGGTCGGTCGAGGACCTGGTCGGTGCCGCGAACAGCGTCGTGCTCGACGTGGACGACGCCGACCGTGCGGTCCGGGTGCTCGGCGCCCAGCCGGGCGTGGTGCGGGTCGAGGCGCTCTCGCCGCGGCGGGTCGTGGCGTCCCTCGACGGGACCGGGCGGGCCGCCGTGGTCGCGGCCCTGGTCGGCGGCGGGGTCGCGGTGAGCGGTGCAGGGGCGGAGAGCCGACTGGAGGACGTGGTGCTGGCGGCCATCGGCGGGGCGGGTGTGCGGTGAGCGGGTCGTTCCCGGTCCGCGCCGAGGTGGCCCGCCAGCTGCGCCGCCGTCGGACCCAGCTGACCTTCGCGTTCCTGCTCGTGCTCCCGTTCCTGCTGCTCGCCGCGTTCGAGTTCGGCTCCTCGAGCAGCGGCAGCCCGCTGCTCGTCGACCTCGCGACCCGGGGCTCCGCCAACTTCACGGTCTTCGGGCTGTTCGCGGCGTCCGGCTTCCTCTTCGGGGTCGTCGTCGCGCTGTTCACCGGCGACACGGTGCCGTCGGAGGCGAGCTGGTCGAGCCTGCGCTACCTGCTCGCGGCGGGCATCCCGCGGGCCAGGCTGCTGACGCGCAAGCTGGTCGTCGCAGCCCTGACGTCGCTGGTCGCCCTCGCCGTGCTGCCCGCCGTGTCCGTCGTCGTCGGCGGGATCGCGTTCGGCTGGGGACCGTTCGTCTCCCCCGACGGCAGCACCCTCGGGTGGTCGACGCTGTGGTGGCGCCTTTTGCTCGTCCTGGCCTACGTCGCGGTGTCGCTGCTGCCGATCACGGCGATCGCGGCCTGGTTCGGGGTCTGGACCGACGCCCCGCTCGGTGCGGTCGGAGGTGCCGTGCTCATCAGCATCCTCAGCTCGATCCTCGACTCGATCACCGCCCTCGGGCGGGTCCGCCAGGCACTCCCCACCCACTTCGCCTACGCCTGGTTCGACCTGCTCTCGACGACCGTCACGTGGGACCAGGTCGCGCGGGGGAGCGTGTATGCCGCGATGTGGGCGGCGGTCGTGCTCGCCGCCGCGTACCGCCACTTCCTGGCCAAGGACATCTTGAGCTGATTCCACGCCTCGGGCCGACCGCGCGGGACCGGCCGCGGGCAGGGTGGGGCTCGCGCGTGCTGCCGTCCCGCCGTCAGCCGGGGAAGCGCTCCTGCAGACCCCGCAGGGTGGCCTCGATGCCGACGGCGTTCGCCGGCCCCGCCTGGGAAAGCGGCCCCCGGAGCGGGGACGGCCGCGGGTCGAAGGTCTCGGTGACCAGCGTGGCGCCCGGGCCCTGCGGGGTGAGTGTCCAGCGCCAGACGTGGCCGGCGACGTGGCGCCACGCGATCCGCCGGTCGGTGTCGAACTCGGTGATCGTGAGGGGCACCGGGTAGTGGAACCATCCCTGGGCCATGTGCATCGTGAGCGTGCGGCCCAGGTAGAGCTTCCCGGCCCCGCCGAACGGTCCGCGGACGCTGCCGGACCCGTCGAGGTCGCGGTGGCGGCGGGCGTCGGCAAGCAACGCGAAGATCTCCGACGGGTCGGTGTGGACCACGGCGGAGCGACTGACCACGCCGTCCACGCCGTCGTCCGGGCCCGGCAGCACCCCGGTGGGCGCGGTCGCCGCGGTGGACTCGGTGCCGGCGGTACCAGCTGTCTGCTCGGACATGCGGGGAGGCTAGCGCCGCGGTCCCGCGGCCTCGAGGGGACTCAGCCGAAGCGGCCGGCGATGTAGTCCTCCGTCGCCCGCTCCTTCGGGTTGGTGAAGATCTTGCTCGTCTGGTCGACCTCGATCAGCCGCCCGGGCTTCCCCACCGAGGCCAGGTTGAAGAACGCCGTCCGGTCGGACACCCGCGAGGCCTGCTGCATGTTGTGGGTGACGATGACGATCGTGTACTGCTCCTTCAGCTCCTGGATCAGGTCTTCGATGGCGAGGGTGGAGATCGGGTCGAGGGCGGAGCACGGCTCGTCCATCAGCAGGACCCGCGGCTCGACGGCCACGGCCCGCGCGATGCACAGGCGCTGCTGCTGACCGCCGGACAGCCCGGCGCCAGGACGGTCGAGACGGTCCTTCACCTCCGTCCAGAGGTTGGCCTGCCGCAAGGACTTCTCCACGATCCCGTCCAGGTCCGACCGCTTCGTGTGCCGGTTGTTGAGCTTGATGCCCGCGGCGACGTTGTCGTAGATCGACATCGTGGGGAACGGGTTGGCCCGCTGGAAGACCATGCCGATCTGGCGGCGCACCTCGACCGGGTCGACGCCGGGTCCGTACAGGTCCTCGCCGTCCATGCGGACGGTGCCCTCGACGTGGGCTCCGGGTATCACCTCGTGCATCCGGTTCAGGGTGCGCAGGAAGGTCGACTTGCCGCAGCCGGAGGGACCGATCAGGGCCGTCACCGAGCGGGCCTCGATCTGGACCTCCACCTGCTGGACGGCTAGGAAGGTGCCGTAGTAGATGTCGAGCTCGTGCGTCTCCAGTGCTGTGGACACCACTCACGTCGCTTTCGGGGAGAAGTAGCGCGAGACGACGCGAGCCAGCGCGTTGAGCGCCAGCACGATCAGGATCAGGGTGAGCGCGCTCGTCCACGCCCGGTCGATGCCCGGCTGGGTGGGGAAGCCGGGCTGGGTGAACGAGAAGTAGGTGAACGTGGACAGCGTCGCCATCGCCCCGTGGAACAGGTCCCGGTTGGTGGTGGCGGTGATGCCGACGGTCACCAGCAGCGGCGCGGTCTCCCCGATGACGCGGGCGATGGCGAGGGTGACGCCGGTGGCGACCCCGGCGGCGGCCGTCGGGAACACGACCTTCACGATCGTCCGCCACTTCGGGACCCCGAGCGCGTATGCGGCCTCCCGCAGGTCCATCGGCACGAGTCGGAACATCGACTCCGCCGAGCGCACGACGATCGGGATCATCAGCACCGCCAGGGCGACCGACCCCATCACCGCGTTCTGGGTCGCCGGCCCGGCGATCAGGACGAACAGCGCGTAGACGAACAGGCCGGCCACGATCGACGGGATCCCGGTCATGACGTCGACGAGGAAGGTCAGGGCCCGGGCGAGCGCCCCGCGGCCGTACTCGACGAGGTACACCGCTGTGAGCAGGCCGATCGGGACGCTCAGCACCGCTGCCAGGGCAGTGATCTCCAGTGTGCCGAGGACGGCGTGGTAGGCACCGCCGCCGGCGCCCACGACGTTGCGCATCGAGTAGGTGAAGAAGTGGCGGTCGAAGCGGGCCGCCCCGTGCTCGACCACGATCCACAGCACCGACACCAGCGGGACCATCGTCACGGCGAACGCGGCGGTGACGCCGGTCGTCACCAGTCGGTCGGTCGCCTTGCGCCGACCCTCCACCGCCAGCGACAGCAGCGGGTACCCGACGACGTAGAAGAGCAGCGCCAGCACGGACATCGCGACCACGTGGCCACCGAGCAGGCGGGCCACCCCGACACCAGCCAGGACGGCGGCGGCGAGGGCGGCCGGGTTGGCCCAGCGGGGGAGCCGGCGACCCGACAGGGACGTGATCGACCGGGTCGGGGCCTTCGAGGTGGCGGCCACGGCGCTCACGTCGTCACCTTCGGTCGGTGCTGCCCGCGCTGGCCGGCCGGTCGCCGCTCGACGATCGCGCGCGCCGCGAAGTTCACGACGAACGTGATGACGAACAGCACCAGGCCGGTCGCGATCAGGACGTTGATCGACAGGCCGGAGGAGTCGGGGAACTGCAGGGCGATGTTCGCCGCGATGGTGTTGGGGTTGGTCGAGCTGATGAGGTCGGCGGTGATCCCGCCGGACCCGGACAGGACCAGGGCCACCGCCATCGTCTCGCCGAGTGCGCGCCCCAGGCCGAGCATCGACGCGCTGACCACGCCGGCCTTCCCGTAGGGCAGCACCGACAGCCGGATCATCTCCCAGCGGGTGGCGCCGAGGGCGTACGCGGCCTCGGCGAGCGGCCGCGGGGCCTGCAGGAAGATCTCCCGGGACAGCGCCGAGATGATCGGCAGGATCATGACCGCCAGCACCAGCGACGCGGTGAGGATGGTCCGCCCGGTGACCGAGGCCGGGCCGCTGAACAGCGGCAGCCACCCGAGGTGAGCAGCCAGCCAGGTGTAGAGGGTCACCAGCTTCGGCGCCAGCCAGAAGATGCCCCACAGCCCGAACACGACGCTGGGGACCGCCGCCAGGAGGTCGGTGACGTACCCGAGGGCCGAGGCCAGCCGCGGCGGCGCGTAGTGGGAGATGAAGAGCGCGATCCCGACGGCGAACGGGACGGCCACGACGAGGGCGAGGACCGCTGACAGCAGCGTCCCGTAGACCAGAGGCCACACGTAGTGCGCGAAGGTCTGTCCGCCGGGGAGGTCAGCGGCCTTCGCCGTCAGCGCCGGGATCGACTTGAGGACGAGGAAGAGCGCGACCCCGGCGAGGATGACGACGATCAGACCGCCGGCGCCGGTCACACTGCCGCGGAACAGCCGGTCACCGAGGCGCCGTGGTGGGTGCCTGGTCGTCGGGGGGGTGGTCGAGGTCACGCGTGGCCTTCCGGGAGGGCGGTCGCCGCCGAGCGGCACGGGGGCGGTCACGGGTCATGAGCTGTGCCGGCGGCGTCGGCGACGGTGACCATTGTGCGGGCCCCCCCCCGAGAGAGCGGGGACAGCGCGGTCGCACCGGCCGGGACCCTCGGTCCCGGGCCGGTGCGCCGCGCACACGGTCTCCCGCTCTGCCGGGCGGTGGTCAGCCGGCGTTGATCTTCGCGACGGAGGTGACGGCCTTCGCCTGCAGCGCTGCCGACAGCGGTGCCGACCCGGCGGTCTTGGCCGCCGCGGCCTGGCCCTCGCTCGACGTGATGTAGGAGAACAGCCCCTTGACCAGGGCGCCCTGCTTCGCATCGCTGTACTTCGTGCACCCGATGTCGTAGGAGAGCAGCACCAGCGGGTACGCCCCGGCGGCGGTCGTCGTCCGGTCGATCGTGATGGCGAGGTCCCCCGCGGGCCGGCCCGTCACCGGGGTCGAGGCGTCCACGGCCTTGGCCGCGCCCGCCGCGGTCGGCGCGTTGAACGTCGCACCGACCTTCACCGAAGCCTTGCCGAGGGTCCCGGCCTGGCTCGCGTCCGCGTAGCCGATGGTCCCGGTGCCGCCCTTGACCGCGGCGATCAGCCCCGAGGTGCCGTTGCCGGACTCTCCGCCCGACACCGGCCACACCTGGTCCGGCTTCGCGGTCCACGCCGACGGCGCGGCCTTGCTCAGGTAGTCGGTGAAGTTCTTGGTCGTCCCGGACTTGTCCGACCGGTGCACCGGGGCGATCGGGGTGGCCGGCAGGGTGACGCCAGCGTTGAGGGCCTTGATGGCCGGGTCGTCCCAGGTCTTGATGGTGCCGAGGAAGATCTTGGCGATCGTCGGTGCGTCGAGCTTGAGCGCCGTCACCGACGGGAGGTTGTAGACGACCGCGATCGGGGAGACGTAGGCCGGGATGTCGAGCGCGCCGCCCGCGCCGCACACCTTCTGCGACGACGTGAGCTCCTGGGTGGTCAGGTAGGCGTCGGAGCCGGCGTAGGACGCGCTGCCGGCCAGGAAGGCGGTCACCCCGCCACCGGAGCCGATCGGGTTGTAGTTCACGGTCACGCCGCTGTTCTTCTGCTGGAACCCCGCCACCCAGGCGGCCATGGCCGCCGTCTGCGCGGTGGAGCCCGAGCCCTTCAGCGTGCCCGACAGCGGCCCGCCGGGTCCGCCGGTGCTCGAGGCGCTGGCGCTCATTCCGCCGGAGGCGTCCGTGGAGGGAGCGGCACTCGAGGTGTCAGCGGTGCTGGCGGCGGCGTCGCTGCCGGCCGGGCTGCTGGAGGCGTCACCCGAGACAGCGGTCGCGGCCGAGGGGCTCGCGCTCAACGCCGTCTCGTTGGAGGCCGAGCAGGCACCGAGCCCGAGCGTGGCCGCGAGTGCCGCGGGGATCGCGAACCGGGCAAGGGTGCTGTGCTTCACGTGGTGGCCTCTCGACGTCGCGTGCCGGGCGGGTCCGGCGTCCGGCGCAGGGGCGGCGGACACCGGTGACGGTAGGGACGGCAGGTGGCCGATTCCTGCTCGCTGGGTGAACCGCGGGTGAACGACCGGGCCCGCAGGCCCCTCAGGGTCTGGGTCCGGCGGCTGCGCCGGGCCCGGAACTGCGTCCCGTCCGTCGAAGACGTCGGACAGTGAGCAGTGGGACGACAGGCAGCAGCAGGACCACGCCGGTCGCGATGCCGACCACGCCCGGGCGGCGCAGAGCTGCGGTACGCGGACCGGCGCTCGGGAGCCGCGCGGTCGGCGCTGCACCCGACCCGTCGGTCGACCCGGTGGGCGGCTCCGGGGGCGCCGTGCCGGCTGAGTGGCGGTGCTGGCCACGCCGGTCGGGACCGACCCGGGCGGGCTCGGGATCGCTGTGGTCGGAGCCGGACCTGCGGTCGCCGGGGGTCCGGTGACCGTGGGACGCGGCGTCCCGGTGGCCGGTGGCGTCAGGCTCGGCGGGCCGGTCGACGTCGGGGTCGTCGGCGCGGTGGTCGGCGGCGCGGTGGTCGGCGGCGGAGCGCTCGTCGTCGGCGGAGCGCCCGTCGGCGGGCCGCTCGTCGGCGGGGCGGTCGACGTCGGTGGGGCGCTCCGGGTCGGCGGAGCAGTGGTTGGACGGGCCGTCGGACGGCCGGTCACGGTCGGGGGCGACGTCAGGGGCGGCGGCGTCGGACGCGGGTGCGTGGGCGGCGCGGTGGATCTCGTCGGCGTCGGCGTCGGCGTCAGGGTCGGCGTCGGTGTCGGCGTCGGCGTCGGCGTCGGGCTCGGGGTGGCGGTCGGGTGTCGCGGCGGCGGAGTCGTGGTGCTGGGCGAGGGCGTCGGGCCGGGCTGCCCGGGCACCGGGCGTGCTGGCGCCGACGAGGTCGCCGATCGTGACCCCGGGTCCCCGCCGGTCGACCCGGTCTGTCCCGCGGTCCCGCCGTCGGTCCGCCCGCCAGCTCCCTCGGTGGTCGAACCGACAGTCGGACCGAGACTCGGTGCACGAGTCGGGTCGACCGTCGGTCGGCGGGCGGCCGGTGACGCGGTGGTCCGAGCGGCCAGGACCGTGGCTGTCGCGGCGCCACCGGTGGGCGTCACCCGCCGCGCCGCCGCGGTCGCGACGGGGCCGCCCGAGGGGCTGGCCGACACGGTCGTGGCGCCGGTCGACGGGGTCGGCCGCCCGGCCGCCGCGCCGGCCACTGACGCGGTCCGGTGGCCGTCGGCGGGGGCGAACCAGCCGAAACCGGCTGCCACCACCGACGCCAGGACCGCAGCTGCGGCGGCTGCGTCGGTGGTGTTCGACCGCCGGGGGCCGGCGGGCTGTCCCGTGCCGGGAGGTCCCGCGGTCATGGCCGGAGGCTAGACCGGGCACCCGGCGGTGCTCAGGGCTGGTGGCGGTCCACGGTCATCGAGCCGTACGAGCCGGTCAGGACGGCGACCTCCGCTGTCCGCAGGGGCTTCGACCCGCCGGTACGCCACGCCCGCCCGGCCGCGGCGTCGAGGAGCCCGCCCAGGACCGGCCGGTGGGTGCAGAGGACCTGCAGTCCTGCGGCCCGCGACGCGACCGCGGCCGCGAGGACCGCCAGCGGCCGTCGGGGATCGTCGTCGCCGGCCTGCTCGGTCAGGTCCGCGGTCACGTCCGTGTCGACGTCGACCGCAGTGCGGAACGGCTCGACGGTCTGGCGGCAGCGCGTCGCGGCGGAGGTGACCACCCGGACCGGGCCGAGGGCCCGGAGCAGCGGCACGAGGCGCCGGGCCTGCTCGAAGCCCTCGTCCTCCAGCGGCCGGTCGAGCTCCCGGCCGTCCCAGGACCTCCGCGAGCGGGCGCTCCCGTGGCGGAGCAGCACCACCGGCGGGTCGGGGACGCCGCCGGCGGTCTCCCGGTCGAGGACACCGGCCAGCCCTGCCAGCAGGTCCGCGTCCATGGCGTGGGTGAGGGTGCGCCCGGCCGCGTCGAAGGGCAGCCAGCGCACGAGGTCGACCTCGTCGTCGGGTTCGCGGTCGGCGGTGGACCCGACCGTCCCGCACCACCACGAGACGGTCTTCGGGCGGCCGTCGTCGTCGGTGTAGCGGACGCTGGGCAGCCGGCGACCCGGCAGTGGGCGCACCCCGGTCTCCTCGACGACCTCGCGGACCGCGGCGACGAGGGCGTGCTCGCCGGACTCGAGCTTCCCCTTCGGCAGGCTCCAGTCGTCGTAGCGGGGCCGGTGCACGGCCAGCACCTCCAGCGAGTGGTCCCCGGTCTCGGCCGGTCGCAGCACGACGACGCCGGCGGCCCGGACCGGCCGCCCGGCCGCCCCCCGACGGACGACGCCGGACCCCGCGTGCGGCTCCGGGACGTCCACGGGCCGCGGGGACGGCTGGCTCATCAACGGCCGCTGATGATGGCGAACGGCCCGTCGGCGACGGTCGCGCTGCTCAGCGAGGTCCGCCGTCGCGGCCGGGTGTCGATGAGGTGCGCCTGCAGCTCCAGCAGCGCCCGCCCGTCACGGTCGCGGGAGTGTCGCGTCCAGGTGCCGTCGCCGTCGAGGTGCCACGACGACGTGCCGGCGTCGAAGGACAGGTCGAGCAGCTGGCTCAGCTCGCGCCGGTGGGACCGGCTGTCGAGTCGGACGAGGGCCTCCACGCGCCGGTCGAGATTGCGGTGCATGAGGTCCGCCGAGCCGATCCAGAACTCCGACTCACCGCCCGCGGCGAAGGAGTAGATGCGGGAGTGCTCGAGGAACCGGCCGAGGATCGAGCGCACCCGGATCTTCTCCGACAGGCCCGGCACGCCGGGGCGCAGGCTGCAGATCCCCCTCGTCAGGATGTCGACGGGCACGCCGGCCCGGCTCGCCTCGTAGAGGGCGTCGATGCACGCCTCGTCGACGAGGGAGTTCAGCTTGAACCGGATGCGCGCCGGGCGGCCCGCGCGGTGGTGCTCGATCTCCCCGTGGATCCTGTCGATCAGCCCCTGGCGCACGGAGTGCGGGGCGACGAGCAGCCGGGAGAACGAGGTCTGCAGGGAGTAGCCGGACAGGTTGTTGAACAGCTGCGTGAGGTCCTGGCCGATCGCCGGGTCCGCCGACAGCAGACCGAGGTCCTCGTACAGCCGGGCCGTCTTCGGGTTGTAGTTCCCGGTCCCGACGTGGCAGTAGCGCCGGATGGTGTCGCCCTCCTCGCGGACGACGAGGCACAGCTTGCAGTGGGTCTTCAGCCCCACCAGGCCGTAGACGACGTGCACGCCGGACTGCTCGAGCTTGCGGGCCCAGGTGATGTTGGCCTGCTCGTCGAAACGTGCCTTGATCTCCACCAGCGCCAGCACCTGCTTGCCCGCCTCGGCGGCGTCGATCAGCGCGTCGACGATCGGGCTGTCGCCGCTCGTCCGGTAGAGGGTCTGCTTGATGGCGAGGACCTGCGGGTCGGCGGCGGCCTGCTCGATGAACCGCTGCACGCTGGTCGCGAAGGCGTCGTACGGGTGGTGGACGAGGACGTCGTGGTGGCGCAGCGCGGCGAAGAGGTCCGCCGGGCCGGCGGTCTCCACCTCGGCCAGCGCCGCCGAGGTGGTCGGGATGAACACCGGGTACTGGAGGTCCTCGCGCGGCAGGTTCGCGATCGCCATCAGGTTCGTGAGGTCGAGCGGCGCGGACAGGGCGAACACCTCCTGCTCGACGACGCCGAGCTCGGAGACGATCAGCTCCAGCACGTGCCGGTCGATGTCGTCCTCGACCTCCAGGCGCACCGGCGGCCCGAATTTGCGTCGCAGCAGCTCCTTCTCGATCGCGGCCAGGATGTTCTCCGCGTCGTCCTCCTCGACCTCGAGGTCCTCGTTGCGGGTGACCCGGAACATGTGGTGCTGACGGATGTCCATGCCGGGGAACAGCTGGTCGAGATGGGCGGCGATCACGTCCTCGAGCGGCACGAACTGTGCGCCCTCGGTCCGGACGAAGCGCGGGAGCGACGGGGGCACCTTCACCCTCGCGAAGTGGTCGGTACCGGTGTTCGGGTTGCGGACGATGACGGCCAGGTTCAGCGACAGTCCCGAGATGTAGGGGAACGGGTGGGCCGGGTCGACCGCGAGCGGGGTGAGGACCGGGAACACCTTGTCCGAGAACATCACCGACAGCCGCCGCCGCTGCGGGGCACCGATGGCGTCCCAGCGGACGATCGTGATCCCCTCGGCGGCCAGCGCGGGGATGAGGTCGCGGAAGCACGCGGCCTGGCGCGCCGAGAGCACCCGGATGTGCGACCAGATCCCCTCGAGGACCTCCTTCGGCAGCAGCCCGCTCGACGTCCGGACCGCCACCCCCGCGGTGATGCGCCGCTTGAGCCCGGCCACCCGGACCATGAAGAACTCGTCCAGGTTGGACGAGAAGATGGACAGGAAGCGGACGCGCTCCAGCAGCGGCAGGTCCGGGTCCTCGGCCAGCTCGAGGACCCGCTGGTTGAACGCGAGCCAGGACAGCTCCCGGTCGCCGAACCGGTCGGGGAAACCACTCAGCGGCGTCTTCACCGACCGCGGCGCACCGTCCGCCCCCGCGGCTTCGTCGGCGGCCGCCGCCGGGCCGACCGCCGCCAGGCCGCCCGCCGCCGCGCCGTCGGCCGCCGGGTCGAGACGCCGCTCACGGTCACCTCGGGCTCCGCCGTCACGGTCGCTCCGGGCTCGGCCGTCACGTCTCGAGCTGCGTGCCACTGCGTCGACCATGACCGGATCGTCGCATCGCCGGGTGTCGCGCCGGGTCGACGCCGCGACCGGGCACGGGCTCGAGCGTCGGGTCAGCTGGGCCCGGGGCCGGCGAAGGGGGCGATCCGGACCCCGGCTGCCGTCAGTCCCGCCCGGACGGCCGTCGCGATCGCCACCGCGCCGGGGGTGTCGCCGTGGACGCAGACCGAGCGGGCGCGCACCCGCACCGACGAGTGGTCCACGGCCTCGACGGTGCCGTCCACGGCCAGGCGCACCACCCGGGTCACGACGGCGGCTGGGTCGGTCACCAGTGCCCCCGTCGAGCCGCGCGGGACGAGGGTGCCGGCGGCGGTGTACCCGCGGTCGGCGTAGGCCTCGACGACGGGCACCAGCCCGGCCCGCTCCGCCGCGGCGAGCCAGGCCGACGCCGGCAGCCCGAGGACGGCGACCCCCGGGGCCACCTCCGCGACCCCGGCGGCGACCGCCGCGGCCTGGTCCTCGTGGTGGACCAGGGCGTTGTAGAGGGCGCCGTGCGGCTTCACGTGGGACACCGAGGTGCCGGCGAGGCGGGCGAAGGCCTGCAGCGCCGCGACCTGGGCGACGACGTCGTCGCGCAGCTCGCCCGGATCGACGTCGACGAACCGGCGACCGAAGCCGGCGAGGTCGCGGTACCCGACGTGGGCGCCGACCGCGACCCCGAGGCGCGCCGCATGCCCGCACACCGCGCGCATCGTCGGCGGGTCCCCGGCGTGGGCCCCGCACGCGACGTTCGCACTCGACACGACTCCCAGCAGGGCTTCGTCGTCGGTCAGCGACCAGGCACCGAATCCCTCACCGAGATCGGCGTTCAGGTCCAGCTCGGCAGCGGCCGGGCCGGTCACGGGGGAGTGTCGTCCCGGCCGGTCCCGCGTCCGGGTGGCGGGGCTGCAGGCAGCTGACTGCTCCGGAGGCGGGTGCCCCACGCGACGTCCCTGCTGTGCTCGGTGAAACCGAGGCGGCGGTAGATGCCCAGGGCGCGGGCGTTGTCCGACTCGACGTACAGCTCGACCTCCCCGACCCCGCGCGCCGCCAGCGACGCGATGCCTGCGACGGCGAGCGCAGTGCCCAGGCCGGGGGTGTGGGCGTCGGGGGAGACCCCGAGCACGTACACCTCCCCGACCGGTGCCGCTGCCGGCGCTGGCGCCGCGCTCGCCGTCGCCGACGCGCTGGTCGGGATCTTCGTCCAGTGCGACCCGAGGAGGCGGGGCTCGAGTCCCTCCGACCACGCCAGGAGCAGCCCGGCCGGGTCGAACCAGTCCGCGGCCTCCCGGTCGGCCAGGTCCGCGGTCGTCCACCGCCCCTGCTCGGGGTGCGAAGCGAAGGCCGCCGCGTTCACGTCGAGCCACGCCTGCTCGTCGACGCCGGGGCGGAAGGCCGCCAGTCGGACCCCCGGCGGGAGAGGCACGTCCGGGAGTGGTCCCGGCAGGCGCCGGAGCAGCAGCAGGGTCCGGTGCACGGTGAGTCCCGAGGCCAGCGCGAGGGCCCGTGCGGCAGCGGTGTCGCGGTGGGCCCAGATGGAGAAGGCGGCCCCCGGGGCGCGCGCGGCCGCCAGCTCCAGCAGCTCGCCCAGCAGCTGCCGGCCGATCCCCCGGCGCCGGCTGGCCGGGTCGACGACGAGCTCACCGACCACCGGCCGCGTGCCCGCGGGAGCGACGTGGTCCGGTACGGGGTCGGTGGAGAGGTCGGGGGTGCCCAGGTCGAGCGCGGCGTAGGCGACCGCGCCCGAGTCGGACGTCGACCGGACGAGGTGCACGCGCCCCGGGACCGACCGGGCGAGCGCGAGGCGGCCGGTCTCGTTGACGGCGGCGAAACCGTCGACGGCGGCGGCGGAGTCGATCAGCGCCGCGACGTCGAGCCCGGGCGGCAGGTGGTCGTCGACGACCGAGGCCGGCCGGACCGGCACCGATCGCACGCCTGCCGGGTCGTCCATGCCACCGCGGTCGCCGGCGATCGGCGCCCGGGTCACCGCGCGGCCCGGCCGGCTCCCGCAGGCGCCCCGCGGTGGTGTCCGGGTCCGCCGCGCTCCAGGCCCCGGTCGGTGCCCCGGTCGATGTCCCGGTCGGGATCACGGCCGGGCGCGGACACCCCACCGTCGGCCGGGTGGACCGGCAGCCGGGTCGGGCGATCGCCGCGACCAACTGCCGCTGCCCGGTCGCCAGCAGCGCCGACAGGGCGGCCAGGTCCCCGGCTGCCCCCGTCGACGTCGATGACGCCGGCGTCGGCGTCCGCATCGGATCGCTCGCCGGCCTCGCTCGCGCTGTCTGCGTCGACGTCAGTGTCGGTGTCGGTGTCGTCCGCGGTGTCGGTGTCGTCCGCGACCCGCCACGCGCCGGGGTCGGCGACGAACCGGTACCCGACGTTGCGGACGGTCCCGATGAGGTGCTCGTACTCGACGCTCAGCTTGGCTCGCAGCCGCCGGACGTGGACATCGACCGTCCGGGTGCCCCCGAAGAAGTCGAAGCCCCACACCTCCTGCAGGAGGTGGGCCCTGGTGAACACCCGCCCGGGGTGCTGGGCGAGGAACTTGAGCAGCTCGAACTCCTTGAACGTGAGGTCGAGCGGCCGGGGTCCGACGTGGGCGGTGTAGCTGGCGTCGTCGATGACGAGGTCGCCGTTCCGGATCTGGTTGTCCTGCTCGGTGCCGGGCGTGCCCGCGGCCCGGCCGGCGGCGAGGCGCAGCCGGGCCTCGATCTCCCCGGGGCCCGCTGACTCCAGCACGACGTCGTCACAGCCCCAGTCGGCCGTGACAGCCGCGAGGCCGCCTTCGGTGACCACCAGCAGCAGCGGGGCTCCCAGCGCCGCCGCCCGCAGCAGCCGGCACAGGGCGCGGGCTGCCACCAGGTCGCGGCGGGCGTCCACGAGCACGGCGTCGGCCGGCGTGCCCTGCAGGACCGTGGGCAGCTGGGCCGGTGCGACCCGGACGTGGTGCAGCAGCAGGCCGAGTGCCGGCAGGACCTCCGCCTCCGCGCGCGGGGTGTTCGAGAGGAGCAGCAGGGTGCTCACGTCGACCCTCCGTCCGCATGCGGCGTCGCGGCCGTGGGTCTCGGACCGCCGGTGGACCGCGCACGCGCCGGGTCGTCCTCGACCGCCAGGGCGGCGAGGACGTGGTCGCAGAGTAGTTGTCCCCGCCGCGACGCCCGTGCGCCATCCGTGGCCGCGCCAGTGGGCCCGGCCGGCCGCTCGACCCGGGAGGACGACCCCCGGTCTGGCACCATGCCCCGGATGGCGGGCACGTCGCTCCCGGTAGGTGCGCGCCGGGTCCCCGACGCGGGTGCCGGCGACTCCCGCCGCCCCCCCGGCGCCACCCCACCGAGCCCGGGACTGCGCCGCCGCCAGCGCGCCGTGTGCACCTTCCTCGTCGCGGCCGGGTTCCTGCTCGCCGTCGCCGGCCTCGTGGGGCGGCCGGCGGTCCTCGTCCTCGTCCTGGCGACCCAGCTCGTCCTCGCCCTGCTGGGCGGTCGCCTGCTCGCCGCCGCCGACCGCTGGGCCTGGCTGGGCGTCGTGCCGGCGGTGGCTGTCGACGTCGTGCTCGCCGCCGGCCCGGCCCGCCCCGCGGTGGTGCTGGCGGGTGCCCTCGGTGCCTCGGTGGCGCTCGTGATCGTCGTGGAGGTCGTCCGGAGCACCTGGGCCTCCGGACCCGAGCTGTCCGGCGAGGTCGGGCGCGGTCGGGTCGAGCGGTTGTCGCAGAACGTCAGTCTGGCGGTGCTGACCGTCACGCCGTCCTTGTGTCTGGCTGTCCGCGCGACCGGCCCGGTCGGTGGGCGGTGGTGGGTGGCCCTCGGGGTCGCCGACGTCTGCGCCGGGGTCGGGGTCCGCCTCGGCGGTTCGATCGTGCGGGCCGGCGGGCTGTCCGCGGTGGACCTCTGGCGGCGGCCCAAGCCGTCGGAGCTGCTGCGGCTGCCGTTCGCGCGGGCCCTGGGCATCGACACCGCGGTGACCGTCGCGGCGTTCGTCGTCGGCGGTCTGCTGCTGGTCGCACTCGGCGTGCCGGCACAGCTGCTGTGGGTCCCGGCGCTGCTCGCGGCGACCGGGACGCCGCTGGTGCTCGCGGGGGCGACGACGGTGCTCGGGACCCGGTCGCCGCTGCCTGCCGGTGCCCTGGCCGTGGGGCTCGGGCTCGCCGCCAGTGCGCCGCTGGCCCTGCTGCTCTCGGTGCACCCCGGGTGAGTGCGCGCAGGGAGTGCCGATCGTGAGCCGCGCCGATCGCTGGCTCCGCCCCGCCCGACCCCGCCCCGGCCGACCCCGCCCCGGCCGACCCCGCCCTGACCCCCGGCCGCCGCGGCGAGCCAACCTGTCCGGCAGCGACGTCGCGGGCATCGTCGTCCTCGGCGTCGTCGGGCTGGCCATCGCGGCCGTCCTCGCGCTGCTGATCGGGCACGGCTTCTCCCTGCGCGACCCGTCCCGGCACCCGGCCCGCCTCGCGTCGCGGGTCGCGGCGCACCCCGGTCCCCGATCGCCCGCACCCCTCGTCGGCACGCTGCACGGGACGCCGTTCGCCGGGACGCTGCGGGCGGCGCCGGTCGCCGACGTCACCGCCAGCTGCGGCCAGCACGGCCTGCGGCCCGCCGGCGGCGGCCGGCGGGTCGACTTCTTCGGGGACCGAGCGGTGGACGGCCGACTGGCGACCGCCTGGCGGTGCGGCGGCGACGGCATCGGGCGGACGCTCACCCTCCAGCTCCGCGACCGGCCGCTGATCGCCGCGGTCGGCCTGGTCCCGGGGTTCGCGGCCACCGACCCGATCACTGGCCGCGACGGCTTCGTCACCGACCGGCGGGTGCTTCGCGTGCAGTGGTCCATCGCCGGCAAGACCGTCGTCCAGACCTTCGACCCGACGCGCCGCCAGGTGCAGACGCTCCGGATCCCGGCCACCCGCGCCGGCCGGGTGACGATGACCGTCCTGGCGACCACACCCGGTCGGACGGACGTCGTCGCGGTCAGCGAGGTCGCGCTGTCCAGTCCCGCCACCACTCGGCCCGCGCCGGCCTGACTGGGTCCCGTGGGAGGATCCGCGGGTGGCCGTGGCGTGGTTTTTCGATGCGCTGCTGGTGGTCGTGGCCATCGGGATCGGGCTCATGGCCTTCCTGGTCGTGCACCGGCTGTTCCGGGGCCAGTCGTGACGGGCACGGAGCCGGACCTCGACCCCGCGGTCGCGTCGCTGGCCTGGATGCTCGGCTCCTGGGAGGGCGTCGGGGTCGGCGGCTACGCGGACCTGCCGTCCTTCCGCTGGGGGTCGGAGATCCGGATCGGGCACGACGGGCGGGCCCACCTGTCCTACGAGGGCGTCGGCTGGCGCCTCGACGAGGACGGTTCGCCGGTGCAGCTCATGGCCCGGGAGACGGGCTGGCTCCGGCCGCGCCCGGAGACCGGGGTCGAGCTGCTGCTCGCCCACGACAGCGGGATCGTCGAGGTGTGGCTCGGCGAGGTCGACGGGACGCGCCTGGAGCTGCGGACGGACGCGGTGCTGCGGACCACCACGGCCCGCGACGTCGCCGCCGGGCACCGGCTCTACGGCCTCGTCGAGGGCGACTTGCTGTGGGCGTACGACATGGCCGCGTCCGGGCTGCCGCTGCAGTCCCACGTCTCGGCCCGGCTGCAGAAGGTCGGACCGGGTCCGGTGCTGCGCGCGCCTACCGTCGCAGGATGACCACCCTGCCCCCTGATCCCGCGGTCCCGGGCGCAGCCCCGGCGTCCCCGCTGCTCGGCGAGCCCGGTGCCGTCGCGTCCGAGGGCGTGGACGTCGTCGTCGCCGAGCACTACGGCGACCCGTTCCGGGAGCAGCGTGACCTGGCCCGCGGCACCGGTGTGGTCGACCTGTCGCACTTCGGCGTCGTGGCCGTGACGGGTGTCGACCGGGCGAAGCTGCTGCACGCGCTGTCCACCCAGGACCTGCGGACCTTCCCGGTCGGCGGGACGGCGGAGCTGGCCGTCCTGGATCCCCACGGGCACGTCGAGCACCACGCCTGGGTCCTCGAGGACGGCGGGACGGCGTGGCTCGTCACCGACGCCGGGCGGGCCGCGGGTCTGGCCGCGTTCCTGGACTCGATGGTGTTCATGCTCGACGCGGTCGTCGCCGACGTGTCGGCCGACCGGGCGCCGGTCTGGGTGTCGGGCCCGCTCGGCGGCGGGTGGCAGACCGCCGCCGATCCGGTCGTCGCCACCCCGGACGGGGCGTACGTGCTGGTCCCGCGCGCGCTGCTCGTCGACCGGGTGACCAAGCTCCGGGCCGGCGGGCGCCGTCTCGCGGGCATCGGAGCGTGGAACGCGCTGCGCGTCGCCGGCGGGCGGGTCCGCCCGGCGGACGTCGACTCCCGGACGATCCCGAACGAGCTCGGGTGGATCGGGACCGCGGTGGCCCTGGACAAGGGCTGCTACCGGGGCCAGGAGACCGTCGCGCGGGTACACACCCTCGGCCGCCCGCCACGGCGACTGACGGTCCTGTCCCTCGACGGCTCGGACAGCCTGCTGCCCCGACCGGGCGACCCGGTGTTGATGGTGACTGCGGTGGCCGCCGGGGGCGGCGGCACCGGGGCCGGGGGAGCTGCGGAAGGCGGCACTGCCGACGGGGGCGCCGGGGCCGGAGGCACCGAGGACGTCGAGCGGGTCGTCGGGACGGTCACCTCCGCGGTCCGGCACTTCGAGGCCGGGCCGCTGGCGTTGGCCCTGGTGAAGCGGTCGGTGCCGGTGGCGGCGACGCTGCACGTCCGGGTGGCCGACGAGGGTGGCGGCGACGCGGACAACGCCGGCTCGCTGGTGATGGCTGCGCTGCAGGAGCCGGTGGTCGACCCCGACGTCGGGCTGCACGTCCGGCCCCAGCTGCGCTGAGCGGGCGGCGGGGTCGCGCGGTGCACGAGCGCCCGCCCCGGCGACGCACCCGGATCGCCGTGCCGATCAGGCTGCTTGCGGGCCTGCTCGGTACGGCCGTCGCACCGGCGGCCGTCCTGGGCGGCAGCGTCGCCTGGGCACACCACCGGGCCGCCGGGCAGGTGTACAGGGTCACCGACGTTCCTGCGCGGCCGGTGGCGCTGGTCCTCGGGGCTGCACTGGACGCCGACGGCACCCCGAGTCCGTTCCTGGCCGACCGCCTGCGGGTCGCGCGCGACCTCTGGGACCGGCGGCTGGTGCGGGTCCTGGTGGTGTCCGGGGACAACGGGCAGGTGGGCCACGACGAACCGACGGCGATGCGCACCTGGCTCGTCGCGCACGGCGTCCCGGCCGCCGCCGTGGTCCGCGACCACGCCGGCTTCGACACCTTCGCCAGCTGCTACCGACTGCGCCACGTCTTCGGCGTGGACCGGGCCGTCGTGGTCTCCCAGGGCTACCACCTCCCGCGTGCGCTGGCGATCTGCCGTGGTCTGGGGGTCGACGCGGTCGGCGTCGGGGCCGACACGGAGGCCAGTGGGTCGGCGTGGCGGGCGGGCTGGCTGTGGGAGCTGCCCGCTGACGTGAAGGCCGCCTTCCAGGTGGCCGTCCACGCCACGCCGCGCTTCCCCGGACCGCCCGACGACGCGGTGTCGGTGGCCCTGCGCCGTCCACGCTGAGCGCCGCCGCCGGTCGCGGGCGACCCGGGCGACCCGGGCGAGCGGTCCACCGCGTCGGCCACCGCCGTGCCTGGCTCGGGCGGGCGACGGAGGTCCGGTCCTGCGTGCCTCGCCGGCTGCCGCGCCACGGTCCGTGCTGCCGGCGCCCGACGGTGCCCCGACCCACGCCGGGAGGCAGTTGTCCACAGCGGACCGTCGGCGGCACTGGACGGGGGCCTCTGCGGCCGTTGTCCACCGAACGCGGCCGGTGTCTTCCTCGGCCGCTGCCACGGCGGTGACAGTCGGGCGACGCCGCGGGCGTCCTCGACCGACCTCCCCCGGAGACCCGATGCTTTGCCCACGTCCCGTCCCCTGCGCCGCCAGCCGTCAGGTGGCCGGCGCCGCCGGAACCCCGTCTGGACAGCTGTCGCCCTCGGAGTCGGAGCCGCCAGCGCACTGGCGGGCTGCAGCAACGCGATGCCGGGCGCGGCGGCGCCGTCCACCAGTGCTGCCACCACCGCTGCAGCGCCCGCAGCGGCGGCGCCGGTGACAGGCGCGGGTGACGCTGCGCAGCCCACCGCAGCCCTGGCCGGAACGTCGGCGGCCGCCGTCCCCGCCGCCGCGGTCGGTGGTCCGCCACCCCCGCCGGTCGCGAGTCTCGACTTCACCGGGGCCGGGCGCCCAAACGCGCCTGCGGCCGTCCACCTTCGTTTCGACATCGTGGCGCTGGCCCGCAAGGGCGGCCTTCTCGAGCTGTCCACGCGGATCACGAACGAGCAGGCGCACACGAAGGCCGCCGACGGCACGCCCGCTGACGTCAGCTGGGACATCACCGGGTTCCAAGCGGCCGACCGGCCCGACATCCACCAGCCGATCGGCAGCGATGAGTTCAGTGGGGTCAGCCTGATCGACGGGGTCGGCCGCAAGCGGTACCTGGTCGCGGCCGACGCCGCGCGCCGCTGTGCGTGCAGCTCGTACACGGACTCGCTCGACGGCGGTCAGTCCGTCGCGCTGTCGGCTGTCTTCGCGGCGCCGCCGACCACCACGACGAAGATGGACGTCGACATCCCCACGATCGGGACCTTCCATGACGTCCCGATCAGCTGAGCGCGGGCTGCTCGCGGTCGCGCTCGCGGCGTGCCTCCTCGGGCTGTCCCCGGCCCGCGGGGGCGCCGACACGGCGGCAGCTGTGGGGCCGGAGCTGTCGGTGACCGCCACGCCCGGTCCCGTGCCCACCTCGCTGGTCGGCGTCGACGCCCCGGTCGTCGACCTCATCACCCCGGTCGTCGACCTCGTCGCCCCGGTCGACGACCTGATCACGAGGGTGTCCTCCCTCGACGCGACCCGCACGACGATCGACCAGGGCCCCACCCGCCGTCTCGTGCTCGCCTCCTCGGTGCTCTTCGCGGAGTCCCGGGCCGAGCTGTCGCCCGCGGCGCTGGCGACCCTGGCCGACGCCGCTCAGCAGGTCCGGGCCAGTGGCGCGCACGGGACGGTCACCGTCGACGGCTACACCGACGACCAGGGCTCGGCCGCGATCGGGCTGGTCCTCTCCCGTCGCCGCGCCGCTGCGGTGACGGCGGTGCTCGGCCGCGACCTGGCCGGGCTCGGGTTCACCTTCACCCAGCACGGCTACGGCGAGGCCGACCCGATCGCCCCCAACGAGCATCCCGACAAGTCCCCGGACCGAGCCGGCCAAGCCCGCAACCGGCGCGTCGTCATCGGTTTCACCCCGAGCCGCCGCTGACCGCGCGCCGCCCCGCGCGACAGCTGCGACCTAGGGTCTCGACCGTGACGAGCACCGCTGCGGCCAGCGACCCGATCCGCGTCGAGGTCACCCGGTCGGGGCACGTCGAGTCCGTGCACACGGTCTCGGCAGCTGTGGTGGACGCGGCCGGGCAGGTGGTCGCGTCCTGGGGCGAGGTGGGTGCGCCGGTGTACGGGCGGTCGTCGAACAAGCCCGCGCAGGCGGTCGCGATGCTCGAGGTCGGGCTGGTCGCCGAGGGGGAGCTGCTGGCGCTGGCCGGCGCGAGCCACTCCGGCGAGCCCTTCCACGTCGCCGGGACCCGGCGGGTCCTCGCCGCGGCCGGTCTCGGCGAGGAGGACCTGCAGTGCCCACCGGACCTGCCGGGCCACGACCCCTCCCGGACCGCTGTCCTGCGTGCCGGGGGCGGCCCGGAGCGGGTGTACATGAACTGCTCCGGCAAGCACGCCTCGATGCTCGCCGCCTGCGTCGCCGCCGGGTGGTCCACCGCGGACTACCGCGACCCCGCCCACCCCTACCAGCGCCACGTCGCGGACACCCTGACCCGGCTGTCCGGCGAGCGCCCGGCCTGGACAGGTGTCGACGGCTGCGGCGCGCCGGCGCACGCGATGAGCCTCCGCGGACTGGCCCGGATCGGTGCCGCTCTCACGACGGCCGAGGCCGGCCGCCCCGAACGAGCCCTCGCCGACGCCTACCGCGCCCACCCGGCGTGGATGAGCGGGACCGGCCGCGACGACGAGACCTGGATGGTCGCCTGGCCCGGGCTGGTGGCCAAGGGGGGCGCCGAGGGCGTCCAGCTGCTCGGCCTGCCCGACGGCCGCGGTCTGGCGCTGAAGGTGGCCGACGGCAACGCCCGGGCGGCGGCCCCGGCGGCGGTGGCCGTACTGCGTTCCCTCGGCACCGACGCCGCAACGCTCGCCGCGCTGTCGGCGCTGGCTGAGCGGCCGACGCTCGGTGGCGGGCTGCCCGTGGGCGCGGTGGTCGCGGCTGCGTGAGGAAGCGGGCCGCGCTGCCGCCCCGGCGCCTGCCCCCGGCTGGTCTGAGCGAGCCCCGGCAGGCCATGACCGCCCGTGGTTGCCGCTGCTTGCAGGAGCAAGCAGACTGGACGCGTGACCGACGACGTGCGGGGAACTCTCGCGGGGACCCTCGGTGACTACCTGCGCGAGCAGCGGACGGCGGCGCGGCTGACGCTGCGGCAGCTGGCCGAGCGCGCCGAGGTGTCCAACCCCTATCTCAGCCAGGTCGAACGGGGACTGCGACGGCCCAGTGCCCAAGTGCTCAACCAGATCGCCCGCGGCCTCGAGGTCTCGGCGGAGGCCCTCTACGTCCGTGCCGGCCTGCTCGCGCCGGACCCGGAGGATCCGGGCGGCGGCGGAGGGGACCGCTCGGTCCCGGCCGCGCTCCGCTCCGATCCCCACCTGCACGACCGCCACCGCGTCCTGCTGCTCGACCTCTACAGCGCCCTGCGACGGGAAGCCGCCGCCGAGGCCACAGCTGCCGCTGGGGTGGCCGCCGCGGCCGTGACGACGACCGGGGCGGCGGCCGCGGCCGTCCGGGCCGCTGTCACCCGCGCCGCTGTCACCCGCGCCGCGGTGTCGGTGGACGCCCGCGCCCGCTCGACCGACGAGCACCCGCCCGCACACCGCGCGGACCGGCTCCGCGACCCAGACCGGCACGACGACCCAGACCGGCACGACGACCCAGACCAACACTCCGACCCAGACCAACACTCCGACACCCACCAGCGCACCGACACCGATCTGGGCGCCGACTCCACCACGACACGACCCGGGTCAGCGACGACCGACCGCCGTGGCGCACCGCACACCGGGAGGACCGCATGAGCCTGTTGGACCACGTCCGCAAGATCTTCATCGAAGAGGCCCGCGGGACGGTGACCGACACCCGTCCGCTGTACGCCGCGGCGGGGATCCTCGACTACGCCGTCGAGTTCGTCCGGGGCGTCCCGACGCGCCTCGAGGCGGCCGCCGAGCAGGTCCAGGCCGAGTGGACCCCCGAGCGGTTCGGCGACGCGTTCAGCGACCTCGTCGACAGCGCGAGTCCGGACAAGGTCCGCGCCCGCGGCCAGGAGGTCCGCGAGCGGGTCGCGGACACCCTCAAGGACCGCCGCGACGCCGTCGTCGACGACCTCGCCGACCTGAGCGTCGACGCCCGCAACCTCCCTGCCCAGGTACGCGACCGCGCCCGCCAGGCACCCGGGCGCGCGGCGGTCGAGATTGCCAACCAGGTCGGAGCCGTCTTCGAGCTCTACGACACGGCGGTCGACCGCGGCCGGGTGGCGGTGGCACGGCTGCGGGGTGACGCGGCGCCGGACTCGGCGCCCTCGCCGGCCAACCGGCCGTCGGGTCCGGCCACGGACACCATCGAGCCCGTCACCCGCCCGAGGCCGTCCGCGGTGACCCCGCCGATCACGCACCCGCCGGTCCCGCACGGTCCGGTCGCGCACCCCCCGAGCGGCGACCCGACCGACCACCCGACCGCAGGCGTTCCGACCGGGGGCGGTCCGACCGACGCCGCCTCGGCAAGCGTCGCGCCCACCGCGTCACCACCCACCGCGTCACCGGCCTCCGCGTCACCGGCCGCCGCGCCGACGGGCGTGCCCTCGCCCAGCAGCATCCCGAGCACTGCCCCGCTCCGGCGCCCACGGACCCCCACGCGGACGGCTCCGGGAGCCGCCACGACGCCCGCCGGCAGCCCCGTGGTCCGTCGGCCGCGCAAGGCTGCGCCGCCGCCGGCCACGACCGGACCAGCAGCGCCGCCGCCGGCCACGACCGGACCAGCAGCGCAGCGGTCGGCCACGACCGGACCAGCAACGCCGCCGGCGGCGACGGGCACGACAGCGCCGACGACAGCTCGTCGACGCCCGGGCGGCGGTCCGGTGACGGGGATCAGGCCGGACACCGGCATCGGATCGCCGCCGAGCCCGCGTCGGGCACCCCGGTCGCCGCAGTCGCCGCGTCCGGGTCCCGCAGCGGGTCCGGTCGCCGGCGGTGCCGACGGCTCGACGGCGGACGAGGCGGCCTCCCCGGCCACCGGTACGCGCCCGCGAACGCCACGCACGACGGTCCGCCCGCCCAGCTGACACCCCGGGTCGCCGCGGCGCTGGGCGGGGCTGTCCGACCTCCTACGCTCGGTGCATGCCGGGAGTGGTCGGGACGGTCGTGTCGGAGATCGAGATGTGGGCGGCCGTGGCCGTCGGCGTCCTCGCGCTCGTCGTCGACCTGTGGGCGGTGGTGGACGCGAGCACCCGCCGGGCCGACGCCTTCGTCGCCGTCAACAGGCTCTCCAAGGTGGCCTGGCTGGTGATCCTCGGCGTGGCGACGCTCGTTGCCGCCGCGCTGCTCACCCTCGGCAGCATCTTCCTGAGCCTGCTCGCGCTCGCTGCCGGACTGGTCTACCTCCTCGACACCCGGCCCAAGATCCGCGAGGTGACGCCCGCCCCGCGTGACCGGCAGGGGCCCTACGGCCCCTGGTGAGTCGGTGGTGTCGCGAGCCCGGGCTCGGTCGGAGTCTCGAACCGGGCTCGGTCGGCGTCTCGAACCGGGCTCGGTCCGCGTCGTCGACGGCGTCAGCCGGGCGTGCGGGCGACCTTCCAGGGCGCGGCCTGCGCGACCGGCTTGACCACCATGAGGTCGATGTCCACGTGCGCGGGGCGCGTGACGGCGAAGGCGATGCAGTCCGCGATGTCCTCGGCGGTCAGGGGCGCGGCGACGCCGGCGTAGACCGCGGCCGCGCGGTCGGCGTCGCCGTCGAAGCGGTTGAGGGAGAACTCCTCGGTCGCGACCATCCCGGGCGCGATCTCGACGACCCGGACCGGCTCGCCATTCAGCTCCAGGCGCAGGGTCTGGCCGAGGGCCGCCAGCGCGTGCTTGGCGCCGCAGTACCCGGCACCACCCGGATAGACGTCGTGGCCGGCGATGGACCCGAGGAGCACGACGGTCCCGCCGGTGCCCGCTCGCAGTGCCGGCAGCAGCGCCTGCACGGTGCGCAGCGTCCCGAGCACGTTGACGTCGTACATCTCCGCCCAGTCCGCGGGGTCGGCCAGGGCGACGGTGTCCTGGCCGTGGGCCCCGCCGGCGTTGGCGACCACGACCGAGCACGTCCCGACCGCCGCCGCGAGGCCGGCCACCGACTGCTGGTCGGTGACGTCGAGGGTGAGCGCCCGGCCGCCGATCTCCGCGGCCAGTGCCTGCACGCGGTCGGTGCGCCGCGCCGCGCACACGACGGTGAAGCCCTCGGCGGCGAGCCGGCGCGCCGTCGCCGCCCCGATCCCGCTGCTCGCACCGGTGACGACGGCCACGCCGCGATCCGGAGCTGTCATGCCCGGATCGTCGCATCCGCGGTGGGCCGTCACCGGCGAGCGGTCGCCAGGGGCGGTCACCAGGCGCGGTCACCGGGGTCGGTCACCGCGGCAGCCGCCGCAGGAGCCGCCGCAGCGGCGACCCGGTCCGCTAGGTTCCGGCCGTGACCGAACGCCGCCTGATCCTGCTCCGACACGGCGAGAGCGAGTGGAACGCCCGCAACCTGTTCAGCGGGTGGGTCGACGTGGACCTGTCGGAGGTCGGGCGCGCCGAGGCCGTCCACGCCGGGCAGCTGATCGCGGACTCCGGTGTGCTCCCCGACGTCGTGCACACCTCGGTGCTCAGGCGGGCGATCCGCACCGCGGAGTCCGCGCTGCACACGGCCGGCCGGCCCTGGATCGGTGTACGCCGGTCCTGGCGGCTCAACGAGCGTCACTACGGAGCACTGCAGGGCAAGGACAAGAAGGCCACGCTCGCGGAGTACGGCGAGGCGCAGTTCATGCTGTGGCGCCGGTCCTACGACACCCCGCCGCCGCCGCTGGCCACCGACGCGGAGTTCTCCCAGTTCACCGACCCGCGCTACGCGGTCCTGCCGCCGACGGCCCGCCCGCGCACCGAGTGCCTGGCCGACGTCGTCGCCCGGCTGCTGCCCTACTGGTACGACGCGATCGTCCCCGACCTGCACGCCGGGCGGACGGTCCTCGTCGCCGCACACGGCAACTCCCTGCGGGCGCTGGTCAAGCACCTCGCGGGCCTCACCGCGGACGAGGTCGAGACGCTGAACATCCCGACCGGGATCCCGCTGCTCTACACCCTCGACGGCGACCTCGAGCCGCGCGAGCGGATGGGGACCTACCTCGACCCGGCCGCTGCCGCAGCGGGCGCGGAGGCCGTCAAGAACCAGGGGCGCTGAGGTCGGCGTCAGACCTTCTGGTGCACCCGCCGTGGCGGGAAGCTGCCGGTCACGAGGAAGACGACGCGCTGGCCGAGGGACACGACGTGGTCCCCGAAACGCTCGCAGTACCGCGCCAGCAGGACCGCGTCGATGATCACCTCGGGCGGGTAGCCCGCGCCGGGACGCGTCAGGGTCCGGAAGAGGTCGCGGTGCAGTGCGTCGATCCGGTCGTCGTCGGACTCCAGCGCCACCCCGAGCGCGGGGTCCCGGGTCCGGATCATCGCCTCGGCCACGTCGGCGAGCTCGCCGCACAGCCCGCCCATGGTGTCGATCTCGATCAACAGGTCCGGCGGCAGGGCCGGCAGGGGGTGGCGCAGCCGGGCGACCTTGGCGATGTGCACCGCGAGGTCGCCCATGCGCTCGAGGTCGAACACCATCCGCAGTCCGGCCGTGACGGCGCGCAGGTCGCCTGCCACCGGCGCCTGCAGCGCCAGAGTGTCGAAGCACCGGATCTCCAGGCCGTCGCGCAGGTTGTCGATCTCGGCGTCGGCGGCGATGACCTGCTCGGCCACCGAGCCGTCCCCGCTCATCAGGGCCCGGGTGGCGCGGCGCATCGCGAGGCCCGACAGCCGGCTCATCTCGGCCAGCTCGTCACCGATCAGCTCCAGCTGTTCGTGGAATGCCGCGCGCATCCTGCTGCCCCCCTGGTCACCGTCCGCCGCCGCGGGCTGCGGACCTGCGCCGGCGCCGCCGACCGTTCCCGGTCGCCGCACGTCGTACCGCCAGTCTCCCGCACGCACCGCCGGCCGCCGCCCGACGGTGGCCGTGGACCCGGTGAACTGTGCGGGACGCTTGCGCCAACGCAGGGTGAACCCGCCGGCCCGACTGCCGGGCGCCACCTAACCTGGACCGGTGGCGGTCGAGCGGACGGTCCCGGCGGGGCTCCGCGCTCGACTGATCCGGGTCGGTGGCACCCGTCCGATCTCCGAGGGCCCTCCGGTCGACCACCCGGGTGGCCCGGCCGCCGGTCAGGCACGGGTCGGGCAGCAGGTCGCCGATCCGGGCACCACTCTCGTCGCACCGCCTCGCCCGGACCTCCCCCCCGGCGGGTCACTGCATGCGGATCCCGCCCACCCGGAGCGCGCTCACCTGGGGGGCGTGGACCAGGAGTTCGCTGAGCAGGAGACTGCGGGCCGGCAGCCGGCGGCAGCCGCGGCGGGTGCCGACCCGCAGCCGACGTCCTCGGCCAGCACGTCCGGCGGGCCGCTGCCACTGGCCATGGTGGCCGCGCTTGCCGACCTGGAGACCGCTGCCGTGGTCGTCGGTCCGGGCGGCGCGGTCCTCACCGCGAACCGGGCGGCGTTCGCCATCGGTATCGTCCGGCGTGGCCGGGTGCGGGTGCCGGAGCTGCTCGAGGCGGTCCGCATCGCGCGGGTCGAGGGCCGTGCCCGCGAGGTCGCCGTCCCGGCGGGCTGGCTGGGCCGGCAGCGTCCGGACGGTGCCGGCTCGCCGCTGGCCGCGCGGGTCCGGCCGCTGACCGGGACGGAGGTCCCGGGCGCGGTCCTGCTGCTCGTCGAGGACCGGACGCGGGCGCTGCGGGCGCTCGCCGCGCGGCAGGACTTCGTCGTCAACGTCAGCCACGAGCTGAAGACCCCCGTCGGTGCCATCGCACTGCTCGCGGAGGCCCTGCAGGAGGCCGCCGACGACCCGGTGGCGGTCAGCCGGTTCGCGCGCCGGATCGGCGTCGAGTCCCAGCGCCTCACCCGCCTGGTCAAGGAGATCGTCGAGCTGTCGCGGGTCCAGCTCGACGATCCGGTCGAGCACGCGGAGACGGTGTCTCTCGCCGACGTGGTGGCGTCGGCTGTCGACGCCGTCGGGGTCGACGCGGACTCGCGGTCGATCACCGTCGAGACCTTCGTCCCCGCGGCGCTCACGGTCCCCGGCAACCGCGCGGACCTGGTGTCGGCCGTCGCGAACCTGGTCGGCAACGCCGTCGTCTACAGCCCGCCGGGCACCCGGGTGACCGTCACGGCCGCCCGCGTGGCCGACGCGCCCGACGACGGTCCCGGCCGTTCGATGGTGGACCTGGCGGTGTGCGACCAAGGCCTCGGGATCGACGCCGACAAGCTCACCCGCGTGTTCGAGCGGTTCTTCCGGGTGGACGAGGCGCGCTCGCGGGCGACCGGTGGCACCGGTCTCGGGCTGTCGATCGTGAAGCACGTGGCCACCGCGCACGGCGGCTCCATCCGCGTCTGGAGCGTCCCGGGCACCGGCTCGACGTTCACCCTGCGCCTCCCGCTGTCCGAGCCCGCGGGGGCGGCGTCGACCGGTCTCGGCGCGGCGGCTCGACTGTCGGACGACGGTCCGGTGGCGCGACTGTCCGACCGGGGTCCAGCGGCGGGACTGTCCGACCATGGCGCGGCGGCGACCCGGCCGTGACGAAGGTGCTGGTCGTGGAGGACGAGGAGTCCTACTCCGACGCGATGTCCTTCCTGCTCACCAAGGAGGGCTACGACGTCGCGGTGGCCGCCACCGGCGACCGTGCCCTCGCGGAGTTCGAGCGGTCCGGCGCCGACCTGGTCCTGCTCGACGTGATGCTCCCGGGCATGTCCGGGACCGACGTCTGCCGGGCGTTGCGCCGGACGTCGAAGGTGCCGGTGATCATGGTCACCGCACGCGACAGCGAGGTCGACAAGGTGGTCGGCCTGGAGCTCGGGGCGGACGACTACGTCACCAAGCCGTTCGCCCCGCGGGAGCTCGTCGCCCGGGTCCGCGCGGTCCTGCGGCGCAGCTCCGACCTGGACGACCTGGAGCCGAACCGCCTTGAGGTGGCGCACGTCACGATGGACGTCGACCGCCACGTCGTCACCGTCCGGGGCGTCGAGACCCGCCTGCCGCTGAAGGAGTTCGAGCTGCTCGAGCTGCTGATGCGCAACGCCGGTCGTGTCCTGACGAGGCTCCAGCTCATCGACCGGGTGTGGGGTGCCGCCTACGTCGGGGACACCAAGACCCTCGACGTCCACGTGAAGCGGCTGCGGGCGAAGCTCGAGGACGACCCCGGGAGTCCGTCGCTGATCGTGACCGTCCGAGGACTCGGCTACAAGTTCGTCACCTGACAGGCCGCCGCCGCCAGCGCGTCCCGCGCTGCCGCGGGGGTCGTGCCCGTGCCCGCGGCGTCGGTCGGGGCGTTGCTCAGGCGGCGTGGCTCAGGCGACGCGGCTCAGGGAGCGTTTCAGGGAGCGCGGTTCAGGCGGCGTGGGTGGGGGACGCGGTCGCCGCCGCGGCCGGTGCGCCGTTCGCAGGGCCCGTCGGCACGGTGGCCAGGTACCCGGCACGGGGGAGGACCGGCACCTGCAGGTCCAGCTCCCGCGCCGTGGCGAACACGACGCGGACCGCGACCAGTCCTCCTGGCGGGAACTGCCCGGTCAGGTAGGCCTGGGGACCGGAGCGGTCGGCCGGCAGCCCGAAGATCACCGACGTGCTGGCCAGCAGCGGGGTGGGTGTGCCCGGACCGGCCGCTGCCGCAGGGGCCGCGGAGGCCGGTGCCGCGGTGGCGCCCACAGCTGCCGGCGCACTGGTGACGGTCCCTGCCGAGCCGGGCGCGATGGTGGCGTCCCGGCCGCCGGCGGAGATCGAGACGACGGAGTCCGCCGCGGTGCCGTTGTTGTAGAAGGCCCCGGTGACGGTGCCCCCGCTCCCGTCGGAGACGATCAGCAGGTTGCGCACCCCGACGAGCCCACTGTCGGCCTGGACGCCGTCTGACGGGACGTAGTTGGCCTGGCTCAAGGCGCTGTTGCTCGTGGCGCAGCCGGCACCGACCACGCCGAGGGCCAGCCCGGCGGCGACGGCAGCGAGGGTCCGGCGCACCCCGGCGACACCTGACATCCGAAACCGCCCCCCGGTCGTCCGTTCGTGCCGCCGCCTGGCCGCCGCGGCCTGCCGACGACAGCCTGGCAGGGCCCGCGCCCGCGGACCCGGCGAACGTCGGGCGCGCGAAGACTATCGGCGCGCGCCGGCGGCACCGCGACAGGGCGGCAGCGCCTCGAGAGGCCGCGCCGGCCGGGCGGGTCAGCCCGCGCCGGCCGGGCGCGTCAGCCGAGGGCGTGCGCAGTCGAGTACGAGCACGGATCCTGCGACAGCCGGCGGGCGCCTCCGGTGGGCGATCGAGTACTCGACTGCGCGCGAGCCCCCCGCGGCGCCGACCTCGCGACCGCGTTCCGGTCGGGCTCCGCACGTCGGGATCTTGACAGGACGACCTCGCCGGTGGCACGCGCGCGCGTGCCACCGGCCGGGCCGGGTCGTCAAGGAGACCGAGCTCGAGGCCAGCGCGCTGACCAGGGCAAACGCCGCCGTCGGGGGTACTGATCGACTCTGGCGGTGGTAAAGTCAGGGGTCGACGAGAGGAAGTCCAACCGATGGCGTTCACCGTTGGAGAGACGGTCGTGTACCCGCACCACGGGGCGGCCGTGATCGAGGACATCGTTCCTCGCGTCGTGCGCGGCGAGGAGAAGATCTACCTGGTGCTGCGGGTCGTCGCCCAGGGTGATCTCGTCGTCCAGGTCCCGGCGGACAACGTCGATCTGGTCGGCGTGCGTGACGTCGTCGGGCAGGAAGGCCTCGAGAAGGTCTTCGACGTCCTGCGGACACCGCACTCGGAGGAGCCGACCAACTGGTCGCGGCGCTACAAGGCGAACCTCGAGAAGCTGGCCTCCGGAGACGTCATCAAGGTCGCCGAGGTGGTCCGGGACCTCTGGCGTCGCGAGCGCGGTCGTGGGCTGTCGGCTGGGGAGAAGCGGATGCTCGCGAAGGCGCGGCAGATCCTGGTCTCCGAGCTGGCACTGGCCGAGAAGACGAACGAGGACAAGGCCGAGAAGATCCTCGACGAGGTCCTCGCCTCCTGACGGCGGTGGGCCCGGCGACGGCGCCCGCACCGTGAGCGCCCCCGGGCCCGGGAACGCGGCCCCAGGCAAGGCGAGAGCTGTCCGCACCGGCCCGGTCGTCGCAGCGATCGTCCCGGCGGCAGGCGAGGGCACCCGCCTCGGCTTTGGACCGAAAGCCGTGGTCGACCTCGGCGGGACACCGTTCGTCGCGCATGCCCTCACAGCGCTGGCCGCGGGTGGCGTCACCCAGCTGGTGGTCGCGATCCCACCGCCGGGCCCGGCTGCCGACGCGGTCGCCGCGGCGGTGGCCGCTGTGGGCGACAGCCTGCCGAGCGGGGCGTCCGTCCGGGTCGTGACCGGCGGGAGCGACCGGACTGCGTCGGTCCGGGCGGCACTCGCGGTCCTCCCGCCGGAGGTGGAGATCGTCCTGGTCCACGACGCGGCGCGTCCGCTCACCCCGGCAGCACTCGTCGCCCGGGTCATCGCCGCGGTCGAGGCCGGACGCGACGCCGTCGTACCTGGCGTCCCGGTGGCGGACACCGTCAAGGGGGTGCGCGCCGGCGTCGTGCACACCACCCACGACCGCGACGGCCTGCTCGCCGTCCAGACACCGCAGGGCTTCCGGCGTGAGCTGCTCGACCGCGCCCACGCACGGGCGACCGTCGCCGTCACCGACGACGCAGCCCTCGTGGAGGCCCTCGGCGTACCGGTGCACATCACGGCGGGGGATCCGGACGCCTTCAAGGTGACGCGGCCGATCGACCTGCTGCTGGCGCGCGCACGGCACGCCGAGCGTGCCGGGGAGCGCGCCGCCGCCGCCCATCCGCAGCCGGCCCCGGAGCATGCGGCACCCGGGCCGGCGGTCGCCGCGGTACCCGGGTCGGCGATCACCGGGGCACCGGGGTCGGCGGTCGGGTCGGGCCCGGTCACCGAGCCGGCGCTGATGGTGGTCACCACAGCACCGGCGGACGTATCCGCGCTCACAGCACCCGCAGGCGTGCCCGGGCTGGTCCCCGGCCTCCGCGGACTCCGCACCGGGGTCGGACACGACGTGCACGCCTTCGTCGACGGCGTGCCCTGCCGGGTCGCCGGATTGCTCTGGCCCGACGAGCCGCGCGGGCTCGCCGGTCACTCCGACGGCGACGTCGCCGCGCATGCGCTCTGCGACGCGCTGCTGTCGGCTGCCGGGCTCGGCGATCTCGGTGCCCTCGTCGGCACCGACCGTCCCGAGTGGGTCGGCGCCACCGGACCCGCGCTGCTGGCCGAGGCGGCCCGGGCGGTCCGGGGCGCCGGGTACGAGGTCGTCAACGCCGCGGTGGTCGTCATCGGTCCACGGCCGAAGCTGGCGACCCGCCGCGACGAGGCCCAGCTGGTGCTGTCGGCGGCCGTCGGCGCACCCGTGCGGGTGGCGGGGACGACCACCGACGGCCTCGGGTTCGCCGGTCGGGGCGAGGGACTGGCCGCGACCGCGACCGCCCTGCTCGTGCCGGCCGGCTGACCCCCCGGTGTCGGTGTCGGCACCCGGCCGCGCCGCCGGCCGGCGGGGCGGCTGGTCCGCGGGCGGACCCGCCGCCGTGAACGTAGCCGGCCGACTGCCGCGCAGTGGAGTACTCCGACGGCCAAGCGTGGGCTGCACGGCGCGGGTACGGCTCGATCGAGTACTCGACTGCACGCCCGCGCCGCCGCGCACCCGCGGATCCACGCCCGCCACCGAGGCCGCGGCGGCTGGCTGCCGCGCAGTGGAGTACTCGCACGGCCGACCCCGGGCTGCACGGCGCGGGTGCGGCTCGATCGAGTACTCGACTGCACGCCCGCGCCGCCGCGCACTCGCGGATCCACGCCCGCCATCGCGTGACGTCTGCCACCGCGGTCGGTGGCGAAGCGGATCAGGGGCTCGGTGGGCGCTCGCGCCTACCCTGGCGCAGTGGCCCTCTCCCTCTACGACACCGTGGCGGGAGCCGTGCGCGTCTTCGTCCCGCGGGTGCCCGGGGAGGCCGGCATCTACCTCTGCGGGGCCACCGTCCAGGCGCCGCCGCACATCGGCCACCTGCGGTCGGCGGTCGCCTTCGACGTGCTCGGGCGGTGGCTGGAGCACACCGGGCACCGCGTCACCTTCATCCGCAACGTCACCGACATCGACGACAAGATCCTCGCCAGGGCTGCGGAGACGGGGCGCGCCTGGTGGTCGATCGCCTACGACAACGAGCTGGCGTTCAACGCCGGCTACGACGCGCTGAACGTCCGTCGACCCACCTACGAACCGCGCGCGACCGGCCACGTCCCCGAGATGGTCGTGCTGATCGGGGAGCTGATCGACGCCGGCCACGCCTACCCCGCGTCCGACGGGTCCGGTGACGTCTACTTCGACGTCCTGTCCTGGGCGGACTACGGCGAGCTGTCGCACCAGCGGGTGCAGGACATGCGGCCCGCGGAGGACGCCGACCCGCGCGGGAAGCGCGACAACCGGGACTTCGCCCTGTGGAAGGGGCACAAGCCGGGTGAGCCCACCACCGCTTCGTGGGCGACACCCTGGGGGGTGGGCCGCCCCGGGTGGCACCTGGAGTGCTCCGCGATGGCGCGCAAGTTCCTCGGGTCGGCCTTCGACATCCACGCCGGGGGCATCGACCTCCGCTTTCCCCACCACGAGAACGAGCAGGCCCAGTCCCGCGCTGCCAAGGACGACTTCGCCGCGTACTGGCTGCACAACGGCTGGGTCACCACGGGCGGGGAGAAGATCAGCAAGTCCCTCGGCAACAGCATCGGCCTCGACGATGTCCTGGCGCGGGTGCGCCCGGCCGAGCTCCGCTACTACCTCGGGTCGGCGCACTACCGCTCGATGATCGAGTTCTCCGAGCAGACGCTGGACGACGCCGCGGCCGCCTACCGCCGCATCGAGGACTTCCTCACCCGCGCTGCCGGCGCTGTCCCGGCGGCCTTCGCCGCTGCTGCTGTGCCGGCGGCCTTCGCTGCCGCGCTCGACGACGACCTCGGCGTCCCGCAGGCCCTCGCCGTGCTCCACGAGACCGTGCACGCCGGCAATCGGGCGCTCGCGGGCTCGGACACCGCGCAGGTCGCCGGAGCCCGGGCCCAGGTCGAGGCGATGGCGCAGGTCCTCGGCCTGTCGCCGTCGGACTTCGCCGGGCCGTCCGCGGCCGAGCCGACCGCCCGGGCGCTGCGGTCTCTCGTCGAGGACCAGGTCCGCATCCGGGCGTGGGCGCGCGCCGAGCGGGACTTCGCCACCGCGGACGCCGTCCGGGACCGGTTGGACGCGGCGGGAGTCGTCCTGGCCGACGGCTCCGACGGCACGACCTGGTCGCTGGCGCCCGGCTCGACCGGCCCGACCAAGTCGACCGGCTCGACCGGCCCGACCGGCGCGTCTGAGTTAGCAGGGCGTGGACACCCGACCGACCGTGGCGTGGCGAGTGCCCCCGCCGCACCGAGAGGACGACGACGTGGCTGACAGCCGGCCCCGCAAGGCCGCCATCCGCAAGGCCCCGAAGAAGGGCACGAGCGTCGGGTCGGGGGGGCAGCGCCGGCGGCAGCTGGAAGGACGCGGCCCGACGCCGGCAGTCGAGCAGCGCGAGCACCACCCGGTTGCCAAGCGGGCCGCCGCGGCGGCGCGCTCGGCCCAGGGCGCCGGCGGGAGCCGTGGCGGTGCGCGCTCGGGTGCAGCGCGGTCGGGTATGCCGCGGTCGGGTGCCCCCCGGTCCGGTGCGCCGCGGCCGAGGACGGCCCGTCCGGCGGTGGCCGGGGCCGGTGGACGACGCGCCGGTGCGCCAACGGCCGGCACACCCCGCACCGGCCTGTCGCGCGCGCCGGGTGGTCGGCCGTCGTCGGCGGGCGGTGGCCGGCCGCCGGCGGCGCGTCGCGGCAACCGGGACGCCGTCGAGGTCGTCGCCGGTCGCAAGGCCGTCCTCGAGGCGCTGACGGCCGGGATCGTGGCGGACACCGTCTACCTCGCCGAGCGCATCGAGAGCGACGACCGGGTCCGGGAGATCCTGCGGCTGTGCGCCGAGCGCCGCCTGCCCATGCTCGAGTCGCCGCGGACCGAGCTGGACCGCCTCACCGGTGACGCCGTGCACCAGGGCGTCGCCCTCGCGGTCCGCCCGTACGAGTACCGCACGGTGGCCGACCTGATCGCGGCCGCGGTCGGGACGCCGGCACCGGTCGTCGTGGCCCTGGACGGCGTGCTGGACCCGCACAACCTGGGCGCCGTCGCCCGGACGGCCGCGGCTTTCGGTGCGGTCGGTGTCCTCCTGCCCGAGCGGCGGTCGGCTGGGGTGACCGCCGGGGCGTGGAAGGCGTCGGCCGGGGTCTTCGCCCGGCTGCCGGTCGCCCGGGCGACCAACCTCACCCGAGCGCTGGGGGAGCTCGCCGACGCCGGCTGGACGATCCTCGGCCTGGCCGGCGAGGGAGCCGAGGACGTGTCCACGATCGGCCGGCAGCTGCCGGGCGTGCTGGACGGACCGCTGGTGCTCGTCGGCGGAGCCGAGGGCAAGGGCCTGTCGCGGCTGACCCGCGAGCGCTGCGACGCCCTGGTGCGGGTGCCGATCGCGGGGTCGGTGGAGAGCCTCAACGTGTCCGTCGCCACGGCGATCGCCCTCTACGAGCTGCGCCGGGACCGCCCGACCGACGGCGACCTGGCGACCGGGCGGGCCTGAGCCCGGGCCTGAGCCCGGGTGGTCCTGGGCAGGAGAGTCCTGAGCCCGGCGGGACTGAACCGGGCGGCCCTGAGCCCGGTGATGCCGTCAGGTGCGGGCCGCGTCCCGCGTCCGCAGGTAGGCGTCCTCCGCGGCCCAGTCGTCGAGGCCGTCGCCCTCGATCTTCGCCGCCGTCGCGAACACCGTGCGCCACGACCGACCGCCGGCGAGGACCTCGTCCAGCCACGCGACGAGGTCCGGCAGTGCGTCCAGGTAGCTGGTCGTGGGGGGGAGCCCCAGCTCGCTGTGTGCGAGAGCACCGCTCGCGACCACGTCGTTCGGGACGCTCCACGGGGTGCTGCCGACCTGGCTGATCTCCCCGACGGGGTCACCGGGCAGCAGCACCTCCTCCCAGCTGTGCCCGACCGCCGCCGCGACCGCGGCCACGATCTCCCGCACCGTCGGCGCATCGTCGTCGACGGCGTTGTAGATCCGGGTCCCCGGCAGGCCCGCTGCGAGAGCGGTGATCTCGGCGATGACCTCCGACGACGACGGCTGGAAGCGGGTGCGTCCCTCGTGGGCCAGGATCACCCGGGGCCGCTGGGCGCGGGCACGCACGTACGCCCACAGCTCCCGCGGGTGCATGGACCCGCGCCCGTACACCGCACCCGGTCGGGTGATCGTCACCGGGACTGCAGTGTGGGCGAGCAGGACGTCCTCGACGGACACCTTGCACGGGGAGTACCCCTGGTCGCCGGCCGGTACCCGCGGCTGGGACTCCGTCATCCCGAGTGGGTACTCGGGGAACAGCCCCTCGGTCTCGAAGCCCCGGCCCCGGTCGTCGGCGTACACCGAGAGCGTCGACACCACCGACAGCGCCCCGACGCTGTCGCCGAGAGCCGTCAGACCGCGCGCCTGCTCGGCGACGAAGCAGACGGCGTCGACGAGCAGGTCGACCCCGTCGGCCGCAGCCGCCAGTGCCGCCTGGTCGTCGCGGTCGAACAGGGCCGTCCGGGCCCCGTCGGGCACCGGTGCGGTGGGGACGGTGCGACCGCGGTGGGCGACGGTGACGTCCCAGCCGTCGTCGAGCAGCCGGCGGGCGGTCGCCAGGCCGATCTGGCCGGTGCCGCCGAGGACCAGGGCGCGTCGGGAGGACATCCGCCGAGTCCAGCACCCGCCGCCCGTCGTGTCCACGCCGACCGCGAGGCCGGACGGGCACCGCCGCCGAGCAGGGTGGCCGCTGCGCCCCGGCCGGGCCCGCTCGGGACGACACCGCTCGGGACGACACCGCTCGGGACGGCACCGGCCGCTAGCGTGCGGGCCATGCACTGGACCGCCGACGTCCGGGCCCTGCACCTCGCCCGGACCTTCACCATCGCCCACTCCTCCAAGGACGTCGAGCAGGTGCTGGTGGTCCGCCTCGAGCACGACGGGATCACCGCGTACGGCGAGGGCGCGCCCGTCGACTACTGGGGCGAGACACCGGCGTCGATGCTGGCGTTCGTGGAGTCGGCCGCGGTCCGCGACGCCGTCGGCCGGGACCCGTTCGACCTCGAAGCGGCGACGGAGCGCCTGGCGGCGCTGCCCGGGAACACCGGGGCGAAGATGGCGCTGGACGGTGCCCTGCACGACTGGGTGGGCAAGCGCCTCGGGCAGCCGGTCTGGCGGCTGCTCGGACTGTCCCCGGTCGCGCCCGCCACGTCGTTCACCCTCGGCATCGACACCGTCGCCGGGACCGAGGAGCGCACCCGGGCCGCGACCGCCTTCGAGGTGCTGAAGATCAAGGTGGGCGGCCCGGACGACGTCGCGCGGCTGCGGGCGATCCGCGCCCTGAGCACCGCCCGGCTGCGCGTCGACGGCAACGAGGGCTGGGACATCGCCACCGCCCGGGAGCTGATGCCACTGCTGGTCGAGCTGGGCGTCGAGTTCGTCGAGCAGCCGTTCCCGGCCGGGGACCTGGACTCCTACCACCGCCTGCGCGAGCTCCCGCGACGGGTGCCGGTGCTCATCGACGAAGGCTGCCGCGACGCGCGGGACGTCGCCCGCGTCGCCACCTACGCCGACGGGGTGAACCTCAAGCTCGCGAAGACCGGCGGCATCAGGGAGGCTGTCCGCGCGGTCCACGTCGCTCGTGCCCTCGGGCTGATCGTCATGCTGGGCTGCATGATCGAGTCCGAGCTCGGCATCGCCCAGGCCGCACAGATCGCCTCGCTGGTCGACCATGTCGACATCGACGGCCACCTGCTCATCACCGGCAGCCCGTTCACCGGTCTCGAGCTCACCGACGGCCGCATCGTCCCCGCCGACCGGCCGGGGCTCGGGGTCGACCCGGTATGACGGCTCGAGACGCCGGCGGACGAGCGGCGCCCCGGCCCGACGACGGACCCGAGCGGATCGCGGTGTACGCCGAAGGCCTCTTCGAGACACCCAACGCCAAGGTCGCGCACGGGGTGCTGCGCTACGGCGCCCGCGAAGTGGTCGCCGTCGTCGATTCGACGCACGCCGGTCGGAGCGCGTCCGACGTCGTGGCCTACTGCCGGCGCGCGGTGCCGATCGTCGCGTCGGTCGCGGAGGCCGCGCAGCTGGGCGCGACGGTGCTGGTCGTCGGCATCGCCCCGGCCGGCGGTGTCCTGACCGCGCAGTGGCGCGGCGCGCTGCTCGAGGCGGTGGCCGCCGGGCTCGGTGTCGAGGCGGGGCTGCACACCATGCTCGGTGACGACGCGGAGCTGGTCGCGTCCGCTGCCCGCCACCGGGTCGCGGTGCGCGACCTGCGACGGCCGCCGACGGAGCTGTCGATCCCGATCGGCCCGACGGCCCGCCCGGCGGGGCTGCGGGTGGTGCACTCGGTCGGATCGGACTGCGCGATCGGCAAGATGAGCGTGACCCTGGAGCTCGACGCGGCGGCCCGGGCGCGCGGTGAGCGCTCGGCGTTCGTGGCCACCGGTCAGACGGGGATCGCCATCGCCGGCTGGGGCGTCGCGGTCGACTCGGTGATCAGCGACTACGTCGCCGGCGCGGCCGAGCACCTCGTCCTGGAGGGCGCCGCCCGCGGGAACGACCTGCTCTTCGTCGAGGGGCAGGGGGCGCTGCACCACCCGGCGTACTCCGGGGTGACCCTCGGGCTGCTCCACGGCTCCGCCCCCGACGTCCTGGTGCTCGCCCACCGGGCCGGTCAGGTGGTCAACGACGACTACCCCGGCGTCGCCCTGCTCGGGCTGCCCGAGCTCGTCGCCGCGTACGAGGCCGTGCTCGCACCGGTGAAGCCGGCGCGGGTGGCGGCGGTCGCGCTGAACACCGCTCACCTCGACGAGCCCGCCGCCGCCGCGGCGGTTGCTGCGGCGGCGGCAGCGACCGGCCTGGTGGCCGACGACGTCGTCCGGTTCGGTCCCGACCGGGTCCTCGACGCGGTGCTGGCGGCCTGCCCGCACTGACGTCTGGCTGACGGCGCGCACGCAGGCGCCGCGTGCACGCGCCGCGCCCGCGCACGCGCCCGCGCCCGGGCCCGCGCCCGGGCCCGCGCCCGCACACGAGGACGCGCTCGTGGGAGTGGCGGCCGGCGGTCAGTCCAGGTCGTCGGACACCCGGTCGCGCCCGGACTCCTTGGCCCGGTAGAGCAGCCGGTCGGCTCGGGCGACCAGCTCACGCGGGTCCTCGCCGGGTCGGGCGACCGTCAGGCCGGCGGAGAACGTGACCGGCTGGCGGGTCTCCTGGACGCGGCGGCGGATCCGCTCGAGCACCGTCCGCGGCTCGCGGGCGTCGGCGAGCACCAGCAGGAACTCCTCGCCTCCCCACCGGGCCGCGATGTCCCCACCGCGGAGGCTGTCGAGGAAGAGGTCGGCGTAGCCGCGCAGCGCGTCGTCGCCGGCCTCGTGCCCGCACCGGTCGTTCAGCGACTTGAAGTGGTCGAGGTCGACCATCGCGATCCCGGTGCGCAGCGGCAGGTTGGCGAGCACGGGCTCCAGCGCCCGCCGGTTGTGCAGCCCGGTCAGGGGGTCGGTCGCCGCCTCGCGACCGAGCCGATCGCTGACGGTGATCAGCTGGCGAGCCAGCCCGTGCTGCTCGATCAGCGCGGCGGCGACGGCGGCGAGGTCGCGCAGACCGGCTCGCTGGATGTCGCTGAGCACCTGTCGGTCCTGGCCGACGACGCACAGCACGCCGAGAGACGCCTGCGCCGACGAGAGGAGGTTGGCCCCGGCGTAGAAGCGCAGACCCGCCTGGGCCGCGCCGGCGCACCCGGGTCGCGGGTCGCGCGTCAGGTCGTCGATGACCGTCAGCTCGTCGGGGACCTCGATCGCGTACTGGCACACCGTCTGCGACCTCGGGGTCCGGTCGCCGAAGCCGAGGTCGGCGAGCCCCGCGGCCGCGGTCGTCGTCAGGGTGTCCTCGTCGATGACGTTGATCATCCCGACCGGCACCCCGCAGAGTGCTGCTGCCGCCCGGGCCACGGCGTCGAGGGCGTCCTGGGGGCGGTCGAGCAGGACGCCGGAGGCGTGCACGGCGGCCAGCCGGGAGGCCTCCGACGGCAGTGACATCGACGGCGTTGACATCGACGGCGTTGACACCGAGTGCGGTGACGTCGAGTGCGGTGACGTCGACGGGGATGACCTCGACGGCGGTGCCGTCGAGTCCGGTGACGTCGAGACAGCTGCGGTCATCGGCCGAGTGCACCAACCCCGCCCTGAGCGCTTCCTGTGTCCAGCAGCCGGAGCTGGGCGCGGCGCAGCCCGGGCAGACCTGTCACCGGCCGGACCTGTCACCGGCCGGAGCGGCGGCCGGAGCGGCGGCCGGCCGGCCCAGCGGTGCTCAGGCGTCGCCGCGGGCGAGGCGCAGCAGCCGGTCGAGGATCGCCGCGCCGTCGTCGCGCAGCCCGGAGTGCTGGTGTTCGTTGGTCACCCAGGTCCGCGCGCCGCGGACGGCCGCCGCGGTCTGGAGGCTGAACCCCGGGTCGACGTACATGTCGTCGAGGTAGACCGCGGCAGCCACCGGGACTTCGTTGGCCGCCAGGACGCGCGGGTCGTAGAGGGGCTCCCAGTCCGCCACGGCCGCCAGCTCCTCGGCGACGCCGGCCAGCGGGACCAGTGCCGGGTCGGTCTCGAAGAACGCCGGGAAGATCATCTCTCCGGTCCTGGGGAACGGGCCGTCACCGGACAGCGGGTCCAGCCCGCCGAGGCCGTCCCGGACCCGCTGGGCCGCCCACCGCGACGCGCGGCCCTGGCAGTAGCAGGCCTCGTGCAGGACCGCGTACAGGCGGACGCGTCCGTAGCTGAGCAGCGGCTGGACCGCCGCGAGGAAGGCGTCGGTGACGACGTCGGGTCGGGCCGGGTCGACGGCGTCCTCGAGCAGGTACCAGAGCTCGTCGAAGCCGCGGGCGTCGCCGAGGCACTGCCCGAGGGACTGGAACCGCTGCGGGGTGAGCACCTCGCCGCTCGGCAGCCGGGTGCTGCCGGCCGCCAGCAGTCGGACCACCTGACGGGCCCGCTCATCGGCCTCGGGGTACCGCACCCGGAACGCGGCCGAGCGGCGGGCCACGGCGCCCGACGTCCGTTCGTAGACGGCCTCCGGGCCGGCGTGGAGGGGTGGCAGCCCGCCGGTGACGAGCACCTCGCGGAGCCCGGCGGGCGCGAAGGAGAGGTAGGTGAGCGCGCAGAAGCCACCGAAGGACTGGCCGAGCACACTCCACGGTGTCCCCGGCCCGGCGAGACGGGCTCGCAGTAGCTCGCAGTCGGCGACGATCGCGTCGGCCCGGAAGTGGCGCAGGTAGCGGGCCTGTGCGACGGCGTCGCCGCGGACGGCCAGCGTCGCGGCGTTCGCCGGGGTCGACCGGCCGGTGCCGCGCTGGTCGAGGAGCAGGACCCGGAACTCCTGCAGTGCCCGGCCGAGCCAGCCGGTCGGCGTCGTCGGGCGGTCGGCGCGGAACCCGGGACCGCCCTGCAGGAACAGCAGCCACGGCAGCTCGTCACCGTCGCGGGCCGGCGCCACGACCTCCCGGGCATAGACCGTCAGGTCCTCCCCACCCGGGTCGGTGTGGTCCAGCGGTACCCGCAGCTCGTGGTCGCGGAGCAGCAGACCCGGCAGCCGGTGGGTGGTCGACACGGCGCAAGGGTCGCAGAGGGCGCCACCCTCCTCGGCGGCCCGGCCGGCTGGGTGGATCGCTCAGACGGCGGGGTGCGCGACGAGCTGGCCGAGTCAAGGCGCCCGGCTCGGCAGCCGGACCGGCTGGTGGGCCCGGGCCGGGCCGGCGGCGGCCACCGCGGGGGCGGGCGCCGCGGGCGAACGGTCCCACGGGGCGAGCTGCGCGGCCGACCGGTCCGTCGGCGGGACGAGCAGGCCGGACCGGTCCGGCGGCGGGACGAGCGGGCCCGACCGGGTCACCGGGGCGGGCCCCCTCGGCGGCGGCCGGTGTCCCGACCGCTCCGGGGGTCTCGTCGCGCCGGCGACCGGTTCCGCCGCGCGGCCGGGCGGCTGCGGCGCGAGCGTCCTGGGCACCACGGGTCGCGCCGTGTCGACGGCTCCGCCCCCCGTGGCCGGCACGCGACTCAGACCGTCCTCGACGGCTCGCCAGTAGAGCTCGAGCTTGGTGTTGGCCGGCCGCCCCGCCTCGCCGTACTTCCGACGGACCCGCTTCAGGTACTCCTTGGCGGTGTACTCGGTGACCGCCATCCGGCGCGCGACCGACTTGAGCGGGAGTCCGGACGCGTAGAGGGTGAGCGCCTCCCGCTCGCGGTGGGACAGGCTCGGGACGGCCAGCTCGACGTCGGTGACCCTGGGGACGGCCACCCCGACCGTGCCCTGCTGCGAGACGACCGCCCCGACAGGGCGCGGCTGCGAGACGACCGCCCTGACAGGGTGCGGCTGCGAGACGACCGCCCCGACAGGGCGCGGTCGTGGAGCGGCGTCGCCCGGGGGTGGGACGACGTCGTCAGGACCGACGGCGACCGGCAACGGCGGACCGGTCGCGGGCACCACGACCGCGGGCAACGTCGTCTGCCACGCCGCAACGGCGGTGATGGCGGCGAGCGTCGCGGCCGCCGACGCGGTCTTCGGCAGGATCCCGGCAGCGCCGGCGCCGACCGATCGACGCAGCAGCTCGACGTCGCGATCGGCGGTGTAGAGCAGGACGGCCGCGCCGTGCGCGCGCAGGTCGCGGATCGCGTCGGCCACCGCGTGACCGTCGGTGGCGACCGCGTCGAGGAGGACGACGTGCACGTCGAGGTCGCTGTGCAGGAGGTCCGCGACGGTGGCGGCCGTGGCGACCAGGCGGACGGTGCGACCGGCCCCGGCCAGCAGGGCGGCGAGCCCGACCCGGACCACCTCGTGGCGGTCGACCACTGCGACCCGCACCGGGCGGGGTGGCTGGCGCACGGGCCGGCCGATCCCGCTCGCCGCCGACTGCCCTGTGGGCGCCATCACCGCTCCTCCCCGGGCACGACCAGCTGCCCGACCCGACATGGCAGCGGTTCGCCGCGGGACCGGCGCCGGATGGGATCACGGGCTCCCGGTTCGAGATCACGGTCATCACAGCTGTGGTCGCCGGCCGGCGGGCGGGCCGCGCAGGGAGGGTCAGGCGTCGGTGGCCCGGGCGGTCAGGCCATCAGGTCCTCGAGGGTGAGCCGGAGCTCCTGGGTCGTCTCGAGATCGTCCTCGGCGTCGCCGGGCACGGGGTCGCCGTCGGCGCCGCCCTCGCCGCCGACCCGCTCCCGACGAAGCAGGCGGCGTCCCAGGACGGCCTGCTCGTCGGGCTTGGTCGGCAGGACGTCGTCCACGTAGGAGCGCAGCGCGCTCGTCACGCCCACGTCGTGACCGGCCTGCTCGGAGAGGTACCAGCGGTGCAGCAGGACCTCGTGGAAGACCTCGGCCGGCTCCAGCTTCCCGCGCAGGGACCGCGGGACCGCGCGGACCACCGGCTCGAACACCGTGGTCACCCACTCGTGGGCGACGATCTCCTCCTCCTCGTTCTGCTGGTCGGTGTAGGCGCGGTAGGAGTCCAGGTCGTTGAGCAGCCGGCGCGCCTGGTTCTCCTCGACGTCGAGCCCGGTCAGGCGCAGCAGGCGGCGGCTGTGGTGTCCCGGGTCGACGACCTTCGGCTCGATGCGGACCGTCCGGCCGTCCACGTCGGTCACGATGTCCAGCTCCGCGACGTCGAAACCGAGGTCGTTGAGTCGCCGGATGCGGCTGTCGATCCGGTACATCTGGCCGGTGTCGAACACCTCGGCTCGGGTCAGCTCCGCCCACAGGCTGCGGTACCGGGCGACGACGGAGTCGGCCACCTCGAGGGAGTCCAGCGTCTCGTCCAGCAGCTCCCCGGCCTCCAGGTCGGCCAGCTCACCGAAGATGTTGGTCCGCGCCAGGTCGATGTCGTACTCGCGCTGGCCGGTCGACAGGTGCTCATGGAAGGCGCCGGTCTCGGCGTCGACGAGGTAGGCGGCGAAGGCACCGGCGTCTCGGCGGAACAGGGTGTTCGACAGCGAGCAGTCACCCCAGTAGAAGCCGGTGAGGTGCAGGCGGACGAGCAGCGCCACCAGGGCGTCGACGAGGCGAAGGGTGGTCTCCGGGCGCAGCGTCTGGCTGAACAGCGCCCGGTAGGGCATCGCGAACTGCAGGTGGCGGGTCATCAGGACCGCTTCGAGGGGCTCCCCTGCGGCGTCCTCCCGGCCCGCGATGACCCCGGCGGCCTCGACGGCCGGGGCGCCGAGGCGCTGCAGGTCGCGCAGCATCCGGTACTCACCGAGTGCGACGTGCTCGGCGATCTCCTTGACCGCGAACACGTGCCCGCGGAGGCGGACGAACCGGACGGTGTGCCGCGACAGGCCCCGGGGGAGCGCGACCAGGGTGTCGCGCGGCCAGTCCTCGAGGGGGATGTCCCAGGGCAGCCCGAGCAGCTCCCGCTCCGCCGGGACCGCGAGGACCCGCAGCGGCATGACCGGCTCCCGTCGTCGCAGTCGTCGTCCCGGTCCCGGTCGTCGTCCCGGTCCCGGTCGTCGTCCCGGTCGTGGTCCCGGTCCGGTCGCAGGGCGCGGGCAGCGGCCGCGGCCGCGGCGTCGTCGCGACGGACCACCCGGGTGAACGCCGCCATCGCGGCCGACGGTAGACGGTGGCGGCATGCGAGGAGGCCGGGACCCGCGGGTCCCGGCCTCCTCGTGTCACGGCATGGGTGCTGAGAGCACCTCCGCTGGCGCGCGGCTCAGGTGAGGCGCTCGCCGGTCGCGGTCTGGAACACGTGCAGCCGCGACGGGTCCACCGCGAGGGTGACCTTCTGACCACGCTGGATGGGGAAGCGGCCGTCGTGGCGGGCGATCAGCTGCGCCGGGGTGCCGGGGACGTCGGAGCTGGCGTAGATGAAGCCGTCCGCCCCGAGCTCCTCGACGACCTCGACCGTCACGGGCAGCCCGTCCTGGCCGTCGGTGGCCAGCTTGAAGGCCTCGGGCCGCAGGCCGACCGTCACGTTGGAGTCCGAGCCGGCCTTGGCGAAGACCTCGCGGCCGATCGGGATCGTGAACGCGCCGACCGCGACGCCGTTGCCGGCGAGGCGACCCTCGATGAGGTTCATCGCGGGCGAGCCGATGAAGCCGGCGACGAAGATGTTCGCCGGGTGGTCGTACAGGTTCAGCGGGGAGTCGACCTGCTGGAGGAGGCCGTCCTTGAGGACCGCGACCCGGTCGCCCATCGTCATGGCCTCGGTCTGGTCGTGGGTGACGTAGACCGTGGTGATGCCGAGGCGCCGCTGCAGCGAGGCGATCTGGGTGCGGGTCGAGACCCGGAGCTTGGCGTCCAGGTTGGACAGCGGCTCGTCCATCAGGAACACCCGGGGCTCACGCACGATCGCCCGGCCCATGGCGACCCGCTGGCGCTGGCCACCGGAGAGCTTGGCCGGCTTGCGGGTCAGGTAGTCCTCCAGGCCGAGCAGCTTGGCCGCCTCCTGCACGCGCCGGGCCCGCTCGTCCTTGTTGACCCCGGCCATCTTGAGCGCGAAGCCCATGTTGTCCGCGACGGTCATGTGCGGGTATAGCGCGTAGTTCTGGAAGACCATCGCGATGTCCCGCTCCTTGGGAGGCAGGTTCGTCACGTCGCGGTCGCCGATGCGGATGGCACCGTCGTCGACCTCCTCGAGGCCCGCGAGCATGCGCAGCGACGTGGTCTTGCCACAGCCCGACGGGCCGACGAGGACGAGGAACTCCCCGTCAGCGACCTCGAGATCGAGCTTGTTGACCGCGGGACGCTCGGTCCCCGGGTAGAGCCGGGTGGCCTTGTCGTAGGTCACTGTTGCCATCGTTCGTCTTTCCCTTCACCGGCAGGAACGTGCCGGACGATCCGAGTGAGGGTCGCCACCGATCCTGGCATCCCGGCCGGCCGATGTCACGACTCGGCCGTTCACGCGTCGGTCACAGTTCGGTCACCGCGACGTCACACGACAGAGGTCAGCCGTCACACAGGGACACCATCGGGGTCCGCCGCCGCTCCGCAGCCTCTCGGCTCGGGCCGCCGCTCGGGTGGGCTCCGGCGGCCCCACCGGGGCGGGCGCGACGGCCCGGCGGGCGGTGCGTCGGGCGCGGACACTGGAGGCAGCTCGTCCCCGCTGCGAGCGTCCTCGGGGGGGGGCGGGCTCACTCGGCCGGCCCATCCTCCGGACCCGGGGGGACGAACAGGGCGCGAGCCCCGCACGGCGCGGCGCGGACGTGGGAGCGAGGTGGGGGACGGTGCGCGGAGTGGTGGCGCTGCTCGGCAGAGGTCGCACCCTGCTGTCGGGCGCCGTAGTCCTGCTGGTGGTCGGGGTCGTCGCGATCGGGTGGGGCCTGCACCGCCCCGCGGGTGACCGGCCGCCCTCGGCGGGCCCGGCCGCGACCGCATCAGGTGTCCCCGACGTCCTCGGTGCCGGGAAGCCCGCGGCGGCACCTGCCACGCCACCTGCCGCGCCGCGTCCCGCCCGCACCGCGAGACCGCTGCTGCCGATGGCGACACCGCTCGTACAGGCGCCCCAGCCGACGCCCCGCGCCACCCCCAGTCCGACACCCGGCGCCACCCCGAGCCCGACACCCGCCGGCCCTCGCGTCCTGGGCGGCGCCCGCCCCGTCCGGCTGCGGATACCGGAGCTCGGCATCAGCACGAGGCTGCTGTCTCTCGGGCTCAACGCCGACCATTCGGTCGGGGTGCCGCCGGGGCCCGACCAGATCGGGTGGTTCCGGGGATCGCCGGCCCCGGGTGCACTCGGACCCGCCGTCATCCTCGGTCACGTCAGCTGGCTCGGGACCCCCGCCGCCTTCTTCAAGCTCGCCACCCTGAAGCGCGGGGACACCCTGTCGGTGACCCGGTCCGACGGCTTCGTCGTGACCTTCACCGTCCAGGGGAGCCGGTCCTACCCGAAGGACTCGTTCCCGACGTCGAGGGTCTACGGGGACCTCGACTACGCCGGGCTCCGGCTGATCACCTGCTCGGGCGACTACGACTCACACCGGCACTTCTTCCCCGACAACCTCGTGGTGTTCGCGCAGGCGACCGGCGTCCACCGCGCCTGACCGCTCGCCCGCGTCGTGGGTGACTGCCACGTCCGCAGCGCGACGACCCGCACCGGTGGGACGCCGGGTGAGGTAGAGGCCGAGGACCGCGAGCAGCGTGCCCAGGGCGCCGATCGCGACGAAGCCGAGCCGGGGGGCGGTGTGGTCGACGACGGCGCCGATCAGTGGGGCGCCGAGGGCGTTGCCGATCGTCAGCGCCGAGCCGTGCACGCCCATGACCTGGCCGCGTACGCCTGCCGGGGTGAGCCGGGTCAGCTCCGCACCGGTCGCGGTGATGAGGGGTGCGCAGAACAGCCCCGTCGGGATGACGAGGAGTGCCAGCGCCCACCACGACCCGGCGAGGGCCACCGGGACGCACAGCACCGCCAGCAGCGCCAGCATCACCATCGGGTCGATCCGCCGGTCCAGCCCGCCGTAGAGGAAGCCCCCGACCAGGGATGCCAGACACCAGATCCCGAACACCAGGCCGAGCAGGTCGACCCGGCCGAAGGACCGCATGACCGCCGTGATGGCGGTGTCGGTCCCGGCCACGGTGAACACCGTCGCGAAGGTCGCGAGGAGGACCGCCAGGACCGCGCCGCTGAGCCAGCTGCGCATCGGCACCGCCGCGGCAGTCAGGGTCGGGCGGGCCTGCTGCGCTGACGTGCGTGCGGGGTCCACCCCCGCCTCGCCGTGGACCGGCGGGTCGAGCACCGTCAGCGCGATCCCCGACACGATGATCAGGACGGCGGCGGTCAGCAGGGTGACGGTCGACCCGGCCTGGGTGAGCAGGACGATCCCGAGTGCCGGCCCGATCGCGAACGACAGCTCGACCGACATCGCGTCCAGGGAGAACCCCGCCTGGCGCTCCCCGGCGGGCACGAGGGCCGCGAGGGACTGGCGGGTCACCGAGAAGATCGGGATGGCGAGCAGGCCGCCGACGAAGGCACTCGCGAGCAGCGTCGCGTAGGGCAGGTGGCCCGCGGCGAGCCAGAAGGCGCCGTCGACGACGGTGGTCGCCACGAGGACCGGCCGCAGCCCGACCCGGTCGATCGTCCGGCCGAGCAGGGGGGCGCCGAGAGCGGCGCCCAGGGCGAAGGCGGTCGCCAGCAGGCCGGAGTCGGTGAAGCCCCGGTGCAGGTCGAGCACGACGTGGAGGGTGAGCACGACCGGAGCGGCCGTGATGGGGATGCGGGCGATGATCGCGAGCAGCAGGAGGGGCCGCACACCCGGACGGACCAGGACTGCGCGGTACGGCGCGAGGGACACGAGGACTTCCGTTCAGGACACGAGCGGCCCGGGAGTGGTGGAGACCCCGGGATCGAGCACGACTGTCCTACGCTGGACCGACAGGATGATGTTCCCGCAGGTCAGCAACGTGAGTGCGGAGTTCTGCCGTGTGTGGGTCCCCGACGAGCGCTGGCAGGTCCGCCGACGGCCCCGAGCCGGACTGGGCCGGGCCGGCCCGCCCGCGACCCGGGCGGTCAGCTCCGGGTCGGTCCGGCGTCCCGGTCCGGTGTCTCAGACCGGCGTCCCGGACCGGTGTCTCAGACCGGCGCCCCGGGTTTCGCGCCGCGGCGGCCGGCTGTCGCGAACACGCTGATCAGCGCGACCAGGTCGACGATCCCGAGGATGCAGCCGGCGACCGGGTGGCCGCCGGTGATCAGGTACACCGACGCGACGAGGAAGAGGACGACGACCACGAGCGCGGCGAGCTGGGCGATCCGGTCGGTCGGACTGGCGGCACTGGCCGCCTCCTCGGCGTCACGGCGGTACTGCGCCTCGGTCTCGGCCAGGCGCAGTATCCGGTCGGCGAGGCCGGGCGACACCTGCTCGTAGGCGTGCAGCACATCCGGTGGCGGCAGGCCCAGGGCGACGTTGTCGGCGGTGTCGGAGTCGGCGTCCCCGCCGCTCGGTGCCGTCCCGTCCGGAGCCGGGCCGCCGGGGCTCACCGCGGCCCGCCGAGGCGTCGCGTCGGGCGCGTCGAGTGCCCCATGACGGTGTCCCCTCAGCCGGCCGGACCACGTCGGACCGGGACTGCCAGGCTAGCCAGCCGCTGCGGCCACCCGACGCTGTGGCGCCGCGGTCGCCGGGCCGCGCGGCACCCGCCGCTCACGACGCGACTGGCAGACTGCCCACGGCCCGCGGGCCACCCGCCGGCGTGGCGCAACTGGTAGCGCACCCGACTTGTAATCGGGCGGTTGGGGGTTCGAGTCCCCCCGCCGGCTCGGGGTCGTCGTGACCGCGCGCACGCCGCCCAGCCCACCTGATGGCGAGACCCGAGCCGAGGAGACCGCGCGGATCGGGTGGACGGCGGCGGTGCGGTCCGCGGGTGGACCCGGTCGGCTGTGTGGCTCCAGCCAGGAAACGGGAGTGCAGCTGTCGGACAGCCCTGCAGGCGTGTCGAGGCGCAGCTCACAACGACCGCAGCACTGCTCGAATGCCTGCTCGGGCGGGCGCCCCTGCCCGTCCGAGCACGATGAGTCCGTGGAGACCTCGGCGGCAGCAGGCGCAGCGGGAACAGCAGGGACAACAGATACGGCAGGGGAAGCGGGCGCGGGGGCGGGACGGCAGCTGGTGTCGTCGGGTGTGGCTTTCGAGTCGGTGGTCGGGTACTCCCGGGCGGTGCGGGTCGGGCCGTCGGTCTGGGTGGCCGGGACGACGGCCGCCGCACCCGGCGGCGGCGCGGTCGGTGGTGACGACGTCGGCGCCCAGACCCGGGAGGTCCTGCGGCGGGTCGCCGATGCGTTGGAGCAGGCGGGCGCGCGGCTGGCGGACGTCGTCCGGACCCGGGTCTTCGTGACGGACATCAGCCGCTGGGAGGACGTCGGTCGGGTGCACGCCGAGGTGTTCGCCGCGATCCGGCCGGCCGCGACCATGGTCGAGGTCGCGCGGCTCATCGACCCGGCCCTGCTCGTGGAGATCGAGGCGGACGCAGTCGTCACCGGGAGCTCCTAGGGCTCGCGGCCGGTCCGCTCGACGAGCTGGGCGGCGACGATGCGGAGCGGCAGACCTCGGCTGGCGGCCTCGGTGCGGAGGTGGGCGAAGGCGTCGTCGGGGCCGCACCGACGCTGGGCGATGACCACGCCGAGGGCCTGGTCGATCTGCGACCTCGTCCAGAGGCCGGCCTGCAGCTGCGGCGACAGCTGGACGTGGTGATCCAGGCGGGCCGCGGTGGCGATCGCGACCGCGGCGTGGCCGGCGAGCAGCACCCCGATGTACTCCGACTCCGCGTCCAGGGCACCGGCGTGGATGCCGTACAGGTTCAGCGAGCCGATGCGGTCGGCGCCGCCCCCGGAGTCCAGCGGCAGCGACAGCATGCTCGCGACGCCCGCCGCGGCCGCGCCCGCGGTGAACGCCGGCCACCGGGCCTCCTGGGTCAGGTCGGGCACCCGGACGACGACGTCGCCGCGTGCCGCGTCCAGGCACGGCCCCGCCGCGACCTGCAGCTGCAGGTGATCCGCCATCCGGGCCAGCTCCCCTGACGGTGCTTCGGAGCTGAGGGACCCGTCCGGACCGAGTGCGGTGATCGACGCCTGCGCGCACCCGGGCACCAGGGCCACGGCCGCTGCGACGACCTCGACCAGCGTCGCCTCGGGGTCGGTGTGGCGGCCCAGCGCGCGCACCAGCTCCGCGAACTCACCGTCGGTGAACTGGGCGGCCAGCGCCGCCGCGGCGGCGACGGCGTGCTGGGAGTTCACCCGCTCGGTGCTGTCCAGCCCACTGAGGAACAGGTAGGCCGGGATGCCGTCGTCGTCGAGCACGGCGTGCAGCGCGAGGTCGACGTGCCGCTCGGCGCCGTCGGCGGACCACCAGACGCTCTCCGCGCGCACCGGAGCGGCGACGGCGGCGCGGCACAGCTCGTGCACCCGGTCGCGGACGTCGGCGTCCGAGCCCCACCACGGCCCCTCCCAGAACGGTCGCCCGAGGACGTCGGACAACGCATACCCGGCTCCCCGCACCGACACGTGGTTGGCGTCCAGGACCCGGCCCTCGAGGTCCGCCAGACCGGCGAGCAGCAGGGGGGTGTCGTAGCTGGCGCGGTACCACCACGACGGGTCGACGCGCGCAGCCGGCGACAGGTGCACGCCGACGCTGTCCGCCGGGCCGGACCCCGCCGTCGGCGCCGGCTCCGGCACGGGTTCCGGCACGGGTTCCGCCACCGGCTCCGGCAACGGCACCGCCACCGGCTCCGACACGGGGTCCGGCACGGGTTCCGGCGACATGAGCCACTCCCGACCCGAGCCACCGTCGGCGGTGGCGGCCACCGCCGCGCCCGAGCCCGCGGGCGCCTCGGTGCACGACGGGTCGACACGAGGCTAGCGCCGGTGGCCGACGTCCCCCGCCGGTTCTCGCGGCGGCCCGCTGGCCACCGTGGCGGTCGGGGCTAGGTTCCCGGGGTGGCTGACACCCGGGTCTTCGAGCTCCGCACCTACCAGGCGCTGCCGGGCAGGCTCGACGCGCTGCAGGCCCGGTTCCGCGACCACACGATGGGGCTGTTCGCGCGCCACGGGATCGAGGTGGTCGTGTTCTGCCGGCCGACCGACGGCGAGCGGGCCCGGGACACGCTGACCTACCTGCTCGCGTTCCCGGACCGGGCGGCCGCGGAGGCGTCCTGGACGAAGTTCCGCGCGGACCCGGAGTGGATCGCGGCGAAGGCGGCGTCGGAGGCCGACGGCGACATCGTCGACCACATGGACTCGACGTTCCTGGCGCCGACCGACTACTCCCCGCTCAGCTGAGACGGTCGACGCGATGACCCGGCTCGGTCTCGGTGTCCAGCTCGCGGCGCAGGACGCCTCCTGGACCCAGCTGCTGGCGGCCGCTGTGCGCGCCGACGCCCTCGGCTACGACCACGTCTGGCTGCCGGACCACCTGGTGCCCATCCACGGCGACGAGTCGGCACCTGTCTTCGAGGCGTACACGGCGATCGCGGCGTCGACCGGCCGGACCCGCCTCGGGCTGCTGGTGGGCGCCAACACCTTCCGCAACCCGGCGGTGCTCGCGAAGACGATCGTCACCGTCGACCACATCAGTGGCGGTCGGGGGATCCTCGGTCTCGGCGCGGGCTGGTACGCCCGGGAGCACGAGGCGTACGGCATTGACTTCGGCGCGTCCGCCGGGACCCGCCTCGACCGCCTCGACGAGGCCCTGTCCGTGCTGCGACCGCTGCTGGGAGGGGAGGAGGTGACCCACCGCGGTCCCACGTACCGGACCGAGCGGCTCCGGCTGGTCCCGGCCCCGGTGCACGGTCGGGTCCCGATCCTGGTCGGCGGTGTCGGGGAGCGGAAGACGCTGCGGTCGGTCGCGCGCCACGCGGATCTGTGGAACGCGCAGGTGTCCCTCGCCGACGCCCCGCACAAGCTCGCCGTCCTGGACGCGCACTGCGCCGACGTCGGCCGCGACCCCCGCGACGTCGAGCGGACACTGGACTGTGCGGTGTTCGTCCGCGACTCCGCCGCTGCGGCACGCGGCGCGCTCGAGGCGTCCTGCGTGGCCCTCGACGTCGACGTCCCACCGCCGGACAGCTCGTTCCACTGGACCGGGACACCGGCCGAGATCGCCCAGCGCGTGCTCGACTTCGTGGCGCTGGGGTTCACGACGATCACCTGCGAGCTCCAGCCGCCCTACGACGAGGAGACCCTCGAGCGTCTCGTCGGGGAGGTACGGCCGCTCGTCGACGCCGCCTGAGAGCCGCGGCGGCGTCCCGGTCGCCTCCGGCCCCCGGCGATCGCGCCGGTGGCGTCCGGCGCGTTGACACTGCCTGACGCAGCAGCCAGCATCGCCGCGACGACACCCGAGCGCGCGGCCGATCACAGGAGTGACCCATGGCGACGACGACCGAGGGGATGGACGCCGACACCCGCAGGTTGCACGAGCTCGGCTACGCCCAGGAGCTGCACCGCGGCATGGGCTGGTTCTCCAACTTCGCCGTGTCCTTCACCATCATCTCGATCCTCACCGGTGGGATCACGACGTACTACCTCGGGATGGCAGCCGGTGGACCCGTCGCGATCACCTGGGGCTGGCTGCTCGTCGGCGGGATGGTGACGCTGGTGGGCCTGTCGATGGCGGAGGTCTGCTCGAGCTACCCGACCGCCGGCGGCCTGTACTACTGGGCGGCGCAGATGGCACCCGCCGGCAAGGCTGCGGTCTGGAGCTGGTACACCGGCTGGTTCAACCTCCTCGGGCAGATCGCCGTCACCGCGTCCATCGACTTCGGACTCGCCAACTTCCTCGGCTTCTTCATCAAGCTGTTCGACAACGGCTTCAACGGGACGCCGCGGGTGGTGCTCGGGATCTACGGGATCGTCCTGGCCCTGCACGCGCTCCTCAACTCCTTCGGGGTCCGCCTCACCGCGACGCTGTCGAACATCAGCGTCTGGTGGCACCTGGGCGGTACGCTGCTCGTCGTCGCCGTCTTGTTCATCGTGCCGAGTGACCACGCGAGTGTGTCGTTCGTCTTCACGAAGTACGTCAACGAGACGGGATTCGGCTTCGCCGGCAACGCGCTCTGGGTGATCGCGATCGGGCTGATGATGGCGCAGTACACCCTCACCGGCTACGACGCGTCGGCGCACATGACCGAGGAGACCCGCGACGCGGCGACGGCCGGGCCCAAGGGGATCATGACGTCCATCTGGGTGTCGGTGGTCGCCGGGTTCGTGCTGATGCTGGGTCTGACCTTCGCGCTCCCGATGGACGCCACCAGATACGCCGCCATCGCGGGGAAGGGTCCCTTCGCAGCAGGACAGGTGATCCTCGACTCCATGGGTCCGAACCTCGCGAAGTTCCTGCTGTTCGTGATCGTCGTCGCCCAGTTCTTCTGCGGGATGGCCTCCGTGACCGCGAACAGCCGCATGGTGTACGCGTTCTCCCGTGACGGAGCCGTCCCCGGGCACCGCCTCTGGCACCGCATCAACCCGCGCACGCGGACACCCACCAACGCGATCTGGTTCGCCGCGGTCTTCGCGTTCGTCCTCGGTGTGCCGTCACTGAAGTCGTCGGTGGCCTTCTTCGCCATCGTGTCGGTGGCCGTCGTCGGGCTGTACATCTCCTACGTGGTCCCGGTGTTCCTCCGGCGAATCAACTCGCGGGACTTCGTGGCGGGCCCGTGGAACCTCGGGCGGGGGAGTGCGGTCATCGGCTGGGCGTCGGTGGTGTGGGTGGTGCTCATCTGCTTCCCGCTGCTGCTCCCCCAGGTGAGCCCGATCACCCGCACGACGTTCAACTACGCCCCGGTGGCCGTCCTGGCGGTCATCGGCTTCGCCGGCCTGTACTGGCTGCTGTCGGCGCGGCGCTGGTTCACGGGTCCGAAGATCCAGGGCTCGGCCGAGGAGATCGCCGAGATCGAGCGGGATCTGACGATCTGATGAGCAGAGCAGCTGGACACCTCGACGTCGAGGGCCTCCGGGTCGCCGTCGCCGCCGGCGAGATCGACACCGTCGTGGTGGCGATGACCGACCTCCAGGGGCGCCTGCAGGGCAAGCGCTTCGACGCCGACCACTTCCTCGCCGAGGTGCTGTCCCACGGGACCGAGGCATGTGACTACCTGCTCGCTGTCGACGTCGACATGAACACCGTCGGGGGTTACGCGACGTCGTCCTGGGAGACGGGCTACGGCGATCTCCTGCTGACGCCGGATCTCGCGACGCTGCGTCGCACTCCCTGGCAGCCGGGCACCGCGCTGGTGCTGGCCGACGTCGCCGCGCTGGACGGGACGCCGATGTCGGTGTCCCCGCGGCAGGTGCTGCGCCGCCAGCTCGACCGGCTCGCCGAGCGGGGCCTCACCGCGTCGGTCGGCACGGAGCTGGAGTTCCTGCTGTTCACCGACACCTACGAGCAGGCGTGGGACAAGCGCTACCGCGGGCTGACGCCAGCCAACCAGTACAACGTCGACTACTCCCTCCTCGGGACGTCGCGGGTCGAGCCGGTGCTGCGCGCGATCCGTCTCGGCATGCGTGACGCCGGCATGCAGGTCGAGTCGGCCAAGGGCGAGTGCAACCTCGGCCAGCACGAGATCGCCTTCCGCTACGACGATGCGCTGACCACGTGCGACCAGCACGTGCTGTACAAGACCGGCGCGAAGGAGATCGCGGCCGGCCACGGGATGGCGCTCAGCTTCATGGCGAAGTACGACGAGCGCGAGGGCAACTCCTGCCACATCCACCTCAGCCTCCGCGACACCGACGGCCGCCCGGTCTTCGCCGACGCCGCCGACCACCACGGCGTGCCGACGGGTTTCGCGCCGTTGTTCGGTCACGTCCTGGCCGGCCAGCTCGCCGCGCTGCAGGAGCTGACCCTGCTCCTGGCGCCGAACATCAACTCCTACAAGCGGTTCCAGCCCGGCTCGTTCGCCCCGACGGCGGTGGCCTGGGGCCGGGACAACCGCACGTGCTCCCTCCGGGTGGTCGGGCACGGGCCGAGCCTCCGCTTCGAGAACCGGCTGCCGGGCGGCGACGTCAACCCCTACCTCGCGGTCGCGGCGCTGATCGCCGCGGCGCTGCACGGGCTGGACGGCGAGCTCGCGCTGCCCCCCGAGCAGACCGGTAACGCCTACACCTCCGACGCTCCTCGGGTGCCGGCGACGCTGCGTGCCGCGGTCGAGGCGTGGACGGCGAGCGACATCGCCCGGGAGGCCTTCGGGGCCGAGGTGGTCGCGCACTACGCGAACACCGCCCGGGTCGAGCTCGCGGCGTTCGACGCGGCGGTCACCGACTGGGAGCGCGTCCGCGGGTTCGAGCGCCTGTGACGGCAGCCGACGCGCCGTTCGACCTCGTCGACCCCGCCACCGGTGCGGTCTTCGACACCGTCGCGATGCTCGGCGTCGAGGCCACCGACGCCGCGATCACCCGGGCCCGCCGGGCGTTTCCCGCCTGGCGGGCGGTGTCGCCGGGAGACCGGGCGCGGCTCCTGCGCCGGTTCGCCGACGCGATCGACGGTGACCGGGAGCACCTGGCCCGCCTCGAGGTGCAGAACGCGGGGCACACGATCACCAACGCGCGCTGGGAAGCCGGCAACGCCCGGGACCTGTTCGCCTACTACGCCGGCGCCCCCGAGCGGCTTCTCGGGGCGCAGATCCCGGTGCCCGGCGGTGTCGACGTCACATTCCACGAGCCCCTCGGCGTGGTCGGCGTGATCGTCCCGTGGAACTTCCCGATGCCGATCCTCTCGTGGGGAGTCGCGCCGGCGCTGGCTGCCGGGAACACGGTCGTCTGCAAGCCGGCAGAGCTGACCCCGCTGACGGCGCTCCGCCTGGCCGAGCTCGGACGGGAGGCCGGGCTGCCCGAGGGCGTGTTCCAGGTGCTGCCCGGGCGCGGCCCGGTCGTCGGACAGCGGTTCGTGGACTCTCCCGACGTCGCCAAGGTGGTGTTCACCGGTTCGACCCGGGTCGGCACGGCGCTGCTGGCGCGCGGTGCCGCCCAGGTGAAGCGGGTCACCCTCGAGCTCGGCGGGAAGAGCGCGAACGTCGTGTTCGCCGACGCCGACCTCGAGCGGGCGGCTGCGGCCGCGCCCGCCGGCGTCTTCGACAACGCCGGGCAGGACTGCTGTGCGCGGTCGCGGATCCTGGTGCAGTCGACGGTGTACGAGCGGTTCATGAGCCTGCTCGAGACGGCCGTCGCGGGTGTCGTCGTCGGGCATCCCGGCGCCGACGCCACCGAGATGGGGCCCCTGGTCAGCGCGGCCCACCGCGAGCGGGTCGCCGGCCACGTGGACGCCCACGTTGGCCGCGCGGGACCCGTCGCGTTCCGCGGCACCGCCCCGGACGGGCCGGGCTGGTGGTACCCGCCGACGGTCCTCACCCCGGAGGACCGCGCCGACCCGGTGCTCCACGACGAGGTCTTCGGGCCTGTCGTGGCGGTCGTGCCGTTCACCGACGAGGAGGACGCGATCGCCCTCGCCAACGACAGTGAGTACGGACTGTCGGCGTCGGTGTGGACCCGGGACCTCGGCCGGGCACTGCGGGTGAGCCGCGGTCTGGACGTCGGGACCCTCTCGGTCAACTCCAACTCCTCCGTGCGCTACTGGACGCCGTTCGGCGGGACCAAGCGATCCGGACTCGGCCGGGAGCTCGGGCCGGACGCGCCGCTGGCGTTCACCGAGACCAAGAACGTCTTCTACTCGAGCGAGGGATGAGTGTGACCGAGACCACGACCTCCACGCCGGCCGCGGTGCCGGCGGTGCGCGCAGTGCCGGACGCGGTGCCCGCGGTGCCTGAGTCGGTGCCCGCGGTGGCCGTCGGCACCGGCCGGCTCGCCGGCAAGGTGGCCGTCGTCACCGGTGCCGGGAGCGGGATCGGGCTGGCGACCGTTCGGCGGTTCGCCGCCGAGGGCGCCCGCGTCGTGTGCGCGGACATCGACCCGGCCGCCGCCGACCGGGCCGCCACGGAGGTCGGTGGGCTCGCCGTCGCCGTCGACGTCACCGACGAGGAGGGCGTCCGCGCCCTGTTCCAGCAGGCGGTCGACGTCTACGGCGGGCTCGACATCGCGTTCAACAACGCCGGGATCTCCCCGCCCGAGGACGACTCCATCCTCACCACCGGCCTGGCGGCCTGGCGGCGGGTGCAGGAGGTCAACCTCACCTCGGTCTACCTGTGCTGCCGGGCGGCGATCCCGCACCTGCAGGCCCGGGGTGGCGGCTCGATCATCAACACCGCTTCGTTCGTGGCGGTCCTCGGAGCCGCGACCTCGCAGATCTCCTACACCGCGAGTAAGGGCGGCGTGCTCGCCATGAGCCGCGAGCTGGGCGTCCAGTTCGCCCGCGAGGCGATCCGGGTGAACGCGCTGTGCCCGGGGCCGGTGGACACTCCGCTGCTGCGGGAGCTGTTCGCCGCCGACCCGGAGCGGGCCGCCCGGCGGCTGGTGCACATCCCGATGGGCCGCTTCGCCCGGCCGGAGGAGATCGCGGCCGCCGTCACGTTCCTCGCCAGCGACGACGCGTCCTTCATCACGGCCTCGACGTTCCTCGTCGACGGCGGGATCAGTGGGGCCTACGTCACCCCGCTGTGAGCAGTGGGCAGGGCCTGGCCGGCGACGCAGACGGGTGCACCCGGGCGAGCCGGGACCGGGCGGGAGGACCCGAGCCGATCAGAGCTTCGCGAGCTTCGGACCGTTCGCGACGCGGATGACATCGGTGCCGAACCGCACGATGACCCACGCCTCGCCCTCGGTCGACAGGACCCGGCCGAGGCCGTACCGGTCGTGGGTCACGCGGTCGTCGGCGGCGTACTGCTCGGCTGCCGGCGGCGGCGGGTCGCCCTGGAACGGACTCGTCGGGTGACGTGGCCTGGGCATGCTGGCACGGGGGGGCATCTCCCCAGTGTCACAGGCTTCGGCCGAGTTGGACCGTCGGCACCCCGACACGTTCGGCGAGCAGCGTCCTGACCTGCGGTCGGACACCGCCGGAGCCGCGCTGGACCGCCGCCGGGCGCCCTGCTGGATCGCCGCTAGGGGCCCCGCCGCGCGGCCGCAGTGGACGCCGTCGCGGAACGGGCCGGCGAGGTCCTCCACTAGCGTCGCCGCGGGTCGACCGCGGCTCCGGGAGGCCGTGCCCCGTGCTCGACAGGGGCGCTCCCGGACCTGTGTCGGCCCTCGACCGGGGCGTCGCGCCTCGGCCCGGACGGCCCGGCACCCTGCCGGCCGCTGCACCGGACGCACGGGCGCACCAGGACGGTCCGCCCCGACACCCACGAGAGGTCCCGCATGGCGACAGTGCCCACCCTCGGCATGAACGACGGCTCGGCCATCCCCCAGATCGGCTACGGGGTCTTCCAGATCCCGCCGGAGGAGACGGTGGAGCCGGTCACGCTGGCCCTGCGAGCCGGCTACCGCCTCATCGACACCGCCCAGGGCTACGGCAACGAGGAGGGCGTCGGGAAGGCGATCGCGGCCAGCGGCATCCCGCGCGACGAGCTCTTCGTCACCACGAAGCTGGCCAACTCCGCGCACGGCCGCGACAGCGCCCTCCGGGAGTTCGACGAGAGCCTCCGCAAGCTCGACATGGACCGTGTCGACCTGTTCCTCGTCCACTGGCCGCTGCCGAAGCTGGACCGCTACGTCGAGACCTGGAAGGCCCTCGAGGAGATCCGTGCCTCCGGTCGGGCGAAGGCCATCGGCGTGTCGAACTTCACCGAGCACCACCTCAACCGGCTGTTCGCCGAGACCGACGTCGTCCCGGCGGTCAACCAGATCGAGCTGCACCCGGAGCTCCCGCAGATCGCGCTGCGGGAGTTCCACGCCCGCCACGGCATCCTCACCGAGGCCTGGAGCCCGATCGGGCAGGGTCACGGGCTCCTGGACAGCCCGGAGATCGTCGCGCTCGCGAAGGAGGTCGGCCGCACGCCGGCCCAGGTCGTCCTGCGGTGGCACGTCCAGCTGGGCGTCATCGCGATCCCGAAGTCGGTGACGCCGTCGCGGATCGTGGAGAACATCGACGTCTTCGACTTCGAGCTGACCGAGCAGCAGATGGCGCAGGTCTCCGGGCTGGACATTGGCCGGCGCCTCGGCCCCGACCCGGAGCAGTTCGACAGCCGCTGACCTCCCAGCAGACCCGACCATCGGCTCGCCGGCCCCGTGGCGCCCGCTGACTCGCCCGCCGTCCCGCGGCGGCGGGCGGTCGGCCGGGCCGCGACCCGCCGATCGGGCTGGTGCTTCCTCAGCCTGCTCGCGGACCGGAGCCCAGGTCGTCGGCGATCCCGTCGGCGACCCGCCAGGCGAGCGCCATGATCGTCAGGACCGGGTTGACGCCGCCGTTGGTCACGTGCAGCGAGCCGTCGGCCACGGACACCGCGGGGTGGCCCCAGACGCGCCCGCGCACGTCGGTGACCGAGGTGGCGGGATCGTCGCCCATCCGCGCCGTGCCGGCCTGGTGCTGACCGGCCCAGACGCCGTTGCGGGCCTCGGGGAGCGTCAGCGTGATCGACGACGCACCGCTGGCGGCCAGCCACTGCGACGCCCGGTCGGCCAGGAAGCGGGCCGTGGCACGGTCGGCGGCCGGCAGGTCGATCGCCTGCAGCGCCGCCACGGGCAGGCCGAAGGCGTCGCGCTCCGCGGCCAGGGTGACCCGTGAACCGGCGACGGGGACCTGCTGGAGCGGGCCGGCCACGTGGATCGTCCGCCGGGCGAGGCGGCGCATGTCCTGGATCGTCTCCCGGCCCCAGCGCGCCACGAGCCCAGCCCGGACGAGCTTCTGCCACGACTCGACCGGGGTCTGCACGAAGTCGTCGAGCAGGATCCCGCCGCCGAGGACGCCCGGGTTGTGGTGGCGCAGGTGCGTGACGGAGATCGACGGGCCGGGACCGACCCCGTCCTGCACCGGCTCGTCGAAGACCCCGACGGCCCCGGTGTAGGGGTGCGCCTGGAGATGGCGACCCACCTGGTCGTGCGCGGTTCCGAGCCCGCTGAGCAGCAGCAGCCGGGCCGTCTCGACCGCACCGGCGGCCACGATCACGTGCCGGGCATGGATGGTGCGGGTCGACCCGGGCGCGGGGGCCGAGGCGGTGGCGCGCAGCGTGACCCGGGCTCCCGCACCGCCGGCCGTCCCCGCCGTGCCCGCCGTGCCCGCGCTCATGCCCGAGGCCGCGCCGCCGTCGTCCACCCGCTCGGCCAGGGTGTCGGGGAGCAGGTCGCACCGCCCGGTCGCCAGCGCCAGCGGGATGAACGGGACGGCGGCGCCGTTCTTCGCGTTCGCGTGGCAGGCGAAACCGACGCAGTTCCCGCAGCGGACGCAGGCCGGGCGACCACCGAAGGGCTGGGAGTTGATCAGCAGCGGTGGCGCCGCCGTCTCCCACCCGAGACGCTGCGACCCGCGGCGGAGCACCTGGGTCTGCAGGGTGTCGGTCATCGGCGGCATCGGGTAGCCGCGGCCGCGCGGACCGTCCCAGGTGCGCGCGCCGGGTGGTCCGCAGACGCCGGCGGTCTGCTCCACCAGCTCGTACCAGGGCGCGAGGTCGTCGTAAGCGATCGGCCAGTCGGGGAACGGGGGCCCGTAGGTGGCTCCCATCCGGAAGTCCTCCGGGGAGAAACGCCAGGCCTGCGCCCCGTAGACGAGGGTCCCGCCGCCGACGACGCTGGCATTGGGCAGCCACGCGGGGTCGGTGGAGTCCACGAGGCGCCGGCTGCCGTCGACGTCCAGCACGGCCCGGGGGTTGTCACCGGCCGGGAGGTCGAGCAGGTGCGCGAGGCCCGTCGACACCCGTGAGTTCCGCTGGTGGTCCAGCGGCAGGTCCAGCGGGGTGAGCGCCCGCCCGCGGTCCACCAGCAGCACCCTCAGACCGCGCTCGGTGAGGACGTGGGCCGCAGTGCCACCACCCGCCCCTGACCCCACGACGACGACGTCGTAGGCGTCGGCCACGTCGGCGAGCGCGGTGGTGCGCAGCGTCGTCCGTGTCAGGTCGGGCCACTGCACGCCCGGCTGCAGGACCCGGTAGCCCAGCGCCGGCCAGCTGGCGTCGTCGGTGAAGGAGGAGGAGCCCGCCCGCTCGAGCAGGGCGCGGACCGTGTCGCCGACCGCACCCGGGGCGTCGAGCAGACGCGGGACGACCCGCGCGGCCTCCTCGGCGCTCCACGTCCGCGGGTCCGCGCCCACGCCGAGGCGCTCCAGCGCCGCGGCCACGGCCGGCAGCCCGGACGTGAGCCGGTCGGTCCCCGTGACCGTCGACCCCGGCACGAGCACCGCGCCGAGGGTGGCGGCGAGGTCTGGCGTCGTCGGACTCACGTGAACCCCCCGCTCGGGTGCGGCCGCGCTGGACCGCCTGGCACGCGGGCGGCGGCCGGCCGCACCGCTCGCCACCTGTGCGACGTACTGTCCTCGGGTCCCGGACGGGACGTCGCCAGGCCGCGCCCGCGACGGCGGCACGAACCGGATGGGTCCTCGCGCCGTCCCGGGACGACGAGTGAGGGCACGTCCCGACAGCCCGCACCGGGCGGGATCCACGCCTGACGACCGGAGGACCCGATGGACGGCGCCCGCCCCGTGAGAGCCCCCCGAGGCACTGCCCGGACCGCCCGGTCGTGGCAGACCGAGGCCCCGTTGCGGATGCTGATGAACAACCTCGACCCGGAGGTGGCCGAGCGCCCCGACGACCTCGTCGTCTACGGCGGCACCGGCCGTGCCGCCCGGGACTGGCGGTCCTTCGACGCCCTCGTGGCCACGCTGACGACGCTGCGCGACGACGAGACGATGCTCGTCCAGTCCGGGCGCCCGGTGGGGGTGCTGCGCACCCACGAGTGGGCGCCGCGGGTCCTGATCGCCAACTCCAACCTCGTCGGGGACTGGGCCACCTGGCCGGAGTTCCGGCGACTGGAGCAGCTGGGGCTGACGATGTACGGCCAGATGACGGCCGGGTCGTGGATCTACATCGGCACCCAGGGAATCCTCCAGGGCACCTACGAGACGTTCGCCGCCGTCGCCGCCAAGCGTTTCGGCGGGACACTGGCCGGGACGCTGACCGTCACCGGTGGCTGCGGCGGGATGGGCGGTGCGCAGCCGCTGGCTGTGACCCTCAACGGTGGCGTGTGTCTGGTGGTCGACGTCGACCGTGCGCGCCTCGACCGGCGGGTGGCCCAGCGCTACCTCGACACCGTCGCCACCGACCTCGACGACGCCGTCTCCCGGTGCCTCGGCGCCCGCCGCGATCGCCGGGCGCTGTCGGTCGGGCTCGTCGGCAACTGCGCCACCGTCCTGCCCGAGCTGCTGCGCCGAGGGGTGCAGGTCGACGTCGTCACCGACCAGACCTCCGCCCACGACCCGCTGTCCTACCTGCCGGAGGGCATCGAGCCCGGCGACTGGGACGACTACGCGGCCAAGAAGCCCGAGGAGTTCACCGAGCGGGCACAGGCGTCCATGGCCCGCCACGTCGAGGCGATGGTCGGTTTCCTCGATGCCGGTGCCGAGGTCTTCGACTACGGCAACTCCATCCGCGACGAGGCCCGACAGGGCGGGTACGGGCGCGCCTTCGCGTTCCCCGGCTTCGTCCCCGCCTACATCCGCCCCCTGTTCTGCGAGGGGAAGGGACCCTTCCGCTGGGTCGCGCTGTCCGGTGACCCCGCCGACATCGCCGCCACCGACCGGGCGGTGCTGGACCTGTTCCCCGACGACGACCACCTCCAGCGCTGGATCCGCGCGGCCCAGGACCGGGTGGCGTTCCAGGGGCTGCCCGCCCGGATCTGCTGGCTCGGGTACGGCGAGCGGGACCGGGCCGGCGAGCGGTTCAACGACATGGTCGCGTCGGGGGAGGTGCAGGCCCCGATCGTCATCGGCCGGGACCACCTCGACGCCGGCTCGGTCGCCTCGCCGTACCGGGAGACCGAGGCGATGGCCGACGGCTCGGACGCGATCGCCGACTGGCCGCTGCTCAACGCGATGGTCAACACCGCCAGCGGTGCCACCTGGGTGTCGATCCACCACGGCGGCGGTGCCGGCATCGGCCGCTCGATCCACGCCGGGCAGGTGACCGTCGCCGACGGCACCGCGCTCGCCGCGGAGAAGATCCGCCGGGTCCTGACCAACGACCCCGCGATGGGCGTCCTGCGCCATGTCGACGCCGGCTACGACCGCGCCGACGAGGTCGCCGCCGAGCGGGGCGTGCGCATCCCGATGCACGAGCAGGCCGAGCGGGTGCGGGAGCAGGGACAGCGGGGACAGCGGGAGCAGGGAGAGCACGAGCGGCCGTCCGGCCCCGGAGGCGGGACGGGGCGGTGAGCGCCGGCACCGACGGGGTGTCCGCGGCGGTCGCGGCCTCCTTCGACCGCATGTGGGACGAGCTGTCCGACATCGGGCGCGACCGGGTGACCGACGGCTACCGCCGCTTCGCCTGGACCCGGGAGGACGCGGCCCTGCGTGCGTGGTTCGCGGGTGCGGCCCGCGACCGCGGTCTCGAGGTGACGACCGACCGGGTGGGCAACCTGTGGGCGTGGTCGGCCGACCCGGACGCCGCGGTCCGCGCCGGCCGGGCGCCGCTCGTGCTCGGCTCCCACCTGGACTCCGTGCCCGACGGTGGCGCCTTCGACGGCCCGCTCGGGATCGTGTCCGCGTTCGCCGCCCTCGACGTCCTCGAGCTGACCGGCGCCGACCGGGAGCTGACCCGCCCGCTCGGGGTCGTGTGCTTCGCCGACGAGGAGGGCGCCCGGTTCGGCATCGCCTGTGCAGGCTCACGACTGCTGACCGGGGCCCTCGACCCGGAGCGGGCGGGCGGCCTGCGCGACGACCACGGCGTCACGATGGCCGAGGCGATGCGACGGGCCGGCGCCAGCACCGACCACCTCGGCCGCGACGAGGACGCACTCGCGCGGATCGGCATCTACGTCGAGCTCCACGTCGAGCAGGGCCGCGGCCTCGTCGACCTCCGCGCACCCGTCGCCGTCGGGTCGTCGATCCGGCCGCACGGGCGGTGGCGGCTGGACCTGCACGGTCGCGCCGACCACGCGGGGACGGCCCGGATGGCCGACCGCGACGACCCGATGCTCCGTCTCGCGACCGCGGTGGTGGCCGGGCACGCCGCCGCCCGCGAGCTGGCGGGTCTCGCGACGATCGGCAAGGTCCGGGTCGAGCCCGGAGCGGTCAACGCGGTCGCGTCGCTCGTGACGGCCTGGCTGGACGTCCGCGGGCCGCACGAGGAGGCCGTGCGGGGCATCCGCGAGGCGGTCGAGCTGGCCGCGGGCACCGACGCGGAGCTGGAGTCCTACACCGGGCCGACACCGTTCGACCCGGTGCTGCGCGAGCGCCTGGCGGCCGTGCTCGGACACGTCCCGGTCCTCGACACCGGTGCCGGCCATGACGCCGGCGTCCTCGCCGCCGCCGGGATCGAGACCGCCATGCTGTTCGTCCGCAACCCCACCGGCATCTCGCACTCGCCCGAGGAGTTCGCCGAGCCGGGCGACTGCCACCTCGGTGTCCTCGCGCTCGCGACCGTGATCACCGAGCTGGCCGGGTGAAGTTCTTCGCGGAGCAGGCACTGCTGCCGGACGGGCTCCGTCGCGACGTGGGCTTCGACCTGGTCGACGGGCGGTTCGCGGCGATCACCACCGGTGCCGGGCCGGGCGGCGCGACCCGCCTGCCGGGTGTCGTGCTGCCGGGTTTCGCCAACGGGCACAGCCATGCGTTCCACCGCGCCCTCCGCGGGCGGACCCACGGCGCCGGCGGCACGTTCTGGACGTGGCGGGAGGCGATGTACGCCGTCGCAGACCGCCTCGACCCGGACAGCCTGCACCGCCTCGCCCGGGCGGTGTACGCGGAGATGGCACTCGCGGGACACACCGCGGTCGCGGAGTTCCACTACCTGCACCACCGGCCCGGCGGGCGGCCCTACGACGACCCGAACGCGATGGGAGCAGCGCTCTCCCACGCGGCGTCCGAGGCCGGGGTCCGCCTGACCCTGCTCGACGCCTGCTACCTGAGCGGCGGCCTCGACGGGTCGGGGCACCGGCCGCTCGACGATCACCAGCGCCGCTTCGGTGACAGCGGCGCCGAGGGCTGGGCCGAGCGGGTGCTGGCGCGGGCCCCGGTGCCCGGGACCACTGCCGGGGCGGCGATCCACTCGGTCCGCGCGGTCCCGGCCGCGGCACTGCCGACAGTCGTGGCGGCCGCCGTGGGGATGCCGCTGCACGTCCATCTCTCCGAGCAGGTCGCCGAGAACGACGCCTGCCTGGCGTTCCACGGCTGCACCCCGACGGTGCAGCTGGACCGTGCCGGCGCCCTCGGCGGGAACACGACCGTCGTGCACGCCACCCACCTGGACGCGGCCGACGTGGAGGTCCTGGGCGGGCGCGGGGTGCACGCGTGTCTGTGCCCGACCACCGAGCGCGACCTCGCCGACGGGATCGGCCCGGGACGGGCCCTGCACCACGCCGGTGCGCGGGTCTGTCTGGGCAGTGACCAGCACGTCGTCGTCGACCCGTTCGAGGAGGCCCGGGGCCTGGAGTCCCACGAGCGGCTGCACAGCCACCGCCGCGGGGTCTTCGACCAGGCTGAGCTGCTCGCGGCGATGACCGACCACGCCGCGCTGGGCGTCCCGGACGCGGGAGCGCTCGCGGTCGGCTGGCGGGCCGACCTCGTCGCCGTCCGCCTGGACACCGTCCGCACCGCCGGGATCGACCCGGCACAGGTGGTCACCGCGGCCACCGCGGCGGACGTCGACACGGTGGTCGTCGACGGCCGCACTGTCGTCAGTGGAGGCCAGCACCTGCTGGGAGACGTCGCCCGGCTCCTCGACGCGGCGATCACTCCCCTGTGGGAATTCCGGTGAACGTCACCGTGGGTACCACCGTCGGCGCCACCGCCGTCGCCGGGATCAGCGAGCTCGTGACGAACGACCCGGCCCACGGCGGCGTCCTCGGGATCGTGCGCGACGCGGCACTGGTCGTCGCCGACGGGCGGATCGTCTGGGTGGGCCCGGCGGCGCGGCTGCCTGCGGTCGACCGGTTCATCGACGTGGGCGGCCGGGCCGTGCTGCCGGGCTTCGTCGACTCCCACACCCATCTGGTGTTCGCCGGGGACCGCGGAGCGGAGTTCGAGGCCCGGATGAGCGGTGTGCCCTACGACGGCGGCGGCATCGCGACCACCGTGAGCGCGACCCGCCAGGCTCCCGACGACGCCCTGCGAGCACTGCTCTCGCGCCGTGTTCGCGACGCCGCCGCGCAGGGCACCACCACCCTGGAGGTCAAGAGCGGTTACGGTCTGGACGTCGCCGGCGAGACCCGTGCTCTGCGACTCGGCGGTGAGGTCACGTCGGAGACGACGTTCCTGGGCGCCCACGTGGTGCCGCCGGGCTCGACCCGCGAGGACTTCGTCCGCCTCGTGTGCGGGGAGATGTTGCGCGCGTGCGCGCCGCTCGCGCGGTGGATCGACGTGTTCTGCGAGCCGCTGAGCCCGCACGCCTTCGACGCCGACGAGGCGCGGGAGGTGCTGACCGCCGGGGCGAGCGCCGGGCTCGGCCTGCGGGTGCACGCCAACCAGCTCGGCGCCGGTCCCGGCGTCCGCCTGGCCGTCGAGCTCGGGGCGGCCAGCGCCGACCACTGCTCGTACCTCACCGACGACGACGTGGACGCCCTCGCCGACGCGAGCGGTGCACTCCCGGCATCCGCGGGGCCGGGTTCCACGGCCCGAGGGTCCGCGGTGCCGGGCTCTCCGGGGCGGGGGTCCGCGGTCCTCGCAGCGGGAGCGGGGACGGTCGCGACGCTGCTGCCGGCGGCGGAGTTCGCGACCCGGGCGCCCTACCCGGACGCCCGCCGCCTCCTCGACGCGGGAGTCACCGTCGCCCTCGCCACCGACTGCAACCCGGGGACCGCGTACACCGTGTCGATGCCGTTCGTCATCGCCCTCGCGGTCCGCGAGCTCGGGATGACGCCGGCGGAGGCGGTGTGGTCGGCCACCGCCGGTGGGGCGCGGGCGCTGCGGCGCGGCGACATCGGTGTGGTGGCCGTCGGTGCCCGTGCCGACCTGGCCGTGCTCGACGCCCCGACCCACGTCCATCTCGCGTACCGCCCCGGCATGCCGATCGCGCACCGCCTGGACCTGCCCAACGACGCGACCCTGATCGATCCGACCCTGAGCGATCCGACCCTGAGCGATCCGCCCCTGACCGATCCGACCCTGATCGATCCGACCTTGAGCGATCCGCCCCTGACCGATCCCACGATGAAGGAGCCCCACCGATGACGGCGACCGGCGACACCACCTCGGGCCACGGCGGGACCGTTCCGGCGCCCGGTCCCGGCCACGCCGCTGCACCCGGCGCGGTACCGACGGTCGTGCTCGGTGTCGCTCCGCCGACTGTCGTGCTGAGTGTCGCTCCGCCGACGTTCGACGACGTGGTCGCCGTCGCCCGCCACGGCGCCCCGGTCGCGATCGACGAGGCGTCCCGGCAGCGGCTGCGCGCGGCCCGTGCCGGGGTGGAGGCCCTCAGCCGGGCCGACCGGCCGATCTACGGCATCTCGACCGGGTTCGGCTCGCTCGCGTCGACGCACATCTCCCCGGACCGCCGAGAGGACCTCCAGCGGGCACTCGTCCGCTCGCACGCCGCCGGCACCGGCCCCGAGGTGGAGCGGGAGGTCGTCCGGGCGCTGATGCTGCTGCGCCTGCACACGGTCGCGACCGGGTACACCGGGATCCGGGAGTCCACGGCCGACACCTGCGCGGCGCTGCTGAACGCCGGCATCACCCCGGTGGTGCGCGAGTTCGGGTCCCTCGGCTGCTCCGGTGACCTGGCGCCGCTGGCCACCTGCGCGCTCGCCCTCACCGGCGAGGGCGACGTCCGCGACGGTGCCGGAGTGCTGCGCCCGGCGGCGGAGGCCCTGGCCGCGTCCGGGATCGAGCCGGTCACCCTGGCGGCCAAGGAGGGCCTCGCGCTGATCAACGGCACCGACGGGATGCTCGGCATGCTGGTGCTCGCCCTCGTCGACCTCGACGCACTGCTCCGGGTCGCCGACGTGGCCGCAGCCATGAGCGTCGAGGCGCTGCTCGCGACCGACCGGGTGTTCGCCGCGGACCTGATGGCGCTGCGCCCACAGCCCGGCCAGGCGGCGTCGGCGGCAAACCTGCGCTCGCTGCTGGCCGGCTCGGCGATCATGGACAGCCACCGCGGCCCGGACTGCACCGACGTCCAGGACGCGTACTCGCTGCGCTGCGCGCCCCAGGTCGCCGGGGCCGTCCGGGACACCGCGGCGCACGCGCGCACGGTCGCGGGGCGCGAGCTCGCCAGCGCGATCGACAACCCGTCGGTGCTGTCCGACACCCGGGTCGAGAGCAACGGCAACTTCCACGGCGCGCCCGTCGGCTACGTCCTGGACTTCCTCGCGATCGCGGCCGCAGACCTGGCGTCGATCTCCGAGCGGCGCACCGACCGGATGCTGGACCCGGCGCGCTCCCACGGGCTGCCGGCCTTCCTGGCCGCCGACCCCGGCGTCGACTCCGGGCTGATGATCGCCCAGTACGCCCAGGCGGGCCTGGTCAGCGAGCTCAAGCGGCTCGCCGTCCCGGCCAGCGTCGACTCGATCCCGTCGTCGGCCATGCAGGAGGACCACGTGTCGATGGGCTGGTCGGCGGCTCGCAAGCTCCGCCGGTCGATCGACGGGCTGTCGCGGGTGCTCGCCGTGGAGGTCCTGGCCGCCGCCCGGGCGCTGGAGCTCCGGGCCCCGCTCGCCTGCTCGCCGGCGGCAGCGGCGGTCCGCACCGCCCTGCGCCGCACCGTCCCGGGGGTTGGTCCCGACCGCTGGCTCGGCCCGGAGATCGAGGCGGCCGTGGCCGCGGTGGCGGACGGGGCCATCCTGGCGGCAGCCGAGAGCGTCACCGGCCCGCTGGCCTGATCGTCCGGCCCGACCACCATCGAGATCGAGGCAGCCACGTGGACGAGCCCACCGATCGTTCCGGCGTCCGGACCGGGAGCGGGGCCGTCGACCCCGCGCTGCGTCAGCCGGCTCGTCAGCCGATGACCCGGGAGCCGATGACCCTGGAGGAGGCGCTCGCCATGCGCGGCGCGCACGCGATCGGCCAGGTCCCGTCCGACGCCGACCTCGAGCGGGTCGCCGGCGTCGTCGGGATGCCCCTCGACCGATCCGGGACCGAGGCGAGCACGATGGGGTGATGCCCGACGCACCCGAGGACCTGCCCGAGCTGACCGGACGCGCGGTGGTCGTCACCGGGGCCAGTGCCGGGATCGGCGCCGCCGCCGTCCGCCGGCTGCACCGTCTCGGCGCGACCGTCGTCCCCGTCGGGAGGTCGCACGAGAAGACGGCTCGCATCGCCGACGAGATCGGCGTCGCACCCGAGCTCGTCGACTTCGCCGACCTGTCGACGGTGCGCGCCCTTGCCGACCGGCTGCTGGCCCGGTGTCCGCGTGTGGACGTCCTGGTGAACAACGCCGGGCTGAGCGCGCCGACCCGCCAGGTGACCGGTGACGGCCACGAGCGCACGTTCCAGGTCAACCACCTCGGGCCGTTCCTGCTGACCGGGCTCCTCCGCGACCGCCTCGAGCAGTCCGCCGCGCGGGTCGTCACCACCAGCAGCGGGGCCAGCCGGTTCGGACGACTCGACCTCGGTGACCTGGAGTCGGCGCGGAGCTACCGCTCGATGCAGGCGTACGGGACGAGCAAGCTCGCCAACATCGTGTTCACCCGGGAGCTGGCCCGCCAGGCCCTCGGGACCGGCCTCACGGCCACGGCGTTCCACCCGGGCTGGGTGCGCACCGAGCTCGGCCGGGAGTCCCCGCTGGCCGGGACCGTGGTCGAGCGGATCGCGTACCTGGCGGCCAAGACCCCCGAGGAGGGTGCGGACACCCTCGTCTGGCTGGCAGCCGCGGCCCCGGACCAGTGGCGGTCGGGTGGCTACTACGTCAAGCGCCGGGAGGCGGCGGTCAAGGCCCAGGGGTCCGACGAACTGCTCGCCCGGCAGTTCTGGGCTCGCTCGGCCGAGCTCGTCGGCCTGGACGGCACGCTCGCCCTGCGCTGACGGCGTCAGGCGAGGGCGTCGGCGATCGTGCCCAGCGTGGGCGAGCAGCCGGCGTCCACGGTCAGCGTGGCGAGGTCGTCGCCGCGGGTCGGGCCCCGGTTGACGATGACGACCGGCATGTCGACCCGCGCGGCGTGCCGGACGAAGCGCAGTCCGGACATGACCGTCAGCGATGACCCGGCGACCAGCAGGACGTCGGCTGCGTCGACGACGGCGTACGCAGCGGCGACCCGCGCCCTGGGGACGTTCTCCCCGAAGAAGACGATGTCGGGCTTGAGCAGCCCGCCGCAGACCAGGCAGTCGGCGACCCGGAAGCCGTCGGTGGTGGCGAGCACCGCGTCGGCGTCGGGAGCGATCTCGGCGTCGGCCACCTCCGCCGTGTCGGCGAACCCGGGGTTGAGGGCCTCGAGGCGCGGTGCGAGGTCCGCCCGCGCCGTCCGATTCCCGCAGGACAGGCAGACCACGTCGGCGTAGGTGCCGTGCAGGTCGATGACGTGCCGGCTGCCGGCCCGGGTGTGCAGGCGGTCGATGTTCTGGGTGATCAGGCCGCTGAGCAGCCCGGCACCCTCCAGCCGTGCCAGCGCCCGGTGGCCGTCGTTCGGCGCGGTGTCGCGGACGTGGCGCCAGCCGACGTGGTTGCGGGCCCAGTAGTGCCGGCGGGACACCGGGTCGGCGACGAACTGCTGGTAGGTCATCGGGTTGCGGGGCGGGGAGTCCGGGCCGCGGTAGTCCGGGATCCCGGAGTCCGTCGACATGCCGGCGCCGGTGAGGACCGCGATCGTCCGACCGGCGAGCAGGCCCGCCGCGTCCGCTGCCACGCCGAGGTGCGGGCGGCCGGCCCCGGTCCCGGCTGCCTGCCCGCGGCCGAGGTCGCGGGACAGCACCCGCGCCGCTCCGGTCTCGGGCGACACGGTGGGCATCAGCCGAGGGTAGGTCGGGCCCTCGCTGCGGGCTGTGGGGTGTGGCGTGGGAGGCCCGCCGAGCGGCAGGAGTGGAGCCGCGACTCGTGTGCCGGGCGGGCCGCACGGGCGGCGCCGTCGCCGGGGGCGCGCTTGACTGGTCCCATGCCTCTGGACGGTGAGTACGAGCCCAGCCCCGAGCAGTGGGTCCGCGACCAGGTCGCCCGGTACGAGGGGTCCGGCGGTACCGAGGCGACGACCCTCGGCGACTCCGGCCTGCCGGTGATCATCCTGACGACGACCGGGGCGAAGTCCGGGCGGCTCCGCAAGACCCCGCTCATGCGCGTCGAGCACGACGGCGCGTACGCGGCGGTGGCGTCCCGCGGAGGCGCTCCGACCCACCCCGTCTGGTACCACAACGTGGTCGCCGACCCCCGCGTCGAGCTCCAGGACGGCCCCGTCCGCCAGGACATGACCGCCCGGGAGGTGACCGGGGAGGAGAAGGCCCGCTGGTGGGAGCGGTCGGTCGCGGCGTACCCGCCCTACGCCGAGTACCAGCAGAAGACCGACCGCCAGATCCCGGTGCTCGTCCTCGAGCCCGGCTGGCCCACCGGGTCCTGACCCAGCCGAGCTGCGGCGTGCGGTGCCCGCTCGACGCGCACCTCACGCCACTCGACGCTTGGCTGGGCTCGGCTGGAGCCCGTCCGGCACCGAGGAGGAACCACGTGCGCAATGCCCTGCAGGCCGGGACGGTCACGATCACCGGCGCCGGTGGCGACGAGATCGAGGCCTACACCGCGCAGCCGCTGGACGCCCCGGCGAAGGGCGGCGTCGTCGTGATCCACCACATGCCCGGGTACGACGAGTGGAGCAGGGACGTCGTCCGCCGGTTCGCAGTTCTGGGCTTCGCGGCGGTTTGCCCGAACCTGTATTGGCGCGAGGCACCGGGTGCCGATCCCGACGACGCCGCCGCGGCAGCGCGGGCGCGGGGCGGGGTCCCCGACGACCGCCTCGTCGGGGACGTCGCCGGAGCGGCGGAGTACCTGCGGGCACTGCCCGGAGCCAACGGGAAGGTCGCCACGATCGGCTTCTGCTCCGGCGGCCGGCAGTCGGTGCTGGCCGGGTGCGCGCTGCCACTCGACGCGGTCATCGACTGCTACGGCGCGTTCGTCGTCGGTGTCCCGCCCGAGGGCTTCCCGCTGGCGGTCACCGCGCTGTACGACCAGCTGCCCCGGCTGCACGCGCCCGTTCTCGGCCTGTTCGGCAACGACGACCAGTACCCGACGCCGGCGCACGTCGACGAGCTCGACCGGATCCTGACCGACCAGGGGACGCCGCACGAGTTCCACCGCTACGACGGCGCCGGGCACGCGTTCTTCGCCGTCGACCGGCCCAGCTACCGCCCGGCCGCGGCCGTCGACGGCTGGACCCGGATCAGGACTTTCCTCGACCGCCACCTGGCGGCCTGACCGTGTGCACCCACACGACGGCGCACGCGGTGGTCGAGGGCAGCGGCAAGGGCGCCCACGGCTGGATCGCGCTGCGGACCGCCACGGTGTATTTCGACCACCCCGTGCACGCCCAGGCCGAGCACACGCTGAACATCGACTTCGCCGACCCCGCCCTCGGCCCGGCGGCACGGGTCGCGGTCGAGCTCACCGCCCGGTCGGCGCTGGCCCTCGTCGACGCGATCCACGAGGCGCTGGCGGCGGTTCCGCCGGGGCTGTCCGGTGTCGAGGTGGCCGCGCCGATCTGACCGCGCTCCGAACGCCGCCGTGGGGGCCCGAGCTCCCCGGACCGTGCACTCGAGTACTGGAAGCGGCGCCAGGCGAGCGGTGCTGCTCCCTGCGGACGGATCGAGTACTCGACTGCACGCCCCGACCCCTTGGAGCCGAGGCCCGCGGCGGGCGCCCGCTCGACAGGTCCACCGGCAGCGGGGTGACAGCGGGTCAGGCCGTCCCGGCGAAGACCTTGCCGTCGCGGACGTGGACGGGCACGGCGGCCAGCGGCGCGGGCGCCGGACCGTGGACCACCGTCCCGGTGGCGGCGTCGAAGACCGAGCCGTGGCACGGGCAGTGCAGCTCCTTGCCGGCCGGCGCGACGGTGCAGCCCAGGTGCGTGCAGATCGCGCTGAACGCCGCGGCCCGCCCGGCCGCGGGCTGCGCGACCACGATCGGCTTGCCGGCGGCGTCCTTCGCGGCGACGGCCGAGCCGACGGGGATCGCGGCGAGGGTGGCGAGCGCAGCTGCGCCGGCGCCCGCCCCGGCAGGAGCCCCCGACGCGGTGCTCGACACCGTGGGCGCAGCGCTCGACAGGGTGGGCGCAGTGCTCGACACCGTGGAAGGAGTGGCCGGCGGCGTCGAGGCGGCGCCCGAGGAGGACGCGCAACCAGCCAGGACGGACGTGCCGCCGGCCACGGCGAGGCTGCCGGTCGCGGTCAGGGCGGTGCGGCGGGTGATCGGGCGGTCGTCGGACACGGGGTCTCCTGGGGTGGGGCACTCGACACCGGAGAACCGTGGCCTCCCGGTGGGACCCTCGGACGGTCCTGGACGGGACACGGCCCACCGGGTCCGCCGGTTCACCGCCCGGGCCGGGCAGCGTCGAGCGGACGGTCGGTCGAACGGTTGAACCGAAGCGCCCGTCGCGCCGTGGTGATGGCGGGACCGGTGCCGCGGCCGGTCCCCATCACGGGCCGGTCCCCATCACGGGCCGATCCAGGAGCACGGGCCGAGCGCGCTTCGGGGAGGGGGGTCGGGTGTTGGACACCGACGGCGACCTCATGCGGACGCTGCACGACGAGCACGCCGGCGCCCTGTGGAGCTTCGTCGTGTCCCTGACCGGTGACCCGGTGGCCGCGCAGGACGTCGTACAGGAGACGCTGCTGCGCGCCTGGCGCCACCCGGACATCCTGGACCCGGCGACGGGCTCGCCGCGGGGCTGGCTGTTCACCGTCGCCCGCCACCTCGTGATCGACGACTGGCGGAGCCGGCGGTCGCGGCCGGAGACGGTGACCGACAGCGTCCCGGAGCTGGCGACCGCGGACACCACCGACCGCGCGCTGCAGTCCTGGGTGGTCCTGGAGGCCCTCGGCCGGCTGTCGGTGGACCACCGCGCGGTGCTGGCCGAGTGCTACTACGGCGGCCGCTCGATCGCCGATGCGGCCCGCACGCTCGGGATCGCGGAGGGCACCGTCAAGAGCCGCACCCACTACGCCCTGCTCGCGCTGCGAGTGGTGTTCCAGGAGATGGGGGTGACGCGGTGAGCACCGACGCCTTCGCCACGTGGGCCGGCCCGTACGTCCTGGGCGCGCTCGAGCCCGCCGACCGCGCCGCCTACGAGGGACATCTCGCCGGGTGCGCGGTCTGTCAGGGCGCGGTCGGCGAGCTGGCCGGGATGCCGGGACTGCTGTCCCGGGTGTCGCCCGAGGCGGTGCTGGCCCTCGACCGGCGCGCAGCGGTGACCCCGGTGACCCCGGCGCCGCCGGACACGCTGCTGCCCGGATTGCAGCGCGCGGTCCGTCGCCGCCGTCGGCGTTCCCGCTGGTCGGCCGCCGGGGTGGGCGCACTGGTCGCGGCGGCCGTCGCGGCAGCGGTGGTGGTCCCGCTGGCCGGCCGGCTCGGGCCGTCCGCCCGGCCTGCTCCGGCCGCCTCTCCGGCAGCCTCCCCGGTCGCACCGGCCCGGTCGATGACGCTGCTCGTGGGGGCGCCGCTCAGCGCGACCGCGAGCGTCACCGGGGTGTCCTGGGGTACCCGGGTGGACGTCTGGTGCCAGTACTCGGGCGCTTCCGCGTCCCGTCCGTCGCCCTACCCGGGTGGCGCGACGGCGCGGCCGGTCGCGTACGTCCTCGTCGCCGTCGACCGCGCGGGGCACAGCCACGAGCTCGGGACCTGGGCCGTCGTCCCCGGTCCGGCCGCAGCGGTCACCGGCGCGACCGCGCTGCGCCCGGCCGACATCGCGAGCGTCGAGGTGCGCACGACCACCGGGCGCACCCTGCTGCGACTCGACGAGTCCGCCGCTCCCACGGCCGGTTGAATCCACGGTTCCTGCGGCAGTCGGTCGACCTCGGGTGGGCCGCCGGCCGGCCCTCGCGCGCGGGCGTCAGGCGGTCCGGGACAGGACGCGGCGGGCGGCCGCGGCGACGTCGTTCGCCCGGGTGTCGCCGTCCTCGCCCATCCGGCTGGTGACGTAGGCGAATCCCGAGCGGTGCTGCAGGTCGCCGAACGCGACCTGACCGCCCGCGCCGTCGTGACCGAAGCTCCCGGCCCCGAACATCGGCCGGACCGGGCTCTCGACGGCGATGCCCGCAGCCCACCGCGGGGTGTCGCCGGGTCGGCCGCGGCTGAAGTCCTGCCCCTCGGACTGGACGGTCATCGCGTCGGTCAGCACCGCGTCGGACAGCAGCCCCGGCCGGGACCGGGTGCCCACGACGGCGCCGTAGAGCACGGCGAGGTCGCGCGCCGAGCTCACGCCGTTCGCCCCCGGGAGCTGCGCCGCGAGCACGTCGACGTCGTTCCAGTCGTGCACCGGTCCACCGCCGGGGAAGGTCAGCGCGCCGTTGATGCTGATCGCCCGCACGCCCAGGTCGGCCGGGTCGCCGTACGGGGCGGCGGGGTCCGCGGGCGGTGCGGCGAGGACCGTCGCGATGTCGCCCTGGTCGCCGGCCGGCACCCCGATCGCGGTGCGCAGCCCGAGCGGCGCGCTGAACACCTCGCGCAGGTAGGCACCGGGCAGCTCGCCGCCGACCCGCCGGACGAGCTCCCCGGCGATCCAGCCGTAGGTCAGGGAGTGGTACTCGTACGCCGTGCAGGGCTCCCAGAGGGGCGCCTGGTCAGCGACCGCCGTCACCATCGCGTCCCAGGACAGGACGTCGGCACGGGTCCGGACGGAGTCGACCACCGGCACGCCGGCGCGGTGGGCGAGGGCCTGGCGGACGGTCACCGACCCCTTGCCGTGGCTGGCGAACTCCGGCCAGTACCGCGCGACCGGCGCGTCCAGGTCGAGCTCGCCCGCCTGGACGAGGTGCAACACGCACAGGGCGACCAGGCCCTTGGTGGCGGAGAACACCACCGCCCGGGTGCCGGCGGTCCAGGGGCGCGGGTCCGGTGCGCCGGCGGCTTCCCCGGCCCACAGGTCGACGACGACCTCGCCGTCCGCGACGAGGGCGACCGCGGCCCCACCGAGCTGTCCCGGCTCGGTCGCAGCGAAGGCGTCCAGGACCGGCTCGTAGCCGTCGGCGACCCGGCCGGACACCCCGGCCGACTGCCCGGCACCGCTCGCCGCGGCGCTCACGGGAGGATCACCGAGACCCCGGTCGAGGAGGCCGTGTCCATCGCGGCGAGCGCCGGACCGGCTTCGTCCAGGCTCAGCGTGCGGTGCACCAGGGCACCCGGGTCCAGGGCGCCGGTGGCGATGTCGGCGAGCAGGTCGCCGTAGGTGTGTGCGGCCATGCCGTGGCTTCCGATGATCTCCAGCTCCTTCGTGATCAGGGCGCCGGCGTCCACCGGCGGGAAGGCGTCGGCGCCGGCCATCAGCCCCACCTGGACGTGCCGGCCGCGCTTGCGGAGGCCCGCGACGGACCGGGCGAACGCCGCGGCGCTCCCGAAGGCGTCGAGGGAGACGTGCGCGCCACCGCCGGTCGCGTCCCGGACGGCGTCCAGGACCTGTTCGTCGGCCAGAGACCCGTCGACGACCACAGCGGCCCCGAACGCCGTGGCTGCCTCCCGGGCGCCGATGGACGGGTCGACCGCGACCACCTGCGCGCCCCGCGACACCGCGATCTGGATCGCGGACAGGCCGACCCCGCCGCACCCGTGCACCACGACCCACTGGCCGGGCTCTGCCCGTCCGTGCTGGACGACGGCCCGGTAGGCGGTCGCGAACCGGCAGCCGAGCGCGGCGGCGGCGACGGTGTCGACGGCGTCCGGGAGGCGGACGAGGTTCACCTGGGCATGCGGGACGGCGACCAGCTGCGCGAAGGAGCCGGGCAGGTCGAAGCCGGGCTGCACCTGGCGGTCGCAGACGTTCTGGTTGCCGGCGGCGCACTGGTCGCAGGTCCCGCAGGCGCAGACGAAGGGGACCGTTACCCGGTCGCCGACCGACCAGCCGCCGACGGCCGTGCCGACTCGGGCCAGCTCCCCGGCGTACTCGTGGCCGGGGACGTGCGGCAGCCGGACGGTGTCGTCGTGGCCGACCCAGGCATGCCAGTCGCTGCGACACAGACCGGTCGCGCCGACGCTGACGACGACCCCGTCTGGCGGGCACGCGGGGTCGGGCACGTCGCGCACGGCGGGCGGGGAACCGAAGGAGTCGTAGACCACAGCACGCACGGCGCCGACCGTAGCCCGGCTGGGTGTCCCCAACCGGTGGTCGACGAGAAGTGCGCCGGTGGCCGACGGCGACGCGCACCGAGCGGGCCGCCTGGCGCAGGTCAGCTCCTCGGACTCGGCCTGGCTGTGGATCGGGGCGGTCGTGTTGCTCGCAGTCGTCTTCCTGCGCTGGCCGGCGCGTAGCGTCGTCATCGGGTCGGACCCATCGGCCGGCTGTCGGCCCCCGTGTGGGCCCGGCTCGGCGAGGGAGGTCGGTGATGGACGTGGACGACGAGGACACCGTCGCGCTGGCGGCGGCGATCCGCACGCCGTGGAGCCCGGTGTCCGCACCGGCCTACGAACCCTCTCCGCCCGCGCCCGCAGCCGCGCCCGTGTACGTCGTCCACCACCCGGTGCCCGTGGTCGCGGTCCCGCAGCGCGAGACCGGCATCGCCTACCTGCTCTGGTTCTTCTTCGGGACGCTGGGGGTCCACCACTTCTACCTCGGCCACGTCGTCCGTGGTCTGCTGTACCTGTTCACCGGCGGGTTCCTGGGTGTCGGCCTGCTGGTCGACCTCTTCCTCATCCCGTCGATGACCCGGCGGCGCAACGCCGAGCTGCTCCAGCGACACCTCGCCCTGCAGGGGTACTGGCAGCCGCCGTACCCCGTCGCGCCGTACGCCGTCGTTGCGTACCCCGCCGTTGCGTACCCCGCCGTTGCGCACCCCGTCCCGGGCCCGCCGGTCCCCGGGTACCCAGTCGGCCACCCGCTCGGAGCCAGGCCGCGCTGACGCCGGGACTCTGGCGAGGGGCCAGACCGGCTGCGCCTCCAGCGGCCCGACAACGGGTGGACCCTCCTGTGAGGGTGGCTCGTCGGACGGCTGCCACGATGACCGCCGTGACCGCCACCGAGCCCGAAACTGACGCGGCGCCTGCTCCCGCTGTCGGCGTCGACGCGGCACCTGCGTTTGCTGTTGCCGCCGACGCGGCAACGGTCGTCTTTCGCAACGGGCCCGTCTTCACCGGCACCGCCGCCCGCGCCACGGCGTCCGCGGTCGCCGTCGTCGGTCACCGGATCGTCGCCGTCGGGGGTGACGCCGAGATGGCCCCCTACCTCCCGCACGCGGCAGAGATCGTCGACCTCGACGGGCGGCTGCTGGTCCCCGGCTTCCACGACGCGCACGCCCACCCGATCCACGCCGGACTCGAGCTGCTGCGCTGCGACCTGTCCACCGCGACCACCGCCGCCGGCTACCTCGACCTGATCGGCCGGTACGCGCAGGCCCATCCGGACCTGCCGTGGATCCTCGGCGGCGGCTGGATGATGGCCGCCTTCCCGGGTGGCTGCCCGACCGCCGCCGCTCTCGACGCCGTCGTGGCCGACCGTCCCGTGCTGCTGCCCAACCGCGACCACCACTCGGTGTGGGTCAACTCCGCGGCGCTGCGCCTCGCCGGGATCGACGCGCGGACATCGAACCCGGTCGACGGCCGGATCGAGCGGGACGCGGCGGGGAACCCGACCGGGACCCTCCACGAGGGCGCCGAGGACCTGGTGCGCCGTTTCGCCCCGCCGGACACCCTGGCTGACCGCGACGCCGCACTGGCGCTCGCGCAGGAGCACCTGCACTCACTGGGAGTCGTCGGCTGGCAGGACGCGTGGGTGTTGTCCGGCGCCGGTTGGGACAGCGCCGGGCCATCGGGCGGCGGCTCGGCCGGCACCGCGCCCGCTGCCGGGACGGCGGGAGACGCCCGCGGGCCGTTCGGCGCGGGCGTCGACGGCGGTGCCGACCACGGTGCCGACCACGGCGCGTACCTCCGCGCCGCGGCCGCGGGCCGGCTCACCGCCCGGGTGCGCGGGTCGCTGTGGTGGGACCGCTCCTGCCCGCCCGCGTCGGTGGCTGCCCAGGTGGCGGCGCTCGTCGGGCTGCGGGCGTCCGCGGCGGCGCTCCCCGACGGCGCGCGCTACGTGCCGGGGACCGTCAAGGTCATGCAGGACGGTGTCGCGGAGACCTACACCGCCGCGATGCTCGAGCCGTACCTCGACCGCTGCGGGCACCCCACCACCCACGCCGGGAACAGCTTCGTCGACCCCGCCCTGCTCCGCGATGTCGTGTCTGCGTTGGACGCTGAGGGCTTCCAGGTGCACTTCCACGCCCTGGGTGACCGGGCGGTGCGGGAGTGCCTGGACGCCGTGGAGTCGGCGCAGGCGGCCAACGGCACCAACGACCACCGCCACCACCTCGCGCACCTGCAGCTGGTGCACCCCGACGACGTCGCCCGGTTCCGGGGCCTCGGCGCAACCGCGACGATCCAGGCCCTGTGGGCGTGCCACGACGAGCAGATGGACGACCTGACCATCCCGTTCCTGGGCGAGCGGCGGGCCGGCTGGCAGTACCCGTTCGGCGATCTGGAGCGGTCCGGGGCCGTGCTCGCCATGGGCAGCAACTGGCCCGTCACGAGCCCCGACCCGTGGCAGGCGATCCACGTCGCGGTCAACCGGATCGCGCCGGGCGCGGCGGCCGACACCCCGCCGCTGTTCGGCCACCAGGCGGTGTCGCTCTCGACAGCACTGACCGCGTACACCGCCGGCTCGGCGTGGGTGGACCACGTCGACGACGTGAGCGGCTCGATCACCGTCGGCCGTGACGCGGACCTGGTCGTCTGCGACCGCGACCCCTTCGCGGCGCCGACCGACCGCATCGCCGACACCCGGGTGCTCCGGACGTACGTCGCCGGCCGCTGCGTGTACCGCGCCGACTGAGCCCCGCGCTCGCGAAGCGGCGCCGGTCCGGGCGGGCGGTGGCTCAGCTGGGCAGCGGCAGCGCCGCCCGGGCGCGGGCGCGGGCGTCGGCGATACGGGCGAGGGACCGCACGGCCAGCTGGGTGTGCAGCAGGGCGCCCTGGGGCAGCGCCTGGTCCGCGAACGCCGCGCGCGGGCTGTGGTTGCTGGGCGCGGTGAGGTGGTCGGGCGCCACGCAGGCCCCGAGGAACAGGTAGCAGCCCGGCACCTCCGCCAGCACCCGGGAGAAGTCCTCGGAGCGGGTCAGCGGGTTCGGCATCGGCGCGACCCCGTCCTCGCCGAACACCGCGCGGGCGACGTCGAGGGCGAAGGCCGTCTCGGCGCTGTCGTTGACCGTGACGGGGTACTCGTCGTGCAGGACGACGTCGGCCCGGACACCGTGGGCCTCGGCGATCCGCCGGCAGAGGTCCGGAGCCTCCGCCGCGATGCGGTCGCGGCTGGCCTGGGAGAAGGTGCGCACCGTCGCCTCGAACCGGGCGTCGTCGGCGATGACGTTGCGGCGGGTGCCCGCGCGCACGGTGCCGCCGGTGATCACCACCGGGTCGAAGACGTCGAACCGGCGGGTCACCATCGTCTGCAGCGCGGTGATCATCTCTGCCGCGGCGGTCACCGGGTCCCGCGCGAGATGCGGGGTCGACCCGTGGCCGCCGGCCCCCCGGACGATCACCTCGAGCCCGCCGCTGGCGGCCATCAGGGTCCCGGGCCGGCTCACGAACACCCCGTTCGGGTAGGTGTTCGAGAGCACGTGCATGCCGTACGCGGCGTCGACCCGTGGCCCCGCGGCGTCCAGAACGCCCTCGGCGATCATCGCGCCGGCGCCGTCCCAGCCCTCCTCGCCCGGTTGGAACATGAAGACCACGTCCCCGCGGAGGACGTCGGCGTGCGCGGTGAGCAGGCGGGCAGCGCCGACGAGCATCGCCATGTGCAGGTCGTGCCCGCAGGCGTGCATCGCGCCTGCGGTCTCGCTCGCGAAGTCGACGCCACTGGCCTCGGTGACGGGCAGAGCGTCCATGTCGCCGCGCAGCAGCACCGTCGCGACCGGTCCCTGCTCCGCGCCGGAGCTCCGGGCACCGCCGCGGAGCACCGCCGTGATCGAGCTGAGTCCCTCGCCGGTGGACACTTCGAGGCCGAGACCCGCCAGCTCGCCCAGCAGGGTCTGCTGGGTGTGCGGGAGGTCGAGGCCGATCTCCGGCCTGTGGTGCAGCCGGTGGCGGAGATCGGTCAGCTCGCTGGCCAGGGCTGCGGCATCGGAGCGGAGCTGGTCGTCGAGCGGCATGGGGCTCCCCGGGTCGGTGGGCGGTGCGCGTGCCGGTCGATCCCACCACTGCGGCGCCACCGGCCGACCACGCCGGGCGGTCGGCCGGTCGCGCGACGGGTCACCACCCCGAGACGGCCGCATCGGCTCGGCGGTGGCTGACGTCGGGGTGCGCAGTGGAGTACTCGAACGCCCGCCGTTCGTTCGGTTCGCGGGCACCTGGGACCGATCGAGTACTCGACTGCGCGCTCGCGCTGGCGCGAGCGCCGGTCGCGGCGGCTACCCGAGCGCCGAGCCGTACCAGGTGGCGTAGTGCAGGTAGTTCTCACCCACCCGACGGGTCACCGTCGCCTCGTCGATCTCGCCGTGCGCGTGAGCGGTGACGGGCTGCTCCCAGATGCTGCGGCCGATGGCGAAGCCGACGAAGCCGTCGACACCCGCCGCGACGGTCAGCCAGTGCTCGAGCCGCTCGACGGGGGCGTCGCGGCCGAGGACGATCGCGTCGACGTCGTCCCGGCCGCCGGTCCGCGCCTGGCGGACCACCTCCTCGGCCGCGGCCACCGTCTCCAGCCCCTCGACCTTCCAGATCGACGCCTCGACCCCCGCCGCCTGGTTGTCCGCGATGACCCGGGTGACCAGTTCCGGCCGGAGGTCGCGGTCGTAGGCCTCGGGGCTCCCGGCGGCCGCGAGCTGGGCCTCGGTCGCCGGGACGAGCAGCTCGACCATCAGCGGCACGCCGAGGGTGTGCAGGGTTCCCGAGACCCGGGAGACGTCGGCGAGCTGCGAGCGGCGGTGCTCGGCGTCGAGGTCGGGGTTGTCCCGGACGAGGACCTTGGCGTAGGCGGGGCCGATCCCGCGGACGTGGTCGGCCCAGTCCTCGCCGTCCTCGCACTCGAACCAGGTCCGCCCGCTCCGCTCGACCGGTACCGCCAGCACCACTGCGTCCGCGGTCGCCGTGGTGATGACGTCCGAGCCGTAGCGCTCGTCGACCAGGACCCCGGGCCGGCCGACCGGGAGCCGGTCGCGGACCGCGGCGAGCCCGGCGTACGTGAGCCTCTTGGCGGCCTCGATCGCGAGGGTCTGGTCCGGTGTCGGTGCGTCGTCGCGGACACCGAACACCGTCCTGCCGAGGGACTCCCGGTGGTCCATCGCCAGGATGAGCAGGGGGTCGGCTGCCGAGGGGCGCCAGGTCGAGTCGGTCACCCGGTCATCGTCCACGACGACGCCAGCGCCGTCGGCGGAGCCGACCCCGATGTCACCGTCGGCGGAGCCGACCCCGATGTCACCGTCGGCGGAGCCGACCCCGATGTCACCGTCGGCGGAGCCGACCCCAATGTCACCGTCGGCGGAGCCGACCCCAATGTCACCGTCGGCGGAGACGGGCGACCGCGAGGGAGCTGACGGGAGCCCAGCCGGGGACCGAGCGGATGGCCGTCAACTGACCGGGCGTCGGCGCGGCGATGCGCGCCTTGAACGCGGCGATGCCGGGGTCCGGCGCGCCGAGCAGGTCGAGCCCGGGCATCCCGACGGTCCGCGCCCACTCGATGACGGCCCAGATGACGGCCGAGTTCGCCTGTGTCTGCTGGTGCTCGCGGGACACCGCGCCCAGCCAGCCGATCGCCTCCATCCCGCCGGTCACACCCGCTCCGCCGGCGACGGCCGGGCCGACCGCGACGCACACGCCGATCGGGCGGTCGCCGAGCAGGGCCGTCCTGCAGCCGGTCCGGAAACCCTCGGGTCGCTCAGCCAGCGCCCGCGCGATCGCGGCAATGTGGGGCACGTGGTGGCCCAGGGCCTCCTCGTGGACCCTCGGCAGGACGTCGCACAGCTCCTCGGCCGTCGACTCCCGGACGACCACGCCAGCCCGCTCCGCGCGCCGGAGCGTCCTGGCGAGGTGGGTGCCGGTCAGGACCTGCTCGGCGGTGCGGTCGGCGAGCGGCACTGTGTACGTCGGGGTCACCAGCGTCCGGTAGCCCGCCGCTCGGAGGTCCGCCGCCGCGACGCCACCCGAGTGCGCCTGCAGCTTCGCGGTAACCACGAGGTGCCGGCGGCACCACCGCCACAGCTCGGCGAGGGTGGCCGCCGCGTACGGCGCGGGGACCACCGGCCCGAGGTACTCGAACGGCAGGTAGCCCACCGCGGCAACCGGACCGCGCCGCTGGAGCATGACCGGCGCGATCCCGACGACGCCATCGGCGGCGCTCTCCACGAGCAGCGGCACGAACTGGTGCCCGACCAGGGGCGCCACCCAGCTCAGCCAGTCCCAGGTGTGCAGGAACGTGGACCCGGGAAGACCCTCGAGGCCGCGCCACTCCGCGGCGTCCTGAGCCGGCTGGAGCCGGACGCGGACGGACACGGACGGCCGGGTCACCCCGTGATCCTCGCGGTCGGGGTCCAGCTGAGCCGCGATCACCCCACCGCTGTGGACGCCGCGGCGGCGGACCGCGGCGACGCCGCGTGGATAGGCTCGCGCAGACCCCATCCCACCGACGCGCAGGAGCTGTCCGATGCCCACCGAGCAGCCGCCTCCCGCGCCGCCCGCCGAGGACCCCCTGGTCGTCGATCCGGGACCGGGCGTCACGCCGGCGCCCGCGGCCGCGGATCCGGGCGTGGGTCCCCGGGTCCTGCGCAGCCGCTCGTGGTTCGGCGCTCAGGGTCGCCCCGGGATGATCTACCGCTCCTGGATGCGCAACCAGGGCTTCGGACCTGACGTGTTCGACGGGCGACCCGTCATCGGCATCGCGACGACGTGGTCGGAGCTCGCCCCGTGCAACGCCCACCTGCACCGTGTCGCGGAGTCCGTCAAGCGCGGCGTCTGGCAGGCGGGCGGCTGGCCGTTGGAGTTCCCGACGATGGCGCTCGGGGAGACGATGCTGCGCCCCACCGCGATGCTCTACCGCAACCTGCTGGCGATGGAGGCCGAGGAGCTGATCCGCGCGAATCCCCTCGACGGCGTGGTGCTGTTGTCGGGTTGCGACAAGACCACCCCGGGGCTGCTGATGGCGGCGGCGTCGGTCGACCTGCCGGCGCTGATGGTCACCGGCGGCCCCATGCTGAACGGCAAGTTCCGTGGCGAGGACATCGGGTCGGGCACTCACGTCTGGAAGTTCGAGCAGGAGCTGAAGGCCGGGCGGATGACGCAGGCCGACTGCCAGGTCGCCGAGGGCTGCATGTCCCGCTCCAACGGCCACTGCATGACCATGGGCACCGCGTCGACGATGGCCTGTGTGGCCGAGGCTCTCGGGATGCAGCTGCCCGGTTCGGCCACCTGGCCCGCGGTGGACTCCCGCCGGTACGAGATCGCGCAGTCGGCCGGGCAGCGGATCGTCGCGATGGTGCACGAGGACCTGCGTCCGAGCACGATCCTCACCCGCGACGCGTTCGAGAACGCGATCCGTGCCACGGCTGCGATCGGCGGCTCGACCAACGCGATCATCCACCTGCTCGCGCTGGCCGGACGGCTCGGTGTCGAGCTCACCCTCGACGACTTCGACACCGTCGCGCGGCCGGTGCCCACCCTCGTCGACCTCCTGCCCTCGGGGCGGTTCCTCATGGAGGACTTCTGCTACGCGGGCGGGCTGCCGGTCGTCCTGCGGGCCCTGGACGACGCCGGCCTGCTGCACGCCGACGCGATCACCGTGACCGGCCGCAGCATCGGGGCGGGCGCGGCGGATGCGGAAAACTGGAACACCGAGGTGATCCGCCCGTTCGACGCACCGCTGCAGCCGGCCGACACCGGGACCGCTGTCCTGCGGGGCAATCTCGCACCCGGGGGTGCGGTGGTCAAGAGGTCCGCCGCGACGCCGGCGCTGCTGCAGCACACCGGCCGGGCGCTGGTGTTCGACTCCGTCGAGGACTACCACGCGGTGGCCGACGACCCCGACCTCGACGTCACGCCGGACGACATCCTGGTCATCCGCGGTTCCGGGCCGCGGGGCTACCCTGGGATGCCCGAGGTCGCGAACGTCGTCCTGCCCACGAAGCTGATCGCGGCCGGGGTGACCGACATGATCCGGCTGTCGGACGGGCGGATGAGCGGCACGGCCTACGGGACGGTGATCCTGCACGTCACGCCCGAGTCGGTCGTCGGGGGCCCGCTCGCGCTGGTCCGCACCGGTGACACGATCACCGTCGACGTGGCCGGGCGGGCGCTGACCCTCGACGTCGACGACGCCGAGCTGGAAGCCCGCCGGGCCGACTGGAAGCCCGCCGAGCCGGTGTACGGCAGTGGGTACACGTGGCTGTACACCCAGCACGTGCAGCAGTCCGACGCCGGTGCGGACTTCGACTTCCTGCAGGGGTCGCGCGGCTCCGCCGTGCCGCGCGACTCCCACTGACCCGCGGCGCCCCGGCCACCGCCAGCGCCTCGGCCGCTCTCATCGGAGCCGTCGCCGACCGGGGCGGTACCAGCGGCGCCACCTGGTCATCGCTCCAGGTTGCACTCGGCTGGTCACTCGGCTGGTGATTCGCGGGCGGTGGCCGCGTCGGCATCGTCACCCGGTTCGTCGACCACCCGGTCGATGTCGTGGGGTGGTCGAGGCCGGTCGGGCCGGTCGGGCCGGTTGGGTCGGTAAGGTCGGTTGCGTCGTCGGCCTCGACGGCGGAGTCGGTCGAACCACCCGGTGAGCAGGACGAGGAACAGCGCGTAGTACCCGATCGGGTGCACGGCCACGCCGAGTGCCGCCGCGGCGGCGAACGTGGCCGTCGAGGTGACCTGCCCGTGGGGCGAGAACGGGCGCCCACGGTCGGCTCCGCGCAGCTCCGGTCGCCGGTGCACCAGGACGGCGATCGCGGACAGGCAGGCGCTGCTCAGGGTGATCGTCCCCATGTAGAGGGCGCGCACGGAGTCGTGGTCGCCGCGCTCGGCCACCAGCGCGGTCGGGAACGGCAGGAAGACGATCGTGAGCGCCCAGCCGAGGGTCCACCAGACCAGGACACTGTCGTACGCGTGGACCCGTTCGAACAGCGTGTGGTGGCCGATCCAGAGCCGGGCGATCACGTGGAAGCTCAGCAGGAACACGCCGATCTGACCGGCGGGCGCCACCAGCGGGTGACCGGTCGCGCCGGGTGCGCCCGGGCCGGCCACGGCGAGGTCGACGAGGGGCAGCACCAGCAGGGTGATCGCGATGGCCACGATCGCGTCGACGAAGGTCTCCAGCCGGTCCAGCCCGCGCTCGGTCCGCACCCGTTCCTCTTCCCGACGGCCCGGCGGACCAGCCGGGAGCCGACGCGCCCCGCCCGCGGCCGGTCCGGCGCGCTCGGGAACGGTCATGGACTGCTCCACCGGGACGGCCTCGGTCGCGCCGGACCCCGGCGGGACGGGACTGGTCGACCCGGATCCCGGTGGGACGGGACTGGTCGACCCTGCTCGCGGGTCGCGGAGGCGACGGGGGCGACGGGGGCGACGGGGCGGCGACCAGCTGCCGGCCGAGCGCCCAGCACGACCACGACGACCACGAGACCACCTCCGAGGACGGGTCTGTCGAGTGCCCGACGTGCTGTCCTGTCGCCGCGCCGGATGTCCCTGGAAAGGCGCGCTGCACGCGGGTATACCTGATCGTGGCCCGCCGCGAGCGCGGGGCCAGGGCTGACCCGTCGGCGGACGTGGGTGACCAGGACGCCGGGAGCCGCCACGGACAGGTCGGATCATGTCAGGAGCACGACGTGCAGTCGTCGGAGGACTGCTCACGGCAGCGCTGCTCGCGTCGGTGGCAGCGAGCTCGCGGGCCGCGGCGCCGGCGGGGTGCTCGGTCCGCTCGCGGGAGCCGGCGGTCCTGGTCCTGTGAGCGACCCGGCGGACACCCCGACGCGTGGCTTCCTCGGCCGTCGCCGCGGGGCACGCGACCCGCGGCTCCCGCCCGGGCAGTACCACACCGGGCGCGACTGGCCCACCCTGACCGCGGAGGTGACCCCCCGGGTCGACCCGGCACGCTGGACGATGAGCGTGGACGGCCTGGTCGCGAGCCCCCGGACCTGGACCTGGGAGGAGATGCACGCCCTCCCGCAGTCGGAGTACGCCGGCGCCATCCACTGCGTGACGACCTGGTCGAAGTTCGGCACGACGTTCGGCGGGGTCAGCGTCGACCTGCTGCTGGACGCCGCGCAGCCGCTGCCCGACGCGACCCACGTGCTGGCGACCTCGACCACCGGCTACACGACCAACCTGCCCCTCGAGCACCTGCGCGGGAACCAGGCCTGGGTGGTCTGGACCTTCGACGGCGCGCCGCTGACCCGGGAGCACGGCGGACCGGTGCGCCTGCTGGTGCCGCAGCTGTACTTCTGGAAGAGCGCCAAGTGGGTGACGCGCCTGACCCTGCTCGACCACGACGAGCAGGGATTCTGGGAGCGCAACGGCTACCACGACCTCGGCGACCCGTGGCTGGAGCAGCGCTACCAGGGTGACTGACTCAGCGGCCGACCGGGCGCGCGGTCGGGCGCGCGACCGCGTGGGTGCGCTCAGGGCGCGGAGCGCCTCGTGAGTGCGGGCCCGCGACCCGGGGGACCCACGGCGAGTGCCCCCGCCGGCGGCTGGCGGACGGCCGTCGTCCGCGAGGTCCGCCACCCGACCCCCCGCTCGGTCGTGCTCGGTCTCGACGTGCCCGACCGGGTCGAGCAGCTGGCGGGCCAGCACTACGTCGTGCGCCTCACCGCCGACGACGGCTACGTCGCCCAGCGGTCCTTCTCCGTGGCGTCGGCCCCCGATGACCCCCGGGTCGAGCTGTTCGTCGAGCGGCTCGCCGACGGCGAGGTCTCCGGCTTCCTCGCCGACGGCGTCGCGGTCGGGGACACCCTCGAGGTCCGCGGGCCGATCGGTGGCTGGTTCGTCTGGGACGGCACGCGGCCGGCGGTGGGCGTCGGCGGCGGCAGCGGGGCAGTGCCGCTCGTCGCGATGCTCCGCCACGCCCGCCACCTCGGACACCCGGAGCGCCTCCACCTGGCCGTGGCCGCCCGCACACTGGCCGACCTGCCATACGCCGACGAGCTGGTGTCGTCCGGAGCGCTGGTGGCGCTGTCCCGGGAGGTCGCCCCGTCCGGTCGCCCGCCGGGACGTCTGACCGCGACGGAGCTGGCAGGACTGGCAGCTCTCGTGGCGCAGGGACAGCCGGGATCACAAGACGAGCCGGGTGGGCCGGGAGGACCGGCAGCGGCGGGAGGACCACCGGCGGCGGTCTTCGTGTGCGGGTCGGCGCCGTTCGCGGAGACGGTGAGCACCGCTCTCGTCGCGGCGGGGATCCCGGCCGGCACGGTCAGGGTGGAGCGGTTCGGCCCGAGCTCGTGACCCGGGCGTCGTCCAGATCGTCAGACGGGTTGCTGATCAGGGCCGTGCTGGTCCGGGCCGACACCCGGAAGGCGAGGCGGAAGTGGTCGAGGGTCCCCGCGAGGGGTCGACCGGGGTCCAGCCGCAGCCGGGCGGAGTCGACGAGGGTGGGGGTCACCAGGTCCAGGGTGACCCGCTCGGCGAGGGTGGCCAGCAGGGTGCTCGCCGTCAGCAGCACCAGGTTGCGGCCGGGACAGCCGGCCGGTCCGCCGCTGAACGGGACGAGCAACCAGCTCCCGGCGGCCCGCCCGTCGAGCCAGACGTCCGGCTCGAAGCGGTCGGCGTGGTCGAGCCGGGTGGGGTCGCGGTGGAAGAAGGAGCTGACGACCACGAAGGTCGTCCCGGCCGGGAGCATGCCTGCCGGGTCGGCGCGGTCGGTCGCCGGGCTGCCGTCCCAGTGGGTCGGAGCAGTGCTCTCGCGCAGGATCACCAGCGTCGTCGGCCACAGGCGCAGCGATTCCAGGACGACACTGCGGGCGAAGGGCAGCACCGCGGGCGCTGACGAGCCCAGCGGGTGCTCTTTCCCGGCCGCTGCAGCTGCCGCGGCCGCCTCCCGGGTCAGGCGGCCGCGGGCGTCGTCGTGCGTCGCGAGGACGGCCAGCGCGCGGAAGCACGCGATGGCGGCCGCGTCGTAGGCGAACAGCCAGTGCGGCAGCTGCCCGGCCGGGTCGACCTCCGGTCCCGCGCCCTGGGTGCGGGCGGTCGCGGCCAGCATGCCCGCGAGGCAGTCGGGCTCCGCGGTGCGCAGGGCCGCCTCGATCCGGTCGCGGAACGCCCGCTCGGTGGCCGGCCGGCGGGGGTGGAAGGCCGCCCAGTTCGCGTCGCGGCGCAGTCGTGACAGCAGGTCGGTGAGCACCACGTCGTCGCGGGCGGCGCCGCCGAGGACCACCCGCCGGACGATCCGGTCGAAGGCCGCACTGAACGCATCCCAGTCCAGGAGGCCTTCCGGGCCGGTCGACCCGAGCAGCGCGGCCATCTCGGTGCGCACGATCTCCCCGAGGCGGTGGACGTCGAGGTCGGTGTCCAGCGCCGCGACGTTGAGCCGCCGACGGGCCGGGCGGTCCCCGCCGGCCGAGACGAGCACGCCGGTCGGCTGGAAGTGGGCGAGGGCACCGACCTTGTCCCGGCTCGCCGGCGTGAACGGTGACGGTGACCCGACCAGCAGCCGCTGGACGTCGGCGGGGTCGAGCACCACGGCGAGCAGGCGCCCGGGCAGGCGCACCGTCAGCGGCCCGGTCCCGTGCCGTGCGGCCAGCCGCTGGAGGACCCGGGCGGCTCGGCCGTCGGCGTCGGTCCAGGCGGCAAGACGGGACACCCACCGGCGGCGGCTCACCGCGCCCTCGGCGGCCAGCGGGACGAGGACCCCGGCGACGACCCGCAGCGCGTCCCGGATCCCGGCCCGGACCGGCCCACGTCCGACGTGCACCTGCGAGTCGGCGGTCATGCGGGACCCAGGGTTAGCGACAGCGAGGCGCGGCGGGTCTCGTGCGGCGCGATCCGGACCTGGGTCCCGGTCTTGGCCTGCGCCGCGTGCAGACCCTGCGCCGGGTAGGAGGTGGCCGGCTCGACCGCGAGCACGTAGGCCGAGTGGTACCAGGGGAAGCCGCCGGTCCCGCCGGCCTCCAGCCAGTACCAGGCGAAGGGGAAATCGGCGGCCTGCCAGTCCAGTGTCGCCGAGATCCCGACGTCGGGACTGGTGAGGCGGACCTGCGCCTGCGGGGGGAAGTCGGTCAGATAGGCCATCCGGTCGACGCCGACGTCGGCGGCGGGGACCCGTCCGAGGTCCGCGGTGCCGCCGCGCCGGGCCGGGACATGCGGCCAGGCCACGCTCGCGCCCGCGACGAGCTCGGAGCTGGCGTTGTCGCGGAGGTCGTCGACGAGGACCGTCCGCGCGTTGGTCGTGACCTGCAGCGTGGGCGCGAGGAACGGGGCGCCGAACGCCGGGTGGTGGCTCCACATCACCTCCACCGGCTGCCGGCCGAGGTTGGTCACCGACTCCCGCACCCGGACCCGCGGGCCGTCCAGAGCGATGCTCTTGACGATCTCGAAGGGGCTGTGGACGAGGCGTGCGGTCAGCACCAGCGCCCCGGTCCGCGACACCTCCCACTCGAACGGCGTGGACCACACCTCGCCGTGGGTGCCCCAGGTGACCCCGTGCTCCTCCACCGCGTCACCGCCGTTGGGGAACACCGTCTGCCAGCCGCCGGGGTAGGCCTGCATCAGGCGGGACTCGTCGTTGCCCCCGAGCGGCAGCGCGTCGGGGTGGCGCAGACCCCAGCGGGTCTTCCAGAGCAGGTCGAGCCCGGTGGCCCGCCAGCGGACGGCGAGGATGTCACCGCCGAGGCCCGGCAGGACGTCGACCTCGATCTCGGCCGTCCGCAGCCGGACCACCTCCCAGCCCCGGACCTCGACGACCTCGACCTCGGTGCCTGCCCGCCCAGCTTCTCCCACCTGCGCAGCCTCTCCCACGCGACCAGCCTCCACGGTGGCCGGGGCGGTGGTCGCCTGCCACGCTGGCCCGACAGTGCCCACACCGACGTCGTGCGGGCGCCCGACGCCACGCGGAGGACCGATGACACAGCCGGCCGGAGGTCCCGTGGGTGAGCACGCCGGACGGGTCGCCCTCGTCACGGGTGCGAGCAGCGGCATCGGGGCAGCCAGTGCCCGGCTGCTGGCCGCGCGCGGAGCCGCGGTGGCGGTGAGCTCCGTGGACGCCGAGGGGGTCGACGCGGTCGTCGACGAGATCCGCGCGGCGGTCGGCCGGGCGGTCGCCGCACCCGGCGACGTGGGGGACGCCGCGGCCATGGAGGCGGCCGTCGCGGTTGCCGTCGCGGAGTTCGGACGCCTCGACATGCTGGTGACGGCTGCGGGCATCCAGCGCTACGGCACCGCGGTCAGCACCCCCGAAGACGTCTGGGACGAGGTGTTCCGGGTCAACGTGAAAGGCGTGTTCCTGGCCGCGCGGGCGGCGCTGCCGCACCTGCGAGCGGCCGGGTCCGGCGCGGTCGTGGTCGTGTCCTCGGTGCAGTCCCAGGTCGCGCAGGCCGACGCCGCTGCCTATGCGGCGAGCAAGGGAGCACTGCTCACCCTCACCCGCGCGATGGTCGTCGATGAGGCCCGCTTCGGCGTCCGGGTGAACACCGTGCTCCCGGGGTCGGTCGACACCCCGATGCTCCGGGCCTCGGCAGCGCTGTTCAGCGACGGTTCCGCCGACGGGATCGAGTCCACACTGGCGTCCTGGGGTGCGGTCCACCCTCTCGGCCGGATCGCCCGCCCCGAGGAGGTCGCCGAGGTGATCGCCTTCCTCGCCGGGGAGCGCGCGAGCTTCGTCACCGGTGCCGACGTGCGCGTGGACGGCGGCCTGCTGTCGGTGCTCGCGGCCGCGCTGCCCAGTCCCGCTTGAGCGTCGGCTCGGCTCGGCGCTGGGTCGTCCAGACTCGGGGGAGTCGAAGGATCGACACCACGAGGTGTGCGTCAGCGACGTCGGTACGGCCTAGTCCAGACGTGGGTGTGCGGCTCGGCGACGCTGGACCGGGGTCGGCCGATTGAGCATGTACTCCCCGTACAGCAGCCCGCGGCGGTCCTGGCGCTCGGGGTCGAGTCCCACGAGTACAGCCCAGAACAGGATGGACAAGTTGACCCAGATCGCTTCCCGGAAATGGCCACCGAAGTCGCTGTCCGCGAGGTAGGTGAACGCCAGCCCCCCGATCGCGACCGTCTCCAGAGCGAACGCCACGCGAAAAGCGAGTTTCTTGTCGATCACCATGGGAGAAGGTACCTCCCTCCGTGACGCGCCACCAGGGTGGTCGAGAACGACGCAGGGCCGGCTGCGATCCATCCGCGGCGGGACCGGCGGGGTGCCGGCCCGCCGCGGGTGGCAGGGCGCTCAGGCCGACTTGATGGCCGAGACGTCGAACTCGAGCTTGATCTTCTCGCTCACGAGGACGCCGCCGGTCTCGAGCGCGGCGTTGAAGTTCATGCCCCACTCGGAGCGGTTGATCGTGGTGCGCCCCTCGAAGCCGACCCGGACGTTGCCGTAGGGGTCCTTGGCCGACCCGTTAACCCGGGGCTTTCACGGGCCTACTGATGTGGGAGCGGGTTGGTCGTCTGGAAGGTGCTCCTGAGCAGCGACGATGGGACTTGCTGAGGGTCCTGTCGGGCGAGGTCGAGGAGCACCTTCCAGGT
>JAABVA010000041.1_pt1 | contig 153257 bp, 145 predicted proteins | sample 5560331 | NCBI WGS metagenome assembly JAABVA01 (sample SAMN12812661, study PRJNA571458) | rock metagenome | isolation source: Antarctica rocks | place: Antarctica: Victoria Land, Mt New Zealand sud | collected 2016-01-07 | reverse complement strand
GGAAGCCGCTCCAGCACCTCGGAAAACCGGTCCGTCAGAACAGATGCTGCATCTTGCATCTGCCTCCAAAACCAAGCCGCTCCGAGCGGGTCAAGCACAATTTTAGCGCCTATGGGTGACCATCCTCCACCACCGAAGCAGCCTTTCTAAAACAATCATTGAGACCAAGCCTGAAGAACCAGCCTGGCAGAGAATCGCACATGGCGCGTTTCTACGCATCGACATCCCTTTAATCGATACGGTCAGTAAATTCGTTCTTTACACGGATTGCGATGTCATATTCCTCCGCGAACCGAAGCTCGTCGATATCAGACCGACTTTCTTCGCGGTGGCTCCAGAGTTCACCTTAGGTGATTACAGAAATATGAACTCTGGCGTGATGGTCATCAATGTTCCCGGGATGCGCAGCGTGCATCAAGACTTAGACAATTTCATACGAGGCGGTTTAGCTGAGTTTGCAGCCTTCGATCAGGGTGCACTTCGACAGTTCTTTGAAGGCAGATACGACCCGCTTCCAGAGCAGATGAACTGGAAGCCATACTGGGGACCTAACCCCGAAGCGGACATCGTTCATTTCCACGGCCCAAAGCCGCCCCAAGCACGAGAGATGCTTCGAGGTGTACGTGAAAAATTCCCTCGAATACTTACGGACTTGTATCTCAGTAATCCAGCAAACTATGCTATATTAGATGAGCTCTGGCATACTTACCTCAAGCGAGCACAAAGCCTCTGATCCTATAACGCCGGTCTTAACGCCGCATAAACTGCGGAACCTACGCGGTTCGAAGGTCGAGAAGCCGTCTTTCAATGGTACATTCAGGCCCAGCCAGCTCGGACAGGTCCGTAACCTGCGTAAACCAAAGCCGTCGATCGATCGCGTCGGAAAGCTCAGATGATGCGAGCGGCCGTGCGAGAAGGAAGCCCTGCACCTCATCGCAGTGCTCAGCCTGCAGCCACCGAACCTGATCCATCGTCTCAACCCCCTCAGCAACCACCCGCATAGACAGGCTGGCCGCCAGGCCAATGATAGCGCGGACAACCGTGCTCGTCTCGCCGAGGTTGCGGATAAAACTCTGGTCGATTTTGATCTGGTCGATCGGAAAACGGCCGAGATAGCTTAGCGACGAGTAGCCGGTGCCGAAGTCGTCGAGGCTGATGCGCACTCCCATCACACGCAACGCCCGCATGGTCGCAAGCGTGGCCTGGCTGTGCGACAGCAGAACCGTCTCGGTAATCTCAAGGCTGAGCCGGCGAGCAGGAAGCCCGGCCGATCGCAATGCCGCCATGACGGTTTGGACAAGCTGATCGGTTCGGAACTGCGCCGACGATACGTTCACTGCAACTGAAACATGATCCGGCCAGCGCATCGCCTCTAAACACGCCTGCCGCAGCACCCACTCCCCGAGCGGCACGATGAAGCCCAGCTCCTCCGCGATCGGGATGAACTCTAGCGGATGTACGACCCCACGGACTGGATGCCGCCAGCGCAGCAACGCCTCGAACGCGCTGACTCTCTCGCGCTTCAGGTCGCAAACCGGCTGGTACAGCAGCTCGAATTCACCCCGCGCCAGAGCCTCGCGGAAATCATTGCCCAAAGCGCGTCGCGACCGGATGCTTGCGTCCATTTCAGGTTCGAAGAACCGCCAGGTGCCGCGCCCTTCCTCTTTAGCGCGATAAAGCGCCATGTCGGCGTTGCGGAGCACCACGTCTGCGGTGACGCCGCTGGCATGCGCGACCGAAATTCCGATGCTGATGCCAATGGTTGCCCGCCGGCCTTCAAGGTCGAAGGGCTTGCTCGTCACCTCGATGATGCGGCGCGCGAGCGCCTCGATCTCGGTGGTTGACTGCGGCGCAATCTGAATGATGGTGAACTCGTCGCCGCCGACACGTGAAATCGTGTCCGTCGCCCGGATGCAGGATTGCAAGCGCTCACTCAACGTGCGCAGCAGGACATCGCCCATAGCGTGCCCCAACGTGTCATTCACCTCCTTGATCCGGTCGAGGTCGAGGCAGAGCACGGCAAAATTTCGGCCCTGGTCCAGACCCATAAGCGCCTGTTGCATGCGCTCAACGAATAGGGTCCGGTTTGGAAGCTGGGTGAGTGCGTCATGCCGGGCCATAAAGACCACTTTTTCCTCGGCCGCTCGCCGCTCCGTCACGTCCTCATAGGTGGCGGCCCAGCCGCCGTTCGGCGCCGGCCGCATCGAGACGGACAGGATCCGGCCTCCGGTAATCGGCATGCTGAAGGTTGTGGGCACCCGCCGCCCGACTGCGGCCATCTTTGCCAGCACGAGACTCTCGACGGTGATGCCGGGATGGTTGTTATGCTCTACGCGCATCGCGATCAACTCAAGGATGCTGAGACCGAGCCGGACGCGCCCCGGCGGCAAATGGAAAATTTCGGAGTAGCACGCGTTTACGACCGTAAGCCGGCCGTCGGCGTCAAACAGGCACAGGCCCTGAGACATGTTGTCGAGCGCGGTATCAAGGCGCAGGTTGGTCGCCTCCAACCGCGCCCCTTGCTCCTTAAGGGCAGTGATATCGCTCATAACTGCGACAAAGCCGCCCTCACGCGTGGCGCTTCGGCTGATATTGATCCATCGTCCACCCGGCATTGCCACCTCGCCCTGCGCTTCAGGTGACGGTAGCCAGGCCGACAGCAGCGACCATTTCTCGCCAGCGATGGCGTGCGCGCCAGAGGATGCAGCGAAGGGCACGGCCTTGCCATCGCGCCACTCGAGCGCCGAGAGCGCCTGTTCGTTGGCCAGGACGACACGCCCATCCCGGTCCACGACTACTATGCCCTCATGGGAGCTCTCCATAGCGTCAAGCAAACGGCCCTGAGCCGATTGCCGCTGCGAGACCTCACGGTGCATCATGCCGCGGAGGTTCTCGCGCATGGTCGCGAGAGAGTTGAGCAGGACGCCAAGTTCGTCCTGCCCACCCTGGGGCATGGCGCCATCGAGTTGCCCCTGGGCGATCCGGCTTGCAACGTCCGACGCGACGGCGACTTGCCCTACTATACGCCGGGCCAGTAGCCATGCGACGATGGCGGAAAGCAGCAATGCGGCTGCAAGCCCCGAAATGTTCAGCCACCAATCATCGGACACCGCCGCACGGGCATGCTGCCGATAGCTGAAGCCGTCCCCGGCGGTGTAGTTGATCAATAGATCGATGTCCCGGTCGGCGGTTCGGATGGCATCCGCAATGACCTCTTCGATGGACGGGAATGCGCCAGCATTTCCTTGTCGCCGCGCTTCATCCCAGGCCGTGACGGCATCCCGAGCCCGCACTGCCGTTTGGGCGGCACGCTCCGATTGCGACCGTTCGGCGGCGATCTCGAGGTCTTCTGCGAGCGAGCGCCCGAGTTCGCCAAGCCGCGCCTCCAATTCCAGTCGCAAGCGTCCGTCGGAAGTTTGGGCATAACGCGCGGCCGCGACCTGCATCAGGGCAAAGTCTGCGGAGGCCGCCCGGGCGTAGTTGATTGCCATAAGCGAACCGTCGTAGGTCTCTGTAACGAGTGCGCCGCCATGTTCGATGCGGTAGGAGGCATGGAGACCGATGATGCCCGTAATTGCCGTCATGGTGAGGAACGCGAGAAGAATTTGGCTGCGGATGGTCGCGGTCACCGCGAGCAGGCGTGATCCGGATTTCCGTTTCGACACGATCATGGGTGCTATGCTCGGCAAGGCGGTTAATTGGTCGAAAATGGCCGTGACTCCGATTGCGGCTCCTGTAGTGCCCTATGATCCCTATGGGTTCGAACTCAGCCGTTGCCCCCCCCGCATCCGGGAAAGGCTCAGCTTGGCGACATCGCTGCGAGGCGTCCCATGATGCCGCCGGCCACCGCCCTTACGACGCGGACTTGGATGAGACGAAGTCGTTGGATGTCGTCGCTTGTGGCCCTCGCTCTGTTCGTGGTGATTTTAATCGTCAGGCCACATCAACATACATCATTGCAAGAGAGTTTCCAAGTTTCTCAACGAGGGCGCGAGTTTAACCCAGGCCTACTCAACGTAAAGCAGGGTGACATCGTGCGCATCGTCAACGACGACGCGGATTTATCGCATCATGCGTATATTGCCGCGGAGCGTTTCAAGTTCGACTCAGGCGATCAGGAACCAGGCAGTAACGCCAATATAACTTTCACCGTGCCCGGGACCTTCAACGTCCTTTGCGGCATTCACCCCAAGATGCGTCTCGTCGTCAACGTTCAATGAGGTTTGGAAGTGTTTGAGACGAATGGACGCATCGGCTGCGCCAGGGTCGATGTAGGAGAATGTGCTTTTTTTCGAAAAAGGTAAGCTGAACCGACATCGGTCTAAACCAAAGCGGTTCCAAATAATGCCGTGTGTAGGCCATAGTAGACTACGAGAAACACCGCCAGCGTCGCCGAGTAGCCGATTGGGGTGAAGAACACTGCATGGCGGCCGATTGAGGTTCGGGCATCATCCGCCAGTACTGCCAGCAATACCACGATGATGCAGGAATGCCCGATCGCATCTATTATACCAAACTCGCCGACAGCGCCGATGAACATCGCCGCTAGAATGGTGGCCGCGCTACGCCGAACGAGCGGCGTCCCAAGCAAAGCAAAGGCGAGGGTGAACTCCACGACGCCCGCCGCACGCATGTAATAGGCGATGTCAATGCCAAGACTGATCGCAGGATGCTCGACAAAGATTGGAAATGTCCATTGGGGATAGGCCCATTTCTCGATCGAGGCCCACATCAGGGTTATGGCAGCCGACCAGCGCAGCAAGTCGAGCGGACGCAGGCCGAAAAACGAGCGTTCCAGGCCGATGCAGGCGAGGTATACGGCGAGGCCGAGAAAGACGGGATAGTCCATCAAGTGGAACAAGCCGTATTGGCTTATGGCCAAGCCAAACAGGGTGATAATGCCGAGCGCCGCCAGCGGGAGGGTGCGGCGCGCCAGCATGGCTACGGCTATGGCGAGTTGCAGCCATGAAACGAAGCTCAATCCGGTCTTAAGCTCCGGCGTTAGCAGTACATGCTGCGTAGCCCACAGCGACATGAAGAAGCCACCCGCTACAAGGCGGACCACGATCGCGGTATAGGTGCGCAGACGGCTTGTCGTCCGATCCAGCGCGCGCAAGACGGCACGGCCAAGCGGCAGGCGCTCGATAACGCCGCCCAGCACGAGCATCCCAATCGCGAGCGCGACGAGTTGCTCGAAGTCCTGGCACAATATGTTCAGCATCCCGACCGGGGATCCCGCGACGTCGAATGCGCAAAACCATTTCACATGGGCTTGCGCGGCCACCGGAGTGAGGACGAGCGCAATAGACACGGTAAAGCACCGTAACGAAAAATTAACTAAATCAAGCGACATTGTTTAGTCTCCGGGCTAGCTGTTAGCGATCGGGCAGGACGCAGGAGACGGGTGCACCATGACGGACCCGCTAACGCTAGGGTTGAAAGGCAGCTTTGATATATATCGGAACGATTGTCACGTTAGTTTGCGGCGGCGCGGCCCTGGCCTGGATGGCCGGATGCAGGCCTAACAGCGCGACGCGGCTCGAGAAAGCGAGTGGCATCCTGTTAATTGCGGGATTGTCGCTGATCGGCCTTGCGCTACCGATAACGCAATATTTTGGCTGTGATTAAAGGTGTTTGCGGAGCGGAGCCAAAGAAACATCCGATGAGGTAGTGACGTAGCGCCATTTGCAAAACGCGTCAGACTTGCGTTACTGCGAGGCCGGTCGGCACGTTAAACGACAGACTAGCCAGGGGAAAATCCTCGTATCGTTGCCGGTTAAAATTTGTTTTTGCGCCTTCAGGTTAGGCTTTATGGAACAAGGGTCAGTGCGGGCTCAACGCCGGCATCACTTGTCGAGCATCCCCGGTCAGGGTTCCCAGAAACTCGACCAGCTCCGCCTTCTCGTCCGGCGTCAGCCCAAGTGGCCGGATCTGAGGCGACCGACTGGGACGAGCGATGCCACCACGATCATAGAGATCGATCACCGACGCGAGCGTCTCAATCGAACCGTCGTGCATGAATGGTCCCCGCAGAGCGACATCACGCAAGGTTGGCACCTTGAAGGCGTAGCGGAGCGAAGCGGACGACGGAAAAAGCGTGCCCCGGCCAATATATGGCCCATCCGACGTACCAACATCTTGAAACGAGTAGTTTGTGAACGCCCAGCCCGCGTGGCAACCGATACAGCCACCCTTGCCCTCAAACAAAACGAAGCCACGCTTTGCTGCGTCACTTACCGCGGATTCGTCGCCATCCACCCAGTGGTCGAACGGAGCCGGAGACGACCGGATGCCACGCTCGTAGGTCGCGAGCGCCTGCTCGACTTTCTCCTGCGTGATAGGGCCGGGTCCAAAGGCCGTGCGGAACCGCCGCACATATGCCGGGCTGGCCGAGAGCCGATCGAGCGCATCCTGCACTGGGAGGTCCATATTGGCTTCGCTGAAGATTGCCCGGAACGTTACAGCCTCTATATTGGAAAACTTCCCGTCCCAGCCAAGGAGTGGAATCCAGGCGACGTCAAGCAGGGTTGGCGATCGTAGATCCATCGGCTGCTGTCGATCGCCGAGCCCTCTCGCGAGACCGTCAGCCCAAGCTAGGCTAGGCTGATGACAAGTCACGCAGGCGCTGGTCCGGCTGCCGGAAAGCACTGGGTCGAAGAATAATGCAGCGCCGAGGGCTGCCTTTGCGGCGGAGTACGGATTGTCGGCAGGATATGGAATTATCGAGGGTCTGCGATAGTCTTCGCGCCACCCGGCCCGCAACTGCAGTGCGGCATCACCGGACGCAATGCCGGCTATGGACGGTGCCATAATCAAGCCTCCAGCCAGCAGGGCCGTGAGCGAGCGCAGGGGCGGAAACTCCAATGTGACGGCTTCGGAACAACAATGGCGCTGGTTGGCACCCGAAATATGCCGTGATGATACCGAAACGGCAAGGTTGACTGATCTCGATCAAGATCACCCGTGGTGGCCGGCTCCTGTCCGGGCACGCTCTAAAGCCAAGGTAACAGCTCGATTACGATATTATCGTCCGACGCAACGACGAGTTACGCCGATAGCACGTCAATGCGATATTTCTCAGCCCGTTGTTGCGTGGTATGTCGCAGGATTGGGGCGCAGGCGGCAATGAATTGTTTGGCTGCGTCGTCGCCGTTGCAGTCGCCGTCGGTTGGGCCATGCCAATTGACGAGGACAATCGTCCCGCCCTGAAGCAGACTACGCAACGAGAGCCGGGCTGCGGTTGTCCGCTCGACGGCGCTTAGGTAATATAATACCTCGGAAAACAGAATCAGGTCGAATGTGCCGTCGGGCCAGTCCTGCGGCACCACCATGCGAGCGAAATGCACGCCGGGCAGGTCATTGCAGCGAGAGGCGGCATTCCGTAATGCAGCGTCCGCAACGTCGACGGCTAGAATTTGGTCGCAACACGCCGCGAGTTGGCGAGTTAGGACGCCGATGCTGCAACCGACCTCAAAAGCGCGGACATAGCGTGGACTGGGCAGAGCGGCGAGGGTCGCAACGTATTTATCTCGCTCGTAGTCGCTCGTCGCGAAGCGCCAAGGGTCCGGGTCGTTGGCATAGAGCCGGTCGAAGTGCTCCGGGGTGACGCGAGGCTGGTCCGTCACAGAACTAAGCGGCGGCGCGGATTGCGGCGGCCTTGACGTCCTCGGTCACACCGCTCTGGAATGTCGCGAAATTCTGCTCAAAGCGGCTGACTAGGTCGGCGGCGGCACGGTCGTATGCGGGCTTGTCAGCCCAAGATTGGCGCGGGTCCAATACTTCGTTCGGGATGCCAGGGATGTCTTGGGGCAGCATCAAGCCAAAAAATGGGTCCCGTGCGTAGCGGGCGTTCTTAAGGCTGCCGTCCAGCACGGCGTTCAACAGAGCGCGGGTGTGCTGGATGCCCATGCGGGTGCCGGTGCCAAAGGCACCGCCGGTCCAGCCAGTGTTGACCAGCCAGCAGTCGGCGCCGTGCCGGGCGATGAGATCAGACAGCATGGTGCCATAAACTTCTGGCCGGCGCGGCAGGAAGGGGGCGCCGAAACAGGTGCTAAAGGTCGCTTGCGGCTCGCGGCCCAGACCTTTTTCGGTGCCGGCGACCTTGGCGGTGTAGCCCGACAGAAAGTGATACATGGCCTGGGCGGCGCTAAGCTTGCTGATCGGCGGTAGTACGCCAAAGGCGTCCGCTGTCAGCATGACAACGTTGCGCGGCTGACCGCCCCGGCCAGACAGGTCGCAATTGGGGATGAACTCGATCGGATAGCAGGACCTGGTGTTCTCGGTGAGGGAGCCGTCAGCGAGATCAAGCGCGCCGTGAGCGTCCGTGACGACATTCTCCAGCACGGTGCCAAACCGGTGGGTGGCAGCGTAGATCTCAGGCTCCGCCGTGGCGCTAAGATTGATGACCTTGGCGTAACAGCCGCCCTCGAAATTGAAGACGCCGTTCGGACCCCAGCCATGCTCGTCATCGCCGATTAGCGGGCGGTTGGGGTCGGACGATAGCGTCGTCTTGCCGGTGCCGGACAGGCCAAAGAACACAGCAACCTCGCCGGGCGTGCCGTCCGTAGTGCGGCTGACGTTGGCGGAGCAATGCATTGGAAGCACGCCCTCGGCCGGCAGCTTCCAGTTCATGATGCCGAAGATCGATTTCTTGATCTCACCGCCGTATTCGCTTCCGGCGATCACAATAGTGCGTTGGGCAACAGACACGACGATCGCGGTGGTCGAGCGCACGCCGTCGATGGCCGGGTCGGCCTGGAATTTGGGGGCGTGCAGGATGACATAATCAGGCTCGAAGGCAGCGAGTTCCGCGGGATCAGGGCGGATGAACATGTTGCGGGCAAACAGGGTGTGCCATGCCTCCGTGCTGACCAGCCGGACGCGGACGCGATAGGCAGGGTCGGCGCCGGCATAGAGGTCTTGGGTAAACAATTCCTGACCTTGCAAATAGGCCTGGACGCGAGCTTTGAGCGTAGTGAAGTGCTGCGGCGCCAGCTTTTGGTTGCCGTGGCGCCACCAGACATCGGTTGAAACCTCGGGCTCATCGACCATGAACTTGTCTGCAACCGACCTCCCGGTGTGCACGCCCGTCCTAACGACCAGAGCGCCATCGGCCGAAAGTGTGCCCTCGTTTCGCCGAAGCGCCTGCGCAACGAGTTGTGACGCCTGCAGATTGGCATGGACGGCCGAACCCGGGAACACGCCGGTTCCGGCCAGGGCGGATGTGGCGTCTGCGGGCGAGGTGTCTGGCTTAACGGTCACTGATACGCTCCCTGGAGCACCCCTGCGAGCGGGCAGGTGGTTACTGATCGATGACCAGGGCTATTAGGCGACGCGTGATGCATCGTCCAGCGCCGTTTTATGCCAATCCCGTGCGGCGCTGGTGAGCCGCACGAGCTGTGCCCGGATGCCGCCGGCGTTCGCGACCGGGGCGGGCCATGGGACACGCAGGACGATCTCGTCGCAAGCGAGGTCGCACCCGTCCACGTCGCAGGCCACCATGCGCCAACCTGTCCCGGCCTTGCCCTGGGCGGCGGCGATCAGGTTGAGCGCATCGGAATGGTCGTCGTTGCAGTGTGACAGGATCTCGGCCTCCGCTTCACGGACTGCCTGGACTGCGCTTGGGTCCCAGGCCAGGTCTGCCTGGCGGAGGCGGGTGGCGCTCGCGAAACCACCGATATACAGGCCAGCCTTGGGTGCGATGCGCCAGAGCTGGAAGTCGCCAAAGCCTGCGTAGAATGCGGCGTAGGGGTGAAGCGCCACCCATCGCGCCTTTAGGGTGGGGTCGGGCTCTGGAGCCGCGATGCCGGTGATGGTCAGGCGGGGCGCAGTTTGTGGGTTGGCGTCAGTTTGGGGACCCGCGACCATAACGGCGCAGCGAGGCTCATTCCGCAGATGGCGCGTGTGTTCCGACAGGCCGGATAGCAGGAGCAGCACGGCGCCATCGGGGGTGGCGGCCGGGGTCACCAGCGAGGCAAATGGCTGGCCATCGCCGTTCGTGGCCAGCGTGCCGGCTCGGGCGGCGCGAAGCAGGGCCCGGGCATCCGGGACTGGGGTGGTCGTCGGCTCGTTGCTCATTGACATTGGTTTTTATGCTCCCTGCATTCTGCCACAATTCACTCCCACATGGAGTGGACACGCCGGGCGTCCACTGCCGCCCGGCCAGCGAAGGCAGCAGGCCCATGAAGCAAACGATCGCGCTGGTCGACGATGACCGCAATATTTTGACCTCGGTTTCGATGACACTCGAGCAGGAGGGTTTCCTCGTCCGCACCTACACGGACGGCGAAAGCGCCCTGCAAGGGCTTATTGCAAAACCGGTGGACTTGGCGGTGCTGGACATCAAGATGCCGCGAATGGACGGGATGGAGCTGCTGCAGCGGCTGCGGACACGCAGCCAGATGCCGGTGATCTTCCTGACCAGCAAGGACGAGGAGGTCGATGAGCTCATGGGCCTGCGTCTTGGCGCCGACGACTATATCACCAAGCCATTCAGCCAGCGCCTGTTGATCGAGCGTATTCGCGCGCTGCTGCGCCGCAATGAGACCAGCCGGGCCGAGGGGTCCGGCGCGGCGCCGGGCGGGGTCATGGTGCGAGGCAAGTTGACGCTTGACGAAACCAAGCACCAGTGCACGTGGCAGGATAGGGACATCCAGTTGACGGTTACGGAGTTCCTGCTCGTCAAGGCGCTTGCGGCGCGGCCCGGCATGGTGAAATCCCGGGACCAATTGATCGACGCGGCCTATGGCGAGAACATTTATGTCGACGACCGCACGATCGACAGCCATATCAAGCGGGTCCGCAAGAAGTTCCGGACGACCGACGATAGCTTCGACCATATCGAGACGCTGTATGGCATCGGCTACCGCTATAAGGACCAATAGGCAGTGAAGGCCTGGGATGCCCGATAGCGGAGTTCTGCCGGCGGTTCCGGCCCCCAGCGCAACCCGCAGCGTCCGGCGGCGGTGGGTATCGCCGCTGCTGCGACGGATCTTGCTCGTCAACGCGCTGCCGTTGGCGCTGCTGGTGGCGGCGCTGCTCTATCTGGATCAATACCAGAATGGCCTGCTTGAGGCTGAGGTGCAGGCCCTGCGCGAGCAGGCACGCATCTTCGCCGGGGCGCTTGGCGAGAGCGCTGTACGCGAGCAGAACCCAGACGACCCTATGTTGCAGCCGGATCTGGCCCGGCCGTTGCTGCGGCGGCTTACGGAGCCCACATCGAACGCCCAAGCACGGCTCTATGCTCCGGACGGACAGTTGATTGCAGACAGCCGGGTCCGAGACGGGACTGGCGGAGCCGTCATAACGGAGCCGTTGCCTCCGGCGGCCATCCGAAGCCCGGTCCTGGATACGGTCGGCGCGATATACGACAAACTGATGTCGGTTCTGCCGCGAAAGTCGCAGGGACCATTTGTCGAGGTCAGCCCGAATGGCGCCGGGATCGATTGGCAGCCGAACGTCAAGGAGGAGCTGCGCATGACCGGCTCCAATCTGGGGCGCGAGATGCCGCCCTACATCCGGCGCACCCAAGAGGACCGGCTGCTGGTGACTGTGGCGGAGCCTGTCATGCGAAACCGGAACACTGTCGGGATTGTGCTGCTGACCCGGGAAGCACGCGAGGTCGACGATAGCCTCCTCACGGTCCGCATGAGCATCCTGGGGCTGTTTGCCCTGGCCCTGGTGCTGACGGTCGCGCTGTCGTGGTATCTTTCGCTGACGATCGCACGGCCGATTCTGCGGCTCGCTGGCGCCGCGCACGAGATGCGGGAGGGCCGCGGCCGTTCGGGCACCGTCCCGCAGACGCTGCTGCGGCGTACGGACGAGGTTGGCGAGCTGGCCCATGCGCTGACGGAGAGTGCCGCGGCGCTGTGGGCGCGCATGGACGCCACGGAGCGGTTCGCCGCCGACGTCGCGCACGAGATCAAGAATCCGCTCACCAGCATCCGCAGCGCGATCGAGACGTTGCGGCGGGTCGAGGATCCTCAACAGCAGCGCCGCTTACTGGCGATCATCGGAGAGGACGTGATCCGCCTGGACCGGCTGATCAGCGATATCAGCGATGCGAGCCGCGTCGACGCCGAGCTATCGAGGACGGCGACGGAGCCGCTGGATGTCGGGTCCATCCTGGCGATCCTTGCCGAAATCCATGACGCGACCCGGGTGGATGGCGAGCCGGTCATCGTGTTGGACGCGACCGACACACCGCTGCTGGTGCAGGCGGTGGAGGGGCGTCTTGTCCAGGTCCTGCGCAACCTGATTGGGAACGCCCGCAGCTTCTCCCCGCAGAACGGAACCATTCTGCTGCAGGCGCGAGAGACGGGCGCGATGGTCGAGATCAGCGTGATGGACGAGGGGCCCGGGATGCCTGAATCCAAGTTGGAGCATGTGTTCGACAGGTTTTACTCCGAACGTCCGGCAGGTGAGCAGTTCGGACAGCACTCTGGCTTGGGTCTGTCGATCAGCCGGCAGATCGTCGAGGCGTTGAAAGGCCGGATCGCAGCTGAAAACCGGCTGAATGAGAAAGGCCAGGTCGTCGGGGCACGCTTTGTCATACGCCTCCCAAGGGCGTAGCGCGTGATGCCTCATGTGAAACATCGGCCCAGTGAGTTCGGCCAGCGAGATTGAGGATCATTTCCGCGCGTGTCGGCGATAAGCGCTTTCATTTAGCTTTGATCCAGGCCACACAGCGGCTGTCATGCAGATCCACGCAAGTTGCGCCGCTCGCGAAGGGAATGGTGTGTTGCTATTGGGGCCATCAGGGGTCGGGAAATCCGACCTGCTGCTGCGTCTGCGCGATCATGGATTTGCTTTGGTCGCAGACGATCAAGTCTGCATCAACGACGGCTTTGCGAGCGCTCCGGCAGCTTTGGCTGGCCTGCTGGAGGTACGTGGGCTTGGCATATTCAGGTTAGCGTTCGTGCAGGATGTCCGATTGGTGCTTGCAGTTGAGCTTGCGGCCGCATCACGGATGCCAAGCCCGGCTCAGCATCTCAGCACCGGCCTGCCACTCGTTTTCATTGATCCAACCTTATGCTCCGCGCCTGCCCGAGTGGCACTGGCATTGGATTGTGTCCGACAGCGAGCTGATCAAATTGCCGGGGCGTTTGCGTGACAAAACTGCGGGTAGTTCTAGTCAGTGGCTTGTCCGGTGCGGGGAAGGCATCGATCTTGCGGGCGTTGGAAGATATTGGATACGAGGCGGTTGATAACCCGCCATTGACCATGGTTGCGGACGTCATCATTCGCAGCGAGCGCCCGCTCGCCATCGGCCTTGATGCTCGTAGTCGAGGTTTTGACCCAGATCTCGTCTTGTCCACGCTCGCCACCCTTGCTCAGAACCCAGCGTTGCAGCCCGAGCTTGTATATGCCTGGGCTGACGAAACCGCGCTTCTCCGCCGCTTCACCGAAACCCGCCGTCGCCATCCGTTAGCGCCGCAAGGCCGAGTCGTGGACGGCATCGCTGAGGAGGCTACGTTGACCCGGCCGCTTCGCGATGGAGCGGATTTGGTGATCGATACCTCTGACCTCCCACTGGCTGAACTGCGCAAAGTTATCGAGGCACGGTTTCGCCCCGAGCTCACAAGTGGCGCGAAACAACCTGGTTTGGTCATATCGCTGATCTCATTTGCGTTTCCCGCGGGGCTGCCCCGTGAGGCTGACATGGTGTTTGATGCAAGATTTCTGCGCAATCCACATTACGATCCCATATTAAGGCCCAGAACAGGCTTAGACAGGGCAGTGGTGGCCTATGTCGCTGCCGATGCTGACTTCGCAAAATTCATCAACGCCACTAATGCCTTGCTAGGCCTCGTATTGCCGCGGTTTGTGCAAGAGGGGAAGAAATATGCCACGATCGCCGTGGGTTGTACGGGTGGTCGGCATCGATCGGTCTATGTCGTCGAGCTCTTGGGAGAAGGTCTGCCGATGCTGTTCGGCAACGGGGCAGAGAGGAAAGATTGGCAGGTGACAGTGACGCATCGTGAGTTGGAGCGAGAGGGGCTGTTTAAGCCTGACGTGGCTTTGAACACATCCAGCAACACTCCGATGGAGCGGCGAACTATTTCAGAAATGCCGCGTGTTTCGATAAGTAGGAAGTTTTAAGGTAGTATTATGATCGGCCTCGTGCTGGTGACTCATGGGCGGCTTGCCGACGAGCTTCGTTTGGCGATGGAGCATGTCGTTGGCGCCCAACGGAATGTAGCGACCGTTTGTATCGGCCCCGAAGACGACATGGAGGGGCGGCGGACTGAGATACGGCAAAGCATTGCTCAAGTGGACACGGGTGATGGTGTTGTTTTGTTGACAGACATGTTTGGTGGAACACCGAGCAATCTTGCGATTTCGATGATGAGCCGGGAAGGCGTCGAGGTCATCTCGGGCGTCAACTTGCCGATGCTGGTCAAGCTCGCAAAGGTAAGGTCCAGTCAGACATTGGGCGAATGCGTCGATTGCGCGCAGACGGCAGGCCGGAAGTATATCGCCGCCGCCTCGCACGTGTTGCCGTCTTGTAAGAAGTCTGGTTTATGCGACTAACTTCATGACCGATGCCGAAGCACCACCGCCCAGCAGCCCGACGCTGGTGACCCGAACGGTCACTGTCTCCAACCTGCGCGGGCTGCACGCTCGGGCTGCGGCAAAATTTGTGACTCTGGCGGAGCGTTATGGCGCATCGGTCGACGTGATCCGGGACGGGCAGACTGTTTCCGCACGTTCGATCATGGGCTTGATGATGCTTGGAGCCGGGCAAGGATCGCAACTCGAATTGCAAGCTGACGGTTGGGACGCCAAAGAGGCGTTGGATGCACTGGCATCCCTGGTCGAGGCCGGCTTCAATGAGCGAGATTGAGGCGGATAGAGCAGAACTAGCGCATCGCTCGGGGCCCGAGGGCCAGTCTGCCGAACGCCGTCTATTCGGCATTGCCGCCTGCGCTGGGGTGGCGATCGGCCCGGTGTTTCGGACAACTGAGCCGCCTGCCCAGGTTACCCGCCACAAGATACATGCGGTCGACATCCAAGCAGAAACCGCACGGCTCGATGCCGCTATACTGCAGTCCCGCAAGCAACTAATGAAACTGCGAAGCCGCTTAGTCGTGCTGCCGGAGGAAAGCCAGGGCGAGATCGCGCCGTTACTGGACGCCTATATCCAGATGCTCGGTCCGTCACGGCTCGTACGAGGAGTGCGGAAGCGCATTCAAGAGCGGCTTGTGTCCGCCGAGACTGCGGTCATGGAAGAAGCGAACGCGATCGCCAACACGCTTGGGGCGCTGGCGGTCGAAGACGGGGCTGTCTCGCAGCGGCAGGCCGACGAGGTGAGGGAGGTCGGCCGACGGCTGGTCCGAAATCTTACCCGGGCGCCGTTTCGTAGCTTTGCCGGCGCGATGCAGGGCGCGATCCTAATAGCCGAGAGCCTACGTCCCGCCGATGCAGCATTGATCAACCCCGCGCAGATCGCCGGGGTTGCCACGGAGGAGGGGGGAACGGACGGGCACACCGCTATTCTCCTGCGTGCGCTCGGAATCCCCGCGGTCCTTGGTGCGCCGGGTTTGATGGCGGGCGTGCGCACGGGCGGCGTCGTAGTGGTGGACGGCGTCGTCGGCACCATCATCCTCAATCCGGGGCCTGCAAGCCTGTCCGGCGCGCGCCGGGCGGTGGCGGCCTTCGCACAGGGCCGGCAACGGCTCTCGCGCCTGCGACGGTTGGCGTCCGTGACCCTCGATGGAGAGACTGTCAGTCTGCAGGCAAACCTGGAGTTGCCAGTCGAATTGCCGATGATCGCGCAGTCGGGTGCGAGCGGCATCGGCTTGCTGCGCAGTGAATTCCTGTTCATGAACCGCGATATGGTCCCGAGCGAGGACGAGCAGACCGAGACCTATCGGCACGTCGTCGAGACCATGGCTGGAGACAGCGTGACCATCCGCGTCCTGGACTGGGGTGGCGAGAAGGAGATCGAGGCGTTGGTGACGGCCGGGGTTGTTCCCGAGCTGGTCGACACCAATCCTGCGCTTGGTTTGCGCGGGATACGTCTGCTGCTCCGGCAGCCCGACCTGTTCGAGACCCAGTTGGCCGCCATTTTGCGGGCAGCGCGCGCCGGCCCGGTCCGTGTGTTGCTGCCCATGGTGACCAATGTTGCCGAGGTGCGGGCGGCAAAGACGGTGTATCACCGGGTTGCCGACCGACTGCGCCAGCGAGGCGAGGCGTTGCCGGCCACGTTGCCGCCCCTCGGCGTCATGGTCGAGACGCCCGGCGCTGCGCTATGTGCAAGCGCGCTCGCCACCGAGGCCGAATTCTTCGCAATCGGCACCAACGACCTATGCATGTACACCCTCGCGGTGGATCGCGGCGAGACGGAGGTTGCTGAGCTCTATGATCCGCTGCACCCTGCAGTGCTGCGGCTTATTCAAATGACCATCGAAGGCGCGGCACACCACCGCATCCCGGTCTCGGTATGCGGGGAGATGGCGGCCAATCCGGACATGACGCCGCTTCTGCTGGGCATGGGGCTGCGGAGCTTCAGCACCAACGCCTCTGCCGTGCCCCGCGTCAAGCAGGCAGTCCGCGGAACCACGATCGATGACTGCCAGCGTTTGACCTGGAAGGTCCTGAAGCAGTCGGACTCTGCCCGGACACGAGACCTCATATCCATGTTTGGACGGTGATCGGCAGCCTGCTTCAGGCGGCACGGCGGGACTTGTTCCCGCTCAGCTCTGCGCCGGCGTCTCGCGAAAGAACCAGGGAGAGCGGGGCACCCATCAAGGCTATGCCTGATACCACGAGGAAAGCCACCGCAAAGTCCGCAATCGCCGGAGCGGTATGGTGGGAGAGCAGGGTCGATGCTTCCAACGCGGCCGCGCCGATCGTGATCCCGAGGGTCAGCGAAACCTGCTGGATAGTGGCGTAGAGGCTGGTTGCCGCACTCATCCGCACTCGATCAATGTCAGCATAGGCGATGGTGTTATAGGCGGTGAACTGCAGCGAGCGCAGGAACCCGCCTATGAGCAGGACTGCATAGATCGCCAGGAGGGGCCAAGCCGGGCTGAAGGCTGCACAGGCTCCCAACAGGATCGCGGACAACACGCCGTTCCACATGAGGGTCGCGCGAAAGCCGAACCAGCGTAGTGCGGCCTGCGTCGCTGGCTTCATCACGATGGCGCCCAGCGACCCGGCAAACGTGATCAGGCCGCTCTGCGCAGCGCTGTTGCCGAACCCAAGCTGCAGCATCAACGGCAGGAGGAACGGCACCGCGCCGACGCCGACGCGGAACAGCGACCCGCCGAGAACCGAGACGGCGAAGGTCGGTACGCGCATCAGCGTGACATCGAGGAGCGGGTCCGCCGTACGCCGCGCGTGCGCCCAATAGCCCAGCAGCCCCATCGCGCCGGCGATGATTGCCCCTCCGGCGATGAACGGCGATAGGATGCCCCTGCCCAGCGTCTCAAATCCGAACAGCAGGCCGGACAGCGCCACGCCTAGGAGAAACAGGCCGATGACGTCGAGCTGCTTGGGCGCCGGTTCGCGTATGTCCTCGACAAAACGCGTGACCAACAGGATGCCAAGAAGGCCGATCGGCACGTTGATATAGAATATCCAGCGCCAGTCGGCGTAGGTGACCAGGAAGCCCCCAAGCGGCGGCCCAACGACGGGGCCGATCAACGCCGGGACCGTCAGCCACGCCATCGCCGCCACCAGCTCTGATTTTGCGACCGACCTCAGTAGAACCAGGCGCCCGACTGGAACCATCATGGCGCCGCCGACGCCCTGGATGATGCGGGCCACAACAAGCTCCCACAGGCTCGTGGCCTGTCCGCACAGAATGGATCCAATGGTAAAGACCGCGATCGCCGACCGAAACACCGTCCTGGTGCCAAAGCGGTCGGCCATCCAACCACTCAGGGGAATGAACACGGCGAGGCTGAGCAGGTAGGAGGTCAACGCCACATTCATATGCAGCGGGTCGGCGCCGAATGCCTTGGCCATCGTGGGCAACGCTGTCGCGACCACCGTTCCATCCAAGTTCTGCATGAACAGTGCGCAGGCGATAATCAATGCGGTGAGCCGCGTCCGCGCTGGGTTGGGCGCTGGCGACCCGGCCGCCTCCGATGCAGCGATATTCAGGGAATCAGCACGGTGCTGCCCGTGGTCTTGCGCGCCTCAAGCGCCCTATGCGCTTCGGCAGCGTCCTTCAGGGGAAAGGTCTGGTTGACCTTGATCTGCACGGCGCCGGACAGCACGGCCTGCATCAGGTCCTGGGCCGATGCCTCCAGGTCGGGCCTCGATGCGGTATACGTCGCCAATGAGGGCCGGGTTAGGAACAAGCTGCCCTTGGCGCCGAGCACGCCGATGTCGATCGGGGGAACCGGGCCGGACGAGTTGCCGAAGCTGACCATGGTGCCGAGCGGGGCGAGGCAATCCAAGCTAACGGCAAACGTATCCTTACCGACGCTGTCGTAAACGACGGGAACCATGGCACCTCCCGTCAGCCGCTTGACCTCCGCCGCAAGCCTATCATGGCCGATGATGACATGCGCAGCCCCATGCTCCCGTGCCAACTGCGCCTTCTCCTCCGTCGAGACGACGCCGATCACGGTGGCGCCCAGATGCTTTGCCCATTGGCACAGGATCAAGCCAACCCCGCCGGCCGCGGCATGGACCAAGATGGTTTCGCCGCCCTTCACCGGATGCGTTCGGCGAAGCAGGTATTGCGCCGTCATGCCCTGCAGCATCATGGCCGCGGCAGTCCGGTCATCGATCCCATCTGGCACCTTGACGATCCGGTCGGCGGAAATCACGCGGTCGGTCGTGTATGCGCCGATTGGACCGGTCGCGTAGGCAACCCGGTCGCCGACCGCGATCCCGCTGACCTCTGCACCCACCGCGCGCACAACCCCGGCCGCCTCCATGCCCAGCGTCGCCGGCAGCAAGGGCGCTTTGTAGAGGCCACTCCGGAAGTACACGTCGATATAGTTCAGGCCGACCGCGGTATGGTGGATCAGGGCCTCGGCCGGGCCGGGCTCAGGCGTCGGCACATCCTCCCACTGCATTGCCTCTGGCCCGCCGTAGGCATGGATACGGATTGCCTTGGTCATCATCGTCTCCTCATCGCGAGATTGGTTCAGATGTCGTCACCTGAAGGTTGGTGTCGCATTCCCGTACGATCACTTTAGGCTTGTCCGGCGCATGCCTCGACTCGCTCTGGATTGATATCGGCCTGCCGTGCCGAGTGCACCTCGAGCTGTAATAGATACCGCTTGGTGACCAGCCCTTCGGCGCCCGAGTAGCCGCCAATGCCGTGCGCTCCAACAACCCGATGGCATGGGATCAGAATCGGGACCGGATTGCACCGGTTGGCCTGGCCGACCGCTCGCGCCCCGCCTCCCGCCATCCGGGCGACGTCGCTATAGGTGCGCGTTTGCCCATAAGGGATAGATGACAGGAACGCCCAAACCTGCCGCTGATAGGTGCGGCCAGCAGGCTGCAGCGGAAGCTCGAACACCTGGCGCTCACCGTCGAGATATTCGTGCATCTGGTCCCGGGCGCGCGTGAGCAGCGCGGTCTCCTCCTGGTCACGGCCCCATCCCCAATCGAGGGCGACGATCGCCCCGTCCTCTTCCGAGAGGGTCAGGGCGCCGAGTGGGGTATGCAGCGAGAGTTGCGGCAATCAGGTCCTCGAAGGAAGCGCAGGCCAATCGCAGTCTTTGTCGCGCCCGGTGTCAAGCCGGATGCCACGTAGCGGTGTGGCCCCAGCCATGCTAGGCCGTCCGGTATGCCCCGTCGCGCTGACTTAGCCAAGCCGGTCAAGCCGAGTGCCGCAACGCCGCAACGCGGGCTGTCAGGCGACGACACGCCGGCCAAGCCGCCGGAGCACGTTTCACGTGAAGCATTCGAGCAATTGAAAACCTACGTCGCGCTGGTCCAGAAGTGGACCAAATCGATCAATCTGGTGTCCCAGGGTGATCAGGATCCCGTATGGTCACGCCATGTGCTGGACAGCCTGCGTCTTCTGCCGCTGATGCCAAAGGGTGCGGCACGTGGCGTGGATCTCGGATCAGGCGCTGGCTTCCCCGGCCTAGTCTTGGCGTTGGCATCAGGAATCCCCTTCGACCTGATCGAGGCTGACCAGCGCAAGGCTGCCTTCCTGGTCGAGGCCCAACGCGTGACGCAGGCTCCGGTCACGATCCACTGTGCCCGTATCGAGGACCTGCGCCTTCCGCCCGCACCGTTGGTCACCGCGCGTGCGCTCGCCCCACTGGCGGCGCTGCTCGCCCTTGCGCACCCATTGCTCCTCCCTGGCGGCACTGCGTTGTTCCCAAAAGGCGCACGCTCTGGTCAGGAGATCGCCGACGCAGAACGGCAATGGCGCATGCAGGTTAACCGCTTCGAGGACCCGCAGCATCCTGGCTCCACGATCCTCGCCATCACCAACCTGGCCCACGCCTGAACAGCCCTAGGCCCTCGCGCGCGCCGCTGCACCCTGCCGGGCCAGGCCAAGCAGCATCCGTCGCACCAGCAGCGTGTCTAACGCACCCGTCTGCTTGCAAGCCAGTTCGACCCGGCGCGCCTCGTTCATGGCCTGTGTCAGTTTCGCCGTGCCCCACAGCTGCAGGGCTTGGCTGAATGGCCCCACCCGCTTGAAGAAAACCGGCGGCCGCAGCGCGCGCACCGCGTCGGCCACAGAGAGCCCGGCCGCCATGTGCCCACGCGCCATGTGCATCTTCGCCAAATGCGCCAGCACACCCCGAGTGATCGCGACCGGCGCCATGCCCTCGGCCAGAGTGCGTTCGATCGCTACATCCGCCTGCACCACATCTCCCGCCATCGCCGCGAACACCGCATCGTCGAACGAGACCGCCGCAAGGTCGCCCACGCAGGCCTGCACGGCCGTCAGGTCGAGCCGCCGGTCCGCGCCGGCATACAAAACCAGCTTCTCCACCTCGCCCCGGGTCGATCCGCGATCGCTGCCCACATGCTCGAGCAGCCACCGCATCGCATCGGCGTCCAGCTGCACGCCAGCCGCATTGAGCCCGCCCTCAATCGCGTCCTGCAGCGCCTTGCCCTCCTCCGGATAGCACGCGATGGCCGCACCGTTCTCCAATCCCTCAATGAGCGCGCGCAGCTTGGACCGGCCCGGAAGCGCCCCCGACTCCAGCACGACCAGGCTGTCCCCAGGACCCTCCGCCACCTGCTTCACCACGGCCGTCAGGCCGTCGCCGGCGTCGCGCACCCGTATGACGCGCCGCCCGCCGATCATGGCGATCGCCGTAGCCTCTTCCATCAGCCGCGGATGATCCTCGCGCGACAGCCATGCCACGCGGAACGGGTCGTCCCGCTGCCCTGTCACCGCCTGGGTCAGCGCATTCGCTCGGTGGCGCACCATCCCCTCATCGTCGCCGTGCAGCAATACGATGCGCGCGGCGCCGGGCTCCCGCAGGAACGCCGCGGTCCTGCGGGCGTCCAGCTTCATCCCGCCGCTGCCGTCGCCCGATGCAGGAAGAATGCCCCAACCTGGTAGGTGATCTGGTCCGCAAGGGCCGAGGCGACGCGCCGGGTTGCCGTCTCATTCTCCAGGTCGGCCGCGAAGAACTGCTGATTGAGGATGTTGTAGCCGTCGAGCACCCGGCTGGAGCCCTGCGCCAACACCGGCCGCTCCAGCGAAAGCGTCCGCAGGACCCAAGGGGCCGACCCGACCAGCCGCACACGGGACGACGAGCTGTCGCGCTGGATTGCGATCGCGTCGACGCTGATCGAGATGAACGCGGTCAGCTCATACTTCTTCGCCGTGCCGGTTCCGGCCCCTTCGAACCGCTGCTGCAGGGCTTGGCGCAAAAGCTGGCCCGACCGCTCTGCGTATGCTGGAACAAAGATCGCCGCCATCTCGGCCGATGCCGGACCCGCCATGCCCGAGTTCAACGGCGCATAGAGCGGCCGGAACCCGCAACCAGCGAGCGCCGCGCCGCCGCCCAGCAACGCCGCACGACGCCCGAGCTGCCCGCCGCCCACGCTAGCCCGCCACCACGAAGTTCACGATCCGGTCCGGCACATGGATGCGCTTCAGGATACGGCGCCCCTCCAGCAGCCGCGCGACGTTTGGCTCGGCCTCCGCCGCCGTGATGGCCGTCGCAGCGTCAGTGCCCGGCGGCAGCGACACGGTCGCGCGCAGCTTGCCCATCACCTGCACCGCGAGCGTCACCGTCTGTGTCGCAATCAGCGCCGGGTCAGCCTCGGGCCAGGCCTGGTCGCACAGCAGGGCCTGGCATTCGGGATCGAGCATCGCATGCACCTCCTCCGCCAGATGCGGCGCCATCGGGGCCATCAGCCGCGCCATCGTGAGGATGGCCTCATGCCGTGCCCAGGCCAAGTCGCCGCTCCTGGCTGCGGCCGCGCGCTCGGCCTCACCGATCGCCGACGCCAGCTCATACAGCCGCGCGACCGCGACGTTGAAGGCAAAGGTCTCGAGCGCCTCCGTCACCGTGGCGATCGCCCGGTGGGTCGCGCGGCGCAGCGTGGTCGCATCCGAGCCCATCGCGTCCGGCGCCGGAGGGCATGGCTCCTGCGATACGCCGGTCGCCAGGCGATAGACCCGCTGGATGAAGCGCGATGCGCCGGCGACCCCGTTCTCGGTCCACTGGATGTCCCGGTCCGGCGGGTTGTCGGACAGGATGAACCAGCGTGCCGTATCGGCCCCGAAGCGGGCGATGATTTCCGCCGGGTCGACGGTGTTGCGCTTCGACTTCGACATCGCCTCGATCCGGCCCACCTCGACCGGCTCCTGCGTCTTCAGGTGGAGCGCCGTGCCGTCCGGCCGGCGCTCCACCTCCTCTGGATACAGCCATCGTCCATCGGCGCCCTTGTAGCTCTCGTGCGTGACCATGCCCTGGGTGAACAGCCCGGCGAACGGCTCGGACAGTCCAACATGGCCGGTGGCCCGCATCGCCCGGGTGAAAAACCGAGAGTAGAGCAGATGCAGAATCGCGTGCTCGACCCCGCCGATATATTGGTCGACCGGCAGCCAGTGGTCCGCCGCCGCGCTCACCACCGGCACGGACGCATCCGGGCTGCAGAACCGGGCGAAGTACCACGAACTGTCGACGAAGGTGTCGAACGTGTCGGTTTCCCGCTCGGCGACCGCGCCGCAGCGCGGGCAGGCAACGTGCTTCCAGGTCGGATGATGGTCGAGCGGATTGCCAGGCCGGTCGAAAGCCACGTCCTCCGGCAGCTGCACCGGCAACTCGGCATCCGGCACCGGCACGACGCCGCATGCGCCGCAATGGATGACCGGGATCGGGCATCCCCAATAGCGTTGCCGGCTTACCCCCCAATCCCGCATACGCCAGTTCACGACGCCTATCCCGGCGCCGACGCGCTCCAGCGCCTCGATCGCAGAACGCTTGGCGTTCACAGTGTCCAGCCCATTCAGGAAACCGGAGTTGATCATCTGCCCGGGGCCGTCATAAGCGTCCGCCCCAATCGCGAAGCCGTCCGCCGGTTCGCCCGGCGGCAAGACCACGGCGGGGGTCGCCAGGCCGTACTTGCGGGCAAAGTCCAGGTCCCGCTGATCGCCGGCCGGGCAGCCGAAGACTGCGCCCGTACCGTATTCCATCAGCACGAAGTTCGCGATCCAGACTGGAAAGCTTGCGCCCGGCATCAACGGATGCGCGACGCGCAGGCCGGTGTCGAAGCCCCGCTTCTCCGCGGTCTCGATCACCGCCTCGCTGGTTCCCATGCTGCGGCACTGCGCCACGAACGCCGCCGCCGCCGGGTCGCCCGCCGCGACGATGGCCGACACCGGATGCTCGGGCGCCAGGGCCACGAACGACATGCCGAACAGCGTATCCGGCCGGGTGGTGAACACCTCGACCTCCTCGATCGTCCCGGCCAGAGCCGTCAGGGGAAAGCGCACCCTGGCGCCCTCGCTGCGTCCGATCCAGCGGGCCTGCATGGTCCGCACCCGCTCGGGCCAGCGGTCCATCCCGTCGAGCGCAGCCAACAGGTCCGGGGCATACTGGGTGATGCGCATGGACCATTGGGAGAGCTTCCGCTTCTCGACGGTGGCGCCCGACCGCCAGCCGCGGCCGTCGATGACCTGCTCGTTGGCTAGCACGGTGCCGTCCACCGGGTCCCAATTGACCCAGCTCTCCTTCCGCTCGGCCAACCCGGCCTGCAGCATGTCCAGGAACAGCCTCTGCTGGTGGCCGTAGTACTCGGGTTCGCAGGTCGCGAACTCGCGCGACCAGTCGATCGAGAGGCCCATGCGCTGCAGCTCGGTCCGCATCGCCGCGATATTGGCGCGGGTCCATTGGGCCGGATGTATGCCACGCTCCCGCGCCGCGTTCTCGGCCGGCAGCCCGAACGCGTCCCAGCCCATGGGGTGCAGCACCGAATGCCCGCGGGACCGTTTGTAGCGCGCCACCACGTCGCCGAGCGTGTAGTTGCGCACGTGCCCCATGTGGATCTTCCCGCTGGGATACGGGAACATTTCCAGGACATAGTATTTGGGCTTGCCGTCCGTGGGGATGTCGGCGACCCGGAAGCATCCGGCCTCGTCCCACGCCTTTTGCCAGCGCGGCTCGGCAGCCTGGAAGCCATAGCTTGACGTCGTTTCTGGAACCGCAGCGGTCACCGAGGCGGGGATGTCGTTCATTTTGGGCGCAGCCTGCAATGGGGAACCGCGTCTTATATCGTCCAAGCCCGTTTATGCGGCAAGCAGTGGGCGGCAATCAGCGGCTTGCTAGGAACCTGCCACCTGCGATCGAAGCTCCCGCGCGCGGGCCAGCACCTTGTTCTCGATCTCGCTCGTGGTTGTCGGGCTGACCGGCGCGTCGATCCACTGCCCGCCCTGCGCGACCTGCCGGAAGACCGAGACGCGGACGCCATCCGCGCGGAGCTGCCGCCCGAGGATATAGGCCGTCGCCTTGAACCGCTCGCCGCTGCCTGCGGGGGGTTGATACCAGTCGGTGATGATGACGCCGCCGAACGGGTCCGCCGAGGACAGCGGCATGAACGCCAGCGTATCGAGCGCGCCGCGCCACAGATAGGCGTTGACCCCGAGCGCACCGCCCGTGTCCGACTGGCCAGGGCTGCCCACGCCCTTGCCGATGCCGATGGCCAGGCCCTGGTCGCCGAACAGCTTGCCCTGCTCGCCGCCCTTAGTGCGGTAGTCCTGGTATTCGTCGTCGGCGACGGGCCGCAGCTTCGCCGGGCCGCACGCCGTCAGGCCAAGTGCTGCGATCAGGACGATGGCTGTCGTGGACATACGATGGAACATAGAAAACTCACCCGAGTGATAGCGCCGCCTGCGCCGCGGATTGTCATACTCCGGCCACATCGGCGCGCCAAGCGAGACGGCGCCCGTCTGCTGAACTGCAAGTCGCAGGAACGCAGAAGGGGCGGTGGTCGCCCACCGCCCCTTCCGCTCGCCGGTGTCTAGCCACTACCAGCTGAAGGAGGTGCCGATCGCGAAGATCTGCGAGGTGACCTTGTTGTTGAAGTTGACGCCGCGCGGCGCTGCAGCGGACACGCCCTGGCCGGTGATGAAGTCGTAGCCGGACTGCTTGCGCTCGTTGTACAGGTAGGAGGCGAACAGCGACAGGCCCGGCGCCAGCGAGTAGGTGCCGCCGGCAGCGATGCCCGTCTCGCGACGCAGGCGGCCAGCAAAGGCGTTGCCGGTGTCGCCCGCACTCGTATAGCTCAGGTAGTGCGCGCCGACGATCACCGGACCGACCGTATAGGACGCGCCGACCAGGATGGCCTCGGAAGGGGTTAGGCCCTTGGGAACGAGCGACCACTGGCCGTTCATGCGGCCGTACTGATACTTGCCGCCGACGCTCAGGCCGCCATAGGTCACCGCGACGCCGAAGTCGCCGATGCTCAAACCGTCGTAGTTCGGCCGGCTGCCCCCGGTCGCCAAGGGGTTGTTGGTGAACGGCACGCCGGCGTTGTCGAGCACATGCCCGCCGCCGATGTAGCCGCCAGTGGCCGCGATGCCGAAGGCGCCGAAGGTGCCGCGGTAGCGCAGCAGCGCGTCCACGGTGTTCCTGCGGCGGCCGCTCTCCGCATTGTTCGGCGACGACGAAAGCTGGTCGCAGCCTGGGCCGGCCACACCCTGGCCGTTGGCGCCCGCCGCTTGCGTAAAGCTGCCAGCTGGATTCACGAAGTTGGCCCCGACCCCGCTGCCGGAGCCGCAGTTGCTGCCCACGTTGACGTTGCCGGTTCCTGGCTCGAAGGATACGCCGAAATCGAGCCCATAGAGCTGCGGCGAGAGATAGATCGCCTTGGTCGTCGTGTAGTAGTTGCCGACGTCGGCGAACGGCCACGTCACGGTCAGGTTCTGCGACAGAATGGCGGGAACGTCGCCGTTTAAGCCGCCGTCGTTGAAGTTTTCGAAGTTGCCCGTCATGTAAAGGCTGCTTGGCTGGTCGGTCGAACCGAAGCGCAACGTACCGAGCTGGTTGGTCCCGAGGTAGCCCCACTCACGACGGAAATACAGGCCACTGCGGGCGCGGTTCTGCTGCGAGATGCCGCCAAACGAGCCGCCGCCGGCGCCGGACACCTGGTCCTGTCGGATTTCGAGGCTGGCGCCATACTTGAGGCCGTTCGCGGCCACGCCGTCGAAGCCCGGATAGAGGCGAGCATAGTTGCCGAACGCGTAGTTTGTCTGCTTGTTGGTCCCGGTAGCCGTGCCCTGGCCCGTTGCCAAATTCACGTTGCCCGTAGGGGTGCCAGAGGCGTTATTGTCAGCATTCTTTTGGTCGATAACCGCGCCGTAGAACCGGAAGCGGCCGTTCAGGCGGATAGTCACGGTGCCCGGCGCCGGCGACGCTGTCTGAGCGTCCGCCACCGTGGCTACCCCCATAGACGCGCCCAGTGCGGCCACCGTGGCCAGCAGGAGCTTACGCATAAAACTTCTCCTCAAAACGCCGGTTTCCGGCAAACATCCAAAGCCCCACTGCTCATAACCAGATAACCGCCTGAGCGGGTCATGGGCAAGGGCAACCAGGCCTGAAGACACTATTGCCAAGCTGGCGCGCCTGCCGCAATCGCTTGAAGGCGCGACTTATGGCAATTGCGAAACACTGTGGCGGTGGGGCAACAAGAACTATTGCCACCCTACAGTGCGAACGCGCCGATGGCTCCAGCGCCGCAGCACCAGCGTGGCAAGCGCCGTACCGTGCGGCCATCGATGCCGCCCAATGCCAAGCTTCTGCCGGATGCGGCTTGGGCCAATGCGGCCCAGCGCGTGGCGCCGAGCGCTCGAGCGCCGGGATGGCTCTGGGTGGGCAGCACTGGCGACAGGAATACGGCGCTCGCCCCCATCAAACGAGCCCGGCGCAGGTCGGCGCCTGAATGCGCGGAGCTAGTGACAAGCGCCGTCGATCTCCGCCAGCCTTTCGGACCGTGACCCGCTGGGAGGCGCCCATCGCGGAGATGCACGCCGGCGCCGACCGCCGCTGCAAGGCGAGCGTTGCCGGCGACGACCATTGGGATGCCCAGCGTTCGGCACTGCCGGGCCACTGCCTTGGCCAAGGCAATGCGGTCTGGGGCACCGTCATGCCGGAACACCACGCCGCACAGCCGCCGGGGCAGCGCGGCGACCGCCGCCTGCAGGTCGGGCTGGCGCACTGCATCGGTGAACAGCCACAGCACCGGCAATGCGCGAGCCCGCCGGTCGAGCCGCTGCTGCCGCGCCTTGACCTCGCGCGCCCACGCGACAAGCCTATGGTCCATGCAAACTCCCGAACCCAGCCTGTCGGATCGCCTGCATCAGGTCCAGGCCCGCATAGTCGAGGCTGTCACGCGAGCCGGGCGGCCTCCCGGCGCCGTCACGCTCGTCGCAGTCTCCAAAACCCATCCTGTCGAGGCGATCCGAGAGGCGATGGACGCTGGGCAGACCGTGTTCGGCGAGAACCGTGTGCAGGAGGCTGCGGCCAAGTTCCCTGGGCTGCGCATGGCGCATCCAGCTCTGGCCTTGCATCTGATCGGCGGCCTGCAGACCAACAAGGCCCGCGACGCCGTACGCCTGGCCGACGTGATCGAGAGCCTGGACCGGCCGCGCCTGGCCGAGGCCTTGGCCGAAGCGGCCAGCAAGGAGGGGCGCCTGCCTCGCCTGCTTATTCAGGTGAACGTCGGCGACGAGCCGCAGAAGGCCGGGGTGCCGCGGGCCGACGCGGACGCCTTCATACGGGATTGCCGCGTGCGGTTCGGCGACGCCCTCATGGGGCTGATGTGCATCCCGCCCGCCGAGGGTGACCCGACGCCGCACTTCGCCTGGCTCGCCGCCTGCGCCGCCCATCATGGGCTGGCGACCGTCTCGATGGGCATGTCTGGCGACTATGAATGCGCGATCGCCCACGGCGCCACCCATGTCCGGATCGGTAGCGCCATCTTCGGCGCGCGGGCCGCGGCGACGGGTTCGCCATAATCATGCAGTCTGTTCGACTGCAACGACGGCCTTAGGATCCGGTCCAGGGCGGAGTAGTGGGTCAGTTTAAACAAAGCCGAAGCGGCGCGTAACCATCCCGCCAGCCCTAGCGCGTCGCCTTGCGGCCCTCCTGAATGAGCTGCTTCGCGCGGTATTCGCCCTGCCGCTCGAACATCCAGCCCGGATACTCCTTCGGCAGCGCGCTTACTTGGTCGAGCGTGTCCAGCTCCTGCTCCGTCAACTCCACCCCTGCAGCACCGATGTTGTCTTCGAGCTGATCCAGGCGTTTCGCGCCCACGATCACGCTGGTGACCACCCGCTGGTGCAGCAGCCAGGCCAGCGCGACCTGCGCCACCGAGACGGAGCGCTCCTCCGCCATCCGCCGTAGGGCGTCGATGCAGTTGAAGGCGCGCTCGCGGTCTACCGGCGGAAAATCGAATGCGGCGCGCCGGCTGCCGGCTTCGCCATCTTGATTGCGGCCATACTTACCGCTGAGGAGGCCGCCGGCCAGCGGGCTCCAGACCATCAGGCCCACGGTCTCGCTCCGCAGCATCGGCACGATCTCGCGTTCGAGGTCGCGCCCTGCAACGCTATAGTAGGCCTGCAGCGTCTCGAACCGCGCGAGACCCTGCCGCTCGGCGATGCCGTTCGCCTTCATGATCTGCCAGGCCGCCCAGTTCGACGCGCCGACGTAGCGGACGTGGCCATGCTGCACCAGGATGTCGAGCGCGTGCATCGTCTCCTCGATCGGGGTGGCGGGATCGAAGCCGTGGATTTGGTAGAGGTCGATATGGTCGAGCTGCAGCCGCTTCAGGCTGGCCTTCACCGCGTCGATGATGTGCACGCGCGAGTTGCCGCGGGAGTTGGGGCCGGTGCCGGTGGGTCCGAACGCCTTGGTGGCCACGACGACATCCTCGCGCGCGACCTTCAGGTTCCGCAGCGCCTGCCCGGTGATCTGCTCCGAGAGCCCCTCGGCATAGACGTCGGCGGTGTCGATGAAATTGATGCCGGCGTCGATGGAGCGGCCGACCAGGCGCTCGGCGTCTTCTTGCTGCAGCGCGCCGATCTGCTTCCACATGCCCTCGCCGCCGCCGAAGGTCATGGTGCCCAGGCAAAGCTCCGAGACGAATAGTCCAGTCCGGCCGAGTTTATTGTAGCGCAACGTTCTATCTCCTTCGTTAAGCCGACCTCTCGGCTATGTAACGCGCGTCCGACCCCAGAAGGCGAGGCTATTGACGGCGCCGGGGCAAGCTGTTTGTGCTGCGAGCCCGTTTCCAACCGTGAAAGCGCTCCATGACCCTGACCGCAAACGGCCGCACTGCAGACTATCCGATCGACCCGGCGTTCCTTGAGCGCTGGTCCCCCCGCGCCTATGACGGCCAGCCCGTCCCGCGTGAGGACCTGATGACCATGCTGGAAGCCGCCCGCTGGGCGCCGTCGTCCTACAACTCGCAGCCTTGGCGGTTCCTCTATGCCATCAAGGACGGGCCGCACTGGGAGCAGTTCCTGGGGCTGCTGGTCGAGGGCAACCGCGCTTGGTGCAAGGACGCGGGCGCATTGCTGGTTCTATTGTCCAAGTCTACCATGGCCGTGCCAGGCAAGGAGGGCGAGGTGCCTTCACACAGCCATAGCCACGACGCCGGCGCTGGCTGGGCCTATTTTGCGTTGCAGGCGACCCGTATGGGATACCAGGCGCACGGCATGGTCGGTTTCGACATGAAGCGCGCTTTCGCCGAGCTCGGCGTGCCGATCGGCTACCGTGTCGAGCAGATGATCGCGGTAGGTCGGCGTGGCGACCCAGCGCGCCTGCCCGAGGCAGTGCGTGCGCGCGAACAGCCTAACGCCCGCCGTTCGATCACCGAGAGCGCGTTTGAGGGTGCATTCCCAGCCAGCTGACGCGCTGCGCCCTGATTGTGTAATCAGTCAGGGTGCCCCGTTCGGCTTACGCCTTCGCGCGCGGCCCGCGCTTGCCCCGGCCCGTGCGCTTCGGCAGCTCCTCAAGCGAGTGCAGCGCGGCCTCGTCCGTTTCGGTCAGCGGCGTAGGCGACACTACAGCGACGCCCGGCGGCACCGCATCGCCGGGATCGCGGTCGCGCCCGACCTGATAGTCGTCAGCGTCGGCCGTATCTGCCGCCTCCGGACGTTGCTGCTGACTTCCCGCTCCGCCCTGGCCCGCTTTGGGCATGCCGGCCGCCAGTTGGTCCAGCCGCCCACTCATCTCGCGCATCTCCGCACGCAGCTCGGTGAGCGTGTCGATCCCCTCGGCGATCATCTCGCCAAGCGTCTTGATTGCATTCAATGCGCGGCTGGCGCGGTCCTCACGCTCAGCGCCAGGCTCTGCTGTCACAGACTTTGGCGCCTCAGGCGCTGAGACATCAGGCTCTGCCGCCACGGCGGGCTGGTGCTCGACATACTCCGGTGGAGCCTCGAAGGTTTGCTCCTGGACTGCCGACGGCGGCGTCGCGTCGGACGCGGGAGCGCTTTGAGTTTTCGCATGCTGGGCTGCGCTGCCATTGCGTTTAGCCTTGGTCTTGGCTGGCGTAGCGGCGGGGGCGTCCTGGCTAGAAATGGTCTTGCCGCGCTTAGCCGGCGTGCTCGGGGTCTTCGATCGTATTGCCATGGCGACGCAACGCCTTGAGGACGGAATGGATGCGCGGCCATGCTACTGAATATGGCTTCGGCCGGATCGAACAGTAAATTCAGCATCAATGCACGCTTCCGCACAGATTGTAATTACCGAAAAGACCAGCCAGGCGCGCGACGTGCGGGCGGCGGTGGGCAGCCGCTATGGCCAGATCCTGCCTGCCGAGGGCCACCTGATCGAGCTGCTCGAACCCGAGGACGTCGCGCCCGCCTGGAAGCGCTGGACCGCGACCCTGCTGCGGCCCGAGGGGCTGTATGGCACGCGGGCCGCGTCGGGCGGCAACAAGGCGAGCAAGCTCGCCGCCATACGCGATGCGCTGCGCACGGCCAAGCGCGTCTGGCTCGCGACCGATTGCGACCGCGAGGGGCAGTTGATCGGCCAGGAGATCCTGGAGCACCTGGGCTACAGCGGCGAGGTGCAGCGGGTGATCTTCACCGCACAGGACCCGCGGACCATCGCCGACGCGTTTGCCCGTGCCCGGCCCAACGCCGAATATGCCCGGCTCTATGCCGCCGCCGTCGCGCGCCGGCAGGCCGACCAGATCTACAACCTTTCGCTCACCCGCAGCGCCACCGTCACCCTGGCACGCGGCGCGCGAACGGTGATCGGCGTGGGCCGGGTGAAGACGCCGACCCTGGCGATCGTGTGCAGGCGCGAGCTGGAGATCAGGCATTTCGTTCCGCAGGCCTACTTCGAGGTCGTCGCCACCGCAGCGGTCGAGGCTGGGCAGTTTCCCATGCGGCACGCGCCTGAGCCGCGCTTGCTGAAGCGCGCGGATGCAGACGCGGTTGCCGCGCTGGCAGAGGGCTTCGCCGGGCCGCTCGGGTTCAAAGTAGAAGAAAAGCACCAGGCGCCCCCGCGGCTGCACGACCTTTCCGGCCTGCAGCGGCTGTGCGGCTCGCGTTTCGGCTGGTCGGCGGCCAAGACGCTGGAGGTGGCGCAGGAGCTGTATGACGGGCAGGGCAAGAAGGTGATCACCTATCCCCGCGCCGAAACGCGCTATTTGCCCGAGAGCCTGATCGCGGACGTGCCGGGCATCGTGGCCGCGTTGCGCGCCGGGCAGGCGTTCAGCGCAGTCCCGGTGCCCGAGCCGCCGGTGGTGCGCCGCGGCGCCGCCGGGGTGTTCCACGACAAGGGCCTGGCCGGCGTGAGCCACCACGCCGTCATCCCGAACGCGAACACGGTCGGCAACCTCAAGGCGATCTGGCCGGGCCTGTCGGCCGACGAGCGGCGGTTATTCGACGTGATCGCGCGCTCGTATCTGGCGGTGGTGATGCCCGACCACCGCTACCGGCAAACGACGGTGACGCTGGACGTGCACGGCCATGCATTCCGCGCGGTGGGCCGCCAGCCGATCGAGCTCGGCTGGCGCGCGGCGTTCCCGGACTGGCGGCCGGCGGAGGAAAAGGGCGAGGATGCGCAGCCGCTGCCCGCCCTCCGCCACGGCGAAACGGCCCGGCTGAGCGACGCCGCGGTCGAGGACAAGGAAACCCGGCCGCCGCCGCGCTACAACGAGGGCACGCTGGTCGAGGCGATGCAGAACGCCTGGCGCTTCGTGGAGGACGCGGCGTTGCGGGAGCGGCTGCGCGAGGCCAAGGGCATCGGCACGCCGGCGACCCGGGCCGAGGTCATACGCGGCCTGAAGGCGCAGGAGTTCCTGGTGGCGGATGGCAAGCACATCGTGCCGACCGGGCGAGGGCTGGCCCTGTTCGGCGTGCTCGAGCGCGCCGACCCGGCGCTGGTGGACCCGGGCGTCACCGCCCAGCTCGAACTATTACTCGACGAGGTGCTGGTTGGGCGCCAGGAGATGATGGGCGCGATCGACGCCGTATGCGCGCAGGCGCTCCGCATCATCGGGCGGCTGACCAACGGTGCGGCTGCAGAGGCCGGCCTGCTCGCCGCGGCCGCCGGTGCCGTTGGGCCAGGCTCGGCTGCGACCGATAAGGATGCGAGGCGGGCAAAGCCTGTGATGCGGCCAGCGGCCGGCCGCAAGCGCAGCCCTGCTGGCGCCGTTCGAAAACCTAAGACGAAGCGGACTCCCGCTGGCAGGGAGGCTGCGCCATCTGCGGCCGAAACGCCGCTGCGCATCCCGTTCGGCAACAAGGAGGCAGCGCAGCAGCTCGGCGCGCGCTATCGGGCCGGCGGCTGGTATGCCCCGCCTGGCGTCGCGCTCGACCCGTTCCGCAAGCGGGGCTGGCTGTGAGCGGCTTCGGCCGCGACAAAGTTGCGCGCGAGCGCGTGATAGACGCCCTCGCGGCAGACCAGCCGCGACGTGGCGTAGGCAATGAGCGAGGCCAGCATGAGCGGCACCACCAAGGCGTGGTCGTTGGTCATCTCGGCAACGATGACGAACGCCGTGATGGGCGCCTGTACCACGCCGGAGAAATAGGCGACCATGCCGATCACCACCAAGGCCGGCGCCGACGCCCCCGGCAAAAGCGCCGCCACGTTCGCCCCTAGCCCGGCGCCGACCGCCAGCGAGGGCGCGAAGATGCCGCCGGGGATGCCGCTGACCGACGACGCTGCGGTGGCCAGCAGCTTGAGCACGCCGAATGTTGCGGGCACGCCGCCTTCGCCCTGCACCAGCGCCCGCGCCTGCGCGTATCCGGTGCCGAACACGGTTCCACCCGATAACAGCCCGCAGATGGCGACGATAAGGCCGCATAGGGCTGCAAACAGAACCAGGTGCCGCATGATCGCGCCGCCCAGACGGCCGGGGATGTTGCCGCCGAACAGGATCAAGGTCCGGCTGAACCCTCCGCCCAGCAGGCCGCCGAGCACTCCCAGGATCGGCACCGCAAACCAACCGGCGGCGCTGCCGAGCGCTGCGTGGCTCGTGCCGAAATAGGTGTAGTCGCCCTGCAGGGTGAGCGACGTGATGCCGGCGGCGATGACGGCGGCGAGGATGGTCCCGCTGGTGCGTGCCTCGAACGAGCGGCTCATCTCCTCGATGCCGAAGACGATGCCGGCGAGCGGGGTATTGAACGCCGCCGCGACGCCCGCGGACGCGCCGGCCAGGATCAGCCCCGGCTGCCGCCGCGGCGAGAGGCGCCCCACCGCGAACATGACGGATGCGCCGATCTGCACCGTCGGCCCCTCACGCCCGATCGACGCGCCGCAGAGCAGGCCGACCAGCAGCAGCGCCATCTTGCCGAGTGCGATGCGCAGCGAGACGAGCCGCTCGCGCGCCGCCATCCCCTGGAGCTGCCGGGCGGCGATGGCCTGGGGGATGCCGCTGCCGCCGGAGTTGGGGAAATACCGGCGGGCAAGCCAGCTCGACAGCGCGAACCCGAGCGGCGTCAGCGCAAGCGCTGCGTAGGGACGTCCGGCCAGTGCCGCCTGGAACACAATGCTGGCCCAGTCGGCGGCGAGCGCCAACCCGACCGCCGCCCCACCGACCGCGACGCCCCCGGCGACGAACACCCCCCGGCGCTGCAGGCGTAGCGACGCGAGCCGGACCCTGCGCGGTTGTCGGCCTTTGAACAATGGTTTGAGCATTGGCGGCAAAGGATAGCTGCCGAACGGGCCATGCGGTAGCCCTGGGCGGGAAGTGGCCAAAGTCGGATTGGACCCCTATAGCCTTTGGAGCAGCCCCGCGCCCCGCGAGGCTTGGATCGAGGTCTGATCGGGTGTTTGCCTTCATCGTGTCGCGCGTGCTGCAGGCGATCCCGGTCGTGCTGGTGGTCGGCCTCATCGCTTTCGCGATGTTCGCCTTCGTCGGCAATCCGGTAACCGCCATGCTCGGCACCGACTACACCGAGGCGCAGCGGATCGCGCTCATCCAGCAGCTCGGCCTCGACCAGCCGTTCTTCGTCCAATACGCCAAGTTCATGTGGGCCGTGCTGCACGGGCAATTTGGCATCAGCTACCGCCTTGCCCGCCCGGTGACGGACCTGCTGGCCGAGCGCATCCCGGCGACGCTCGAACTGGCGCTCACCGCGTCGGTGTTCGCGCTGGCGATCGGCGTGCCGATGGGGGTCTATACCGGCATCTACCGCACTGCGTTCACCTCGCGCCTGTTCATGGTCTTCAGCCTGGTCGGCGTGTCTTTGCCCACGTTCCTGATCGGCATCCTGCTCATCCTCGTGTTCAGCGTCTGGCTGCAGGTGCTGCCAAGCTTCGGCCGCGGCGAGGTCGTGCACTTCGCGCATTGGAGCACCGGGTTCCTGACGGCGGCCGGCCTGCGCGCCTTGATCCTGCCGGCGATCACGCTTGGCCTGTTCCAGATGACGCTCATCATGCGGCTGGTACGCGCCGAGATGCTGGAGGTGCTGCGCAGCGACTATGTGAAGTTCGCCCGCGCCCGCGGATTGGGCAACCGCGCGATCAACTTCGGCCACGCGCTGAAGAACACGCTGGTGCCGGTGATCACCATCGCCGGGCTGCAGATCGGCGGCATCATCGCGTTCTCGATCGTGACCGAGACGGTGTTCCAGTGGCCCGGCATGGGCCTGCTGTTCGTACAGTCGGTGCAGGTGGCGGACGTCCCGGTGATGGCGGCCTACCTCGTCATGATCTCGGGGCTGTTCGTGCTGATCAACCTGGTCGTGGACTTACTGTATTATGCCGTCGACCCGCGCCTGCGGGTGGCGCGCTGAATGGTCGCCCAGAGGATGAGCGCCCAGGGGATGAGTGCCTTGGCCCGGGTGCTGGACAGCGACGTCGCCTACAGCTTCCGCCGCTCGCCGATCGCGATTGGGGCGGCGCTCGTGCTGGCCGTCATTCTGTTCGGCGCCGTGCTCGCGCCGTGGGTCGCCCCGCATAACCCGCTCGACCTCGCGTCGCTGAACCTGATGGACAGCCGCGTCCCGCCGGTTTGGGACGCCGACGGGCAATGGACCTTCCCGTTGGGGACCGACGACCAGGGGCGCGATATCCTGTCCGGGATCATGTACGGCGTGCGCATCAGCCTGCTGATCGGCATCAGCTCGGTGCTGTTCGCGGTCGTCGTCGGCATCACGGTCGGGCTGCTTGCGGGCTACGCCGGCGGCATGCTGGACGCGGTGCTCATGCGCCTGGCCGACATCCAGCTCACCTTTCCCGCCATCCTGATCGCGCTGCTGGTCGACGGCGTCGTGACTGCCGCTTTGCCGCAGGAGATGCACGAGCAGCTCAAGGCGCAGGTGCTGATCTTTTCCATCGGCATCAGCTACTGGCCGCAGTTCGCCCGCACCGTCCGCGGCTCCACTTTGGTCGAGCGTGGGCGCGAGTATGTCATGGCGGCGCGGGTCATCGGGCTGTCCTCGGCCCGGATCATGCTGACGCACATCCTGCCCAACGTGCTCGGACCCGTCTTCGTCATCGGCACGTTGACCCTGGGCCTCGCGGTGCTCGCCGAGGCGACGCTGTCGTTCCTCGGCGTCGGCCTGCCGCCCTCCTCGCCCTCGGTCGGCACGCTTATCCGTATCGGCAACGACTTCCTGTTCAGCGGCGAGTGGTGGATGACGATCTTCCCCGGCCTCGCCCTCGTGCTGCTGGTGCTGTCGATCAACCTGCTGGGCGACTGGCTGCGCGACGCGCTGAACCCCCGGCTGCGATGAGCGGTCGTGCGATGAATGCCCTGGACGCCCCAGTTCTTGAAGTCCACGATCTCACCGTCGAGTTCCCGACCCGGCGCGGCACCCTGCGCGCCCTCGACCACGTGTCGTTTTCGATTGCGCCCGGCGAGGTGCTCGGCGTGGTCGGCGAGAGCGGGGCGGGCAAGAGCCTGACCGGCGCTGCGATCATCGGCCTGCTGGAGCCGCCGGGCCGCATCGGCGGCGGCCGGATCATGCTGGAGGGCAGCCGCATCGACGACCTGCCATACGACCGCATGCGCCGCATCCGCGGCAAGCGGATCGGCGCCATCTTCCAGGATCCGTTGACCACGCTGAACCCGCTGTATTCGGTCGGGCGCCAACTGATGGAGACGATGCAGACGCACCTGCCGCTGTCCAGCAACGAGGCGCGGCTTCGGGCGGTCCGCTGGCTCGAGGACGTCGGCATCCCCGCCGCGGCCCAGCGCATCGATGCCTTCCCGCACGAGTTCTCCGGCGGGATGCGGCAGCGCGTCGTGATCGCGCTCGCGTTGTGCGCGGAGCCGCAACTGGTGATCGCGGACGAGCCGACGACGGCGCTGGACGTGTCGATCCAGGCGCAGGTCATCGCGTTGCTGAAGCGCCTGACCCGCGAGCGCGGCCTGTCGGTGATGCTGATCACCCACGACATGGGCGTGATCGCGGAGGCGGCGGACCGGATCGCGGTGATGTATGCGGGCCGGGTGATCGAGATCGGCGTCGTGGCGGACGTCGTGCAGCGCCCGTCGCATCCCTACACCGTGGGTCTTATGGGCAGCATCCCGGTGCTGGACGGGCGCGTGGAGCGGCTGGCGCAGATCGACGGCGCCATGCCGCGGCTGAATGCCATCCCGCCGGGCTGCCCGTTCAACCCGCGCTGTCCGCGCGTATTCGGGCGCTGCCATGCCGAGCGGCCCGAGCTGATGCCGGCCGGGCGGACCGAAGCGGCGTGCTGGCTGTATGCATGACTGAGGGCCGGACCGTGCTGGAGGCGATCGAGGTCACGCGGACCTTCGACGTCTCGCGGCCCTGGCTGCAGCGCATGCTGGCGCATGAGGGCCGCCGGGTGCTGCGCGCGGTCGACGCCGTGTCGTTCGCAGTCGCCGCCGGCCGCACGCTGTCCCTGGTCGGCGAGAGCGGCTGCGGCAAGAGCACCGTCGGGCGCCTGGCGGTCGGCCTGTATGAGCCGACCGATGGCGAGATCCGCTTTGAGGGGCAGAGCCTGTCGGCCGCCCGCGCCCAGCCGGCGCTGCGGCGGCGCATGAACATGATCTTCCAGGACCCGTATGCGTCGCTGAACCCGCGCTGGCGTGTGTCCGACATCGTCGCCGAGCCGATCCGCGCCTTCCGCCTGTTGAAGGGGCGCGACGTCCAGGACCGGGTCGGGCAGCTGCTGACCCAGGTCGGCCTGTCGCCGCGGGACGGCGAGAAGTATCCGCACGAGTTCAGCGGCGGCCAGCGCCAGCGGGTCTCGATCGCCCGCGCGCTGTCGAGCGAGCCGGAGTTCCTGGTGTGCGACGAGCCGACCAGCGCGCTCGACGTGTCGGTGCAGGCGCAAATCCTGAACTTGATGCGCGACCTGCAGGCGCGCATGGGGATCACCTATCTGTTCATCAGCCACAATCTCGCCGTGGTCCGCCATATGTCGGACCAATTGGGCGTGATGTATCTGGGCCGCGTCGTCGAATACGGGCCCGGCGAAAGCATCTTTGCCAAGCCCCGGCACCCCTACACGCGGCTGCTGCTCGACGCGATCCCCGATATTCGCATGAGCGGGGGCATGACCGGCCGCGTCCGTGCGCCGATTGGCGGAGAGGTGCCGAGCCCGATCAGCCCGCCCAGCGGCTGCACCTTCCACCCGCGCTGCCCGCTAGCCAACGCGCGCTGCCGGGCGGAGGCGCCGAGGCCCACGCGAGACGGCAAGGTCCTTGTGGCGTGCCACGCCGTGGAGGAGGGACGGAGCGCGGCGTAAGTTGCGGCCCGGGCTGCATATGTTATCGTGGCACTCAAAAATTAGAGGGGTTTCCGGGATGTGGCCTTTTCGGGTGGCTTGCCTGCTTGCGCTCGGTGTCAGTGTGGCGGTCCCTGCCTCGGCCGCCACTTTCCGTTGGGCGAACGACGGCGACGCCAACTCGATGGATCCCTATACGCGTAATGAGACGTTCCTGCTGACGTTCACGCAGAACATCTACGACCCCCTCGTGCGCCGCGACCGCGACCTAAAGGTCGAACCGGCGCTGGCAGTGAGCTGGGAGCAGCCGGACCCGCTGACCTGGCGCTTCCATCTGCGCCAGGGCGTCAAGTTCCATGGCGGCGAGGCGTTCACCGCGGACGACGTGGTGTTCAGCTATCAGCGGGCAACCGGGCCGGGCAGCCAGCTCAACGCAAACTTCGCGACCGTGCAGGGGGTCAAGAAAGTCGACGACCTAACGGTCGACTTCGTCACCAAGGCGCCGAACCCGATCTTCACACAGGAGATCACCACGTGGGTGATCATGTCGAAGGCGTGGTGCGAGGCGCACAACGCGGCGCAGCCGGCCGACCTGACCAAGGTCAAGGAGGAAAACTACGCCACCCGCAACGCCAACGGCACCGGCCCGTTCATCCTGGGCACGCGTGAGCCGGATCGGCGCACCACGCTGCGCAACAACCCGGCCTGGTGGGACAAGCCGCAGCACAACCTGACCGAGGTGACGTTCAATGTCATCTCGTCGGCCAACACCCGCGTCGCCGCCCTGCTCTCGGGCGACGTCGACATGATCTACACCGTGCCGCCGCAGGACATGGACCGGATCGGCCGCACCCAAGGGCTGAAGCTCGCTGTTGGCCCCGAGCTGCGCACGATCTTCTTCGGCTTCGACCAGTCCCGGCCGGAGCTGCTGAAATCGGACGTCAAGGGCAAGAACCCGTTCCAGGACGCCCGGGTCCGCATGGCGTTCAACATGGCGGTGGACGCCAAGGCGATCCAGAGCCGGGTGATGCGCAACCAGAGCCATCCGACCGGCCTGATGTATGGGCCCGGCGTCAATGGCTATACGGAGGCGTCCGACGTCCGCCACCCCTACGACCCCGATGGCGCCAAAAAGCTGCTGGCGGAGGCGGGATATCCGAACGGCTTTGGCGTCACGCTCGACTGCCCAAACGACCGGTATATCAACGACGAGGCGATCTGCCAGGCGGTCACCAACATGCTGGCCCGGATCGGCATGAAGATCACGCTGAATGCGCAGACCCGGCTGCAGTACTTCTCGCAGATCTCCAACCCGGACTACCGCACGAGCTTCTACATGCTCGGCTGGACCCCGACGACGTATGACGCGCTCAACAGCCTGTATAACCTCGCCGGCACGCGCAACGGCGTGCGCGGGGTGTTCAACGACGGCGGCTGGTCGAACCAGGCGTTCGACGACCTGCTCGACCAGATCGCCATCGAGACCGATCCGGCAAAACGCCAGCGGAGTATCGAGCGCGCCTCCAAGATCATCTACGATGAGGCAGCGTTCATCCCGTTGCATCAACAGACCATAGTGTGGGCCTGCCGCAACAATGTCGAGCTACAGCAACTGGCGGACAACACGTTCCCGTTACGCTATGTCGTTGTGCAGTAGCGGTCACGACGCATTGATGACTACGTTCGGCTAAACCGAATTCTTTCGTCAACTCAGGTGTGTTGCCGGCGTTAAGATAGGTTGTCCAGACTGCAACACTCTGCACTTGTAAAGCACCGCAGGCGTCGGCCTCGGGAATGCCTGCCTCATCGCGCGGTTGCGCCTAGCGTCACGACTTTTCGGAGTAGCCCTCGTCCATGAAATCCAGCAAGCGCCCGTCACCCATGCCCGCTTCCCTGATGATGGCCGAGCTGGCCTGGGCATCGTGGGAGACGATCGCGCGCCGCACCTTCATGATGGCCCAGAGCACCTGCTCCCCGGCGGAATATCAGCAAATGATCAGCGAGAAGACTGCGGCGGCCATGGAGATCGGCATGATGCTGACCTCCCCGATGGGCGCATCGGCGTCGGCCCTTTTGCAGCCCTGGCACAGCCGGGCAACGGCAAACGCGAAGCGTCTGCGCCGGTAACGGGCTCTAAAGCCGAGTCGTCCGCCTATCCGGCGCCCTCCAACAGCGTGCGCAGCCGGACGCGGACGGCATCGGGGGCGGCCTCCTCCACCGCCTGCTGCAGCAGCCTCATGCGGCGCCGGGTCGCATAAAGCTGGTCGATCAACGAGAGCACGACGGGCATCGCGTCCTCGTCCATGTGCAGCTCGCGCAGTTCGGCGATCAGCCGGACGCGGGCGACGTCGACCTCGTGAAAAACCCACCGGCCGGGCAAGCCGTCTGGCCGCAGCCAAGTAAGCTCCACCCAGCGGGTGATCTCCGCCTCGGCGACGCCGACGGTGCGGGACAGGGTCTGGACGGTAATCATGTGCCCTCCATCGTTCGGCGGGGATTGCTGGGCTCGGCCGGCTCCCAGCCGCGCAGGAACGTCTCAAGCGCATCATCGGCGTCGGCCAGCGTGACGTGCAGCGTGACATGCTGATCACCCGCTGGCCGGCCGGCATGGGCAGGGATGCCGCGTCCGCGCAGCCGTAGCCGCGTGCCGGTATCGGACCGCTTGGGTATGGTCATGGTCACGGAGCCTATCGGCGTGGGCACCGTGATGCGGGCGCCGAGCACGGCCTCCTTCAGGGTGACCAGCAGCTTGAGGTGGATGTCGTTGCCCTCGCGCGTGAAGAACGGATGCGGCTCGACATGGATCTCGATCAGCGCGTCGCCGGCCGGGCCGCCATTCAGGCCAGCGCCGCCCTGGCCTTTCAGGCGGAGGATCTGCCCCTCCTCGATCCCTGGCGGGATGCGCACGTCCAGCGTCCGGCCGTCCGGCAGCGTGAGCGTGCGGGTGGCCCCGGCGACCGTGTCCAGGAAGGCGACCGCGAGCGCATAGTGCGCGTCGGCACCCCGCATCCGCAGCCCCTCGCCGCCGCGGTTGAGGAAGTCTCCGAAGATATCGCCGAACTGGAAATCCTCGTCTGGCCCGGCCCGGTAGCGTGCGCCCTCGGCTGCATCGGCATAGCGGCGGTAGCGCGGTGGCTCCGGTGCTGCCGGGTCGCCGGCGGCATCGATCTCCCCGCGGTCGAACTGAGCACGCTTCTCGTGGTCGGACAGCAGCTCGTTCGCGGTATTGACCGCCTTGAAGCGCTCCTCGGCTGCGGCGTTGCCAGGATTGAGGTCCGGATGGTGCTTCTTGGCCAGCTTGCGATAGGCGGAGCGAACCTGCTCCGGCTTTGCGTCGCGGGAGAGGCCGAGTGTCTCGTAGGGATCAAGCGGCATCAGGACCGTCCTGCATCAGGGAGGGTCATGCTTTCAACTGCCTGCGGGCCTCGGCCATCTCGGCCAGGCGCTCCGGCGATGGGGCGGGGAGGTCCAGGTCCAGGCGCTCCATCGTTGCGAGCAGGATGGCCTGCACCAGTGCGCGCGCCACCGGCTTGCTGTCGGCCGGGACGATATACCATGGCGCCAAGCCGGTGGCCGTTGCGGTGAACGCAGCTTCGTAGGCGGGCTGATACTCCGCCCAGCGGTCGCGCGCGGCGGTGTCCGATGGATCGAATTTCCAGGCCTTGGCCGGATCGTCCAGGCGGGCCAGCAGCCGCTTGCGCTGCTCGTCCCGCGAGATGTGCAGAAAGACCTTGGCCAGCGCGGCGCCTTGCTGGGCCAGATAGGTCTCGAACGCGACGACCGCGCCGAGCCGCTGCGTCCAGATCTCGGGCCCGGCCAGGCTGTCCGGAAGGCCTTGCCGGGCCATTAGGGACGGGTCGACCCGCGGCACCAGCACGTCCTCGTAGTGGCTGCGGTTAAAGATGCCCACCGTGCCGCGCGGGGGCAGGGCCTGGTGGATGCGCCATAGGAAGTCGTGCGAAAGCTCCTGCGTATTCGGCGCCGCGAAGGAGGTGATGCGCAGGCCTTGCGGATTAAGCCCGGCCGCGAGCCGCTTGATCGCGCCGTCCTTGCCGCTGGCGTCCATGCCCTGCAGCACCATCAGCACCGACCAGGTGCGGCGCGCATACAGCCGGTCGTGCAGCGCAGCGAGGCGTTCGACGCCCGCAGCCAATGCTGTATTGGCGTCGGCGCTGCTCAGACCCATCCGGTCGGTGGGGTCGTGATCCGCCAGGCGCACCGCCTCGCCCGGGGTGATGCGGCACCTTTCCACCAGGGACGCAAGGTCAGGCGCGCTCATCGGACACGGCGAATGGAGGCGGCACGGTCGTTGAACAAGCTCGTTTTCCGCATGGTCATTGACCCGGGAAACAAGCACGCGCGCGCGCAGTTGCATAGATCGGCGGCGGATGGGCGGCTATGACCGAGTATAGGCTTGCCCTAGACGGCGCGATCCGGCACGACACGCCGACGACGCCAAGCAAACGGTCCTGGACCAAAGGAGGACAAGCCATGTCAGACCACGACTCTGCAAAGACGTCCAACGCGACATCTTCGGCAGCGATGCCCGACGCGCAGCGTGATCCGCTGCAGGCTGCCGCTTCCGAGATGCTGCTGCCCAATCCCGAGACGATGCTCCAGCTCTGGTCGTCCTGGGTCGAAAAGGCCTCTAAGCCCGAGCTCGGCATGGCTGCGGCGTTCGGCGGCGTGCCCGGGCAGGCGGCCTGGCAGATGGGTCCCGACCAGCTCACGGGAAACATGCTCCAGGGCGCCATGAAGCAGCTCAACGACATGCTGGCCCACGATCCTATCCTGCGTGCGGCCGAGGACGCGCTGAACGCGAACCCGCTGCGCCAGGTCATTCCGGTGGATTGGGCCGAGATCGCGCGGGCGCTGCGCACGGTCTGGCTGCGCAGCATGAGCCGGCCGGAGAAGGCCATTGCGGCGGCCACCGATTTCAATCTGCGGCTTTGGCAGACGACGATCGACAGTTGGAACGAGGCCAGCCAGCGTTGGCTCGGAATCGCGCAGACCGGCACGTCGGCGTCCGCAGCCTCCGGCGACAAGCGGTTCGCAGCGCCCGAGTGGCAGGGCAACCCGGCCTTTGCCACCCTCAAGCAGCTCTATCTCTTCGCCTCGGAGTGGCTGCTGCGCCAGGTGAGCGAGGACGCTGACCTGACGGCGGCGGAGCGGCAGCACCTCGAGTTCCACCTGCGCCAGTTTGTGGATGCGATGAGCCCCACGCTGCAGTTGCTCTCCAACCCGGCTGCGCTGCGCCGGGCGGTCGAGACGGGTGGCGTGAGCATCGCCGAGGGCCTGCGCAACCTCCTGAGCGACGTGAAGGAGGGCAAGCTGAGCATGGTGGACGCGACGGCGTTCGCGCCGGGGCGCAACCTGGCGCTCTCGCCGGGCAAGGTGGTGTATCGCAACAAGCTGATCGAGCTGATCCAATACTCGCCAAAGGGCGACAAGGTGCACGAGGTGCCGTTGCTGATCCTGCCGCCGTGGATCAACAAGTTCTACATTCTCGACATGCAGCCCAAGAACAGCATGGTCCGCCATCTGGTCGAGCAGGGCTTCACCGTGTTCATGGTGTCGTGGCGCAACCCGGACGCCGCGATGGAGGGCACCACGATCGAGGACTACGTGGACCTCGGCCCGCTCGCGGCAAGCGACGTGGTGCGCGAGATCACCGGCAGCAAGACCGTGAACGTGATGGGCTATTGCATTGGCGGCACGCTGCTGGCCATGACCCTGGCCTGGCTTGCCACCCAGAACGACGAGCGCTTCGGGGCGGTGACGTTCATGGTGTCGCTGCAGGATTTCTCGAAGGTCGGCGACACCGCCATGTTCCTGGGCGAGCCGACGATCGACTTCATGGAGCAGCAGATGCTGGAGCGCGGCTATCTCGACAGCCGCGAGATGTCCAACATGTTCAACCTGCTGCGCAGCAACGACCTGATCTGGTCGAACGTGGTGAACAACTACCTGCTAGGCCAGAAGCCGCCGGCGTTCGACCTGCTGTATTGGAACAGCGACGGCACTCGCATGGCCCGCGCGGCGCATGGCTGGTACCTGCGCAACACCTACGTCGAGAACAACCTGATCGAGCCTGGCAAAATCCACCTCAAGGGCGAGGCGCTGGACCTGGGCCGGATCAAGCAGGACATCTACGCCTGCGGGGCGGAGAAGGACCACATCGTGCCATGGAACTCGGCCTGGCGCCTGACGCAGCTCGTCGGCGGCAAGGTGCGTTACATCCTGGCCTCTAGCGGCCATATCGCCGGGATCATCAACCCGCCTGGCGGCAAAGGGACTTTTTGGACGAACGAGGAGAAGACCGCGACCGCCGAGGAGTGGCGCGCGGCGGCGCAGAAGCACGACGGAAGCTGGTGGACGGATTGGTTCGCCTGGCTCGCGGCGCGTTCGGGCAAGAAGTCGGCGCCGCCGCCGATGGGGGGCGAGGCCTACCCACCGTTGCAGGATGCACCCGGAAGCTACGTGCTGGAGAAGTAACACACTGCATCCGAAGTACCTTGACAGCAGTTTCAGAAATGGGGCTCTTCGCGGCCGCTAACCAAATAAGAAAGTATCAGGGAGTGATGGGCATATGGCTGTGAACACTACGGCTCCGGCCGGACTTGGAAGCCGGGTGGACGGCGGTGCGACCGGAAGCAATTTCCAGAGTATCCTGCAGAGCCCGCGGTTCCAAGAGCTCGTCACGACCCGCAGCAGGTTCGGCTGGTCGCTGTCGATCCTGATGCTCGTCATCTATCTGGGCTTCATCCTGCTAGTCGCGTTCGACAAGCCGCTGCTCGCGCAGAAGATCGGCGGCGGCACGACCTCTCTGGGCATCGTGCTCGGGCTCAGCGTGATCATTTCCGCATTCGTGCTTACCGCCGTCTACGTGGTTCGGGCCAATGGGCGCTTCGACGCCCTGAACGACCAAGTAAAGCAGGAGATGGGCCTGTGAAGCGCCTTGCAGCATTTGCCGGCTTAGGCGCCTTGCTGGCCAGCCCAGGTATGGCCTGGGCGGCAGGCGCCATTGAGGGCACAGTCGAGAAACAGGGCCTGAACATTACCGCCGTCGTGATCTTCCTGCTGTTCGTGCTGTTCACCCTTGGCATCACCTACCGGGCAGCGCGTCAGACCAAATCCGCCTCGGACTTCTACGCAGCCGGCGGCGGCATCTCGGCCGGGCAGAACGGCCTCGCCATCGCCGGCGACTACATGTCGGCGGCGTCCTTCCTGGGCATCTCCGGCCTCGTGTTCTCCAACGGCTTCGACGGGCTGATCTACTCGATCGGCTTCCTTGTCGGCTGGCCGATCGTTCTGTTCACCATCGCGGAGCGGCTACGCAACCTCGGCAAGTTCACCTTCGCCGATGTCGCCGCCTTCCGGCTCGACCAGACCTCGATCCGAGTGCTGTCGGCCGTAGGCACCTTGATCGTCGTATCGTTCTACCTGATTGCGCAGATGGTCGGCGCTGGCAAGCTGATCCAATTGCTGTTCGGGCTGCCGTACGGCGTCGCCGTGCCAATCGTCGGCGTCCTGATGATCGTCTACGTCGTGTTCGGCGGCATGAAGGCGACGACCTGGGTGCAGATCATCAAGGCTTGCATGCTGCTCGGCGGCGCAAGCTTCATGGCGCTGATGGTGCTCATCCATTTCAGCTTCAACCCCGACGCCATGTTCGCGGCCGCGGTGCAGATCCATCCGAAGGGCGACGCCATCATGGCGCCGGGCGCTTTCGTCGCCGACCCGGTCTCGACCATTTCGCTCGGCCTCGCGCTGATCTTCGGGACCGCCGGGCTCCCGCACATCCTGATGCGCTTCTTCACCGTCTCCGACGCCAAGGCGGCGCGCAAGTCCGTGCTCTATGCCACGGGCTTGATCGGCTACTTCTATATCCTGACGTTCATCATCGGCTTCGGCGCTATCAGCTTCCTGATGAACGACGCGAGCTACTACAAGGTCGGCGCCAGCGGCTTCGACAAGATCAAGGACCTGATCGGCGGCGCCGCCAACATGCCCGCGATCGATCTGGCGCGTGCGGTGGGCGGCGATATCTTCTACGGCTTCATCTCGGCCGTGGCTTTCGCCACCATCCTTGCGGTCGTCGCCGGCCTGACCCTGGCCGGCGCCTCGGCAGTCAGCCACGACCTCTATGCCTCGGTGATCGCCCGCGGCCGGACGACGGAGGGCCGCGAGGTCAACGTCTCCAAGGTCAGCGCGGTGGTCATCGGTGTCGTCGCGATCCTGCTGGGCTACGTGTTCGAGAACCAGAACGTCGCCTTCATGGTGGGCCTGGCCTTCTCGGTCGCCGCAAGCTGCAACTTCCCAGTGCTGCTCATGTCCATCCTTTGGAGCGGCACCACGACGCTCGGCGCCCTGGTCGGCGGCTTCCTCGGCCTGACCAGCGCCGTGCTGATGATCGTGCTGAGCAAAGCCGTTTGGGTCGACACCTTCCACATGGCGACCGTGGCGGTATTCCCTTACGACAACCCGGCGCTGTTCTCCGTCCCGCTGGCCTTTATTGGCATCTATGTGTTTTCGAAGCTCGACACGAGCCGGCGTGCCAAGCTGGAGCAGGCGAAGTTCCTCGAGCAGTATGTCCGTTCGGAGACCGGCATAGGCGCGTCTGGCGCCCAGGCACACTAACCGGCGAAACCTGGTCCAACTCGACTGGACCGAAGGCTTTCACCATCGACTGCTCAACGCTGAACAAACCCCCTTCCGTCATCGGAAGGGGGCTTTTTTGCTTTCGCCGTTCGAGAGGACCGCGGCAGGGCCGGTAGGCGCCTGTGATAAACCCATGGCGATCCAACAGGGCTGACCATATTGCGGTTGATCATAACCATGCTTATGTTCTTCCCATGCCGCATGACCTAGACCTGTTGATTCTTCTGAATGACGTCGGCCGCATGCTCCGCACCGAGGCGGACCGAAGGGCTCGGGCCCATGGCATGTCGCGCGCCCAATGGGTGATGCTGATCCGCTTGGACCGTCAGCCGGGCCTGTCGCAGAAGGAACTGGCCGAGTTGCTGGAGGTCGAGCCCATCACTGTCGCCCGGCTTGCAGACCGGCTCGAAGCCCGTGGCCTATTGGAACGCCGAGCCGATCCGGCCGACCGCCGCATTTGGCGTCTGCATCTGCTTGCCGCGGCCCAGCCTGTGCTGGACGAACTGGTCAGCCACCGCGACGACCTGCTCGCGCTGCTGACCGCCCGCCTGGACCCCCAGACGATTGAGATCGTGACGACGGCACTGCTGCGCATGCGCTGCACGCTTTCCCGCCGCCCCGAGCTGGAGGAAGTCGCCTAATGTCCGATGCCACCCTAAATCCTCGTGGTATCGTCGCCCGGACTATTCCGGAGCAGACAACGGCCACAAAGCCGCGCCGGCGTTCGAAGCTGCTGCGTCCTGTCCTTATGCTGGGCGGCATCGCCGCCGTAGCAGCGGCGTCGCTGGTGTTCTGGATCAACGGCGGCCGCATCGTTTCGATCGACAATGCCTATGTCCGCGCCGACAAGCTCTCTTTGGCGACCGACGTCTCAGGCCTAGTGGCAGAGGTCCCGGTGCACGAAGGCCAGGCCGTGCAGCGCGGTGACGTCCTATTTCGCCTGGACGACCGCCAGTTCAGCATCGCCTTGACCGCTGCGCAGGCCAACTTGGCCCAAACCCGCCTCCAGCTCGACGCCATGAAGCGCGATTATGGACGCATGCTGCGGGATTCGGCCGCGAAGCAGGCGACGGTCGACATGGATCAGGCTCGGTATGATCGGGTGAACGGCCTGGTTGGCCGCGGCGACATCTCCCGCCAAAGCTTTGATGATGCCCGGTTCCAGTTAGCTGCCGACCAGCAGGGCTTCGAGTCGGCCAAGGTCGCCGCCCAGGTGCAGCTTGCCAAGCTCGGCGGTGACGCGAACGCCGACGTTGCGACCCTGCCGAACTATAAGCAGATCGAGGCGCAGGTGGCCGAGGCGCAGCGGCAACTGGACCACACCATCGTGCGCGCCCCGATGGCCGGCGTTGTCACCGGCGTTTCCGCCCTGCAGCCCGGCCTGTATCTCGCGAGCGGCACCTATGCCTTTGGCCTGGTGTCGGCCGAGAGCGTTTGGGTGGAGGCGAATCCGAAGGAGACGGAGCTGACCTGGGTCCGCCCCGGCGACGCTGTCAGCTTGACCATCGACGCCTATCCCGGCCGTGCCTGGACCGGCGCCGTGGACAGCATCGCACCCGCGAGCGGCAGCGAGTTCTCCATTCTCCCGGCACAGAACAGCTCCGGCAATTGGGTGAAGGTGGTGCAGCGCATCTCGATGCGCGTCCGTGTGGACCATAACCCGGGCGACCCGCCGCTGCGCGCGGGCATGAGCGTCGTCGCCGGCGTCGATACCGGTCATGCACGCACTTGGCGCGACCTGTTCTGATCGCCGAGGTCCCGGGAGGGAATGGTTTAGATGGCCACGACTGAGACGGTCCAGGGCGTGGTTCCGCACCGCACCATCATTACGATCTGCGCGATGATGGCGACATTGATGCAGGCGCTGGACACCACGATCGCCAATGTGGCGCTGCCCTACATGCAGGGCAGCCTGTCCGCGACCAGCGACCAGATCACCTGGGTGCTGACCAGCTACATCGTGGCCGCCGCCATCATGACGGCGCCGGTCGGCTGGCTGTCGGCGCGGTTCGGCCGCAAGCCGCTGTTTCTCGCCTGCCTTGTCGGCTTCACCACCACGTCCATGCTGTGCGGCGTGGCGCAGTCGCTGAACGAGATGGTGGTGTTCCGCGTGCTGCAGGGCGTGTTCGGCGCGGCGCTGGTCCCGCTCAGCCAATCGACCATGCTGGACATCTACCCACCGGAGCAGCGCGGTTCGGCGATGGCGCTTTGGGGTGTAGGCGTGATGGTCGGGCCGATCTTGGGACCAACGCTGGGCGGCTACCTGACCGACCTCTATAACTGGCGTTGGGTGTTCTACGTGAACTTGCCCTTCGGCCTCCTCGCGACGGTCGGGCTTGTGCTGTTCCTACCGAAAACCGAGCCGCGCGCCGGCATGCGCTTCGACGCCCTTGGCTTTGGGGTGCTGGCGCTCGGCCTCGGCGCGTTCCAGCTCATGCTGGACCGCGGCCAGGACCAGGACTGGTTCGGCTCACGCGAGATCATCATCGAGGCGGTGCTGGCCGGGTTGGGCCTGTATCTGTTCGTGGTCCACCTTATGACCGCCGAGAAGCCGTTCCTTTCGCCGCGGCTGTTCCGAGACCGGAATCTATCGGCCAGCTTGGCGGTCATGTTCTCCGTTGGAATGGTCCTGCTCGCCAGCTCCGCATTGCTGGCGCCGTGGCTGCAGACCCTGGCCGGCTACCCGGTTGCTACGGCCGGGCTGGTGCTGGCGCCGCGCGGCTTCGGCACCATGGCGGCGATGATGCTGTCCGGCCGGCTGTCCGGCAAGGTCGACCCTCGGCTGCTCATGGCGCTGGGCATCGTGCTGCTGTCCTACAGCCTGTGGATCATGACGAGCTGGACGCCCGATGTGTCCGGCACGGCTATCGTGGTGACCACGATCATCCAGGGTGCCGGCCTGGGGTTCGTGTTCATTCCGTTGCAGCTGATCGCGTTCGCCACCTTGCCGGCCGAATTGCGGACCGACGCCACCTCCCTCCTTTCACTGTTGCGCAACATGGGCAGCGCCGTCGGCGTCTCCGCCTGCTCTGCCCTGCTCGCGCATAACGTTCAGGTCGTGCATTCCGAGCTTGCGGCCAATGTTACCCCGTTCAACCCCGTCATGCATGGCACTGGCGTTGTGCAGATGCTGGCGCCCACCACGGCACGCGGCGTGGCGCTGCTGAATCAGATGATCAACAATCAGGCGGCAATCATCGGTTACCTCGATGACTTCAAGGCCATGCTGTTCGTCACTGCACCGGCGCTGCTGCTGCTGTTGCTGATGCGCAAGCCGGCGGCGTTGGCAAAGCCAGATCCGGAGCATGGGGCCGCGCTGGAGTGAACCTCAAAACGTGATGGTCGTGCGCAGTCCGAACACGGCGGCGTCGCCCAGGCGCTTGATCGGGTTCTGCGGGTTGGGCACGCCGCCATTCAGGTTGAAGACGTATTGCGCGGTGGGCTGCACCTGCCACCATGGCGCGATCTGGGCCTGGTAGGTCAGCTCTAGTACCGTCTCGGCCCGGCGGATCGGGTAGAACCCCCCGGTGAAGCGCGCCGTGTCCGAGTCGAGCTTGCTGGCCGTGTCGCTGATCCGGGCATAGGCGACGCCGAGGCCGACCGTGTCGCTGTCGCGCCCCTCGATCGCGCCTTTATAGGTCACGCCCGCGTCCAGGTAGAAGTTGATCAGGTTGCGGTCGCCCGGCGCGCCCATGACGCGGACGAACGCGCCCGCGCCGCTGTCCTTCGATCCGTCCTTGCGCCAGGCGAGCTGGTCGCCCACGGCATACAGGCTATAGCTGCCCCGGCGGTTGCGGCCAGTAGCGGTGGTGCCGGTCGGATCGGCGAGCGACGCGCCGCTGCCGTTGCGCCGCTGGTCGGCAAAGTTCTGTGTGTTGTACCACGCGCCGAACTTGTAGGTGCCGGGCAGCCCGGTCGCACCGTCCTCCTGGTTGATGCTGTACTGCACCTCCGCGATTGCAAATATACCGTCGCATAGCCGGAACGCGGTGCCGGATGGGTTGCGGTCCTGCGGAATGCCGGAGCCGGGACCGGCTGGATCGCCGTTGAACACGGCGCCGAGTAGGGCGAGGTTATCCCGCGCCACGTATTTCACCCGCACACCGGGCGCCGCCATTGGGAAGATTGGCCCGCCTGACGGCAGGTCGGCGCTGGGGAGGGTGATCCAGCCAAAGGTGTGGTTCAAGAACAGGCCGGCGTATTGGCTGATCATGAACTCCTAGTCGGCCCCGAGCTGGCCCACGCGGACGGCCAGCTTCTTATCGAGCAGCACCTGCTCGTACCACAGCTCGAACAGCAGCGCGCCGCGCGGCACCTCCAGGCTGCTGACGGTGTTCAGGTTGTTGCCGAGGTTGTTCAGGCTCAAGCCCCGGCCATGGATCTGATAGCCCGTCGCGTTGAACGTGCCGCCCGCCAGGCCGAACGCCCTCTCGGCGTCGAGGCCCACGCCGAATTGGGTCAGCCCCTCATAGATCACACCACGATGCACGCCGCCGGTGGCATTGCCGAACACCTCGCTCGACTCCGTCACCCCGAAGGTGATCCCGCGGTCCGCAAGCCGCGTGCGGAGGCCGCCGAGGTCGCCGAACAGGTTGGCGCGGTCCCAAAAGCCCTTCGCCACTTCCTCGCCCGGTTTCACCCCGGTTTCGCCTCCTGGCGTGGCCTGCCGGGATTCTGGGGCAGCGGGTTGGGGCTGCTCGCCTGGACCGGGGTTCATCTGCGTCCCTGGGCTCGGACCGATCTGCGCGATGGCGGGGCTGAGCGCCGCCATGGCGGCAAGAAGCAGGGCAGCTATGCCTGCCCCGTTGCGCAGCGCGATAATGATGGTTCTCCGTGGCTTCTGGACCGTGGCGGGCCAGTATACCGCTCGGTGCCATCGATCAAGCGACAGCGTTGGCAGCAACCCGGCCAATGATCGGGACCACCGGCCAGAGCCCGGCCTGGCGTGAGAATAGCGTCGCGGCGGAGTCGCTGAAGAAAGAAGAACATTTTCTGATTGGGCGATTTTTTGGCAGCCTGATCTTAAACGGACCGCATCTATTGCGGCCTACGGAAGGCTATTCCTAATTGGCGTAAGTGAACCAGGGTCGCCGGCTCTGCGTGGACACAGGCGGACAAGCGCTCATGAGACTAATACGCAACAATACCCTGGCATATGACGATCGAACTGACGGCGAAGTCTTGACCGCGCCGGCGCATGGGGCGGAACTGGCCGATTATGCCGGATGGAGCACGACGGACGTGTTGCAGGACCTGCTATGCCGGGTGTTCCCGCGACGGATTGCCCTCGTGTCCTCGTTCGGGACCGAGAGCGCAGTGCTGCTTCACCTTGTCTCCGGCATTGACAAGGCGGCTCCGGTTATCTTCCTCGACACCGGGAAGCTGTTTCCGGAGACGCTGCAGTATCGTGATGCGCTGGTGGACCGTCTCGGCCTGCAAGACGTGCGCTCCGTCCAGCCGAACGACCGCGCGCTGGCCGTGGCGGACCCAGCCGGCACGCTGTGGGAGACCGATCCCGACGTATGCTGCCGGCAACGCAAAGTCGAGCCGCTGGATGAGGCATTGGCCGGCTTCCCCGCCTGGATCACCGGGCGCAAGCGCTTTCAGGGCGGCCTGCGCGCCGTTTTGCCGCTGATCGAGCACGAGAGCGAGCGGGTAAAGGTGAACGTTCTCGCGTCGTGGGACGCCGAGCAGTTGCGCCGCTACAGTGACGAGCACGACCTGCCCCGGCATCCGTTGGAGGCCCGGGGCTATCGCTCGATCGGCTGCGCCCCCTGCACTCGGCCAACGGCGCCGGGCCAGGATCCGCGCGACGGACGCTGGGCCGGACGCAGCAAGACCGAGTGCGGCATCCATGTGCCGCACGCAGCCAACGCCTCCCCTGCTGTCGCAGCCTTGACCCAGACTAGGAAATTCGCATGAACGCCGTCTCCCTGCGCGTGGCCCCGATCGCGGCCACCCTGCCCAGGGCAGCCCCGCACCTTCGGCAATTGGAAGCCGAGAGCATCCATATCATCCGCGAAGTGGTTGCGGAGTGCCGGAATCCCGTGTTCCTGTATTCGATCGGCAAGGACTCCTCGGTCCTGCTGCACTTGATCCGCAAGGCGTTCTATCCCTCGAAGCCGCCATTCCCGCTGCTGCACATCGATACCGGCTGGAAATTCCGCGAGATGATCGAGTTTCGGGACGAGACGGCGCGCCGCTATGGCCTGGACCTGATCGTGCATACGAATCGGGAGGCGCAACTCCAGGGCGTGAACCCGTTCGATCACGGTTCGTTCTATACCCATGCGATGAAGACCGAGGCGCTGAAGGCGGCGCTGCGGCAGCATGCCTTTGATGCGGCCTTTGGCGGCGCGCGGCGCGACGAGGAGAAATCGCGTGCGAAGGAGCGCGTGTTCTCCTTCCGCACCGCGGCTCAGCAATGGGACCCGAAGGACCAACGGCCGGAGTTCTGGAACCTATATAATGGGCGCGTCGCCCCCGGCGAGTCGATCCGCGTGTTTCCGCTGTCCAACTGGACCGAGCTCGACATCTGGCAGTATGTGCTCGCGGAGGAGATCCCGCTGGTGTCGCTGTATCGCGCCGCCTTTCGCCCGGTCGTGGAGCGGGACGGCAGCCTGATCGTGGTCGACGACGAGCGCATGCGGCTGCGCCCGGGCGAGATTCCGCAGCAGCGCATGGTCCGCTTCCGCTCGCTCGGCTGTTATCCGCTGACCGGCGCCATCGAGAGCGACGCCCAGTCCCTGCCGGAGATCGTCGGCGAGATGCTCTCGGTCCGCACCTCCGAGCGCGGCACGCGGCTGGTCGACAAGGACGAGGCGGACTCGATGGAGCATAAGAAGCGCGAAGGCTATTTTTGATGGACCAGAACGTGCAAGCCTCCAGCCTGAAACCGGGCGCAGCGCCGCTGGGCCAACTTCGCTTCCTTACGTGTGGCAGCGTCGACGATGGCAAGTCGACCCTGATCGGCCGGCTGCTGTATGACACGCGCGGCATCCTGGAGGACCAGCTCGACACACTGAAGCGCGACAGCAAGCGGCACGGCTCGAGTGGGGACACCATCGACTTGTCCCTGCTGGTCGACGGGCTGGAGGCCGAGCGGGAGCAGGGCATCACGATCGACGTGGCCTACCGCTTCTTCAGCACACCGCGCCGCCGCTTCATCGTGGCCGACACTCCGGGCCACGAGCAGTATACCCGCAACATGGCCACCGGCGCTTCCAATGCGGAGCTGGCTGTGATGCTGGTCGACGCACGGAAGGGCATCCTGGTCCAGACGAAGCGGCATGCCTTCATCGCCGGGCTGATGGGCATACGCCATGTCGTGCTGGCGGTGAACAAGATCGATCTGGTCGAGTTCAGCCAACAGCGGTTCGACGCCATCGACGCCGAGTTCCGGGCCGCCGTCGCGGAGCTGAACTTCAGCACCTTGCAGGCGATCCCCATCTCGGCTCGGCACGGCGATAACGTCATCACCCCAAGCGCAAATACGTCATGGTATGCCGGCCCGAGCCTGCTCGAATACCTCGAAGGGGTGGCGGTGGAGCAGGAGGTGCTGTCCCGTCCGTTCCGCATGCCTGTGCAGTGGGTGAACCGGCCCAACCTCGACTTCCGCGGCTATTCCGGCACGGTCGTCAGTGGGCGGGTGCGGCCCGGGGACCGCGTGATCGTGCAGCCGTCGGGCGGCCAGGCCGAGATCAAGCGCATCGTCACCATGGACGGCACCCAGCCCGCGGCTGAGGCCGGGGACGCGGTGACGCTGGTGCTGGACCGTGAGATCGACATCTCGCGCGGGGATGTGCTGGCTGCGGCCGACGCTCCGGTGGGGGTGGCGGACGCGCTCTCGGCGCGGCTGATCTGGCTGCATGCCACACCGCTCGTGGCTGGGCGCGACTACCTCGTGAAGCTCGGTGCCCGCAGCGTGCCCGGCACCATCGAATGCATCCGTCACCGCATCGATGTGAACACGCGCGAGGCGATGCCGGCAGCGTCACTGGACTTGAACGACCTGGGCAGCGTCGAGCTGCACCTTCATCTGCCGGTGGCGTTCGAGCCGTATTCGGACAGCCGGGACCTGGGCGGCTTCATCCTGATCGATCGGCTGACCAACGCCACCGTCGGCGTCGGCATGATCGAGGCCGCCTTGCGCCGTGCGACCAGCCTGACCTGGCAGGTGCTGGACGTGGACCGCACGGCGCGCGCGCGGCTAAAGCGCCAGGGTGCGGCGGTGCTGTGGTTCACTGGGCTATCCGGCTCAGGCAAGTCCACCATAGCCAACCTGGTGGAGCGCCGGCTGCACGCGCTGGGCCGGCACACCTACTTGCTGGACGGCGACAACCTGCGCCATGGGCTAAACCAGGACCTGGGCTTCTCCGAGGCGGACCGGGCGGAGAACGTGCGCCGCGCCTCCGAGGTGGCGGCGCTGTTCGCCGACGCTGGGCTGATTGTCATCGCAAGCCTGATCTCGCCCTATCGCGCCGAGCGCGACCTCGCACGGACCCGCGTGCCGGAGGGCGAGTTCATCGAGGTGTTCATCGATACGCCCGTCGACGAGTGCCGCCGACGCGATCCGAAGGGCTTGTATCGCAAGGCCGATGCCGGGTTAATTCGCGGCTTTACCGGGGTCGACGCCCCCTATGAGCCACCTGCGGCGCCCGAGCTGCATTTGCGCACCACCGAGGCTTCACCTGAGGACATGGCTGAGCGTATCATGGCCGAACTGCGTCGTCGGGGCATAATCCGGTAAGGCTGGGGTAACCTGGATGATCGATCCGCTCTATACGCTTTCCGGCTTTGCGGTCGGCGCCCTGGTAGGGCTGACTGGGGTGGGCGGCGGGTCATTGATGACGCCGCTGCTGGTGCTGGTGTTCGGTATCCACCCGGCGACCGCTGTGGGCACCGACCTGCTCTATGCCGCGTGCACGAAATCGGTCGGTGCCCTAATCCATGGGCGCAGCCAGACAATCGACTGGAAGGTGACCCGGCGGTTGGCGGCTGGCAGCCTGCCAGCAGCGGCGCTCATGCTGCTCGGGCTTGGCCAGCTCCATATCCAAACGGACGCGGTATCGCGGGTCATTACGCCGGTCCTGGCGGTGATGATCCTGCTGACGGTGCTGCTGATACTGTTCCAGAAGCCATTGCTGGCGCGGCTTGGGCCATTCAGCGCCGAACTCTCGCCGCGGTCGCTTCGAGGGCTGACCATTGCATCCGGCGCGGTGCTCGGCACGTTGGTGACGCTCACGTCGGTAGGCGCGGGCGCTCTGGGCGTAAGCGTGCTGACCCTGCTGTATCCGCGGCTGTCGACGGTGCGGATCGTCGGGTCGGACATCGCCCATGCCATTCCGCTGACCCTGCTGGCCGGGGTGGGCTATTGGTATCTTGGTGCGGTCGACTGGGTGCTGCTCGGGTCGCTGCTGTCCGGCTCGGTGCCGGGCATCATCGTCGGCAGCCTGCTCGCGACCCGCGTGCCGGTCGTGGTGCTGCGGGGCACGCTGGCCGTGACGTTGACGCTGGTGGCAAGCAAGCTGCTCACCTGAAGCGCGGTTGCTCAGCTTGGCGGCAGATCCACGCCAGAAAGGCGTTTGCACTCGGCGACGAGCCGATCCTGCCGCTCCGGCGCGTGCGTCGCACCACTCGGCTTGCGGAGCTGCTTGTGGTAGAAATACCCGCCTGTGACCAGTGCCGCCGGGTCGTCGCTGACGGCGAGCCAGGCTTGGGTGCGATGCGCGGCGTCGAGGTCACCCGTCGCACGCGGCCCGCTCATCTTCGTCGCCACCCAGCCGGGCTCGAGCGCGTTGGAGAGCGTGCCCGGCCAGCGGCGTGCGACGGCAAACGCCAGCAGCACGTCATGCAGCTTGGTGTCGGAGTAGGCCTGGTTGCCACGCCACGGGCGGTGCGCCCATGTCAGGTCGTCTAGGTTTGGGTTACCGCGCCGGTGCAGCTCGGAGCTGACATAAATTAGTCGCTGCGGCCGCCCGATCAGCGCGGTCAGGATATAGGGTGCCAGCGTGTTGACGGCGAACACGTGGGACAGCCCGTCCTCCGTCTCGATGCGCCGCGGCTCGCGGTAGCCGACGCCGGCGTTATGGATCACCGCATCGAACGGCCCAAGCGCGTTGGCCTGCTCGGCCACGCCCCGGGTCTGGGCGATGCTGGCGAAGTCGCCGGTGACGACTGTCTCCGCGCCAGGTACGGCGGCCATCGCCTCGCGGCCCCGCTGCTGGTTGCGCGCATGCAGGACGACGCCGTGGCCCTGCTCGACCAGGAGCTGAGCCGCCATCCGGCCCAGGCCGTCCGACGAGCCGGTGATGAAGATACGCGCCATCGGTTCGGATCTCAGACCTGGAGCCTTGCTTTCCGTGGCACCAGCAAGATGAGCAGGAGCGCCACCACGGCGATGCCCGCCGCCAGGATGAACACGTTGTGCAGCGCATGGGCCAGCGCCTCGGTCAGCCGCGCCAGCTCCGCTGCCGGCAACGCGGTTCGCAGCGCAGGCTGCACCAGATCGCGCACCGCATCATGCGATGCGGGGCCGGCTGCGGCCAGGCCAGCGTTCAGCACGCCTCCGAAGGCGGCAGCGCCGACGGCCTGGCCGATCAGTCGGCAGAAGAAGAACAGCGACGTCGCGCGGCCGCGGTCGTGCTGCGCCACGCTGCTCTGCACGGCCACGTTGAACACTAGGCTGTGCAGCCCGAGCCCCACGCCGACCAGCGCACAGGCACCCGCGACCCACGCCGGATGCTGCCCCGGCCACAGCAGCAGCAACGCCCCGGTGCCGGCGACCAACGAGAGCGAGCCCACCAGCGCCACCGGCCTATAGGCGAGCCGGTCCAGCACCCGGCTCACGCTTATGCTGGCGGTCGTCCAGCTTACGGTCAGCACGCCGAGCACAAAGCCCGAGACCAGCGCGCTGCGGCCCAGGACACCCTGGACCCAGGACGGCAGGAAGGCCGTCGCCCCGATCAGCAACGCGCCGCACGCAAGGCCCGACAGGTTGCCGGCGACGATCAGCGGGTTGCGCCACAGATGCAGCGGCAGGGTCGGCGTGGGGCTGCGCTGCTCCCGCCATGCGAAGCCGGCTAGCGCCGCCAAGCCAAGCGCCAGCAGTGCAATGATCCCAAGACGGCTGAAGGACTCGTGCTGCACCAGCGTTGCCATGACGGCGCCGATGCCGAAGGCCAGCAATGCGGCGCCGGCGAGGTCGATGGGCGCGTGCTGCCGGTTGGACGCGGGCTCGCGCAGATAGCGGGCGACGAGCGCCGTCGTCAGCACGCCGATCGGCAGGTTGACCCAGAACACGAATGGCCAGCCGAGCGTGCCGACGAAGAACGAGCCCAGCAGCGGGCCGATGATCGCCGAGATGCCCCATATGCCGCTAACGTAGCCCAGCGCGCGCGGGCGGTCGGCCGGGCTGGACACGTCGGCGATGATGGTGGTCGCGAGCGGAATCAGCCCACCGCCGCCGATGCCCTGGATAGCGCGGAACGCGATCAGCGACGCCATGCTCCAGGCGAACCCGCACAGCAATGATCCCAGCAGGAAAATTGCGACGCTGCCGATATAGACGCGCTTGCGGCCGTATTGGTCCGCAAGCCGCCCATAGATGGGGGTCATCACCGCCTGGCCGAGCAGATAGACGCCGAAAGCCCAGGTGAACAGGTCAAAGCCGCCAAGCTGCCCCACGATGGTCGGCATCGCGGTGCTGATGACCGTCACCTCGACTGCTGCCATGAAGGTGGAGATCAGCATGGCAATGACGATCAGCCGCCCGCGCTGGGGGGCGACCTGGCGGTTCGGGTGCGTGATGCTCATGAAGCTTTCTTGGGCCTCATTGAGCGAGATGCAAGCCAGCGCACTCGAACCTACTAGGCTGCAAGCCGCCGCGCCGTGGCAGATGGAGGGATTTCATTGGTTCCGAGCGGAAGCGGTGCCCAGTTCCATATGGTCAGTTTAAGAATGTAAAGCTTACACTATCTTCAGCCCAGTGACTCAGCCCACAAAACCCATCAAGACGAGTGGCTCGATTGAGCCTCCGGCCTCGTAGCCAAGTACGTCAAACCGCATTGAGAACTCTGAAGGCAGGTGGCTGCACTTGCCTCCTTACTTCTACACTTCATGGCTTCTGCGCTCCGACAGCATCAACATACACGGCGTAAACCGAAATGCTGGCCGCTATAAACAGCCGGTTCTTCTTAATGCCGCTGAAGCACAGGTTGGCGCAGGTCTCCGGCAAATGAATCTTGCCGATCAGCTCCCCAGTCGGCGCCTAACACCGCACCCCGTCTTCCCCCGGGTCGGCCCAGTCCATGGTACATCAGATGTTGCCCTCGGTGTCCGTCCGCATGCCATCGGTGAAGCCTGGCGCGAAGTTCTCGGCGGACAGCTTGTCGCCGTTCACGCTGAACGAGCGGATGTACGCCGGGCCGCCCGTCGGCTTAGCGTTGTTGGCATGATCCGGTTCACGCTGGAGCCGGTCGAGTGGGCAGCGTGGTTGCCAACCGTGGACCCGGCCACGGCCACGCAGGTGCAGTCCGCCGCTCTGGACAAAAGCCCGCTGCAAGCGCGCTCCTCGCCCTACTTCCTCACGCTTGCGCATGATGTGGCGGTGCTGGAGCAGCGCTCGCCGCTGTTCAACGCCGTGATGTATGCGCCGCGCGGGTTACGGCGGTCGGACCGCGAGCTGGCGACCGTCGTGGTGTCGATCATCGACGGCTGCGTGTATTGCGCCAGCGTCCACGCCCGCCGCTTTGCCGAGCTGACGAAGCAGCCTGAGATCATCCAGCGTCTGTATGACGAGGGCCTGGAGACCGAGCTGGAGCCCCGGCTGCGCGCAGTGGTGGACTTCGCTGCGCAGCTGACCCGCGCGCTGGACAAGATGGCGCCGGCCGACCTGCTGCCGCTGCGTGCCGCCGGACTGGACGACCTGGAGATCCACGACCTGATCCACGCCATCGCCATGTTCGCCAACGCCAACCGCCTTATGCAGACCCTAGGCGAGCCGGTCATGCCGCACCCGCCGCCCTAACGACGCAATGCAAGCGCCATCCGCTCATGTTCCGCATCAACCGTCTCGAACTTGCTTAGGAAAGCCTTGATGTCCGGGTCCGCGGTCCGCGCGGCCTCCTCTGCCGAGTCCCGCTTGTCCTCTGCATTGATGCGTATGGCCTCCGATATGAAGGAGGCATCCGCGGTGCTGCCGGCTTGGGAGTTGATGCTGTTCAGCCGCACCTGGTCGGCCGGGGTCATTGCCGTGGGCAGCGTGAGGCCTTTGGCGTTACCCAAATCCTGCAGAGCCTGATTGTAGGCGGCATGATCCGTGATGATGCGCGCAGCATAGGCTTTCACGTCGTCGCGGGAAGACCGCTGTCTTGCCAGCGCGGCAAGGGCGATTTCGTAGGCGCTGCCCTGGGCGTCCTTGAACAGGAATTGGTGGTCCGTGTTCGTGATCGGCGCCGCCGTAGCATTGAGAGCGGGCGCTGCAGTCTGGGCCATGGGGGAGATGACGGGAGTCGCGAGAAGCATTGCCGCAACAGCGGCAGTCAAGATGCGCGTCATAGGTGCCTCACTCGTCAGGTCAGCCAGTCTGAACGCCCCCGGACTGTGCCGGTTTCGACCCAAGGCAGCGTGGCACAGGCCTGCATTGGCGTCTGACGACCATAGGGATCAATCATTGGCAATGCTGCCGTCGAGCTCGTGCGACATCTCCAGCGTGAACCGCAGGTTGTAGCTGAAGCCGGGAGCGGCCCTTGGAAAATCGTTGAAGGCGAGGCGGTCCCAGACGATGCCCAGAACGGTAGAATGGCCAAAAGCAGCGAGCGGATCATCATGCCCTTGAAAGCCTGGCGTCCCATGGGAGAGCGCCGGCATTTCGTCCAAGGACAGGATTATGACGAGCCAGGTCCGTAGCGGGACCGCCAGCCGCGCCGAAGCTACTCTGGCCCTGGGCATCGGCAGCGGCATGCCCAAAAGAAGTCTGGATGGTGTAGGGCGCCTGCGGAAGGTTATCGGGCATTATTGGAGCGCTGACCAAGGTGTTCCAATTTCGGGGCTTGCAGGAACGTTTTAAAATACTATCTTCCATCTAAGCGGATGGTAATAGGATGGAAGTAGCGTAAAATGGAGCCGATATACGAGCTTCGGCCCAAGACGGCCGATAGTGAGAAGATCACGATCAACCTTGGCTTCATCGATCTCGGCCAGGTCGACCTTATGGTGCACGACGGGTTTTACTCAAACCGGACGGACTTCATCCGAACCGCCATCCGCAACCAGCTCGACCGACATGCCGACGTGGTCCGGCAGTCCATGGCCCGCAAGGCAGTCGATCTTGGGCTGCGGCACTACAGCCGCACGGATCTGGAGACGGCACGGAGCAGGGGTGAGATGCTGCACATCAACGTGCTTGGATTGGCCAGCGTTGCGCATGATGTGACGCCCGAGCTCGCGCGGGCGTCGATCGCCTCGGTGACGGTGCTGGGCGCCTTGCATGCCAGCCCTGCGGTCAAGGCTGCGCTAGCCGACCGAATGCACTAGGGCCGCCACAACAGCCGCCCCAGGTGGAAACAAAAGCCCCTAGGCGGGTTCAGAGCACAGGAAGACACGACATTGAAGCACATCCTGCCTAACGGCCTGTTTGAAGCGGCGCGTTTTACCAAAGACGGCCTGCTCACCGAAGCCACCGCGGCGCTGCAGCGGCTGCTCGGCGACAAGGTGGGCGACGGCGCAGGCCGGCAAGCCCGAAGCGGCCCGCCGACCATCGACGGAACGGCCGAACGCAAGTCTGAGCCGCAGCCTGGCCGCGGGGGCAATGCGTCGAGGCCGTCGCTGCCCGAGGCGTTGCGCGGCTTCCTTGACCAGATCGGCCAGGGCGGATTGCAGGCGTTCCCTGGGAGCCCCGCGCCATCCGCAACGCCCGAAGGCGCGGAATTCCTGAGCCGAAACTTCAGCAACCAAGCCGGCAGCCGTCCCTACAGGCTGTATATTCCGAGCGGCTACCGCGGCGAGCCGGTGCCCTTGATCGTCATGCTGCACGGCTGCACCCAGTCGCCCGACGACTTCGCCGCCGGCACGCGCATGAACATGGCGGCGGAGCGGCAGACGTGCCTCGTCGCCTATCCCGGTCAGACCAGCTCCGCCAACATGCAGAAATGCTGGAATTGGTTTAACGAGGGCGACCAGCGGCGTGATGCCGGCGAGCCGTCGTTGATCGCTGGGATCACGCGCGAGGTGATGCGCGACTACGCAATCGATCCGCGCCGCATCTATATCGCCGGGCTATCGGCTGGTGGGGCTGCGGCCGCGGTGATGGGCGACGCGTATCCCGATCTCTATGCAGCGATCGGGGTGCACTCGGGCCTTGCCTGCGGGGCGGCGCGCGACATGCCTTCGGCATTCGCCGCGATGCAGCGGGGCAGTAACGGCGCCGCGCCCAAGGCTGGCGCGCGCTCCCGGGCGCAGCAGCGCGTGGTGCCGGCCATCGTCTTCCATGGCGACCGGGACAGCACGGTCAATCCGCGCAACGGCGACGCGGTTGTCGCCCAGTTGGCCCAGGCGGCAGCGCAACCGGCGGCGCTCCGGATGCGCACCGAGCAGGGCCAGGCTGCTGGTGGCCATGCCTATACCCGCACGTTGCACGACAGCGCGAACGGGCAGACGATGATTGAGCAATGGATGGTCCACGGCGCGGCCCATGCCTGGTTTGGCGGCAGCCCCGCCGGCACCTACACCGATCCGCGCGGGCCCGACGCGACGGCGGAGATGCTGCGGTTCTTCTTGCAGCACCCGGCGCCGCATCCTTCCGAAAGTTAAGGACAGAAAAGTCGCCTCAACGGCCCGGCGCTGCGCCCGGCAAGGTCAGCAGCGGCACCGTTCCGCCGCCCAGCATCGTGGCCGGCAGCTTGCCGTCCCAGCGCCGGGCGGTTTCGTAGTCCACAACGCGCGGATTGGCCGCGACCGCCGCGCCGACCTGCTGCACCGCAGAGGCCTGGGCCTGGCCGAGCAGGGTCGTCGCCTGCGCCTCGCCCTCGGCGCGCAGTACCGCAGCTTCCTTTTCCGCTCGGGCCCGGACCACGGCGGCGCGGGCCTCGCCTTCGGACCGGGTCGTGACGGCGATGGACTGCGCCTCGGCCTGCACCTTGGCCGGCTCGCCCTCATAGCGGATCTTGGCCACCGTGTTCTCCGCCTGTAGCGCGTCGTTCTTCGCCCGCACCGCTGCCTCGACCGACTGGGTGAAGGCCGCGCTGTATTCTATCCGGCTGAGCTGCAGGTCCACCACCTCGATCCCGAAGCTCTGCTCCACCGCCTCCTGGATCGACCGATGGATCTCGTTGGCGATGCTCTCCCGCTCGGCCGAGATGCTGACCGTGTTGCGCCGGGCGAACACACGCAGGGCGCGGTCGGCGACAATGGGCCGGAGATTGCCGTCGATGTCGACGTTGCCCGACCGGCCCACGCCATAGAGCAGCTTGAACACGGCGTCCGGCGGCACGCGGTAGCTCAGGCCGATGCCGATCCGTACGGACTGGTTGTCGATGGTGTAGACGCCGAGGTCGGCGGCCTGGAACGTCGTGAGGCTGACCTGCAGGTGGTCGACCGTCTCGATGAATGGGGTCTTGAAGTGCAACCCCGGCCCGATCGGGGTCTTGCTGGTCACTACGCCGAACCGGCGCACCCCGGCCATCTCCGTCGGCTGCACGACAAAGAAGCTGCCATCGGCGGCCATAAGCGCCACGAGCACGGCGGCGACGGGCAGCACCCATCGGCCGATGCGCCGCGGCGCGGCTGACTGCGGGGCCATGATCAAGCTAGGCAGATCGTTCATGTTCAAACCTCCAGCCTCCCATAAAGGTCGATCCAGAGCTGGAACGAGGGCCAGAGCCGGTTATGGCACGCAGGTCAACCTATGCGGAAATGTCATTACGCCGGGCGCGGCGCTCCCGCCCCGGTCGAGCGCAACGCCAGGTTGGCGACTGCGGCGACCAGGACGTTCGCCAGCACGGCCAGCAGTCCGACATAGACCGTATAGCTGGCGCCGCCGATCACGACCGTATGCAGCGGCTTCAGCCCGTCCATGTATACGAGGTAGCTGCCGCCCAAGAAGCCGACCGCCCAGCCCAGCAAAAGCGCCGGGGCGCGAAACCAATTGAAGAACAGCCCGAACACGACGGCCGGGAAGGTCTGCAGAATCCACAGACCGCCAAGCAGCTGCAGATCGAGCGCGTATTGGACGGGGGCGAACAGGATGAACATCAGTGCGCCGCCCTTGACGGCCAGGCTGGTGAGCTTGGCCACCTGCGCCTCGCCGGCATGGGTGACGGCGGGGTTGACGTAGGCCTTCCAGATATTGCGGGTGAACAGGTTGGCCGCGCCGATCGACATGACGGCCGCCGGCACCAGCGCGCCGATGGCTATGGCGGCGAAGGCGAACCCGGCGAACCAGCCTGGGAACAAAGTGCGGAACAATATCGGGACCGTGTCGTTCGGCGTCGCGGGCTTGATGCCGGCGGCATGCGCCATGTAGCCGAGCAGCGCGATCAGGCCCAGCAACAGGGTATAGGCCGGCAGCAGGATCGCATTCTTGCGTATGGTGTTGGCCGAACGCGAGGCGAAGATGCCGGTCAGCGTGTGCGGATACATGAACGCCGCCAGCGCCGAGCCGAGCGCCAGCGTGGCATAGGGCCAGTATTGCGACGCCTGCAGAACCAATCCGGATGGCGGCGTGGGCGGCTTCAGCGCAAAGTCCCTGCCGGCCGCTTCGAACACCGCGCTGTAGCCACCGAGCGTATAGGGGATGAAGGCCACGGCCGTGATCACCACGATGTAGATCATGATGTCTTTGACGAAGGCAATCAGCGCCGGCGCACGCAGCCCGGCAGAATAGGTGTACAATGCCAAGATCGCGAAGGCGGCGATCAGCGGCAGCTCGCCGGTCAGGCCCAGCGCCTTGATCACGACCTCCATGCCGACAAGCTGCAGCGCGATGTAGGGCATGGTCGCCAGCAGCCCGGTGGCCGCGACGGCGAGCTCGAGCCCGCGAGAGCCGTAGCGGCCATAGACGACGTCGGCGGCGGTGACGTGGCCATGCGCCTGCGCGAAAGTCCAGAGCCGGGGCATGATCAAATAGACGATGGGATAGACGACGATGGTGTAGGGCAGGGCGAAGAAACCCTGCGCGCCGATGGCGAACACCTGCGCGGGTACCGCGATGACGGTGTAGGCGGTGTAGAAGTCGCCGCCGATCAGGAACCAGGTGATCCAGGTGCCGAAGTTGCGTCCGCCGAGGCCCCATTCGTCGAGGTGGGCGTGGTCCGCAGTGCCCTTCTGCCAGCGCGAAGCGGCGAAGCCCATGACGGTGACGAGCGCGAAGAAGAAGATGCAGACGGAGAGCGCCGTCCAGTCGAGGCTAGCGCCGATCATCGCTCGTCTCCATGGCCAGCACTGCGGTAAACGATCCAGGTCAGCAGTGCGGTGATCGGCACCCACGCCAGTTGATACCAGTAGAAGAACGGGAAGCCGAACAGCATGGGGGACGCCGAGTTATAGAACGGCACCCATAGCAGCCCGATGAACGGAAGCAGCAACAGGACCCACATCGGCACGTTCCCCCGGCGATTTAGCAAGTTGAGCTCTCGCCGATCCGTTATGTCCGGCAACATTGCCAGTTGCAAGCCGGGGTTGGTTCAGGCGCTTGCCTCGCCTCCGCCGGGCAGATGCTCGTGCGCTGCTTGCAGGGCCGCTACGATGGCCTGCAGTGCCGCCAGTTGGCGCTGCGCCAGTCCGAGCGCCTCGGTGTTGGCGCCGTCCGCGTCGCTGATCTGCTCCTGCAGATCCGATGCCTCGCGGGTGAATCCGTCCCACAGCAGCCCGATGCGGGCCTGGGCCGTAGCGCCAGCCATGTCCATCTCGTCCGCCCATCCAGCGATCAGGTCACCGACCGCGAGGGTGGCGCGAGCGGGCGGAACCCCGGCAGCGACCAGCTCGCTCAAGCGCGCCTGCGCCTCCTCCAGCGGCGATGGCTCCGTCGCCTCATCCATGATCGCGCACTTCCCTTCCGGCACCTGACTTCAACGCCAGGCTAGGCGAAAAGCTGCCCGTCTTGCATCAGGCTGCCTTGGCGGCGAGGGCGTATTTGCGGCAGTGCTCGAGGTATGCGGCCTCGTGCGCGGCCACGAGGTCGACGATGCTGGACCATAGCCAAGTCGGCGCATCGAGCGTCCGGCTCCGGTTGCGCTGCATCTCCGTCCGCCACCGCTTGCGGTCGGCCGGCTGCATTTGCCGGGCGTGGGCATGCCCGACCACGACCGCGAGATAATGCGCCGCTTTCATTGCCTCCTCGCGGCTGAGCTGCTCAAGCTCCAGCTTGAGATCCTGCGGCAGCAGTTCACGGACGAACACGCTGCGCTCCAGCAGCCGCGTCGCCAGCATGCGTCCGCCTAGGAAAGGCGACAGGTTGCGGGCGCCTTCTACGACACGTTCGGCGTTGTCGCTGGGCATGGCCGCGTCGGCGCTATGGGAAGCCACGGCCGCAACCGCCTCCTTCACATCCATCAGGCAGTGACTCACGTCCTTGCCTGCCTTGTCGCGCACCGCGAGCAGCACGGCGAAGCGCAGCCGCCCGAGCGAGCTGCAGCCCTTGCGCCAATACGCGGTGTCGATGACCTCGATGGCCGCCCCATCGTCCCGGCCGCGGAGCGAGGTGCCCAGCCGTCGCAGGTCGTCCTGTCCGAAAAGCTCATGCAACGCCTCATGCTCTGCGTCGGCCAGCGGCCAGAAGCGCTTGCCGAGCGGGATCGCGGGGTCGGAGCCCTCGATCCGCTCGTCGGCCAGATGCTTCCACGACCGCTTTCCCGCCTGTCGCAACGCAAGCTTGACGGTCGTGGGCATGTATACACTGGATTCGCTCTCATCCTGCTCGAAGGCCTGCTCGTAGCCATCGATCATGCGCTCCAGCATTCGGGCGGTCGTCACGCCCGGGAGATCGGAGCTGCGGGCTGCCATGGCCAACGAGAGTCCAAGCCGGATGAGGTCGTGCGCCGGGTTGCCGATGACGGTCTGGTCCAGGTCGCGGATTTGAATCTCGACTAGCCCGGCGGTATTGGCGACCGGCCCCAGGTTGCCGACGTGGCAGTCGCCGCATATCCACACGGGCGGGCCTTCGGGCAGCGTACGGCGGTCGACGCCTTCGAGCCATTCATAAAACCGAGTCGTGCTGCCACGCACGTAGGCATGGGCGGACTCGGCCATCTTGAGTTGGCGAAATTCGGTGAGGATGGGTTGACGCTGATCGGGAAGCGGGAAGTCCGGCGCACGCTTGCTCATGCCTATGTAGCGCAACGGAGCCAGGATTGTTGCAGCGGTGACGAACTTGCTCATCCCAAAGCTGTAATTCGCCTTACGTCCCACGCTGAAGGCGCTGAATGCGTGAGAGTGTAAATCCGGAAATACGATGGAAACTACACTATCGCGTGCGATTTGGACACGTTGGTTTGAGTTCACCTTGCCAGTTTTAACAGTGTATCCGGCTCATACCAACCTAAATCCGAAGCATAACATGCCAGATAAGATGAACCAGCGCTTGTTCATGCGCATGACACGGGAAGCGTGCGCCTATGACTGAGCCGCAATGCAACTGGACCGTAACTGAAGCCCACTCTGCAGGCGCTATATTGGCAGTGCGGCTGGCTCGAGTGCGTCATGGGTGTGTCCTGGTCGTCGATCAGCCGGCGATCATCCAAGTAGCGGCGGGCCCAAACTGATGATCGCGCAAGGCGGCCCGCTTCAGCTTTGGGGCGGGCTGGAGTGCAGCGTAGTCCGGATCGGCGATGCGTGGCGGGACCAAATACGCGAAACTGGCCACCATGATCGGCCCGGCGACCTGCAACAGATCGCGGCGCTAGGGATACGCACTGTTCGGTATCCGGTGCTGTGGGAGCGGTGCGCCGAGGAAAATGCAACGTTCTGTGGTTGGGACTGGCACAAAGAGCGTCTCAGGACGCTCGAGCAGCTCGGCATCGAGCCGGTTGTGGGCCTGTTGCACCACGGCGCCGGGCCGTTGCCAGGCGGCCTGCTCGATCCCGCGTTCGCGGACGGCCTGGCCCAGCATGCCGACCGGGTGGCCGCACGCCTTCCTGCAGTCAAATGGTGGACCCCGGTGAACGAGCCGCTGACTACGGCGCGGTTTGCCTGCCTCTATGGCTTCTGGCATCCACATCTCCAGGACGAGGCGGCGTTCCTGCGGGCGGTCGCTGAGCAGTGCTGGGCAGCGCTTCTCGCCATGCGTGCCATCCGCCTCCACAGCAAGGCAGCGCATTTCATTCATACCGAGGACCTCGGCCGCGTCTTCTCGACCCCGCGCCTGCAGGCACAGGCTAAGTATGAGAACGATCGCCGCTGGCTGAGCCTCGACCTGCTCTGCGGGCGTTTGGACCGGCGGCACCCCTGGCGGAACATTTTGGAACGCGCTGGGGTGCCGGTGCGTCAGCTCGATGAACTCGCTGGCGGCGAGGCGGCGCCCGACCTGATTGGGATCAATCATTATGTGACCAGCGACCGCTTCCTCGATCACCGGACGGCGCTCTATCCAAAGCGTTGCCGGGGCAGCAATGGCACACTGGCCTATGCCGACACCGAGGCCGTGCGCGTAGCCTTGCCCGAAGATGCTGCCGGGCAGGACGTCATCGGATGGGCGGCGCGGCTGCGGGAGGCTTGGGCCCGTTACGGCCGGCCAATCGCTATCACCGAGGCGCATCTCGGCTGCAAGGACCCGGAGGATCAGGTCCGGTGGCTGATGGAGGCGTGGCAGGCGGCACATGCGCTCCGCACGGAGGGCGCCGACATACGGGCAGTGACGGCCTGGGCGCTCTTTGGGCTGCAGGACTGGAACAGTATGCTCCGACGGCAGGCCGGTTGCTACGAGCCGGGCGCCTTCGACGCGGGCGCGCTGCCGCCACGGCCGACACTGCTCTCCAAAGCCATTGGCGAGTTGGCCCGGCATGGCAGGTTCGAGCATCCAGCCCTGCAGGGACTTGGCTGGTGGCGACGGGACGACCGCGTCCACGCCCGGCTCCGGCGGGCCTAGCATCGCATGACGGCGCGATCACCGCGTGGTCAGTTCCGCTCGTTCCTAATGGGCGGGTTCGAAGGATCAAGTCACCCCCGCTTGGATGGACGGCAACTCGACCTGATTGCCGCGACGGGGCGTGACCGTTTGGCCGCCGCAGCGCATCGCGGGGCGCAATTCGAAGCGTTCGATATGGTTGCCGGCCGATCAGCGCCCGAGCTGGGCGGCAGTGACGATTGCCTCGATCTGGTCGGCTTCAACTACTATCCGGAAAACCAGCTTGCCAGCACGGGAGATACGATCCCGCTCGGGCATCGGCTGTATCGCCCGCTCGACCTGCTGCTGGAGGAGGGCGCGGCGCGCTATGGCCGCCCGCTGCTGCTGACCGAAGCGGGGCCGATGGCGGGAACGGTCCCGGCTGGCTGCGCTATGTCATGGGCGAGGTCCGGACCGCGATGCGGATTGGCGTCGATGTCGCGGGCGTGTGCCTTTACCCCGTCATGGACTATCCGGGCTGGCTGGACGACCGTCACTGCCGCTGCGGCTTGCTGCGCGTCGACCCGGCTTGGGAAGCCCGCACCATCGATGGAGCGCCATTGGCGCAAATCGATGAGGAGATGCGGCTGTTCGATCCGTGCATCTCAAGCCGTGTTCCGGAGTTGTTGGCCAAGCCGCTCTGAAAGCCGGCCAGCCCTGTAGAATTCAAGGAGCCATCCATGCGGGTTGCCGCCATTATGGCCCCGGACCCCGTTTCGTGCAGCCCAGCGACACGCTGCAGGCGGCGGCGCAGGCGATGGACGAACTCGACGTCGGCGTGCTGCCGGTGTGCGAGGCCGGTCGCTTGATTGGCATGCTGACCGACCGCGATATCGTGGTCCGGTCGACCGCGGCCGGCCAGGATCCGCGCAGCACCACAGTAGCGGACGCGATGACCGCGACGGTTCACATCGTGCGGAAGGACGCCCCTGTGCTCGAGGCGATCCAGATGATGAAGGAGCACCAGCTCCGGCGCGTGCCGGTGTCGAACGCCGGAGACTAGTTGACCGGGATCCTGTCCTTGGGCGACCTGGCCGATGCCGGGACACCGGAGTTGGCGGAGGCACTGGAGGCGATCTCGAACCCTGCTGAGCCGGACCGGCAGGCTTGCTCTGGCGGTTCGCCTCACGCTGCTGAGGCAGCATCGCCGTCGGATGCGCCCATAATCTGGGCGCGGCTGCGCTCGATCAGGTGATAGCAAGAACAGGCTCTCGCCTCCAGTCCGGCACGATCCAGTAGGGTGATGCGGCCGCGCGACTGCCGGATCAGGCCCTGAGTTTGTAGGGCGTTCGCAACCACGGAGACGCCGGCCCGGCGGACCCCGAGCATATAGGAAAGGAACTCCTGCGTCATCGGCAGGTCGTTGGTATCGATGCGGTCTCGGCTCATGAGCAGCCAGCGCGCAAGCCGCTGGGACAAGCCGTGCCGGGCGTTGCATGCGGCAATTTGCGAGTTTTGGACCATCATGACCTGCACATACCGCAAGCATCGGTCGCGCAATGTCGGGGATTGATCGACCAACTCACGGAAAGTCGCGGTCTGGATGCGGTTTGCGCGGCCGGGGACCTGGACGAAGGCGCGGTGTATGCTGATCGGCGTCGGGTTGAGAAGCGCCGCCAGGCCGACGAAGCCTTCCCGACCCGTCATGCCGACCTCGACTTGGCCATTGTCGTTGGTGTTGGCTGTTAGGGAGATCAGGCCACTCTCGACGAAGTAGGTGTCGTCGATCTGCGTTTCAAACTCGTGCAAGACCTGGGACAGCACCAGTGTAACTGGTATCAAATAGGGACGAAGGCGCTCGAGTTGATCAGGCGGCAAGGAACGCAACAACTCATTGCGGATGCCAGCGGTTTCCGCGGCCAGCACGATTGATATGATGATTTCCATGGACGCGGGCGAACGCTAAAGCCCAAGTCATTTGGGTTGCAGCAGCGTAATGTGCAACGTTAATAACTGGACGATATGTGCGAAGACGTACCTAAAGATCGATCACGCGTCTCGTGTAGCGAGCGTTGCGTTGAATTTGCGGACGCTATCATAACAGACGCATGAGGCGCCTTCGAGGCCGGGCCGGTCGCAGATCACGATCCGCCCGCGGCTGTGCCGAACCAGCCCTGCGGTTTGCAGCTCGCCGACCGCAATCGTTACGCCAGGCCGGCGCACCGCCAGCATGATCGCGAGGAACTCCTGCGTGAGCGGCAGCTCGTCGCCGTCTACGCGGTCATGCGCCATCAATAACCAGCGCGCGAGGCGCTCCGGCACCGTATGGCGGCTGTTGCAGGCCGCTGTCTGCGCGAGTTGCGCAAGCGACGCCTCGAAGGCATGCAGCATCAGGCGGCGCATCGTGGATCCTGGCTCCACGCAGGCGAGCAGTGCGGTGGTGGGAATGCGGTATGCCGCTCCGGGCATCTGAACCATGGCTTGAACATATGAGGTCGCTCCTGGAGAGAGCAGCGCCAAGGCGCCAACCAGGCTTTCTCGTCCGATCAGGCCAACCTCGACCCGGCTTTCCGCACCGTCCGCCACTGCGACCATCGAGACGAAGCCCTGCTCGACGAAGAAGACATGCTCGATCCGATCGCCAGCCTGATACAGTACCGCGCCGTTCACTAGACGGACGCGAGTCAAATGGGGCCGAAGCCGCCGCACCTCTTCGGCTGGCAAGGCCTGCAGGAGCTGGTTGCTGAATGTCGGTCGAATCAGCGAAAGGGTCGTGTCCATGGCGCTCCATTTCGGAAGAGCACCCATGCCCCTGGTCACCCGATGCTTAGAGACTACCCGGCAATACGTACGTTTTATACCTTATTCGCCGGAACGTATTAAGGTAAATCAGCAGGGCCGGAGAATATCATAACGGGAAGCGTTTCAAATAATATTGCATATTGGAAAGCAACAAACTTGTTTTTTCCCTTTGCTACATGCAAGTGCATGGAGTGAACGGGCCCGCAATCGCGCACGGCGGCTTACCATTTAATATCCGGTGATCCCATTCGGACATAGTTGCGCCAGAATGGTATCGACGTCAGCCGGGGCGACGCCGCATTCCAGTCGCGCTGCAGGCCCAGGGCAGCGCCGCGCAGCCGCCATATCGCGCGAAGCCCGGCGGCCAATAGGCAACGGAAGCTTGCCCTGTTTCGCCGGAAGGTCGGCAACTCGCGGTCCCAATGGGTCTCTACGGCCAAACAGTCCGATTGCAGGACGCGAAACCAGACCAGGTCCTGGACGAGCAGCAGCCGGGGCGACGTGTCGGCGCGGGTCGGACGGGTCCAGTTCCTCGACAACGCGCGCAGCATTACCATGACAAAGCCAAGCAGGAACCGCGGGGATCGGCCGACGGGCGCCAAAGCCAGCACGCGCTCCCGCCGGGTCCAGCAATTGGGGTAGCGGACGCGAAGTTCAGTCAGGCTGGCGTGCAGCGGCCGGGGATCCCCATCGAGGATGCCGGGTCCGCGCAGGCTGTCCTCGATCCCGCGCACGATCAGCGCCGCGCTGTGATATCGATAGGTCAGCAACTCGATCAGCAAACGCTTGAGGAGCAGCACGACGAGGAGGTTGGGCGTGAAGTCCCCATGCAAGGCCGCGCAGATCACGGCATTGCGCGTCTCATAGTAAAGCTGCCAGCCGCCGATCTTAAGGTAGAACGGCTCGTGCCAGACTCCGATGCCGGGCATGGCTATGGTGGGCAAGCCGGCCTCGTGCAGGCGGATGCCAAATTCGATGTCGTCGCCGCGAATGAAGCAGGGCAGGGGCATGCCGACCCGGTCGACCCATCGCTTCGGGAATCCGAACATCCACCAACCATTGTAGTGCATGGGATAGGGGCCCAGCAGAATATCCAGCGTTTCGGGCTTGCAGAGGTCTAGGCCGTGGTGCAGCGGCTTGGTGGCCCAGTTCGGCAACACGACCGCACCGGCCTCATAGAGCGTGGTCGGGCGCACGCTATCCAGCATGTGGCCGCCCAGGGCGACGTCGTCATGGGACAAGGTGAAGAACGCGGCCATCCGGCGCAGGCTCTCGGGCTCCACCCGCACGTCATCGTCGAGGAAGCAGGCATGGGTCACAGCTTGATCGTCCAGCACCTCGGCCAGGCCGCGGCCGAAGCCGCCCGCCCCTCCAAGATTGGCCTGCTCGACCACATGCAGCTTGGAGCCGAGCCGGGTCGCGGCGACGCTGATGTCCGGGTGCGCGACCAGTCCGGGCCGCCCCTGGTTCACGACGATGACGCGTGCAACCGCGGTTTCCAACCCCGCATCGCCGGCGACTGCCGCCAGGACAGCCCCGAGTTCGGCTTCGCGATTGAACGTGCAGATCACCACACCCAGCCGGGCATGCGCCCGACCGGATTCGGCATCCTCGCCGACGGTGGACCAATCCGCGCTGTGCAGCGCTGTGACGTCGTCGAGCGAGGTCAGATCGAACCACATCAGTCCGGCTTGGCGAAAGTGCGGAACGTCGCGGGGGAGCGTGATCCTGGCGACGCCAGCGACCTCTTGCTCGTGCAGCAGCGTATGATCGGCCTCCGGCGTGCGGCGCCAGATCCGCAGAGTAGCCCGGCCCTGAACCCGCACACCCAGCGTAAAGGCCCCGGCACGGGTGTATAAACGCCAGTGCTGCTCAAACAATCCGTTGAAGTAGGTGTCGAACGATACAGTCACGCCCTTCGCGATCCGCAGGCTTCCGCTTGCCTCCGACCACGCCGGCATTGATCCGGTGTCCGACGATAGAACACGCCAGTAAAGCGCCCGCAGCCCAGCCGGGCGATCGAGTAGAGTCCGATGCAGCAGCACATGGTGGTCGCCGTCGTTCGAGGCGAGCGCTCCGGCCTCGTAATCAGCATCGCGTGTACTGATTCGTACGATATCATCACATTTGCGTTTGATTATAGGCCAACGTCATTAGTGGAACGTAGTCTGCACCCAATGAGTTCATTGACACCACTTCAGGCATCTGGCGTGCATCCAGAGGTGCAGCAGTTTTTCCAGTCGGCCGTAATGGTCCCTGCCCGGCCGGCAGACCCGGCCGAAGCTCGCGTGATCGCGGTGATTGTCACTCGGGACCGGCCCGCATTGCTGCGGCGATGCCTCGACGCCGTGCTGGACCAGGCCCGCCCGCCCGAAGCCGTGATCGTGATCGACAATGCGAGCCAGGACGAGACCCGTGAAGTGCTGGGCCACTATCCAGCCGTCAATTGCCTTCGCCTGGCGCGGAACGTCGGCGGCGCTGGAGGCTTCTGCGCCGGGATTCAGCATGCACTGGATGACGGCGCCGAGTGGCTCTGGCTGATGGACGATGACGGCCGGCCGGCCGGGCCAAGTTGCTTGGGAGGACTGCTCGCAACGGCGGCAGCGCATCGCGCCGAGCTGGTCGGGCCGCTCGTCGTGGATGTGGACGCGCGGCGGCGGCTGTCCTTTCCGGTGCGCATCGCTGGCCGAACGCTGTTCGACGTCGAGGCCGTGGTACAGCATGGCCCGGTGCCTGGCTTCGCACATTTGTTCAACGGCGCACTGATCCATGCCGACCTGTTCCGCCGCATTGGCCTGCCGGACGCGCGTTTCTTCATCCGCGGCGACGAGGTCGAGTTCTTGTTCCGCGTACGCCGGGCCGGGGCCCGCATCGTCTTGGACACGGCAGCGCACTTCCTTCATCCGGGATCGCAGCGAGACATCCATCCAATCCTCTGGGGCCGCTTCTATGCCGTCGTTCCGCAAGAGGCGACGAAGCAGTTCTACCAATTCCGCAACCGCGCCTATATCTTTCGCCGGTATGGCATGTGGGGCTGGCTGGCGGCGGACCTGGTCCGCTACGGCTGCTATTTTCTCATCAGCCAGCGTGCGGATGTGGCCGGGTTGGCCCGTTGGATCGCTGCGACAGGCTGCGGCATCCGCGGCCGCTTCATGCGCGACTAGGCGTCCTGCGCGATCCCGGATGCGTCCTGCGCGATCCCGGATGCGTCTGCGTTATCCTATCTGTAAGCCGGCCCCGGGTAGGTGCGGCACAGGCTTTAAGGATACAGGGACAGCGATGCGCGTGTTGCTGATCGAGGATGACCGGACCACCGCCGACTACCTCGCGAAGGGGCTGCGGGAGGCCGGGCATAGGGTCGAGGTGGCGCGAACCGGGCGTGACGGGCTGTTCCTCGGGCTGAACGAGACGTTTGACGCCATCATCACCGACCGTATGCTGCCCGGGCCGGATGGGCTCAGCATCCTGCGGGCCCTGCGTGCGTCGGGCAACCGCACCCCGGTGCTGATCGTGACGGCCTTGGGCGAGGTCGATGCGCGGGTCGATGGCCTGGATGCCGGTGCCGATGACTACCTAGCAAAGCCGTTCGCCTTCAGCGAGTTGCGCGCCCGCCTCGACGCCATGACCCGGCGCGCCGCTACCACCAGCGAGGGCGAGGCGGCGGTGCTCCGCGTCGGCGACCTGGAGATGAACCTGCTGCGCCGCACGGTTCGCCGGGCCGGCCAGCCGATCGAGCTGCTGCCGACCGAGTTCCGCCTGCTGGAGTTCATGATGCGCCACCCGGGCCAGGTGCTGACGCGGACGATGCTGCTGGAGCGGGTGTGGGATTTCAACTTCGATCCCACGACCAACGTGGTCGACGTCCACGTGAGCCGGCTGCGGCGCAAGCTGGACACGGGCCGCGACGCCGGCACGGGCGGCCCGCCGCTGATCCGCACGTTGCGGGGCTCCGGCTATGTGCTGGGGCCGGGATAGCCGCCGGTGGGCGGCCTGCGCCAGAGCTTCGCGCTCCGGGTCGCAGCACTGTCGGCTGCGTTGGTGGTGCTGGTCTGCGGCGCGGGCTTCGGCTGGGGCTATCTGCGGGTGGCGGGCGCACTCGGGGCGCAGCTCGACACGGCGATCGCGACCGACGCCGAGGGCTACCTTGAAGACCTGGAGAGCCTGGGTCCACAGGGCTTCGCCCTAAGCATTGCCGCCGCGGCGCGGCGCCGGGGCGCGCTGGTGCTGCTGCGCACCGCCAGCGGCAGCCGGATCGCCGGGGCGCTTGACGGCGCGCCGGTCGGCCTTCGCGGGTTCGCCACGCTGCGTGCGCCGGACGGGCGGGATCTTCGCGTGCTTGGAGCGGGACTGCCGGGTGGGCTCGAGCTGATGGTGGGCGCGGACCTGGCGCCGGTGCGCCGGGGGGCGGCGGCGCTGACCGGCGCATTGCCGGTCGCGGGCGCGGTCGCGGCGTTGGCGGCGCTGCTGCTGGGCTTCGTCGTGGCGCGCCGGCTGGAGCGCCGGCTGCGCGCCATCTCGGAGGCCGGGCAGGCGGTGATCACCGGCGACCTGTCCCGGCGCTTGCCGGTAAGCGGCGGCCGGGACGAGTTCGACCGGCTCGCCGGCACGATGAACGCGGTGCTGGCCCGCGTCGAGACGTTGGTCGAGGGCCTGCAATCGACCACCGCCAGCATCGCGCACGACCTGCGCAGCCCGCTGTTTCGCCTGCGCCAGCAGCTCGAGGCCGCAGCCGCCCGCCCGCGCGAGCCAGAGGCCGACACGCGGACGCTCGATGCCAGCCTGGCGGAGCTGGACGGTGTGCTGGCAACCTTCTCGGCCCTGCTGCGCATTGCCCGGGTGGAGGCCGGGTTGAACGACACGGGCTTTGTGACCGTGGACCTGTCCGCCCTGGCGGACGACGTCGCCGGGCTCTACGCCCCGGTGGCCGAAGACGCCGGACAGTATTTGGACGTCTGCGTCACGCCGGGCCAACTTGTTCGGGGCGACAAGGTGCTGCTGCAGCAGGCCACCGCCAACCTGATCGAGAACGCGTTGACCCACGGCGGCCCCGGCGTGCGCGTCCAGGTTTCCATCCGTGCCGAGCCGAGTCCGACACTGGTTGTCCGCGACACTGGGCCGGGCATTCCCAGCAGCGAGCATGGACGCGTGCTGGAGCGGTTCTATCGCCTGGATCGCAGCCGCAACACGCCCGGCAGCGGCTTGGGCCTGGCGCTGGTCGCGGCCGTGGCGCGGCTGCATGGCGCGACGCTGCGCCTGGACGATGCAGCGCCGGGCCTTTCGGTGACGCTGGCGTTCCCAGGAGTCTGACGAAATCGACATGTTGGCGCGGGGCGTCGCTCCATGCGGGCTACTGCATATGCGAGACCGGGCGGAGGCGATCCGCCAGAGCATCAGGAGTTCAACCATGTCTCGTCTCAAAACCCGCCGCAACGCCGCCTTCGCCGCCGTGCTGCTGGCCGGCACCGCGCTCGGCGGCATTGGCGTCTCGCTCCGTCCTGCCGCAGCCGAGAGCTCGGCCATTCCGGCCGCGCCGATCATGACGCAGCCAGGCCCGGCGCTGCCCGGCTTCGGTGACCTCGTCGCCCGCGTGCGCCCTGCGGTCGTGACCATCACCAGCACCGAGCGCGTCCAGCCGGAGCAGGCCAGCTCGCCGTTCCCGCATGGGTCGGATCAGGACCAGACATTCCGCCACTTCTTCGGCGGCAACCAGCCGCGCGAGGAGGGCCACCTGGCCAAGGCGCTCGGCTCCGGCTTCGTCGTCGACGCCGACGGCCACGTGGTGACCAACAACCATGTCGTTGACGGCGCGACCAAGGTCGTCGTGACGCTCGATGACGGGCAGGAGCTGGACGCCCACGTGGTGGGCCGCGATGCCCGCACCGACATCGCCGTGCTGAAGGTGGATGCTGGCGTAAAGCTGCCCTATCTGGCCCTGGGCGACAGCGACAAGGCGCGGCCGGGCGATTGGGTTGTCGCGATGGGCAACCCATTCGGGCTGGGCGGCAGCGTGACCGCCGGCATCGTGTCGGCGCGCGGCCGCGACATTGGCGCCGGGCCCTACGACGACTTCCTTCAGGTCGACGCGCCGATCAACCGCGGCAACTCCGGCGGCCCGCTGTTCAGCACGGACGGCACCGTCATGGGGGTGAACACGGCGATCTACAGCCCCTCCGGCGGCTCGGTCGGCATCGGCTTCGCCATTCCGTCGAACCTCGTGAAGCAGGTCGTGGCCGAGCTGGAGGACCATGGCCACATCGAGCGCGGCTACCTCGGCGTGATGTCGCAGAAGCTCAACCCTGAGATAGCCAAGGCACTCAAGCTGGCGCATCCGACCGGCGCATTGGTGGCTGAGGTCGAGCCCAACGCTCCGGCAGCGAAAGCCGGGTTGAAGCCAGGCGACGTCGTCACGGCGGTGAACGGCACCGCGGTGGACGATCCGCGCGCCCTGGCCCGCCAAGTGGCGGCGCTGCGCCCCGGCAGCGTCGCGACCGTGACCGTGCTGCGCGACGGCGCCGAGCAGACGCTGCGGATGACGACGGCGGCGCTGCCGGAGAAGACGGCCGACGCCGACACCCCTGGCGAGCCGTCGAGTGGCGCGAAGCTCGGCCTCGCTTTGGCACCGATCAACCCGGCTGCCCGGGAAAGCCTGGGGCTTAGTGAGGACGTGAAGGGTGCGGTGATCGCGGCCGTGCGCCCTGGCAGCCCCGCCAGCGAGGCGGGCCTGAAGCAGGGCGACGTCCTGCTCAGCGTCGGCAACCGTCAGGTCGCCACGCCCGAGGAGGCAGTGCAGGCGATCCGTGCGCAGCAGGGCGCCAAGCATCAGGCAGTGGCGTTGCGTGTGCTGCGCGACGGCCACAGCCTGTTCGTCGCGGTGCCCAGCGCCCAGGGCTGATTGGGCTCGGAACCCCGCGGGCGGTGCCGGTCGCCCGCGGGAGCTTTCGATACGAGGGATCAGCCTCCGGTCGCGAACCCTGGATATAGCGTCATCCCGCCGTCGACAAACAGCGTGGCCCCGGTCACGTAGTCGGCGGCGTCGGAGGCGAGCCATACTGCCGCCTGCGCGATGTCGTCCGGCTCGCCGATGCGCCTGTAGGGAACGAGGGTCATCAGGTCGGCATAGGCGGCCGGAGTGTCCCAGGCAGACGTGTTGATCGGGGTGCGGATAGCGCCGGGCGCGATGCTGTTCACCCTGATGGAATGCGGCGCCAACTCCTGCGCGATGCTCTTCATCAGCAGCATGACGCCGCCCTTCGAGGACGCGTAGTTGGCGTGGCCGGCCCAAGGGATCTCCTGGTGCACCGAGCTCATGCAGATGATCTTGCCGGCCGCGCGCGAAACGGAGGGAACGACGCCACGCCGCTTGAACTCGCGGGTGGCGGGGCGCGCGCGCAGGAACTGGCCGGTCAGGTTCACGCCGATGACGGTGTTCCACTGCTCCAGCGTCATCGTGTCGAACGCGGAGTCGCGCTGCAGGCCGGCGTTGCTGACCATGATATGCAGCGTGCCGAACTGGGCGATGGCGTCGGCGAACATGCGCTCGACGTCCTCCTCCTTGCTGACGTCGGCCCGGAGCGCGATGGCACGGCGGCCCATGCCCTCGATCTCGTGCGCCACCTCCTCCGCAGCCTCCGGCTGGGTGACATAGTTCACCACCACGTCCGCGCCGGCACGCGCCAGGCCCAGGGCGACTGCCCGGCCGATGCCGGAATTGGCGCCAGTGACCAATGCCGGCTGGCCAGTGAGCATCGGGTAATAGGGTGCGTCCGGCAGGCGGCTGCCGTCCTGGGACGCGGTCGCCGTCGGCTCGGTTGGGACGGGATCGTTCATGACGGGCGACTTCAACGCCACAGCCGGAAGCGGCCGCAGCTTCGCGCTGGCTAACGTGTCGCTTTGAGCCGCGTTGCAGCCCGTGGATGCCGGTCCGAGACGGCTATGCGTCTAGCAACGCAACCTGATCTCTGCTTGGGTTGTTAGCCACTGCTCAGCCCCCTTCGAATAGGTAGCCATGCCGGTCCAGGTCAACGCGACTGCATCCCAGCAGACCCAGCACTCCGCCGCTGGAGGTCCCGTTGCGGGCGACCCCATGCGTCGCGCCCTTGTTCTCGGGGCGCTCGGTGTCGTCTATGGCGACATTGGCACAAGCCCGATCTACACGCTGCGCGAGTGCCTGAAGGCGGCAGGCGGCGACACGAGCGTCCAGGTCGTGCTGGGGCTGCTGTCCTTGGTGTTTTGGGCGCTGATGATCGTGGTGACGATCAAGTACGTGCTGTTCGTCATGCGGGCCGATAATGACGGCGAGGGCGGCATCATGGCGCTGCTCAGCCTCGCAGCACACTCGGAGACCGACACGCGGCGACGGACCGCGCTGGTCATGGTCGGCATTGCAGGGGCCGCGCTGTTCTATGGCGATGGCATGATCACGCCGGCGATCTCGGTCCTGAGCGCGGTCGAGGGCCTGGAGGTCGCTGCTCCGTTGCTGAAGCCGTATGTCATCCCGATCACGATCGCTGTCCTGGTCGGGCTGTTCGTGGTGCAGAGCCGGGGCAGCGAGCGCATCGGCCTGTATTTTGGCCCGGTGATGGCGGTGTGGTTCGCCGTGCTCGCGGCCGCCGGGCTGGTGCAGGTCGTACAGAACGTCGGCGTGCTGGCGGCGCTCAACCCGCTCCATGGCGTTCGTTTTCTGTTCGGCCATGGCTGGATGGGTTTCCTGGTGCTTGGATCAGTGTTCCTCGCCATGACCGGGGCGGAAGCGCTGTATGCCGACATGGGCCACTTCGGCCGTGCGCCGATCCGGTTCGACTGGTTTGCCTTCGTCCTGCCGGCGCTGGCGCTGAACTACTTCGGCCAGGGAGCGCTCGTGCTCGCCCATCCCGACGCGATAGACAGCCCGTTCTTCAACCTGTTTCCTGGCTGGGCGCTGGTGCCGGTGGTGCTGCTGGCCACGGCGGCGACGGTGATCGCCTCGCAGGCCGTGATCTCGGGCGCGTTCTCGCTGTCGCAGCAGGCGATGCAGCTCAGCCTGCTGCCTCGGCTCGATGTGCACCAGACCTCGGACGAGGCCATCGGCCAGGTCTATGTGCCACAGATCAACTGGCTACTGATGCTGTGCGTGATCGGGCTCGTGCTGGCGTTCGGATCTTCGGATAATCTGGCGGCGGCCTACGGCATTGCGGTGGCAGGCACGATGGTGATCACGACCGGCTTGCTGGCGCTCGTTGCGCGCCGGCTGTGGAAGTGGAGCGTGCCGCTGACGGCGGCGGTAGTCGGGTTCTTCATGCTGGTCGACTTGGCCTTCTTTGCAGCCAATGCGGTCAAGATCCCGCAGGGCGGCTGGTTTCCGCTGCTGGTCGGCGCCGTCGTGTTCACGCTGATGTCCACTTGGCGTCGTGGCCGCGAGATCGTGCTGGAGCGCACCAGCGAGGAGAACCCTCCGCTAAAGCACTTCATCGCCCAGCTCGACGCCTCCAAGATGCCTCGGGTGGAGGGGACTGCGGTGTATCTGGCTGCGCGCCGGGACACGGTGCCCTTTTCCATGTCGGATAATCTTAAGCATAACAAAGTGCTGCATGAGCGTGTCGTCCTGCTCACCGTCATTACGGAGCGGGTTCCCTATGTGGGCGAGGCTGACCGGATGACGATCGAGCAGCTTGGTAAGGGGATTACCGAGATGACGCTGCATTTTGGCTTTGCGGATGCGCCAGTGATCCCGGCGGCGCTTGAGGCGCACCGGGCCGAGTTCCCGATCGATATTGCCACGACGTCATTCTTCTTGGGCCGCGAGACGCCGGTGCCGACGATGCACCCGGACTTGTCCGTCTGGCGCGAGAAGCTTTATGCGTTCATGACCCGCAACGCCGTCAGCGCCTCGAGCTACTTCCAGATTCCGCCCAAGCGCGTGATCGAACTGGGCACTCAGGTCGAGTTGTAGAGGTTCGAGTGAGGCTCTGGACGGTTCGATAGAAAAATTAAGAGTTCGTGACGGGTCGGGTGGCCAGCGCTGCGTCCGGCTCGGCATGATGTCGCTACGGTAAGAACACCTTTGTCGTTGCAGCTGCTGTGGCATGCGGGACTACGGCTGCGCAGCTTCGCCTGCATCACGTGTCAAGACCGACTCTTGATGTTTTGCGTGCGGTTTGATGTCTCGAATTGGTTTTTTGTACTATGGGCAAAAAGCCTTGATCCGAGTGGAAAAATAGTATGAAGCTCATTTATAACATCAATCCACCGTCAAATTATAAATTGCTTCATGACATAAAAACAAGTTGTCAGCCATAGCTCGAATTTATGTTACAGCTTAACATGACCGTAATTCCGAATCGGCATATTTGAATGCTTTTTACGACCCGCAAAGCTCAAATCCGCCGTAGAATGAAATACTTTATTGCAATTATACCTTCATATTACCGTACATTTAACTTTTGTGCGATGCACAAGCTTGCTATGAGCGCGTCGGCCAGAGGAGCAAAACAATGCCTGACACATTCAAGACCCAAGATACCGTTCAGCCCAGTAGCCAGACAAGTTCCGGGGCTGCGTGGGCCGAGACCCGTACTGCCAGCGAGGCAGGGCGTGCAGCCACAGAGGCCTTGCAGAAGAACAACAACGCTACAGGAGAGGCGATGCGCCGGGGTGCCGACGCCACCGCTGACGTGACGCGTCAGGGTGCCCAGGCGGGCGTCGAAGCGATGCGCCGCGCCAGCGAGACGGCGAATGAGACCGTGCGCCGCACCTCGCAGGCCGTAGCCGAAGGCCAGCGCCAGATCGCGCAGGAAGCGGCCCAGAAGTTTGAGGCCGTGAGCCATAAGGTCGCGCATGCCGCCCAAGACACGTCGGAGAGTATGCGCCGATTGATGACGCTGCCGCATTCCGCCGAGGGCGGACTGAACGACATGCGGCAGGGTATGGCTGGCCTGATCGAGGGCGTCGTACAGACCAACCTGCGGGCAACCCAGGAAATGCTCCGCCTTACCAACCCGGCAGCGATCATCGAACTGCAGCAGCGCTTCGTGCGGGAATACATGGATGCGATGATGCGGGGGACCGCCACTCTGGTCCGCGCTGTCCGCCGCACCGCCGACGAGACCCTGCCGCCGCTTGAGGCGCAGATTCAAGAGCGTCAGCAGACCATCCGCGTTCACCGCACTGCGGCTGAGTAGGCTGCATACGAGCCGGAAAGTTCGTAAATTGATTTGAAAGGGGGCCCGGCAGTGACCGCTTTGTCATGTCGGTGACCCGCCTACGTCGACGACACGGCACTATACTGAACCAGGAGACTAAAATGGCTTACGAAACGAACACTGCCCGCCGCAGTGCTAATGTTCGTGCGGACAGCGCCGATGCGCCGATGGCCGGCACGGGCATCCCGTTCTGGGACATGATGTTCTCGTTCGGCAAGGCGTCGCAGCAAATCATGTCCGCCTATGCTCCACGCGCCGAGAACGGCATGCGGTCCAGCCAGGGCGCGTCATACGAGACGGCCAGCAACGTGGAGGTGATCCCGGTCGGCGAGGAGACGCTGAACGTGGGCACCCGCCTGGTTGCCGGCGAAACGACGCGGGTGCGCCGGGTCGTGGTGGAAACGCCGGTCGAGCAGGGCATCTCTCTGCGCGAGGAGCGGGTTGTCGTGGAGCGCCGTAAGCCGACCGGGGCGGCCTCGACCGCAACGCAGGCCATTCTGACCGACACCGCGATCGAGATGAGCGACAGCTTTGAGGTGGTCGAGGTTTGGAAGAGCGTGCGGGTGACTGAGGAGGTCGTGCTGCGCCGTGAGGTGACCGAGCGTCACGAGACGGTGCGTGACACCGTGCGTCGCGACGAGGTGGTTGTCGAGCAGGCCAAGCGCGCTGTTCCGGCGCCGCGCCATGAGATCGAGGCCCCGGTGCAGAATCGCAAGGTTGCGGCTCCCTCGCAGGCAGACAAGCCAGAGCCGGCACAGATGGCGGCCGACCTCAAGAAGGTTGCCGAGCGATTCGAGCCGCATGCCGACCAGCACAACAAGACCCCTGCAGCGCCTCGCCCTGAGGCGAGTGCGGTGAAGGCTGACCAGAAGCCTGCAGCCTCCCAGCCGCTGAAGACAGCCGAGCAGACCAAGACTCCAGGGCGTCCAGAAGCGATCGCCACCCAAAGCGACAAGGGAAATTCCAGCCCCAAGGCCTGATATAGTCCTAAACCGGCCGGAGCGGTTTCGTGTCCGGCCGGATATCGTATAATGGATGGCCGGCGATGCCTAAAGGCGTGCCGGCCATCTTTCTATGTAGTCCTGCACTGCGTAGTCCTGCACTGCCATTCATCAGTTGTTAAGCACAACAACCTATCCTCTGCGGACGCCTAGCCATCTTGGGCTGCAACGTCAGGGATTGTCGAACCACATGCTCAATAGCGATCTAGCAATTGCAATTCTGCCGGGATCCGAGGCCGGTCGGTCGGCATTCACTCGAAATCTAGCGGATCGGGCCTGGATGGAAATGCAACTGCACGGCATCCTGCCGATCCCGGGCAATTTCGAGCTCTGGTATACTCATCTCAGCGGCAGCAATCCGGATCTGTCGGCGCGGCTTTCCGCGTTGGTCCAGGCTGGTGCAGCGCCAACCCCCGAGCAACTCCGCGCCCTGCACTCTGACTGCTTGGCATCCGAGCTCGACATCGATGCCATCGCCGACGGTTCGGAGCAGTTGGATCAGGCCGCTCAAGCCATGGTGGAGCAGGTCGCCGGGAACCGGGCGGCGCTCCACGCCTACGGCGAAGCTCTTTCGGGTGTTGCGGTTCGGTTGGACCAGGATCAGACGATGGGCGGCCTAGTGCAGGCCGTTACGGTGCTTACGGCCGAAACAGCGCGGGCGAGCGGGCGCAACCGTATCTTGGAACAGCAATTGGCGGCATCCGTCGCACGAATCACCAAGTTGCGGCAGGATCTGGTCGAGGCGAGGCAAGACGCGACGACAGACGGGCTGACTGGCCTATGCAACCGCAAGGCGTTCGACTCACGGCTGCGCCGGGCGATTGGGCGGGCCAAGGCGGACGGGGAAACCATGTCCCTGGTGCTGCTCGACATCGACCACTTCAAGCGTTTTAACGACACCTATGGGCATCGCACGGGAGATCTCGTGCTTCGGCTGGTCGGCCGGGTGGTCGCTGACAACGTCAAGGGACGTGATACTGCGGCCCGTTATGGCGGCGAGGAATTTGCGGTCATCCTGACCGGCGCCGACCTGCGCGCCGGCGTGGTGGTCGCTGGGCAGATGCGCGCTGTTCTGGACGGCAAGAGATTGGTGACCAGGGGCGAACACCAGCAACATGGCAGCGTGACGATCTCGGCAGGCGTCGCGCAATACTGCCCCGGTGACACCGTGACCTCGCTTATCGAGCGTGCCGACGCAGCACTCTATGCCGCCAAGCACGCCGGCCGAAATCGGGTGTGCGTCGAAGGTGAGCGGAGCCTCCAGAACGCTGCCTGATATGCGATGGTCAGCCCGAGCCACGCATTGCGCCTCAAAGATGTGGAGCGATCAGGCTGTCAACCCTATGCCCGTTGTACCCGTGTTCGGCGTGCGGTCGCAAGGGCACGGCTATGCCGCTGGCTGAGCGACGCCGCAGTCGCCACGTCGAGGGCAGTGACGCCCAGCACGGCGAGCATCGCTATCAGCGTTGCTTCGCGCCGGCGATTGCGGGGGGTCAATGCCCTGGCTAGTACGGCGATGTCCAGCGCATCGCCTGCCACACGAAGCCAGATCGGTGCCGCCATATCGGGATACATCAGCACCATCGCGCCGGCCGCGACCTCACGCGCGCCGAATGCCCGAACGAGAGCAGGCGACTGGCCAAGGCCAAGCGTGCGGTTCATGCGCCGGCCGAGGATCAGTTCAGCCGCACCGAGGCTAACGCTGAACCAGCCAAGGAATTTTGCAGTTTGGATATCGTTCATGGCTTCAATACCACTTTGATGCAGCCCTCTTCCTTATCCCGGAATACGCGATACAGGTCGGGTCCATCCTCGAGCTTCGCCGAATGGGTGATGACGAACGACGGATCGATCTCGCCTCGCTCGATACGGTCCAGCAAGGGACGCAAGTATTTCTGTGCCGGCGTTTGCGCCATCTTGAAGGTGAGGCCGCGGTTGATGGCGGAACCCATTGGAACCTTGTCCAGCAGGCCGCCGTATACGCCCACGATTGAGACGATGCCGCCATTCCGGCAGTTGTTGATTGCCTGGCGCAAAACATGCGGCCGGTCCGTGCCGAGCATGGCTGCCTGCTTGACGCGGTCCAGGACGCTGTCGGCGCTGGCGACCGAGCTCGCCTCGGTGCCAACGGCGTCGATGCAGGCATCCGGTCCACGCCCGGACGTCATCTCCTGCAGGCGATCATATATAGTATCCTGCATGAAATCGAGCGTCTCGGCGCCTCCAGCGCGCGCGAGCGCCAGGCGTTCGGGCACTGTGTCGATGGCGATGACCCGGCCGGCACCGAGCAGCAGGGCGGAGCGGATGGCGAACTGCCCTACCGGTCCGCAGCCCCATATGGCGATGGTGTCGCCGGGCTGGATGTCGCACAGGTCGGCCGCCATGTAGCCGGTGGGGAAGATGTCGGACAGGAACAGCACCTGTTCGTCCGAGAGGCTGTCCGGCACCTTGATGGGTCCAAAGTCGGCATAGGGCACACGGAGGTATTCGGCCTGGCCGCCGGCATAGCCGCCGAGCAGGTGCGAATAGCCATACAGGCCCGCCGGCGAGTGCCCCCACACCGTTTCTGCCATCTTGTGATTTGGATTGGACCTTTCGCAGCCGGAGAACAGGCCCTTCTTGCAAAAGAAGCACTCTCCGCAAGAGATGGTGAACGGCACGACGACGCGGTCGCCCACCTTGAGGTTGGTGACCTCGGAGCCGAGCTCCATCACCTCCCCCATGGTCTCGTGGCCTAGGACGTCGCCAGCCTTCATGCCGGGCATAAGGCCATCATACAGATGCAGGTCCGAGCCGCAGATGGCGCAAGCCGTAACCTTGATGATGGCGTCGCGGCCATGCTCGATGCGAGGGTCGGGGACGGTATCGCAGCGGATATCGCCTTTGCCGTGCCAGCAGAGTGCTTTCATGGGGCTCTCCAACGATGGGCGTGGCGGTCGGACGCCATGGCGCCCTCCGTCACAAGTCATCGTGGAACAGCGACGAAGCGTTGCAGTTGCTCCGGTCCTGATCTTGTGACCAACAAACATTGGAGGCGCGACACGGATTTTACTGAAGGTCGGCTGGCCATTGCACGATGGACAAGCCGGCCTGGGGACAAGCCGGCACGGGGACAAGCCGGCATGGGTAATAAACAGCTCGTTAGCGCGATTGAGTGCAGCCGCAACATTTAGAGGCTGCAAACGCCAGTGGCCGGGCCTGGTCACTCCAGCTCCCCGGCCACGATCACGACCTCGCCGTCGGAGCTGTCAAGCACCAGGGCGCCACCCGAACCGAGGCCGCGAAAGGTGCCATGGACACGGTGTTGGCCGACGCCGGCCACAATAGGATCGCCTGGCGCGTGTGCCATGGCAAGCCACGCAGCCTGCACCGGCGGGAAACCCTCGCAGTCGTAGCACTCGCGCCAGCGTTGCAGGGACTCCAGCAGCTGCGAGGCAAACTGCTCCGGGGTTGGAGGAGAGCCCACATCGGCCAGGCAGGTGGTTGGCCGCCCGAGGCCAGAAGGGGCGCCGGCCAGGTTTACGCCAAAGCCGATCACCAGCCATGGCAAGTGCAGGACGCCAGCCTCCAGTAGAATGCCGGCCAGCTTGCCTCCGTGCAGCATCAGGTCGTTCGGCCATTTGAGATGCAATGAGCCGCGGTCCGGGAGATAGGGGCAAACCGTGTCCGCCAGGGCAACCGCCGCCAGAATGGACCAGTGGCCGGGCCATTGCAGCGTCGATAGCCGCAGCAGCACCGACAGATGCAGGTTACCATCGATCGACTGCCAAGAGCGGCCCAGCCTGCCGTGGCCGCCGGTCTGCCGCCGCGCCAGCAGCGCTACCTCGCCGCTCGTAGCATCCGCGGCCCGCGCCCTCAGCGCCTCGGACGTGGAGCCGATCTCGTCTACCAGTTCCAGCCGGAAATGGCTGGCCGCTGGCGCGTCTGGCCCAGCGATCAGAACCGCTCCGTCCACGGCCGAATTGCGATCTCGTCCGTCCAGCAGGACCGCGGCTGCTTCAGCATGTCCAGCATCGTCTGCGCGATGGCGTCTGGGTCCAGCAAGCTGTCGGGCTGGTCAGGCGGCGTCGGCCGGGCAGCGGATCGTATGCCGCCGTCGACGACGACGTGGATGACGTGGATGCCTTTGGGATGCAGCTCCCGCGCCATGCTCTGCGCCAACCCGCGCAGGGCGAACTTGCCCATCGCGAACGGCGCGGACTGCGCATAGCCCTTCACTCCGGCCGATGCGCCGGTCAGCAGGATCGTGCCATGCCCATTGGCCAACATGCCCCGCGCGGCCCGTTGCGCCACCAGGAACGCGCCGAAGGCGGTGATGGCCAGGCTGCGCGCGACCTCGGCGGGGTCGAGGTCCACGAGCGGGCCGCGGACGCGGTAGCTTGGGTTATACAAAACGACCTCAGGCGCGCCGGCCGCTGCGAACAGGGCGGCGACGTTGGCGGGATCGGCGGCGTCGCAGGCGTGCAGGCTGGCGCCGGTCTCCGCTGCCAGCGCGGCCAGCTTGTCCGTGCGCCGCGCCGCGAGCGCGACGGTGTAGCCCTGACGCGCCAGGCCGCGAGCGAAGCTTGCCGACAGGCCCGGCCCGGCGCCGACGATCAACGCGGACGTCATGCGGAGAACCGCAGCGCGGCCTCCCCGGCGTGGTCGAACACCACCCTAACCTCGGCGTCCGGCGGCACGAAATCCTTCGCCGTCCACGAGCCCGTCGTGACATACTGCCCGGCACGCAGTCCGCCGGCCCAGCGCGCGCCCTGGTTGGCCAGCCAGACCAGCAGCCGCAGCATGTCTCCGGCCGGGTTCCCAGTGCGGCGCTTCATTTCCTCGCCATTGACGACGAGCCGGACCTGCTCGCTGGCGAGATCGATCGCTTGCCAGTCGGGGATTGCGGGCCCGACAACCAGGCCGAAATGCGAAAGGCTGTCGGCGAGGTTCGAGAGCGGGTCCACGCGGTCCACCTCGACATAACGGCTCTGCAGCACCTCGATCGCCGGATGGGCGGAGGCGATAGCAGCCAGTACTTCGTCCGGCATATAGGGCGTGTCACGTGGCGTCAGGTCCCGGCCGATCTTGACCGCGATTTCGGCCTCGACCCCGCCATCCGTGCACTGCTCGGTTGAGACATGGCCCGGGCTCGCCTGCACGCCGGCGGCCGGCAGCGGAGCGCAGTTGAACGGGCCCGTGGGGTTGGGCGAGCCGACCTTCCAGGCGCCGATCTCACCGAGTTCCGCCATGATGGCACGCTGCACCAAATAGGCCTGCTCCTCCGTTTGCGGCCGAATCACCTCCGGCAGGCTGTGCAGCTTCTGCGTGGGGTCGCGCCGGGCGCTCAACAGCAAGCGGGCGGAGTCGTGGTGCCGGTCCATCTCACAGGGTCTCCAACAGGCTGGCGATCAGCGCGGCGCGGGGGGCGAGCTCGCGCCACAGGATGTGCTCGTGGCTGGCGTGCGCGCCGGCGCCGGGGCAGCCGAGACCGTCGAGCGTCGGCACACCGAGCGCCGCGGTGAAGTTGCCGTCCGATCCGCCGCCGCGATGCTGCTTCGGCATGCTGAACCCGGCCATGTCCCGGGCGCGCTCGTATAATGCCAGGATGGCCGGCGTTTCAGTCATGGGCGGTCGGTTCATGCCGCCCTCGACGTGCAGGGCGCAGCGTGGGTCGAACGGCTCGAGCGCCAGCAGCGTGCGCGTCATCCGCTCCCCGGCCTCGATAGTCGGCACGCGCAGGTCGATCTCGCAGCCGGCGTCGGGGGCGATGACGTTGGGCCGCGACCCGCCCCAAACCGGCGCGACGTTCAGCGTGATGCCGGCCTCAAGGTCCACCATCGCGTGGATGCGGCCGATCTGCCGGGCCAGCTCGACGACGGCGCTGGCGCCCTCGGTAAAGTTGCCGCCACTGTGGGCGCCGCGGCCGGTGATGCGCAGTGTGAAGCGGCCTACGCCCTTGCGCGCGGTGACGCAGGCGCCGTTGGGACCGGCGGGCTCCACGATCAGCACGCATTCCGACGCTGCGCCCTCCTGCTCGATCAGGCCGCGGCTGGTGGGGCTGCCGACCTCTTCATCCGGTGTTAGCAATAGGGTGATAGGACGCTGGGTGCGCACCCGCTGCGCCAGAATGGAGCGAACCGCATTGAATGCCAGGAAGCTGCCCGCCTTCATGTCGAAGATGCCGGGGCCGTGCGCGCGGTCGCCGTCAATGCGATAGGGCATGGCGTCGAGCGTGCCGTGCGACCACACGGTGTCGAGATGGCCGGCGATCATGACTGGTTTGCCGGATCCTGGCGTACGGGCGACCAGGTTGTCGCCGAAGCCGTCCCGGCCGGGAATGCGGGTGATGCTCGCGCCGGCTTGAATAAGGTCGGCTTCGGCGCGGTCCATCAGGCGGTTCACCGCGGCGGCGTCGGTGGTCGGCGTTTCGGTACGCACCCAGCCGGCGAGTTCGGCTAGCAGGTCTTCGGATGTGCCAATCTGCGTCTGCGGCATCGAGCGTCCCAGCGTGGTGAAGATGCCTTGACCTTCGCACCGCGCTTATGCCTTGTCCATTTCAGCGGAGGAGACCCAGCATGGACGGCATCGCGTTTGAAGATATGCACATCGGCCAGACGGCCAGCATCGGCAAGACGATCACCGAGGCCGATATCCTGCTCTTCGCCGCCGTCAGCCTGGACACCAACCCGGTGCACATGAACGCCGAGGCGGGAGCCGCGTCGATCTTCAAGGAGCGTGTGGCGCATGGGATGCTGTCGGCCGGGCTGATCAGCGCGGTGCTCGGCACGCAGTTGCCGGGTCCGGGCACGATCTATCTGGCCCAGACATTGCAGTTCCGCCGGCCGGTGAAGATCGGCGACACCGTGACCGCGACGGCGGAGGTGACGGCATTGGACGCGGAGAAGAAGCGGGCGACGCTGAAGACGGTCTGCACCGTGGCGGGCAAGGCCGTCATCGAGGGCGAAGCCACGGTGATGCCTCGCAGCCGCGCCTGATGCAGCTCGTCCGCGACTGGCGGGACTTGCCCGAGGCGCTGCGTGGCGCCACGGTCGCGCTGGGCAATTTCGACGGCGTGCATCTGGGCCATGCCCACGTGCTGCGCGCTGCCCACGGAGCCCGGCCCGGCGCCAAGCTTGCCGTCCTGACCTTCGAACCGCACCCGCGCGAGCTGTTCCGCCCCGACGACCCGGCCTTCCGACTGACGCTTTCGACCGAGCGCGCCGAGGCGCTGGCAGCGCTCGGCGTGCAGGTCGTGTATGAGATGCCGTTCGACCGCGCCTTCTCATTGCTGAGCGCCGAGGCGTTCGTGGACGAGGTGCTGCACCGGGGCGTGGGGGCGGCGCATCTGGCGTGCGGCCCGGATTTCGCGTTTGGGCACCGGCGCGGCGGGGACGCTGTGTTCCTGGCGGCGCGGGCGGAGGCGCTGGGGATCGGCCTCACGGTCGTGCCGCCGCTCGCCGACGCGCAGGGGCCGATCAGTTCGACCCGCATCCGCCGCCTGTTGCAGGACGGCTATCCCGAGCGGGCCGCCGCCGACCTTGGCCGGCCCTGGGCGGTGCGCGGCCCCGTCACGCACGGGGACAAGCGCGGCCGCACGATCGGCTTCCCGACCGCGAACGTGCCGTTGGGCCGGCATCTGGAGCCGGCGCGCGGAGTTTATGCCGTCCAGGCGCGCCTTCCGGATGGCACGACGGTGCCGGGTGTCGCCAACATCGGCCGCCGCCCGACGGTGAACGAGGGGACGGAAAGCCGGCTCGAGGCGCATCTGTTCGACTATGAGGGTGACCTGTATGGCCAGGAGATCGCGGTGGCGCTGCACACCTTCCTGCGCGCCGAGCGCAAGTTCGCATCGTTCGACGAACTGCACGGCCAGATCGTTGCGGATGCAGAGCAGGCCCGCGCGCTGCTCACGACGCTTGACCCGGCCGGCCCGCGCTCCGCATAACCTATCTATGGTCCACATCTCGCAAGTGCGAATTACCATCCCGGCCTGAGCGCCGAGAGTGACTTCGCTCGAAATGGCTTCGCGTGAAACTGCCGCAACCTGGACCGCACCTCATGCCCGATACGCCCGTAACCACCACGCCCGACTACCGACAGACCGTCTTCCTGCCGGCGACCCCGTTCCCCATGCGCGGCGACCTGCCCAAGCGCGAGCCGGACTTGCTGGCGCGCTGGGGCCGCCTCGGATTATGGGACCGCACCAAGGCCGCGATGGCGGGCCGCCCGCGCTTCGTGCTGCATGACGGCCCCATCTACTCCAACGGCCACCTGCACATCGGCCACGCGCTGAACCGCATCCTGAAGGACGTGGTCATGCGCGCGCATCGCATGGCTGGCGAGGACGTGGACTACATCCCCGGCTGGGACACGCACGGCCTGCCGATCGAGTGGAAGGTCGAGGAGGAATACCGCAAGTCCGGCCGCGACAAGGACGCCGTCCCGGTGCTGGATTTCCGGGACGAGTGCCGGCGGTATTCGGCGCAGTGGCTGGCGGTACAGACCGACGAGTTCCAGCGTCTGGGCGTCGTGGGGGACTGGGCCGGGCGGTATGCGACGATGGACTTCTCGTCGGAGGCCGCCATCGCCGGCGAGATCTGCAAGTTCCTGCTGAACGGCGCGCTGTATCGCGGCCTGCGCCCGGTGATGTGGAGCCCGGTCGAGAAGACCGCGCTGGCCGAGGCGGAGATCGAGTATCACGACCGCACCAGCGACACGGTGTTTGCCCGCTTCCCCATCCTGAATGGTGCCGGCGCGCTGGCCGACGCCGCCGTCGTGATCTGGACCACCACGGTCTGGACCCTGCCGGGCAACCGTGCCCTGGCCTATGGGCCCGAGATCGACTACGCGCTGGTCCACGTCGACAGCGTGAACGAGGGCTCGCTGGCCCGCCCCGGCGAGAAGCTGCTGATCGCGCTGGCGTTGCTGCCCCAGGTCTGCGCGGCTGCCGGCATCGCGACCCACCATGTGATGCACGTCCATAAGGGTGCAGACCTCGCCGGCCTGGTCTGCGCGCACCCGTTGCGGGGTCTTGGCTATGACCACGACGCGCCGATGCTGGCGGCGGATTATGTCACGACCGAGCAGGGCACCGGCTTCGTCCATACCGCGCCTGCACATGGCGAGGAGGACTTCCTGCTAGGCCGCGCTCATGGGCTCGAGGTGCCGGAGGCGGTCGGGCCGGATGGGACCTATGCCGCATGGGTGCCGCTGTTCGCCGGGGTGCACGTGTTCAAGGCGGCGGCGCCGGTCGGAGCGGCGATGGAGGCGTCCGGCGGATTGTTGGCCCGCGGCACGCTGTTCCATTCCTACCCGCATTCGTGGCGCAGCAAGGCGCCGGTGATCTATCGCGCCACGCCGCAGTGGTTCATCCGCATGGACGGCCCGGAGGCAATCCGCGCCAAGGCGCTGGAGGAGATCGCCCGCATCACGTTCGTGCCGGAGGCCGGGCGCACCCGGCTCGCCAGCATGGTCGCCGGCCGCCCGGATTGGTGCATCAGCCGCCAGCGCGCCTGGGGCGTGCCGATCCCGGTGTTCGTGGACCGCCGCACCGGCGAGCCGCTGCGCGACCCGGCCGTCGTCGCCCGCATCACCGCCGCGTTCAACGAGGAGGGCGCGGATGCGTGGTACAGCTCGCCGCCCTCCCGCTTCTTGGGCGAAGGGCGCGACCCGGACGCCTACGAGCAGGTCATGGACATCGTCGATGTATGGTTCGAGAGCGGCAGCACCCACGCATTTGCGCTGGAGGCACGCGGCGGACCTTGGCCAGCGGACCTTTATCTCGAGGGCAGCGACCAGCATCGCGGATGGTTCCAGACGAGCCTGCTGGAGGCGGTCGGCACCCGGGGCGCGGCGCCGTATAAGGCCGTGCTGACCCATGGTTTCGTGCTGGACGAGAACGGCCGCAAGATGAGCAAGTCGCTCGGCAACGTGACGGCGCCGCAGGAGGTGACGGACAAGCTCGGCGCCGACATCCTGCGGCTTTGGGTGGTGAACTCCGACGTTTCGGAGGACCTGCGCATCGGGCCGGAGATCCTGAAGCAGCAGGCCGAGCTGTATCGCCGGCTGCGCAACACGCTGCGCTGGCTGCTGGGCAGCCTGGCCGGATTCACCGACAATGAGCGCGTGCCGGACGTGGAAATGCCGGAGCTGGAGCGCTGGGTGCTGCACCGACTGGCCGAGCTCGACCAGCGGATGCGTGGCGCGCTGGCGACGCATGATTGGACCGGGGTGTATCCCGACGTCCACGCGTTCTGCTCGGCCGACCTGTCGGCGTTCTATTTCGATGTGCGCAAGGACGTATTGTACTGCGATCCCGCCAGCAGCATGCGGCGCCGTGCCGCACGGACGGTGCTGGACCATCTGCACCGGTGCCTGACGGCGTGGCTCGCCCCGGTGCTGTGCTTTACGGCGGAGGAGGCTTGGCTGGCGCGGTTCCCGTCCGAGGACGGCAGCGTTCATTTGCAGCAGTTTCCGTCCATCCCGGCGGCTTGGCACGACGCGGCATTGGGAGCGCGCTGGGCCGAGATCCGCGAGGCGCGCGGAATGGTCACGACAGCATTGGAGGCGGCGCGGCTCGAAAAGCTGATCGGCGCGTCGCTGCAGGCCACGGTCACTCTGCCGGGCGACTATGCGGACATGCTGGATGCGGAGGGATGGGCCGAGGCCATCATCGTGTCCGGCACGCACTTCGGCGACGCGCTGGCCGTGCACCGGGCGCCCGGCGATAAATGCGCGCGTTGCTGGCGCGTGCTGCCCGAGGTCGGGCATCAGCCGGGTCATGCGGCGCTGTGCATCCGCTGCGCCGGCGCGGTCGGGCCGTTGTCGTGCGACCAGGCCGCCGAATGACCACCGGGCGCGTCCGTTGGGGGCTGCTGGCGGCATTTTTGGTGCTGGCCGCCGACCAGGCCAGCAAGTGGTGGGTGCTGGAGGTGCTGCACTTGCCCGACCGCGGGCAGGTCGCGGTGCTGCCGGTATTCAGTCTCACAATGGTCTGGAACCAGGGGGTCACGTTCGGGCTGTTCCATCAGGACGGCGCGTGGGGGCCGTGGCTGCTGGCCGGCGTCGCTTTGGCGGTCGTGGTGGCGTTGGCGTTGTGGCTGCGCCGGGCCGAGAACGGGTTGGTGGCGGCCAGCCTCGGCGCGATCGGCGGCGGGGCGGTCGGCAATGTCATCGACCGGCTGCGCTTCGGCGCCGTGGTGGACTTCCTGCACGCCCACGCCTTTGGCTGGTCGTGGTACGTTTTCAACGTTGCGGACGCGGCCATCGTCTGCGGCGTGGGTGTGCTGATGCTGGATGGGCTGCGGCCGCGAACCCGCTTGCAGGCGCCGCCGCTTCGGCAGTAGAAGCAGCGTCATGAAGGCATATCGGATTGTTTTTGTAACATTTTGCGGGCTTGGGCTCGCGGCTTGCAGCGGCGACGAGTTGACCCGCACCTTCGGCCTCACTCGCGACGCGCCGGATGAGTTCCAGGTGACGACACGCGCGCCGTTGTCGATGCCGCCCGATTTTACCCTGCGCCCGCCGCGGCCCGGCGCCACCCGTCCGCAGGAGCTGACGCAGCGCCAGCAGGCGGAGGCGACGCTCACTCCGGATGCTGTTCTAAATCAATCGAATGCAGCCGTTACGCCGGGCCAGCAGGCGCTGATCGCCGCCGCCGGCCGTCCGGCGCCGGCTGACATCCGCAACCGCGTGGATAACGAAGCCGCGCTCGACAATCCGAGCCGGCCGCTGTCCGACCGTCTGATGTTCTGGCAAAGCCCGCCGCCGCCCGGCACCCAGGTCGATCCGCAGCGGGAGAGCGCCCGCCTGCGCCAGAACGCGGCGCTCGGCCAGTCCCCCGAGGCCGGCGACACCCCGATCATCCAGCGCAAGCGCCAGGGGCTGTTCAGCGGAATTTTCTGAGCGGTATTTCAACGCCCCAGCGCGTGATACTCCATGTTCGGCATCATATCGACCGCGTGCGCAACGCGGTTCGTGTAGTTGAAAAACGCCGCCACCTCGGCGATGTCGAAGATGTCCGCGTCTGAAAATCCCTGTGCGCTGAGGGCGTCGCGGTCGCTTTGTCCGATCATATGCGGCTCGGCGGTGAGCTGCACGGCAAAGTCCAGCATCGTGCGCTGCCGAGCCGGGAGTTCGGCGACCCGGTAGTTGAAGGCCAGCATCTCGCCCAGTTGCGGATCGCCGGACAACTTGCGAACCGCCGCACCATGCGCGACCAGGCAGTAGTAGCAGCGGTTCCAGGCCGATACCGCCACTGCGATCATCTCGCGCTCCAGCTTCGACAATCCAGAAGGCGCCAGCATCAGCTCGTCATACAGGCGTATGAAGTTGCGCAGCTTCTCTGGCCGGAGCAGCCAGGCGCGCAACACGTTGGGCACGAAGCCCAGCTTGTCGCGGCACTTCTGGAAATAGGGCCGCAGGTCCTCCGGCAGCGTCGACTCGTCGGCGTCGTCGAGCGCCGTCACATGGCTGGGCTGAGGCATGGGCCTACTCTCCGAGGTTGCGGGCTTGGTCGCGCAGCACGAACTTCTGCATCTTGCCGGTGCTGGTCTTGGGCAATGCGCCGAATACCACCGTGCGCGGCACCTTGAACCGCGCCAGGTGGTCCCGGCAGAACGCGATGATCTCCGCCTCGGTCGCGGCCATGCCGGGCTTCAGGGTTATGAAGGCGCAGGGCGTCTCGCCCCAGGTCGGGTCGGGCCGGGCGACCACGGCCGCCTCCATGACGGCGGGGTGCCGATACAGCACGCCTTCGACCTCGATCGTTGAGATGTTCTCGCCGCCGCTGATGATGATGTCCTTGGAGCGGTCGCGGATCTCGAGATAGCCGTCCGGGTGGGTGACGGCGAGGTCCCCGGTATGGAACCAGCCGCCGGCGAAGGCCTCGTCGGTGGCGGCCGGGTTCTTGAGGTAGCCCTTCATCACGATGTTGCCGCGCATGAATACCTCACCCATTGTCACGCCGTCGCGCGGCACGGGCTGCAGGGTCATGGGATCGGCGACCATCACGCCCTCCTGCACCGGATAGGCCACGCCCTGCCGCGCCTTGAGCCGGGCGCGCTCGCCGTCGGGCAGCGCGTCCCACTCCTCGTGCCAGGCACAGACGGTCACGGGGCCATAGGTCTCCGTCAGGCCATAGACGTGAGTGGTGTCGAAGCCGAGCCGCTCCATGCCCTCCAGCACCGCGGCGGGCGGGGCGGCGCCAGCGGTCATCATGCGGACGGGCCCCCGCTGGACAACATCGCGTGGCTGCACGCCGGGGTGATTCAGGATCAGGCCCATGACGATTGGCGCGCCGCACAGATGCGTCACGCCGCTTTGGTCCATCGCGTCCAGGATCGCCCCCGCCTCGACCCGGCGCAGGCACACGTTGGTCCCGGCCATCGCGGCGACCGTCCAGGGGAAGCACCAGCCATTGCAGTGGAACATCGGCAGCGTCCAGAGATAGACCGGGTGCTGCGCCATGCCCCACGTCAGGGCATTGCCGACCGCGTTCAGGTAGGCGCCGCGATGGTGGGAGACGACGCCCTTGGGGTTGCCCGTGGTGCCCGACGTGTAGTTGAGCGCGATGGCGTCCCATTCGTCGCCGGGCATGGACCACTCGAAGGCCGGATCGCCGGCGGCCAGGAACGCCTCGTACCCGATCTGGCCGACATGGTCGCCGGGCGGGGCCAACGGGTCGTCGATGTCCACCACGTAGGGCCGCGCGTCCGCCGGCATCAGGGCCAGCGCCTTCGCCATCGTCGGCGCGAACTCGCGGTCGGTGAGCAGCACGCGCGCCTCGCCGTGGGCCAGGATAAAGGCGACCGTCTCGGCATCCAGACGCGTGTTGATGGTGCACAGCACGGCGCCCAGCATGGGGATGCCGAAATGCGCCTCGACCATCGCAGGCGTGTTGGGCGCCATGACGGCCACGGTGTCCCCCCGCTGCACGCCCTGTGCGGCCAGGGCGGAGGCCATGCGCCGGCAGCGGGCGTAGGTCTGGGCCCAGGTGGCGCGATGCGGCCCGTGGATAATGGCCACGCGGTCCGGGAACACGTCGGCAGTGCGCCGGATGAAGCTCAGCGGAGACAGCGCCTCATGGTTGGCAGCGACCTGCGGCAGGTCGTACTTATTGCGCGTTATGGCGGTCCCTCCTCAGAAGCCGAACATGTGGTCCAGGCTGAACCCGCCGGCGTCATCCATCAAGCCATGATAGCCAAATAGCCGGCAGGTCGCGTCCCGGATCAGCACGTGGCCGCGCGGGCCCGCCTGGTTCAGCAGCGCCTCGCCGAACACCAGATGCGGCCAGACCATGGCCGAACCCGAGCAGGCGATGCGCAGCGACTCCTCCGCGATCACTTGGCCGTCGCTGTCGTGCAGCAGGAGCGCCGTGGTGGACCAGGGGTGCCAGGCCGCCGACGCCGCGTAGATCAGCGCGGCGTAGCTGTGGCGGCCAGCGTCCCCGAGCTTCAGGAACAGCCGTGTCGACAGGCCCGGCGGCGGCCCGGAGTAGCTTTGCGGCTCGTCGCGGTAGGTCACCGCCGTGTTGTAGACGTGCGCGCCGAAGCTGCTCTCGGCGGCGTGGCCGCTGGCCCGGTTCTCGTAGCGCAGCAGGGCGTGCAGCCAGCCGTCGGCCTCGCCGCCATCGCGGAAATCATACACGAGATCGGCGTGGCCCTCCTCCACGTCGAACTCGGCGAGGTCGAGCGCCAAGTCGTGGTTGCGGGGCAGGCAGCCCAGGAACCGGTCGGCGACCAGGCGGCCGGCGGTGTCGAACACGTCGATGCGGATGGGGAGGGTAGCCTGCCGCTCCGCCATCGGGGTTGGCAGCAGGACACTGCGGAAACGGTCGCGCGGCAGGATAGGGAGGGGCAGCAAATAGCCGCGGCCCAGCAGATTGTGCAGGGACGGGATGCCCGGGTCGGGCCGCAGGTCGGCACGCTCGACATTCAGGTGCGCGATGCGGGTGCGGCCGGCGCGCGTCACCTCATAGCGCGGGCGCACCACATGGCGGCCGGCGCGGACTTCTATTTGTGCCGGCCATTGCAGCCGCGGCAGCACGTCGGCGACATCCAGCGCCAGGCTGGCATAGGGGCCGACCTCCTGCTGCAGCGCCGCCGGCGCTTCCGCCCCCATGCGGTCCAGCAGCACGGCGCCGGCCGGGATCGGGGCGGCGTGGCTGTTCTGCAGCCACAGCACCACACGCTCGTCGGGGCGGGGCGCCGGCATCCCAGCGTAGCGATCGGCGGGCCAGGCGTTGGCGTCGTGGGTGCAGGACAGGCTGGCCTGGCCGCCGCTGCCATAGGTGTCGAGCGCGTATTTCACCACGTCGTGCCCGGCTGCGCCGATCGCGTGGATAAAAAGCTGGCCGGCGAACTCGGGGAGGCTGAACCGGGCACGGACCTCGGCGCTGTCGATGGCGATGCCGCCGGGGCCGGACGGGACGGCGTGCTCCCACTCCGCCAGCACATGGCCCGCGCCGTCGAACAGCCGCAGCCATAGGCGCATGGGCCCGGCGCCGTAGCCCGCCCAATAGTTCGCCGTCACCAGCCGCGTGTGCAGGCCACCCTGGTCGCGGAAGAAGGCGTAGTTGGTCGCGAAGTTCAGCCGGTCGAGGTAGCGCTTCGGGTTGGTCAGCATCTCGGCCGGCAACCGCGCCTCGTCGAGCGTTGCGACCGCCATGGCCGCGGGCAGCATGTGCCTGATCCGTGCCAGCACCCGCCCGGCGTCGAAGGCCGCGACCAGCAGGATGGCGCTGGCGGATTGCGGCAGGTCGGTCAGCGGCCGGGCCGGAACGCCGGCGCGGAACGCACCGATCTGCTGGACGTCGTGCACATAGCTCTCGGCCGCCTCCGGCATGGCCGGGTGCAGGGCGAACAGCGCGTCCGACACCCCATCGGGGTCATAGACCGCGAGCCGCCCGGCGTCGCGCAGCGTGGCCGCCAGGCGCTGTATAGCCTCAGCAGCGACCGGGTGGGCGAAGGCCTTATACAGCACGTTGCCGCCGGCCCGCGCGTCGAAGGTCTGGATATCCAGCATCGTCGTCTCCTAAAAATCCAGCCGCCGGCGCATCTCGTCCGCCGCCGCCTGCGTATCGTCAACCGGCGCCACCGGCCAGAGGTCGAGCCGCCCGGCGAAGGGGCGCACTCGCCCATCCTCTTGCAGGTATTGGTTGAACTGCCGAATGCGCCGCGACCGGCCCGGCAGCCCAGCCAGCAGGACCGGCGCCGCCGTCGCGACGGCCTCCGACACCATGGACACGCTGTCCTCCGTCACCACGATCGCATCCGCCAACGCCAGCAAGCCGAAATATGGGTTTTCCCCATCCATGTTCCAAACCCAGCCACCGAGCGGCGCAACCGCCCGGTGCAGCGCCGTCCGGGCGTCCTCGGAAGTGCGGCGGGATGGCGTGAGCGCCAAGCCGACCCGGTCCGCCTGCATCATGGCCGCAAGCGACGCGCCCAGCGCCGTGGCGACCGGGGCGTCCAACCGGAAGCGGCCGTTGCTGCCGCCGACCAGCACGGCGACCAACGGGCGGGGCATATGGGCGAGCCGGGGCGCCCAGATCGCTGCCGCTTCTGCAAGGCGGGCCGCAGTGGCGCGGTGCAACGCGGTTCGGGTGACGATGACGTTGGGACCCGCGAGCCGGTCATGCCGGTTCACGACGATCAGGTCGAAGCGTGCGGGATCGATGCGCGGATGCTGAACCTGCACCACGGGACGCATGGGCCGGCGGAGCGCTGCGCCGATGACGGCGGCCGTCCCCCCCGCGCCGACCATGATTCCGTCGCCAGGATCGGGCAGCCGGACCGCGCGGAGCGGCGCAGGCCAGAAACGGGCCGATACCCAGCTCCAGGGTGCGTGCGGATGCAGCGACACCAACTCGGGCGCCAGGCCTGCCGCCTCGGCCAACCCGAGGGCCTGGGCCTGCAACCCGGCGTGGGGTTCGCTGAGGATCATCGATGGACGCATCGGCCGCTTCTCGGCAGTTCGCGCGGCCGGGTCAACCGGCGTGGGGTTCGGAGGCGGACTTCCTTGACTTTGGTGCGGTGCAGCACCATAACCCGTAGGCGTGGTTTGACGTGACTTCGTGCGCTGTACCTTTGCACCGGCGTTATCATCTCCTTCTAGCGCCGGTCGCGATCCCGCTGATCGTTGTGCACCCCCTCGCGGCGCCATGCGACCTCCTGGGACGGGCCATCGAAAGACACCATAGCTATGTCAAGCTTCGCAGACCTCGGTCTCGCGCTTCCAATCCTCAATGCGCTAACGACCCAGGGCTACACTGAGCCCACGCCCATCCAGGCGCAGGCTATTCCGCACGTCATGCTCGGGCGCGACCTGCAGGGCATCGCGCAGACCGGCACCGGCAAGACCGCCGCGTTCGCGCTGCCAATCCTGCATCGCCTTCTGGTCGACAAGAAGCCGGCGCCTCGCCGTGGCTGCCGCGTGCTCGTGCTGTCCCCGACGCGGGAGCTTGCTAGCCAGATTGCCGAGAGCTTCCGTGATTATGGCCGGCAGACCGGACTGCGCACCGCGCTGATGTATGGCGGCGTGCCGAAGGGGCGGCAGTCGAAGGCCGTCGCCAACGGCATCGACATCCTGGTGGCGACGCCGGGGCGGCTGCTGGACCACATGCAGGACGGCGCCGTGGTGCTGAACCATGTCGAGGTGCTGGTGCTGGACGAGGCCGACCACATGCTCGACCTCGGTTTCGTTATTCCTATTCGGAAGATCGTGCAGTCGATTCCGCCGACGCGGCAGACGCTGTTCTTCTCGGCCACCATGCCGAAGGAGATTTCTACTCTCGCCGGGCAGATGCTGAAGAACCCGGTGCATGTGGCGGTAAGCCCGGTGGCGACGACGGTCGAGCGCGTCGAGCAGAAGGTCATCTTCGTCGAGGCGTCGCGCAAGCGGCAATTGCTGGCCGACATCCTGCGCAGCAGCAAGATGAGCCGCACCCTGGTGTTTACCCGCACCAAGCATGGCGCCGACCGGGTGACGCAGCATCTGGAAGCCGCCGGCCAGCCTGCCGCAGCGATCCACGGCAACAAGAGCCAGCCGCAGCGGGAGCGGGCGCTGCAGATGTTCAAGCAGGGCCGCATCAGTGTGCTGGTTGCGACAGACATCGCGGCGCGCGGCATCGACGTGGATGGGGTGACGCACGTGGTCAACTTCGACCTACCAAATGTGCCGGAGGCTTACGTCCACCGCATTGGCCGCACTGCCCGCGCCGGGCACGCGGGGGTAGCCATCAGTTTCTGCGACAGCAGCGAGCGGGCGCATCTGCGTGGCATCGAAAAGCTGATCCGCACGCGGCTTTCGGTGGAAGAGCCGCGGGATTTGGCGGCTTGATCAACTCATACCACGGCTCGTTAATTAGAATCTGTGCACGCGTCGATCTTGATCGATGAGTTTGAACTCTGTTGAGCACTGACCAGGGTTGAACAGGTCACGATTAAAGGGACTTGGTATCAGTCTCACTTTCCTCCAAATGGACAAAACTGAATTAACGACCTACCGCTTTTCTGCAAAGCTGGATGGCGTCTGGAACTTTGATGTCCAGATGCCCATCCAGTATTCCTTTACTTTGCCATAGGAATCTGTATTCGGATTGAGGTGAGTACTTACCAAGTTTAATAAAGAACTCTTCAATGCCTCCAACTCGTGAGGCGACATGAGGAATTAGGTCCATGCTTATGGTTCCATCCTCGTTCTGGAACTTGCCATAAAGCTCTTCCGGTGTAGTCGTGCCCAACGATTTCTGAATAGAGGCGTCATCCTGATATATGCATGAGCCCTCGTAACCACCTTTAAAGTAGGGAATTTGCAGAGCGACCTGTGCCGCAAACTCGGTCGGATTATCGATTATTATGCAGCCGTCACAATCCGGAAAACACTCACGAGTCGCTGCTGTGTCATGCATGCTCCCACAGAGTACATAACAATCGGCACCGCGGCCCTGAACGGTAAACACGCTCATCTCAGATCCAACACCGCTACGAAGGCCAAATCCTTCTGATGCGTCGTTTCTCTGCTCGTCTTGGTGTTGGGCAAAACGTTGGAATGAGGAAAGACGCAGTGATCCATCGGCAAAGAAATCTTCAACATAGTTTTTGGGAAGAAATCGATACACTCTAGGACGCAAAATTTGCCACTGCCGAAGCATTGTAAGTTGAAGAAATTGTGGGGACGAGGCCGGTGGCAATGGATTAAATGACGACATGTTTCAACGCCCCGATATGATATCAGCCCTTCAAAAAACTTCTCTAAGCCGTCTTATCACCCCCAACTCCCAGCGCCGCCTGTGCCGCCGCGAGCCGGGCCACCGGCACCCGGTACGGGCTGCACGACACATAATCCAATCCAACCTCCTCGCAGAACGCGATGCTGGCCGGGTCGCCGCCGTGCTCGCCGCAGATGCCCATCTTAAGATCGTTCTTGGTCGCGCGCCCCTTCTCGGCGGCCATGCGGACCATGGCGCCGACGCCCTCTACGTCGATCGACACGAAGGGGTCCTTCGGCAAAATCCCCGCGTCCACATAGGCCGGCAGGAAGCGGCCGGCGTCGTCGCGGGACAGGCCGAACACCGTCTGCGTCAGGTCGTTGGTGCCGAAGCTGAAGAAGTCCGCGAGCTCTGCGATCTTGTCGGCGACGATCGCGGCCCGCGGCAGCTCGATCATGGTGCCGACCAAGTACTCGATCGTCTGCCCCTGCTCCTTGAACACCGAGGCCGCCACGCCGTCCACCTGGGCGCGGGTGATCTCCAGCTCGCGCCGCGTGCCGACCAGCGGGATCATGATCTCCGGCACCGGCGCCTGCCCGGTTTCGCGCGCCGCCACGATCGCGCCCTCGAAGATGGCCCGGGCCTGCATCTCGTAGATCTCGGGATAGCTGATGCCCAGGCGGCAGCCGCGGTGGCCCAGCATGGGGTTCGCCTCCGACAGCTCGGCCGTGCGCCGGCGCACCTGGTCCATGTCCATGCCAAGGGCGGCAGCGACATCAGCCAGTTCGCTCTCCTGATGCGGCAGGAACTCGTGCAATGGCGGGTCCAGCAGCCGGATCGTGACCGGCAGGCCCGCCATGATGCGGAACAGCTTTACGAAGTCCTCGCGCTGGAATGGCAGCAGCCTCGCGAGCGCCGCCCGGCGGCCGGCCTCGTCGGTCGACATGATCATTTGGCGCACCGCACCGATGCGGGCCGGGTCGAAGAACATGTGCTCGGTCCGGCACAGGCCGATGCCCTCGGCGCCGAAATTACGCGCGGTCTCGGCGTCCAGCGGCGTCTCGGCGTTGGTGCGAATCTTCATGCGGCGCACTTCGTCGGCCCAGCCCATGAGGGTCGCGAAGTCGCCGGACATGCTCGGCTCGATCATCGCCACCGCGCCCACGAACACCTCGCCGGTCGCGCCGTCGAGGGTGATGATCTCACCCTCGCGGATGGTCTGGCCGCCGGCAGACAGGGTTTGCGCGCCGTAGTCCACGCTGATGCCGCCGGCGCCGGCGACGCAGGGGCGGCCCATGCCGCGGGCGACGACGGCAGCGTGGCTCGTCATGCCGCCGCGGGTCGTCAGGATGCCGCGGGCGGCGTGCATGCCGTGGATGTCCTCGGGGCTGGTCTCGATGCGGATCAGCACGACCGCCTCGCCCTTGGCGGCACGCATCTCGGCCTCGTCGGCGCTGAACACCGCCGCGCCGGACGCGGCGCCGGGGCTGGCGGGCAGGCCTTTGCTGAACAGCGAACGCTTGGCCTCCGGGTCCAGTGTCGGGTGCAGCAACTGGTCGAGCGAGGCTGGGTTCACCCGCTTCACCGCCTCGTTGCGGTCGATCAGCCCGGCCTCGGCCATCTCGACCGCGATGCGCAGGCTGGCGGCGGCGGTGCGCTTGCCACTGCGGGTTTGCAGCATATACAGCTTGTTCTGCTGCACGGTGAACTCGATATCCTGCATGTCGGCGTAGTGGCGCTCGAGCGTCTCGCGCACGTGAACCAGGTCGGCGTAGGCGCTGGGCAGCGCCTGCTCCATGCTGACCTCGCCGGGGTGCGCGCGCAGGCTCGACAGCGGCTGCGGCGTGCGGATGCCGGCCACGACGTCCTCGCCCTGGGCATTCACCAAGAATTCGCCGTAGAAGATGTTTTCGCCCGTGCTGGGGTCGCGGGTGAAGCAGACGCCGGTGGCGCAGTCGCTGCCCATGTTGCCGAACACCATGGCCTGCACGTTGACGGCGGTGCCCCAGGTGGCGGGGATGTCGTGCAGGCGGCGATAGGTGTTGGCGCGCGGGTTCATCCAACTGCCGAACACCGCGCCGATCGCGCCCCAAAGCTGCTCGTGCGGGTCCATCGGGAAGGGAGCGCCGCGCTCGGCCGCGACCATCTCCTTGTACTCGGCGACGACGCGCTGCCAGTCCTCGGGGGTCAGTGCCGTATCCTCGGTGACGCCGGCGTCGATCTTGGCCGTCTCGATGATCTCTTCGAACCGATGGTGGTCGACGCCCAGCACGACGGACCCGTACATCTGGATGAACCGGCGATAGCTGTCCCAAGCGAAGCGCGGATCGTTGGACGCCGCTTCGAGGCCGCGCACCGTCTCGTCGTTCAGGCCCAGGTTCAGCACGGTGTCCATCATGCCCGGCATCGACACGCGGGCGCCGCTGCGGACCGAGACCAGCAACGGCTTGGCCGGGTCGCCAAAGCTGAGGCCGACCGCCTGCTCGACCAGCGCCAGCGCATCTTGCACCTGTTGCTGCAGCTCCGGCGGATACTGGCGGTTGTTGTCGTAATACGCTGTGCACAGTTCGGTCGTGATGGTGAAGCCCGGCGGCACCGGCAGGTCGATGCTGGCCATCTCCGCCAGGTTCGCGCCTTTGCCGCCCAGGAGGTTGCGCATGTCGGCGCGGCCCTCGTTATGCCCGGCGCCGAAGCTGTACACCCATTTAGTCATGCTTTTTCCGAGCCTTCGATACGAGAGAAGTCAGCGGCACGGCCCATGGCCGCACCGACGCGTGCGAGTAGGCGGAGGCGGTTCCGGCGCAGCGCCGCGTCGGGCGCGTTGACGGTCACTTGGTCGAAGAAGGCATCGAGCGGCGGACGCAGCCCAGCCAGCGCCTGCATTGCGTCGGCATAGCGCTCCGCATTAATGCTTTCTTGAACCGAAGGTTCCGCTAGGTCCAGTGCGGCGGCCAGTGCCTGCTCCTCCGGCTGGGACAGCAGGGCCGGATCGATGGCGCCGGCATGGGGGCCGTCGCGCTTGTCTTCGATGCGCAGGATGTTTGCGGCGCGGCGGCTGGCGGAGAGCAGGTCGGCGCCGTCGGAGGTAGATAGAAACGCCGCGACCGCGTCGGTGCGGGCGAGCAGGCGCATGATGTCGTCATCGGCCTCAGCAGCGAACACAGCCGACAGCACGTCGTGACGGGCGCCCTCGGCGCGCAACTGTATGCGAAGGCGGTCCATGATAAACTCAAGTACTCGAAATGCGCCTGAATCAACTGGCTCGGAATAACCAGGGAATAGTCGGCTAGCGCGGAGCTGGGCAGTAGCGGAAAAAAGGCTTACGCCTCGTTTCCTTGCTGCCTCGTTACGCACCTCGACTTGGATCTTAGACACGGCAAGGATATCGTCGGCAGCTACCGTCGCTCCTAAATTGAGATGAGGCATGAGGGGGAGACGCAATCGGTTTTCCCGAACCATGCGGATCACCCCCAACGCCGCGCGGCGCAACGCGAACGGGTCGCTGGAACCGCTGGGAATCTCCCCCACCGCGAAGAGTGCCGCCAACTGGTCGATCTTGTCGGCGAGCGCCACGGCGATGGTGACGGGCTCGGCCGGCACGAGATCGTTGGGGCCCTTCGGCGCATAGTGGTCGCGCACCGCGTCGGCAACCCGCGGATCCTGGCCGACATGCCGGGCGTAGTAACCGCCCATCACCCCCTGCAGCTCCGGGAACTCGCCCACCATGCCGGTCGTGAGGTCGGCCTTGGACAGTAGGGCGGCGCGTTCGGCCAGCGCCGGGTCGGCGCCAACCAGCGGAGCGATGTCCTCCGCCAGGCGCCGCAAGCGCGCGACCCGGGCGCCTTGGCTGCCCAACTTGGCATGGAAGATGACGCCGTCCAGCGCTGCCACCCGATCTGCGAGCGGAGTGCGGCGGTCCAGGTCCCAGAAGTGCCGGGCGTCGCTGAACCGGGCGCGCAGCACGCGTTCGTTGCCGGCAATGATGGCGGCACCACCGTCAATCGCCTCGATGTTGGCGGCGAAGGCGAAGCGGGCGGCGGGCGACCGGTCCGCATGGCGAAGCGCGAAGTAGCGCTGGTTGACCCGCATGCTGACCTGCATGACCTCGGGCGGCAGGTCCATGTAGGCGACGTCGATGCGGCCCAGCAACGGCACCGGCCATTCCACCAGCCCGGCCACCTCGTCGAGCAGGCCGTCATCCGGTACGACCTGCAGGCCCTCGGCGGCGGCGAGGCTGGTGAGCCCTTCGGCGATCAGGCGGCGGCGCTCGCTGACGGCGGGGATTACGCGCCGGGTACGTAGGCCCTCCCGCCATTCGTAGAAAGATGACACGGCAAAAGGGCCGGGCGCGTGGAAGCGGTGACCCTCGGTCAGGTTGCCGGAGACGAGGCCATGGCCGTCGTCCGCGCCGTCCGCCAGGGCGAAGGGCACCACGCGGCCGTCCAGCAAGCAAAGGATGCGGCGTAGCGGCCGCACCCAGGTGAAGGCGCTGCCGTCGCCCCAGCGCATCGACTTCGGCCAGGGGAACCGGCGCAGCAGCGGCGGCAGGACGGCCGCGATCAGGGTGGCGTTAGGGGTGGCCGGGCTCGATAGGGTCAGGACCCAGTGCTCGCCGTCGCGCGCCAACTGGTCCCGTGTCGCGCCGTGCTTGCGGAGGAAGCCGGTCAGCGCCTGTTCCGGGGCCGAGGTGCGCGGGCCGCGTTCAGTGCTGCTGCTCGCGGGCACCTCGGCTTGCACGGTCGCGACGAGCGCGATGCGGCGCGGCCCATGGAAGGTCTGCACGCCTTCAGGTGCGAGCTGGGCCAGCGCTTCGGTCAGCAGGCGCGCGAGGTCGTCCGCCGCCCGCGCCTGCATGCGCGCGGGAATTTCCTCGCTGAACAATTCAAGCAGCAGGTCGGGCATCAGGCCAGCGCGTAGGAGAAACGGTCGCCGAAGTTGAGCCGGGCGGGGTAACGGTCTTTGCCGTAAGTCAGCTTTGCTCTCCGGGCGATCCAGGCCATGTCCGCATCGACGGCAGGGCATTCGCATAGGCCCATCTCGTCATTGCGAGGAGCGTTTGCGACGCGGCAATCCAGGGCTGCACGCCAAAACGTCGGCCCCGGTGACTCTGGATTGCCGCGCCGAAGCCGGCTCGCAATGACGAGGCTCTTGAGGCCGGACGCAAGCTGGGCCAGATGTGACTCCTCCGTGCCGATGGTGGCGATGCAAAAACTCACTGGCGCGTAGACTGCACAAGCCGGCTTTTTACGGCCCAATGTTGCTCAAAACTCTCCACAACAAGCGGCTCATCCAATACGATCGCCATGAGCGCCGAGCTGTCCACAATCACCGCGGCAAGCCCGTCTCGTCGTCGTCGTCGTACAGCCATGAATGATCCGAGCCGGGCAGCGGATGTCGCAAGTGGCGATGGATGTCGTCGACGATCTCGCGTAGTTCCTGATATTCGATCTCCTCCCGCAGGCTCGCAAGCTCTGCAGCCAGACCATACGCCTCGTCGCTGTCGATCTTAAGCTGTGCGCCCATCGCCCTAGGATAATCCGCCGCTCAGCCCGAAACAACCGGCGCGTCCCCGGCCAGCCAGCCCTCGCAGCAGCCGCGCGCCAGGGTCCGCACCCGGCCGATGTAGGCCGCGCGCTCCGTCACCGAAATCACGCCGCGGGCGTCCAGCAGGTTGAACAGGTGGCTCGCTTTGATGCACTGGTCGTAGGCCGGCAGCGGCAGGGACGCGGCCAGCAGGGCGGCGCACTCGGCCTCCGCATCCGCAAAATGCCGCGACAGCATGGCCGTATCCGCGCGTTCAAAGCTATAGGCGCTGTACTCCCGCTCGCTGCGCAGGAACACGTCGCCATAGCTCACCCCGGCGCCGTTGAAATCGAGGTCATAGACGTTCTCGACCCCCTGCACATACATAGCCAGCCGCTCCAGCCCATAGGTGAACTCGGCGCTGGGCAATGCCACCGGGATGCCGCCGACCTGCTGGAAATAGGTGAACTGCGTCACCTCCATGCCGTCGCACCAGACCTCCCATCCCAGGCCCCAGGCACCGAGCGTCGGGCTCTCCCAATCGTCCTCGACGAAGCGGATGTCGTGCAGCATCGGGTCGATGCCGATCGCGCGATAGCTGTCGAGCAGCAAGTCCTGGCAATCGGCCGGACTGGGCTTCAGGATCGCCTGGTATTGGTAGTAGTGCCCCAGCCGATTCGGATTCTGCCCATAACGCCCGTCGGTCGGCCGCCGGCTGGGCTGCACATAGGCCGCGCGCCATGGGCGTGGGCCGAGGGCGCGGAGCGTCGTGGCCGGGTGGAAGGTGCCGGCGCCCATCTCGACGTCATAGGGCTGCAGGATCACGCACCCCTGCTGCGCCCAGAATGCGTGGAGGCGCAGGATCAGTTCTTGGAAGCTGAGAGGTCGCTGTGGTGCGTTCGCTGTGGTCATGGACCCGGGCTGGTTGCGTGGCGGCCGCAACATAGGCGGACACGCGCGGTTGCGGAAGATGCAGCCGGACCATGCAGCCGCGCTGTGAAGCCTGGGCCGCTATCCTGCGTTAAGACTGCCATGACCGATCCCATCCAGCATATCCTGACGACCACCCGCCGCATCGCCGTCGTCGGCGCGTCCGCCAATCCGGAGCGTGCAAGCAACGAGATCATGGGGTTCCTGATCGCACGCGGCTTCGACGTCGTCGGCGTCAACCCTGGCCTCGCAGGCCAAACGCTGCACGGCCGGCCGGTCGTGGCCACCCTCGACGATGCGGCGCCGCTGGACATGGTCGATGTGTTCCGCGCGTCGGACCAGGTCGGGCCGATCATGGCGGACGCCATCCGGCTCGGCGCCCGCACCGTTTGGCTTCAGCTTGGGGTGATGAACGCGGACGCGGTGGCGGCCGGCCAGGCAGCCGGGTTGCAGGTGGTAGAGAACCGGTGCCCGTCAATTGAATGGCACCGGCTGCGCCTGCCTACTTGAACCCAAGTTGGGCATATGCCAACTCGTTGTGCGCAACAAACCCCCGGGGGGTCTTATGACGAACGAAGAACGCGACCTTATCGCCCGATTCATCGCCAGGGTTGCCGGAGCGCCACAGGGCGGCGCATTCCTGGGGGGACCCGGCGGCAGCGTGCCGCAGTCACAGCCGACGCTGCCGCCGCTCGACCGCGACGCCGACGCCTTCATCGCCCAGCAGTTCCAGCAATACCCCGAGGCGCGGTATCGCATTACCCAGACCGCGCTGGTCCAGGAGGCTGCATTTGCCGAAGCGCAGAACCGCATCCGCCGCCTGGAGTGGGAGCTGCAGCAGACGCAGCAGGCGGCGCAGCAGTCCGCTCAGCAGGCCCCGCAGCAGTCGAAGGGCTTCTTCGGCAGCCTATTCGGCGGCGGCGGGCAGCCGCAACAGCAGCAGCGTGGCGGGTTTGGCCAGCAGGGTTATGGCCAGCAGGGCTACGGGCAGCAGTTCCAGCCGACATCGGCCCCTCCGCCGCCGCAGTATCCGCCCAATTACCAGCCTGGCATGTTCGGGCGTGGCGGCGGCTCGGGGTTCCTGGGCTCGGCGTTGACCACGGCGGCGGGCGTCGCCGGCGGCATGGTCGTGGGCAATGCGCTGATGGGTGCCTTCAGCGGGCACAGCGGTGGTGGCGAGGCTGCCGGTGCCGGGTTCGCCAACAATACATCGTCGAGCACTGCGTTCGATGGCGCAGGCACCGACCCGACGGCGGGCTTCTCGACCGATGCCGGCAATTCCTCGCCAGACCCGTTCGCAGCGGGCGGCGATCCGAAGAGCTATGACGACGGCTCGGGTATGGGCGGTGGTGGCTTCGACCAGGGCGGCAGCGATCCGTTCAGCGGTGGAGGCGGCGGCTTCGACTCTGGCGGCTTCGACGACAACACCTAGCAGCCGATGCTATCGCAACGGGGCGGTATTCCCGCCCCGTTCACAGGCCACGCGGCCACCGTGCGTCCCGAATGGATCGACCATAACGGCCACATGAACATGGCCTACTACGTTGTCATATTCGACGGCGCCATCGACCACCTATGGTCAGCAATCGGCTTGGATGACGGATATCGCCAGCGCAGCCAGCACGGCACGTTCGCAGCCGAGGCCCATATCCTTTACCGCGCTGAGGTGCTGGAGGGCGATCAGGTGCGGGTCGCGACGCAAATTCTGGGCGCCGATGCGAAGCGCATTCATCTGGCACACGAGATGCAACGGGATGACACCGGCGCCGTCGTCGCCCAGCAGGAGGTAATGCTGTTGCACGTGGACCTTTCCACCCGTCGAGTGGTGCCGTTCCTGCCGGAGGTGGCGGTAACTGTCGCGGCCGCAGCCGGGTCGCATGCGACCTTGACGTGGCCGGACTGGGTTGGGCGCCGGCTGGCTATGCCGGGTAGTGGGTCGGTTTGACCGAGATTGTCAGCCGTCATTGCGAGCCGGCTTCGGCGCGGCAATCCAGAGCCGTGCGGGGCAAGGTTTGCGCTGAGAACCCTGGTTTGCCGCGTCGCAAGCGCTCCTCGCAATGACGAGGTTCTATGACGGACCAGCTCGTTCTGTCGCAAACTGACCCACTGCCCTATGCCGGGGAGGCTTTTGCCAACCTGACCGGTTCCAATTGCATCCAGGATGGCGGCGCCGGATGCAGGGTGGCCTCCCCGCACACCAGATCGTCCGCGCCGATAGCGTCGAGCCGCAGCAGAGCCATGCCCATGCCGGGCACGCCGGACCGCATCGCGCCGGCCTCGACACCCGCGCGCAGCACGGGAGTGCCTGCGGAGGGCACGGGGCCGTCGATCCGCACCGGCACCAAGCGCCGCTTCAGCAGGCCGCGATACTTGGTGCGTGCCGTAAGCTCCTGGCCCATGTAGCAACCCTTGGTCCAGGACAGGCCATGCAGCTCATCGAACCCGGCCTCGAGCAGGGTCGTCTTCTCCGCCTCCATGTCCCGCGGCCCGTCCGGCAGGCCGAGACCCAGGCGGTGCAGGTCCCAGTCGGCGGAGGCGGCGTTTACAGGCATCGGCGTCTCCGACAGCACGCGCCAGCCAGCGTCGGGTGTCCGGGGGTCGAGCGCCACGATGCCCGCGTCAGGCGCGATACTCCCCCAAGCCGCAAATACCATTAGCGGAATAGGCTGCACGTCCACCTTGGCGCGGAGCCGGAAGCGGGTCAGGCGCTGGGCCAGCATCGTCGCCTGCCCAGCCTCGCAGTCCAGCAACAACCGCTCGCCGTCTGCCAGGATGAAGAAATCCGCCAGCCACTTACCCTGCGGCGTCAGCAGCGCCGCCCAGACCGCACGGCCAGGCGCCGCCTCCGCCACGTCGTTCGAGACCAATCCCTGCAGGAACGACACGCGGTCGTCCCCGCTCACTTCGATGACGGCTCGGCTGGGTAGCGGGGCTAGCATGCTCATGTTCGGCGACGTGGTGCCCCGCCATCCTGAACTCAAGCGGCCTGGTTCGCGTATCTGGCGGCAACCCGTGCTACACAGACCGAGCATGCGCATCCTGTTCATCACCGCGACCCGCATTGGCGACGCGGTTCTCTCGACCGGCCTGCTCGACCACCTGCTGCGCACCCATCCGGAGGCGCGCTTCACCATCGCCTGCGGCCCCGTTGCCCAGGGCGTGTTCGCCCGCATGCCCCGGCGCGACGCGACCCTCGTGGTGGACAAGCAACGCTTCGACCTGCACTGGCTGCGCTTGTGGCGGCATACGATCGGGACGCTGTGGGATTTGGTCGTGGACCTGCGCGGCTCGGCGCTGTCGTTTTTCCTTATTGCCCGGCGGCGCGCGGTGATGCGTGGCGGCCGGCGGCCCGGCCACAAGCTCGCGCAGTTGGCGGCGACACTCGGGCTTTCGACGCCGCCGCAGCCAGTGGGCTGGACGGATGCGGCCGATCGGGCGCGGGCGGACGTCCTGCTACCGGCGGGTCCCAGCTATATTGGCCTGGGTCCCACGGCCAACTGGTCCGGCAAGGCCTGGCCGCCCGACCGGTTCGTGGCGCTGTTCCATGCCGTGCGCGAACAAGGGCTGCCCGATGCGCGTCCAGTGGTGTTCGCCGGTCCCGGCCCCGCCGAGCACGCCTTGGCGGCGCCGGTCGTAGCGGCCTTGCCGGACGCGGTTGATCTCACGGGCCGGCTGTCTTTGCCCGAGGCCTCCGCTTGCGTGTCCCGCTGCGCGCTGTTCGTGGGCAACGACTCCGGGCTGATGCACCTGGCCGCCGCCGCCGGCGTACCGACGCTCGGGCTGTTCGGCCCCACCTCGGCTGCCGAATATGCACCCGTTGGCCGCCGTGCCGCGGTGGCGATGGCGTCCGGAGCGGAGGCCGGCGCGCCGATGGAGGGCCTTTCGGTCGGCAGTGCCGTCGCGTCGGCGCTCGGACTGTTGCGGCAGTGAGAGTCGCGCACGTCATGGCCGGGGCGCCTGCTGGCGGCGCAGAGCTGTTCTTCGAGCGGCTGGTGCTGGCGCTGCACGACGCCGGGGACGCCATCCTGCCGATTATCCGCCGCAATCCCGCTCGGGCCCAGCGGTTGGCGGCGGGCGGGATTGCGCCGGTGCAGCTCGGCTTCGGCGGCGCGCTGGACCTGTTGTCCCGGCCGCGTGTCGGCTCGGCGCTGCGCGCGTTCGCGCCCCGGGTCGTGGTGGCCTGGATGAACCGCGCGGCACGGCAGACGCCCCGGGGCAACTGGGTGCTGGCTGGACGGCTCGGCGGCTACTACGACCTGCGATACTACCGCGCGTGCGACCACCTGATCGGCAACACACGGGGTATCGTGGATTGGATATGCGGACAGGGCTGGCCGTCTGCCCGCGTGCATCATTTGCCCAATTTCGTCCCTGATCTCGCGGGTGCGGCCCCGGCTGCGCTGCCTTTGCCGCCGGGCGCGCCCATGGTGCTGGCGTTGGGCCGGCTGCATCGCAACAAGGCCTTCGACGTCCTGATCCGCGCCATGCCGCTATTGCCCGATGTGCACGTCGTGATCGCGGGCGAGGGGCCGGAACGCGCGGCGCTGACCATGCTGGCCCGCAGCCTCGACGTGGAGGACCGCCTGCATCTGCCGGGCTGGCGCACCGACCAGGCGGCGCTGCTGGCCCGCTGCGACTTGCTGGCCTGCCCGAGTCGGCACGAGCCCTTGGGCAACGTCGTCATCGAGGCCTTTTCCGCCCGGCGTCCCGTGGTTGCCGCCGACGCCGCGGGACCGTCGGAGTTGATCATACCGGATCGCGACGGCCTGCTTGTCCCGCGCGAAGACCCCGAGGCGCTGGCCGCTGCGATCAGCAGTTTGCTGGCCGATTCGGCAATGGCCGTACGCCTCGCGCTGGCCGGGCGGGCCCGCTATGAGGCCGAGCACGCGGAGGCGCCCGTCGTGGCGCTTTGGCGCGCGGCGCTTGCCGCAATGGAGCGGGCCTGATGTGCGGCATCGCCGGCATGGTCATGGCGCCAGGAGCCCCGCCGCCCAGCCCGGCCACGCTCGACGCGTTGATCAAGGCGCTGGCCCATCGCGGACCCGATGGCAGCGGCCATGCCGTGGTCGGCCGCACCGCCCTGGTGCAGACCCGGCTCGCCATCATCGACGTCGCCGGCGGCGACCAGCCTTTCTTTGCCGGGGCGGCCACGCTGGTCGCCAATGGCGAGGTTTATAACTACCGCGAGCTGCGCGACACGCTGCCGGGCGCCCACTTCGCCACCAACAGCGACTGCGAGCCGCCGCTGCATTTGTGGCAGCGGGACGGCGCCTCCTATGCGAACGCGCTGCGCGGCATGTATGCCATCGCGATCCATGAGCGCGCCCAGCGCTGCGTCATGCTGACGCGCGACCCGTTCGGCATCAAGCCGCTCTATGTCGCTGCCATCGACGGCGGCCTCGCCTTCGCGTCCGAGGCGCAGGCGCTGCTGGCCGCCGGGCTAGTCCGCCGCACTCTGCGCCCGGCTGCACGGGATGAGCTGCTGCAAATGCAGTTCACGACCGGCGCCGACACCATCTTCGAGGGCATTCAGCGCGTGCTGCCGGGCGAGACCCTGCGCGTCGCCGACGGCCATATCCTCGACCGCACCCGGGTCAAGGCGCTCCCGGATGGCGGGCCGGAAAGCATAAGCGAGGAGTCGGCCCTGGCCCGGCTTGACCGCGCGCTCGACGAGAGCGTGGACCTGCACCAACGCAGCGACGTGCCGTATGGCATGTTCCTCTCCGGCGGCGTGGACAGCGCGGCCGTGCTCACCGTCATGGCCCGGCTGAATACCCGGCCCGTGCTGGCCTACACCGCCGGCTTTGCGGCGCCCGGCGCCGCGGACGAGCGCGACCATGCCGCCGCCGTCGCCCGCGCCACCGGGGCGCAGCACGAAACGATCGAGATCACCGAGGCGATGGTCTGGCGCGACCTGCCCCGCATCGTCGCCGCCATGGACGACCCGGCTGCGGATTATGCCATCATCCCGAGCTGGTTCCTGGCCCAGCGCGCGCGGCAGGACGTGAAGGTCGTGCTGTGCGGGGAGGGCGGGGACGAGATGTTCGGCGGCTATGGCCGCTACCGCAGCGCCATGCGCCCGTGGTTCCTGGGCGGCCGGGTGATGCGCGCGCGCGGCGCCTTCGACAAGCTGGACGTGCTGCGGGTGCGCCCGCCCGGCTGGCGCGATGGCTTGGCGGCGAGCGAGGCGCACGCTGCGATGCCGGGCCGAACCCGGCTCGCGGCGGCGCAGGCGACGGACATAGCGGACTGGCTGCCGAACGACCTGCTGCTGAAGCTGGACCGCAGCTTGATGGCGCACGGCGTGGAGGGCCGCACGCCACTGCTGGATCCGGCCATCACCGCGGCGGCCTTCCGCCTGCCAGACGGGATGAAGGTCCGGGATGGCCGCGGCAAGTGGCTGCTGCGGCAATGGCTGGCGCGCCACATGCCCGAGGCCCGCCCGTTTGCGCCCAAGCAGGGCTTCACCGTGCCCGTCGGTACCTGGATTGCGGCGCAAGGCGCCCGCCTGGGACCACTGGTCGCAGCGCAGCCCGGTGTCGCTGAGATTGCCGATTCCGCTCGCGTCATGGCGCTGTTTCGCGCTGCAGACGCTCGGCATGAGGGTTTTGCCGCCTGGACGCTGCTGTTCTACGCTCTGTGGCACCGCACCCACATCCTGGGCTTGGCGCCCGAGGGCGACGTGTTCGAGACCCTAGCCCATTAGGAGTGCCCCATGCCCACGACGCATTACGACCTGCTGATCAAGGGCGGCACCTGCGTGCTGCCATGGGGCGAGCATGCGATCGACGTCGGCGTGCGCGATGGCCGGATCGCAGCGTTGGGCGTAGGGCAGGGCGCCACGGCCGACCGGGTCCTGGACGCCGCCGGACTGCACGTGTTGCCCGGGCTGATCGATCCGCACGTCCATCTGCGCGACCCCGGCGATCCAGCGATCGAGACTCTGCCGAGCGGCACCAGGGCCGCCGTGCTGGGTGGATTGACCGCAGTGTTTGACATGCCGAACACCGCGCCCTCCATCACCACCGCGGAGCGGGTGGCGTGGAAGCAGGATTATGTCGAGCAGAATGCCTGGTGCGACATGGGCCTCTATGTCGGGGCTGCGAAGTCGAACATCCCCGAGCTGGCGGCGCTCGAACTCGGCCGCGGCGTGTGCGGCGTCAAGGTCTTTGCCGGCAGCTCGACCGGGGACCTGCTGGTGGACGACGACGCCTCGCTTGAGGCGGCGATGCGCAGCGGGCGGCGCCGGGTGTCATATCACAGCGAGGACGAGGCCCGGCTGCAGGCGCGCAAGGGGCTGTTCAAGCTTGGCGATCCCTACGCCTGCCACATGGAATGGCGGGATGAGGAGTGCGCTTTCCTCGGCACCCGGCGCCTGATGGCGCTGGCGCGCAAGACCGGGCGGGCGGCGCACATCCTGCACGTTTCGACAGCGGAGGAGCTCGAGTACCTGAGCGACTACCGCGATATTGCGACGGTCGAGCTGCTGGTGAACTATCTGACGCAGGTGGCGCCGGAGGTCTATGAGCAGCTCGGCGGCTTTGGCGTGATGAACCCGCCGATCCGTGGCCGGCGCCACCACGAGGCTGCGTGGGCCGCTGTCCGCGACGGCACTGCGGATACCATCGGCTCCGACCATGCGCCGCATCCGCGGGCCGCAAAGCTGAAGCCCTGGCCCGATTGCCCGGCCGGGCTGACTGGCGTGCAGACGCTGGTGCCTATTATGCTCGACCACGTCGCCGCCGGCCGCCTGTCGTTGGCGCGGATGGTGGACCTGATGTGCGCGGGTCCGGCCAGGGTGTATGGCGCGATCGGCAAGGGCCGATTGGCCGCTGGCTACGATGCCGATTTCACCCTGGTGGACTTGAAGCATCAACGCACCATCGAGGACCGCTGGATCGCCTCGCCCTGCGGCTGGACGCCGTTCGATGGCGTGCGCGTGACTGGTTGGCCAATGGCGACCGTGGTGCGCGGCCACGTGGTGATGCAGGACGACGAGGTGCAGGGCGCCCCTGTCGGCCGGCTGGTGCGGTTTAGCTCTTGATGCCTACTTCGGCGTCATCGCCTATTTCAAGGTCAGTGTGATGCCATCCGCCGAGCCCTGGAGGCGGGCGCCACGGGTGATCTGGTCGACCCGGATTTGGACGCCGTTGGCATTGCGCAGCACCTGGCCGCCGATGCCGTTCCCTAACGTCGCCTCGCCCGTCGCGGCGGCATAGGTTCCGCTGAAATCCTGCAGCCGCTTCAGGTTATAGACCCGGCCGCGGCCATTGACCCGCGAGAAGCCGACATCGGCCACCGTTACGCCGTTGACCGTAAAGTGGTAGCTCCGGCCGCCATAGCGCAGCACGCCGTCGCCCCAAGTGTAGCCCACCCCGATCGCAGCGCCCCTCGCGTTCATGCTGACGGTGCCGGAAACAGGGCCGGTCACACCGGGATCGCGGCGCTGGGCCAGGGCGGGCACGGCGGCGAGCATCGTGGACGCGGCGAGCGCCAGGGAGAGTCGGCGGGTAAGATTCAAAGCGTGCTCCAGTCTGATTGTTCGAACCTTGCCCAGGAGAAACGCCTGGAGAGGCCGAATGTTGTAAAATCTAGCCCTTTAACCCAATGCAACGGTTGAAGACAATCTTGCCGTCCTCGTTCCTGACCACGTTGCAGCCGCGCAGGCCGTCGCCCTTTTCATCGAAGTTGTATTCACCTTCTGCGCCCGGCTAGCCGCGAATGGCCACCAGAGCGGCGCGGATCGCCTCCGGTTCGGTGCTCCGGGCGTCGGCAATGGCCCGTGCGATGAGATGCAAGGCGTCGAAGGGCCAGGAGGATTGCTGATCCGGCGCCGACTTATACCAGCCGCCCTATCGGGCGACCGGTATCAGAGTCGTTTTTGGCGCGCGGCCGCCCCACCAACCCCGCGCGCATACCGGTCAGCCCAATGGGCTGCCGGTATTATACAGCGCCTGATGGCGCTCCCCGAACGCACGGGCGGCCGGCAACGGAACAGCCATTGGTTGCCTTGCTGGGTTAGATTTGGATCAGTGCCGCCGAACATCACCGGCCATCCTGCCGACTTCGGCCGCAGCGCCGGTGGCGGTAACGAGCCCACCGATTTTGCTGGCGCCGTCCGCAGCGCGGCCTAGACGCGGATCGGCAAACGTCGCAGCGGCAGCAAGGCCGAGGCTGCGCCGAGTGAGCACTGATACCATGTCGCATCCTCGCAGATGGCGGTATTCGATCCACTTCCATGCAGCCTTCGCGTGGTGCAGCGATGCCGCAACCCTTGGCGGACCGCATCATGAACCCGGGCCTGAGCCTTACCCTAAAAGCCGGCGGTCAGCGATTTGGGCCAGCGCGCGTGGCGATACTGTTCCTGTGCTGCGGTCGGCGCCGGGCCGTCCGACATGGGCCGTTGCGGCATCGGCAGTGCCTCTGGATTGATCCAGCAGTCGACCACGCCAAGGCTGCGGGTGCAGAACGGCCCAGGATCGGGCGTCGGGTCGCGCAGCTCGCAATAGGTCAGTCCGCGATCCAAACGCACGATCGAGCAGTCCCGCCCAGTGAGGGCCGAAACGCCGATATCCGCAATGCCACGCCCGAATACGACCACCGTCGCGATGTCGGCAGCGACCAAGGCACCGGTCGGGTCCACCCAGTGGGCGCAACCGGCCAGGCCGATCAACAGCATAAGAAGGATCGAGCGCATAGCGCATCTCACCATGCCAAGATGAAGAAGATGTTAAGCGCCGTTTGCTTGGACTCCTCGCCATCGCTATGGTCCGCCCGCAATAAGGGGCTGGGACGTGCAAAGGACTGGATGTGGCTGACATCTTCGACGAGGTGAATGAGGACCTGCGGGCGGAACGCGCCAGGCAGTTCGTCCGCCGCTATGGCTGGCTCGTGGCGCTTCTCGCAGTGGCGTTCATCTTCGGCGCCGGTGCGTGGCAGGCCTGGCGCTGGCGCCATGGGCAGCAGGTGAACGACGTCGCGTCTGCATATTTGGGCGCCATGCGCGACGCGGACGGGCCCGCGCCGACGGATGGCCAGCCCACGCCCAGCCGCAGCACCGCCATGGCCACGTTCGATCGCCTGGCCAGCACCGGGCCCGAGGGCTACCGGAACCTGGCCCGCCTGCGCAGCGCGGCGCTCCACGCCAGCAGCGGCGACCTGCCGGGTGCGCTCGCCGCCTGGGACAAGCTTTCAGCCGACACTGCGGCCGATCCGTTGCTGCGCGACCTCGCCAGCCTGATATGGGTGCAGCACCAGGTAGACTCAGGCGATCCGGCCGCTGTCGAGGGACGGCTGCAGCCCTTGATCGCGCCTGGCAGCCCATGGCGGCCTTTGGCGCTCGAAAACCAGGCTTGGCTGGCGATCCGGACCGGACGGACCGATCAGGCGCGGGAGACGCTGCGCCAACTCGCCGCCGATCCTACTGCGCCGGACGGCGTGCGCGGCCGGGCAAATGGTCTGCTTGCCCGGCTGAATGGAGTCGCGTCCTCTACCGCGCCCTTGCCCCCTGCCGCACCCTCGACGGAACCGCGCGGATGAGGCGTCGCGCAGCGCTCATATCGACCCTGGCTGCCGCCGGCTGCAGCGCTCTCGACAATATATTCAGCGATAGCAAAGACCCTATCCCTGGTAAGCGGGAGACGGTCGGCGCAGCTCAGCGGGGCTTGGCGGTCGATGCTGGCGATACCCGCACCGTTGCAGTGCCGCCGCCGGTCGCCACTCCCGAATGGCTGCAGGCCGGTGGGAATGCCGCCCACGCCGTGGGCAACGTCCAGGTCAGCGGCCTGGCACCGGCCTGGCGCGCCAGCGTCGGCGAGGGCGGGGGCTATCGCGCCAAAATCACCGCGCAGCCCGTCGTCGCCGGCGGACGAGTGTACACGATGGACAGCGACGCGCTGGTCTCGGCGTTCGACCTGGCGACCGGCAGCCGGATTTGGCGCCGCGGGACGCAGGACGACAAGGACCGCAGCACCAACGTGGGCGGCGGGATCGCGGTCGTGGACGGGACGGTTTATGCGACCACTGGCCGTGCAGACATCCTGACGCTCGACGCCGCTACCGGCGCAATACGCTGGCGCAAGCCGTTGGGCGTGCCGGCGCGGTCGGCGCCTACGGTGGCGGACGGCCACCTGTATGCCACCACGATCGACGACAAGCTGCTGGCGTTCAACGCCTCGACCGGGGAGCGGCTCTGGACCTATCAGGCTGCGACCAGCGCAACGACCCTGCTGGGCGCAGCGTCGCCGGCGGTGAGCGAGGGCTTCGTCATAACGGGCTTCGGGTCGGGCGACCTGGTGGCGGTGCGGGCCGATAGCGGGACGTTGATCTGGAGCGACAGCCTGGCCTCTGCGCGTGGGCGCAACAGCTTGGTGGACCTGTCGGCGATCAGCGGTCTGCCGGTGGTGGACCGGGGCCGGGTCTATGCGATCGGGGTCGGCGGGCTGCTGGTGTCGCTCGACCTGCGCTCGGGCCGGCGGCTGTGGGAGCGCGAGGTCGGCGGCAGCGAGACGCCGTGGCTTGCAGGGGACTGGCTGTTCGTGCAGACAAGCGACCAGACCTTGGCGGCGATCGGGCGGGACGATGGCCGGGTGCGCTGGGTCACCGACCTGCCGCGCTATGACAATCCGGACAAGAAGCGCGATCGGCTGTTCTGGACCGGCCCGGTGCTTGCAGGCGCCCGCCTGGTGCTGGCCGGCAGCAACGAACGTGCGCTGTCGGTCGACCCATCCACCGGCAGCATCCTGGGGCAGCAGGTGCTGCGTGGGCCGGCCGCGGTCGCGCCGATCGCCGCCGCGGGTGCGCTGTTCATCGTGACGGATGACGGCACGCTGCAGGCGTTCCGCTGATGGCGCTGCCTGTCGTCGTCATCGCCGGCCGTCCCAATGTCGGCAAAAGCACGCTGTTCAACAAGCTGGCCGGCCGCCGGTCCGCCATCGTGTCCGACACGCCGGGCGTGACCCGCGACCGCAAGGAGGCGGAGGCGATGATGCGCGGCAAGCGCATCCGCCTGATCGACACGGCCGGGCTCGAGGAGGCGGCACCCGACACGCTGCCGGGCCGCATGCGCGCGTCGTCCGAGGCGGCCGTCGCGCTGGCCGACCTGATCGTGTTCGTGGTCGATGCCCGGGCTGGCATCACTCCTGCCGACAGCCACTTTGCCTCTTGGCTGCGCCGCCAGGGCCGCCCGGTGCTGCTGGTCGCCAACAAGGCCGAGGGCCGGGTTGGGGCCTCGGCGGCGCTGGAGGCTTATAGCCTGGGGCTCGGCGAGCCGCTGGCGATGTCGGCGGAGCATGGCGAGGGCCTGTCGGACCTGATGACCGAGATCGCCGACCGGGTGCCGGCCCAGGACGGTGAGGATGAGGACGCGCTGAACCGGCCGTTGAAGCTCGCGATCGTCGGCCGCCCGAATGCCGGCAAGTCCACGCTGCTGAACCGCCTGCTGGGCGAGGAGCGTATGATCACCGGGCCGGAGCCCGGCCTGACGCGGGATGCCGTCGCCGTGCAGTTGAGCGACGCGCATGGCCCGATCGAGATCGTGGACACCGCGGGGCTGCGCCGGAAGGCGCGCGTGGACCTGCCATTGGAGAAGATGTCCGTCAGCGCCAGTATCGAGGCGCTGAAGATGGCGGAGGTCGTCGTGCTGTGCGTGGACGCGACCGAAGGCCTGCACGAGCAGGATCTGCAGATCGCCCGGCTGATCGAGCGCGAGGGCCGGGCCTGCGTGCTTGCGCTGAACAAGTGGGACGCGGTGGCGGACCGGACGGCGACGCGGAAGGCGATCAGCGACCGGCTGGAGACCAGCATGGCGCAGATGAAGGGTATCCCGGTGGTGAACTTCTCGGCGCTGACCGGGTTCGGGGTGAACAAGCTGCTGCCGGCGGTGCGCGCGGTGCACGACACCTGGAATAGCCGGGTAGCGACGGGGGCGCTGAACCGGTGGTTCGAGGATACGCTGGAGCGCCATGCGCCGCCGCTGGTGGACGGGCGGCGGCTGAAGCTGCGCTACATTACCCAGGCGAAGGCGCGCCCGCCGACGTTCATTGCGTTCGGGACACGGGCGGAGCAGATGCCGGAGGACTACCAGCGGTATATGGTCAACAGCCTGCGCGAGAAGTTCGATCTGCCCGGCGTGCCGATCCGGCTGCTGCTGCGGGGGACGAAGAACCCGTATATGGATGATTAGAGGGTGGCTGCTCAAGTGAGTTCGGTGCTGGCGTAGGCATCCAGCACGCTCCGAGCGGGTTCGCCCCATGGTGTCCAACCATGGAGTACCTTGCGGCTTGCTCAAGCCTATACTTGAGCTGAAAGTTTAGTGAACCCAGCGGTGTTTGAAAACGACCATTTCCGTATAGACTGACGAGACACGATAGATCCCGGAGTTTCATTTTCGTAACCGTCTTTTCGGAATGATCCTGTGAGATCGCCTACTCGAATATAGGGGCGGCCTGCCTCGACTCACTGCTGCACTATGTCGTCTATGAGCAGGGTCGTCTATAGGCAGGGGGGAAGCGCGGACAGCATTTGCAGAAAAAGTTCAAGCACAATAATACACGCAACGTCTATACCTCAAGACCTGCCGCCTGCCTCAAAGCGGTAGATACAGCGTGCAACCCGGCTAGGCATCACGACGTTGCCGGGTCAAGGAGAGGTAGAATGGCATCCTCGGCAGAACGGTCCGACCCGGCCCTTTGGGAGCGGGTCAAGCATGAGATCACGGCGGGCGACAAAGGCGGCAACGCCGGCGAATGGTCTGCACGCAAGGCGCAGATGGCGGTCCAGCGTTATAAGGCAGAGGGCGGCGGCTACAAGGGTCGCAAGGCTGCCGACAACCACCTGGCGCAATGGACCCGCGAGGAGTGGGGCACCAAATCTGGCGAGGCCAGCAAGGCGACGGGGGAGCGCTATCTGCCCCAGCATGCGCGCGAGGCGCTGTCCGACGAGGAGTATGCCCGCACCACGGCCAAGAAGCGGGCCGATACGGCGAAGGGCAGGCAGTTTTCCGCCCAGCCCTCCGATGTCGCGGCTAAGACCGCCGACGCCCGACTGGCCGACCTGCCGCGCGCCGAGCTGGTGAAGCGTGCGGCGCAGCACAACATCGCTGGCCGGTCGCGGATGAAGAAAGCCGAACTGGTCGCTGCCCTGGGCCACCACGCATGACCACCTCGCCCGACCATCAACAGACGCTGCGCGAGTTCCGCGGCGTCGTGAACATGACGCCCGCGGCGTTGCGCCACTGGCTGGAGAGCGACGACAGCAAGTCGGTCGGCATGACTTCAGGGGGCGAGCGGGTCACGGAGCCGGGCCCGGCCGAGTCGGTCGGACACCACATGGGTCAACGCATCTTGGAGCTGAAGCAGCGCCACCAGGATCAGCTTACGCCAGCGGACTATGCCGATATGCGCAAGGTCGTCGGTTATGTGCACCGGCATATGGCGCAGCGCCCATCGGGCGACGTCGAGGGCTCACGCTGGCGCAAGTCGCTGATGAACTGGGGCCACGATCCCCTGAGGTGACGGCACTGCGCGAAAATCCAGCTTGCAAAGTGGACCACTAAGCCGGACGTCTGCTATGCCGGTGCCGGGCCTGAAATCCCATCGCGTCATAACGTCCGCAGAATGCGGGCCATACTGAGGGAACCGCTATGGACCTTGAGACCCGCACGATCGCGCGCGTGACGACGCGCCTCGTGCCTTTCCTGATACTCTGCTACTTCGTCGCCTATCTCGACCGCGTAAACGTCGGCTTTGCGGCGCTGACGATGAACAAGGATCTTGGGCTGACTGCACAGGCCTACGGCATCGGCGCCGGCATATTCTTCCTGAGCTATTTTATATTCGAGGTGCCGAGCAATCTCTTCCTCGAGCGTTTCGGCGCGCGGAAGTGGATCGCGCGGATCATGTTTTCCTGGGGTCTGCTGTCTGGAATGACGGCGTTCATTCCACAGATTGCAACGGCAACCGGACAGTCCACCACGACGGTGTTCTATGTGATCCGCATCTTGCTCGGGATCGCCGAAGCTGGCTTCTTCCCTGGGATCATCTTCTATCTGACGCTTTGGTTTCCCGCTGCCTATCGTGGGCGCATTATCGGCTACTTCATGGCCGCTATCCCGCTCAGCAGCGTCATTGGCTCGCCCATTTCCGGCCAGTTGCTGAATCTTGAAGGAGTTATGGGCCTTGCCGGCTGGCAGTGGCTGTTCATCATCGAGGCAGTGCCGGCGTTGATCCTGGCGTTCGTCGTATTCTTCTACCTCACCGACCGTCCGGCCGACGCGAAATGGCTGCCGGTAGACCAGCGGGCATGGCTGACGCGGCGGCTCGACGACGAGTATAAAACGCGGGTCGCGGCCAAGCATTTCTCGGTGCTGCAGGCCTTGGGGGATACGCGCGTGCTGCTGCTGGCCTTCGTGTATTTCGGCGCGGTGGCGGCTAACTACAGCCTGGGTTTCTTTCTGCCGCAGATCGTGCGGGACTTTGGGCTGAGCTTTGGCTGGACGGGAGTTGTTACGGCCATTCCCTATGTGGCCGGCACTCTCGGCATGATATACTGGGGCCGGCACTCGGATCGCACGGGAGAAAGGCGGGAACACGTGGCATTGGCCGCGCTTGTGGCCGGCGCCGGCATAGCGGCCTCTACGCTGCTGGACGATCCGACAGGCAAGATGATCGCTCTGACTATCGCGGGCTTCGGCGTGTTTGCTATGCTGCCGGTATTCTGGACCCTTCCGACCGCTTTTTTGAGCGGAACGGCCGCAGCAGGTGGAATTGCCATCATAAACTCGATAGGCAATCTCTCCGGATTCGTCGGGCCCTTCGTGATGGGCAAGATGAAAGACGCCACCGGATCCTACTCAATCGGATTGCTGGCGGTGGCTGCCACGGTGTTCTTAGCGATGCTGGTTGCCCTGTCATTGCCGCATGAAGCGAAGCTGGAGCAGGCTGGAGCGGAGCAAGAAGCAGAGCCGCTGCGGACGGCGGCGGAGTAGGATTGGTTATCTCCGGACAACCTGTCCATTCCGGGTTTCGGTAAGCTCGCATAGGTCCGCCAGCGCCGGTGCCACGTCCGCGGGCTGCGCCAGGGTAGTGCGGTCCTCGCCGGGCATTGCGTCCGCCCGCATGCGGGTGGCGACCACGCCGGGGTCGAACAGGTTGACTCGCAGGTTCGTCGTCACCGCCTCGTGCGCCCAGGTGAGCGCCAGATGTTCCATGCCGGCCTTCGTCGCGCCATACGCGCCCCAAAAAGCCCGTGGATCCGACACGCGGCTGGTCGTCACGAACACCGCGCGTCCGGCTGGGGCGGCCAGCAGCAACGGGCCGCAGGTGCGGATAAGACGCCAGGTGGCGGCCAGATTCACCGCCACTACCGCATCCCAATCCTTGGGCAGGATGTGCGGCACGGGCGTCAGGCGGCCGAGTGCCCCGGCGTTGTGCACCAGGATATCGAGACGGCCGAACCGCTCAAACAGGCTTGGGCCGATCGGATCGAGCGCCGGGCCGTCGGCGAGGTCCATCGGCAACAGGGTCGCCGTGCCGCCTGCCGCACGGATGGCGTCGTCGGTTTCCTCAAGCCCACCCTGGGTGCGGGCGGTGATCACGACGTGCACGCCACGCCGGGCGAGCTCGATCGCGACGGCGGCGCCGATGCCCCGGCTGGCGCCGGTGACCAGCCCGACACGCTGGTCTGCTACGGACGCCGTGCCAAGAGTTGCGGCAGATGCCGCGCCAAGAGTTGCGGCAGGCATCAACGCATCTCGGTCAGCATGCTGAGCTGGCGGTCCGAGTTGTCCATCATGTCCGGCAGCGGGATCGGATACTCCCCAGTGAAGCAAGCGTCGCAGTAGTGCGGCTTAGCGACGTCCCGGTTCGACTTGCCCAGCGCGCGATACAGGCCATCGAGCGAGACGAACGCCAGGCTGTCGGCGCCGATGAGGTGAGCCATCTCGTCCACGCTATGCCGGGCCGCCAGCAGCTTGCCGCGCTCCGGCGTGTCGATGCCATAGAAGCAGGAGTGCGTGGTCGGCGGCGACGAAATGCGCATATGGACCTCCGCCGCCCCGGCCGCGCGCACCATCTCGACGATCTTGCGGCTGGTGGTGCCGCGCACGATGCTGTCGTCGACCAGGATGACCCGCTTGCCATTCAGCACCGCCTGGTTGGCCGAGTGCTTCAGCTTCACGCCGAGGTTGCGGATGCTGTCGGTGGGCTCGATGAAGGTGCGGCCGACGTAGTGGTTGCGGATGATGCCGAGCTCGAACGGGATGCCGCTCTCGGCGCTGAAGCCCATCGCGGACGGCACGCCGCTGTCCGGAACGGGGACAATCACGTCGGCGTCGACGTGGCTCTCGCGGGCAAGTTCGGCGCCGATGCGCTTGCGGGCGTCATAGACCGGCATGCCCTCCATTACCGAGTCGGGGCGGGCGAAGTAGATGTATTCGAACACGCAGAACCGGCTCTTGCTGCTCCCGAACGGCTTGATGCTGCGGACGCCCTGGTCGTTGATGACGACGATCTCGCCGGGGTCGACGTCGCGGACGAACTCGGCGCCGACGATGTCGAGCGCGCAGGTCTCGCTGGCCAGCACCCAGCCGCCGGTGCCCTCGTTGCCGATTCGGCCTAGGATCAAGGGACGGACGCCGAGCGGGTCGCGCACGCCCATCAACGCCTCGTTCGACAGCGCGACAAGGGAATAGGCGCCGACGACCTGCTTCAACGCGTCGATCAGCCGGTCGACGACGGTCGAATACAGACTGATGGCGATCAGATGGACGAACACCTCGCTGTCCGTGGTACTCTGAAACAGGCAGCCGCGGCGGACCAGCGCGCGGTGCAGCGTGCTGGCGTTGGTCAGGTTGCCGTTGTGCGCGACCGCGAACCCACCGAACTCGAAGTCGGCATATAGGGGCTGGACATTGCGCAGGATGGTGTCGCCGGTGGTGGCATAGCGGTTGTGGCCGACGGCGTTGTTGCCGGGCAAGGACGCGATGACCTTCGCCTGGCCGAAGTTGTCGCCAACCAGGCCGAGGCCGCGATGGCTGTTGAAGCGGTGGCCGTCATAGCTGACGATCCCCGTCGCCTCCTGCCCGCGATGCTGCAGGGCGTGCAGGCCGAGTGCCGTAACCGCGGCGGCGTCCGTGACGTTCCACACGCCGAACACGCCGCACTCCTCGTGCAGCTTGTCGTCGTCGATCTCAGTTTGGGTCAGCCTCATGACACTCTCCTATTCCCGGGGCAGCCTGGCGCCCAAGGCGCGGCCCACGGGATTGGCATGCAGCAGGTTAGCAGACGTGGTCGACCGCCCAAGAGGCGGCCGGGCAACGGCGGGGCGGTAGTTCGGCGGAAGCTGCGCGGCTAGCCATTCGGCTCCGCGATGGATGATGGGCAGGCTGCGCGCCTCCAAAATCGGCGCCGGCCATTGCTCGATTGCGAGGCCGATGCCGAGCAAGATATAGGCCACTACCAGCAGCGCCGCACCCCTGCCTAGCCCGAATACCAGACCCAACGTACGGTCGAGGCCGCCCAACGCGGACCCGCGGACTGCATTGCTGATCGTGCGCACCACCAGCCAGAGTATGACGAGGACGACCAGGAACACGCTGCCGAACGCAACGGCGTCGGCGATGCCGGGGTCCGAGAACTGACGCCGTATCCAAGGTGCGACTGCGGGGAACACGCCATAGGGGCTTGCGACGAAGCCGGCGACAACCCAGGCGGCGACGCCCAGCACCTCGCGCACCAGGCCGCGCAGGACACCCAGCAGACCCGACACGAGCATCAGCGCCAGGACCGCGAGGTCCACCCAATTCATACAGCTGCCGTCCCACGTCGTGCAGAGGGGGTATAGCCGTGCAGAGCGGCGTTCGCCAACCGTGGCCGTTTTGTGACACCTAGTCTTGAATCGGCTTGCCGGTGAATGTCGCGACCAGGTCGGTCAGGTGGCCGATCTCGTCCAGCTTCAGCCCGTCGGGCGCATTCGCCTTCCGTCCGCCACGCGCGACCCGGCGCGGCAGGCAAGCCATCTCGAACCCCATCTTATGCGCCTCCTTCAGCCGGGACTCGGCCTGCGCGACCTGGCGTACCTCGCCCGACAGGCCGACCTCGCCGAAATAGACCGTGCCGGCGTTGGTGGGCGTGTCCGTCGCGGCCGAGGCCAGCGCCGCCGCCACCGCGAGGTCGGCCGCCGGTTCGTTCACCCGCAAGCCGCCAGCGATGTTGAGATAGACGTCCGTGCTGCCCATGCGCAACCCGGCCCGGGTCTCGAGCACCGCGAGCAGCATGGACAGGCGGCCGCTGTCCCAGCCGACGACGGACCGCCGGGGCGACCCGCCGCTGTTGGGGGCGAGCAGGGCCTGCACCTCGACCAGAACCGGCCGCGTGCCCTCCAGGCCCGCGAACACCGCCGAGCCCGCGATGTTGCCGCGGCGCTCCGCCAGGAACAGCGCAGAGGGGTTCGGCACCTCGGCGAGGCCGCGGTCGGTCATCTCGAACACGCCGATCTCGTCGGTGGCGCCGAAGCGGTTCTTGACGGCGCGGAGGATGCGGAACTGGTGGCCGCGGTCGCCCTCGAAGTACAGCACGGCGTCGACCATGTGCTCCAGCACGCGCGGGCCGGCCAGCGCGCCCTCCTTAGTGACGTGGCCGACCAGCACCAGCGAGAAGCCGCGCGATTTGGCGAGGCGGATCAGCTCGAAGCTGGTGGCGCGCACCTGGGCGACGGTGCCGGGCGCGCTCTCGATGGTGTCGAGCCACATGGTCTGGATGCTGTCGATCACCACGAGGGTGAGGTCGCGCTCCTGCTCCAGGGTGGCGGCGATGTCGCGCACGTTGATGGCGGCGGCGAGTTCAAGCGCTGCGTCGGCCAGGCCCAAGCGTTGCGCGCGCAGGCGGACCTGATCGATCGACTCCTCGCCGGAAATATACATGACCCGGCGGCCGGCGCGGGCCAGCGTCGCCGCTGCTTGGAGCATGAGGGTGGACTTGCCGATGCCGGGGTCGCCGCCGACCAGCACGACGGAGGCCGGCACCAGGCCGCCGCCCAGCACGCGGTCGAGTTCGGCGATGCCGGTATCGGCACGGGGTGGGGGTGCGACGGTGCCCTGCAGGCCCACGAACGCGACGCGGCGGCCGGTGCTGGCGCGTCCGACGGGGCCGGGCCTGGCCTCGACGGCCTCTTCGACCAGGGTATTCCACTCGCCGCATGCGTCGCAGCGGCCGGCCCACTTGGGATAAACGGCGCCGCAGGACTGGCAGACGTAGCGCGCCGTGGGCTTAGCCACGTCCCGTCCAGCGGTCGGCAAGGAGGAGGGCGGTGAGGAAGACTATCGTGTCTGGGAGGCTTTTGACGATCTCGAAATCGGCAAGCGCCGTTTCGGACAGTTTGACAAGCTGTGCTGCATCTTCAAATTCGATCACCGCCAGCAAGTCATAGTCCACGGTATGACGGCCTTCCTGTAGTCGTCCGAACGCAGTTGCGACGGTGATCAACTGAGAGTTCGGCGGCCTACGATTTAAGTGAGCGAGCTTTGCTGAAAATGGCGCTGAGGGTGAGCGGACGTAGGCGTCGCATACCTTGCGCATAGCGGCATGGCTGAAAGCCCGGGTGGCTTGGAAACGGAGGCTTTCGCCGCCCGCTATGAATGCTGCAGAGCCTGCCGAGGTCAGTTGATGGAACAATGCATAGTAGGCCGCCGAGATGGCTCGTCGCAGCTCAATTTGCGAAGGTTTGCTGTCCGGCTGGCCATATGAATTGACAATGAGATTTCTGGCATGCGCTGCCCAGTCCCAAGCGCCGATCACTCAGCGAGTAGCTTCGGATCACGTTCGGCCTCAAATCGGAAGTATGGATAGCGATCATCGAACTCGTCCAACAACTCCGGCATCAGCGCGTCCTGCAAGGCTGTGATATGTTCCACTCTTCGCTCTGTCTCGGGCGTCAGTTTTCCGGGACCAGGCACCATCTTGAAGGCGATCCACATCGCGAGATCGCCGTCGAACTCGCCGAGACGCACGTCGAAACCTGTGATGAAATCAGGCAACGCATGGCGTCCAACAATCTCTCGAACCTTGTCGACGATCTGCGATGCTTTCATGGTGGCATCATATCCCAGATCACCGCCGCAATTCCATCTGGATCGGCCCCTCGCGCCGGCCATGGGTGAACTGGTCCACCAGCGGATTGCCGCTATGCAGCAACTCCGCCGCCGGACCCTGCCAGACCAGCTTGCCGCGGAACAGCATCGCCGCGCGGTCGCCGATGCGTGTGGCGCTCGCCATATCGTGCGTGATCGCAATCGCCGTGCTGCCCAGGCGTTTCACGCAGTCCACGATCAGCCCGTCGATCACGGCGCCCATGATCGGGTCGAGCCCCGTCGTCGGCTCGTCGAAGAATAGGATGTCCGGCTGGGCGGCAATGGCGCGCGCCAGGCCTACGCGCTTCTGCATGCCGCCCGAAAGCTCGGCTGGCGAGAGATCGCCGACGCTGGGATCGAGGCCCACCTGCGCCAGGATCACGCCCGCGCGCTGCCGGGCCTGGGCGCGGGCGGCCTTGTGCTGGGCCAGCAGGCCGAAGGCGACGTTCTCCCAAACCGTCAGGCTGTCGAACAGCGCCCCAGCCTGGAACAGCATGCCGATGCGGGCGTTCACTCGCTCCCGCTCCAGCCGCGGCAGGTGCAGCACGTCCTGGCCATCGATCGTGACGGTGCCGGCGTCGGGCTCGATCAGGCCTAAGATGCACTTCAGCAGCACCGACTTGCCGCTGCCGGAGCCGCCGATCACCACCATGGAGGTGCCGGCCTCCACGTCGAGGTCGATGCCGTCCAGCACGACCTTGTCGCCGAAGGCCTTGGTCAGCCCTCGAATGCGGATCTTGGGGTTGCTCATCGGCCGAAGAACAGTTCGGTCAGCACGTAGTCGAACGCCAGGATCAGGATGCTCGCGGCAACGACGGCGCTGGTGGTGGCGGACCCGACGCCCTGCGCGCCGCCCCGGCTGTTGTAGCCGTGGTAGCAGCCCATCAGCGCGATCAGGAAGCCGAAGACCGCCGCCTTGACCAGGCCCGCCACGACGTCCGTGGTCGTGAGGATCGTGAGGGTGTTGGCGAGATAGATCGACGGATTGAACCCGAGTTTCACGGTGCCCACCAGGAACCCGCCGGCCACGCCGAGCACGTCGGCGACCGCGACCAGCAGCGGCACCGCCAGCACGCCCGCCAGCAGCCGGGGCGCCACCAGATACTTCATGGGATTGGTCGACAGCGTGCCCAATGCGTCGATCTGGTCGGTGACGCGCATCGTCCCGAGCTCGGCCGCCATCGCGGCGCCGACGCGGCCCGCGACCATGAGCCCGGCCAGCACCGGGCCCAGCTCACGGACCACGGACAGCACCACGACGCCCGGGATCGCGCTTTCCGCGCTGAAGCGGGAGAAGCCGGTGTAGGACTGCAACGCGATGACTGCGCCGGAGAACACCGCCGTCAGCGCCACGACGGGCAGGCTGAAGTAGCTGAAGTTGATGAACGCCAGCAGGAACATCCGGCCGTAGAACGGCGGGCGCAACAGGTGAGAGAGGCCTAGAGCGCCGAACAGCGCCACCGCCCCGGTTGCGCGTACAACGCCGATCGTGCCGCGCCCGACGGCCGCGACCGCATCCAATGGTTCGATCATGCGCCCAGATAGACCCGGCGGTAGCGCGTGCCAAGTTGGGTCAGGATTTCGTACCCATTGGTGCCGGCCTGCCGCGCCACCTCGTCGACGGGGATGCCGGGACCGATCAGGTCCAGCCAACTGCCGGGTCTTGCGGCTGGGGCGTCGGTGATGTCGAAGGTCGAGAGGTCCATGGACACACGCCCTACCAGCGGGATCGCCTGTCCGTCAAAACACGCCGTCGCTCGGTTGGTGAGCGCACGCGGATAGCCGTCGGCATAACCGACCGAAACCGTCGCGATCCTGCTGGGCCGCTTCGCCGTCCAGACGCCGTTATAGCCGACACATGCGCCCGGCGGCACATCCCGGATCTGCAGGATGCGCGCCCGGAGCCGCACGGCCGCACGCATCGGGTTGGGGCGGCCAGGCGTGGGGTTCACGCCATAGAGCGCCGCGCCGGGCCGCGCGAGGTCGGACCCGAAGCCGGCGCCGAGGAAGCAGCCGGATGAGTTGGCCAGGCTGCGCGGCGCTGGGGGCAAGCGAGCCGCCGCAGCTGCAAAGCGATCCCGTTGCAGCGCATTCAAAGGATCGTCCGGGCATTCGGCCGAAACGAGGTGCGTCATCACGTAGAGCAGCTGGACGCCGTTCAGCCGTGCCGGCGCCGTTGCAAGCGCGTCGACCTCGTTTGGCGGAAGTCCCAGCCGGTTCATCCCAGTGTCGATATGCAGCAACGCCGGCAGGGTACCGCCGACGGCCTGGGCGTGGGCGGACCACCCTTCGATTTCGGCCAGGGAGCCCAGGACGGGCGCGATGCCGGTGGCGGAATAGGCGGGCGCATCGCCGGGCCATAGGCCGTTCAGCACCGCCAGCATGGCGCCGGGCAGCAGGGGGCGGAGCGGCAGCGCCTCGTCAAGGTGCGCCACGAAGAAGTGCTGGCACCCGGCGGCGAACAGGTGCGACGCCACCGCCTGGGCGCCGAGGCCGTATGCATTGGCTTTCAGGACGACCGCGACCGGTCCCGAAGGATGCAGGCGGGTAATCAAACGCCAGTTGTCGGCGATGGCGCCCAGGTCGACTTCCAGCACGGCGCCGGCGCTGGAGTCCAAGGTCAGTCGTCGCCCGCGTGGACCACGTCCAAATCGGCGAAACGGGTGTATTCGCCCTCGAACAGCACGTCGATCTTGCCGGTCGGGCCGTGCCGCTGCTTCTCGATCAGGATCTCTGCCTTGTTGTGGACAAGTTCCATGTCGCGCTGCCACTTATCCAGGGCGGACTGGAACTTGTCCTCGCTGTCGAACGCCATCTGCTTGGGCGCACGCTGCTGCAGGTAGTACTCATCACGATAGATGAACAGCACCATGTCGGCGTCCTGCTCGATCGTCCCGCTCTCACGCAGGTCAGAGAGCTGCGGCCGCTTGTCCTCCCGGCTCTCGACCGCACGGGAAAGCTGCGACAGCGCCAGCACGGGCACCGCGAGTTCCTTGGCGATCGCTTTCAGGCCCTGCGTGATCTGACTTATCTCCAAAACCCGGCTTTCGGGTTTAGTGCCTACGCTGGGGCGCATCAACTGCAGGTAGTCGATCACCACCAGGCTCAGTCCCTTGGTGCGCTTGAGGCGCCGGCAGCGGGTGCGCAGCGCCGAGAGAGTGATTGCCGGCGTATCGTCAATGTGCAGCGGCAGCCCGGCGATCTCACGGCTGACCTGCACGAAGCGGTCGAAATCGCGCTGGCCGATCTCGCCGCGGCGGATACGGTCACCGCTGACCCGCGCCTCCTCGGCGAGCAGCCGGGTCGCCAACTGCTCGGCGCTCATCTCCAGGCTGAATATCGCAACCGAGCCCTTGGGAACGCCGTTTGGATCCTCTGCCCGCGCCTCTCGCATCAGGGCGTGTGCGGCGCCGAAAGCGATCTTGGTGGCCAGCGCCGATTTGCCCATGCCGGGCCGCCCGGCCAGGATCATCAGGTCGGACGTATGCAGGCCGCCGATCTTCTTATCGAGGTCACGCAGCCCCGTGGTCAGTCCGCTCACGTGCCCGGATCGGCGGAACGCCCGCTCGGCGCCCAGGATGGCATCGGTCAGCGCACGCTCGAAGGTCACGAAGCCGCCGTCGTTGCCGCCCTGGGTCGCCAGGCGGAACAGGGCGCTCTCGGCCAGCTCGATCTGCTGGCGGCCGTCCATCTCGGCCTCGGCGCCGAACGCGTTGTTGACGACGACCTCGCCGATGTCGATCAGCTGGCGCCGCAGCCAGGCGTCGTGCACCGCCTTGCCATACTCGCCGGCATTGATGATGCCGACCATCGACGTCAGCAGCTGCGCGAAATAGGCGGTGCCGCCGACCTCGTCCAGCAGGCCGGAATGCTCGAACTCCGCTTTCAGCGTGATGGCGTCGGCGAGCTGTCCCGCCTCCACCCGCCGCACGATAGCCTGGTAGATGCGGCCGTGCACGGCGTCGGAGAAGTGCTCGGGCGCGAGAAACTCGCTGATCCGCTCATACGCCTTGTTGTTGGCCAGCAGCGCGCCCAACAGCGCCATTTCCGCCCGGTCGTTGGAGGGAGGATGGCGCTGCGAAAGCCCAAGCAGCGGGGGGTCGATGCTGTTCATTCGGTAACATACTAACGCATTTGCAAGCCGCGGGGCAGGGCGCTGGCCTGTGGACATCTGTGGATCAGGGGGACAACCTCGTGATCACACAGGTTGTGATATCCGCGCCACCGGCTGCTCCGTGTCGGCGATGTAGTCCCGGGTCAGCGGAACCGCGTCCACCTGCCGCGCCAGTTGCATCTGCCAGACCATGTGGCCCTTGCGGCGGAAGGCCAGCTCGGCGCCAGCCAGATAGAATTCGAACATGCGGCAAAACCGCTCGTCATACAGCGCAGCGATCGCGTCCCGCTTTGCCAGCGCATTGCGCCGCCAGTGCCGCAACGTCTCGGCATAGTGCAGGCGCAGCACCTCGATGTCGGTCGCGATCAGGCCGGAGCGCTCGACGGCGGGGATGACCTCGCTCAGCGCCGGGGCGTAGCCGCCGGGGAAGATGTATTTGGCAAGCCAGGGATTGGTGGCGGCTGGGCCGTGGCTGCGGCCGATCGAGTGCACGAGCGCCACGCCCCCGGGCGCCAGGCTGCGGTGCAGCACTTGGAAGAACTGCCGGTAGTGGCTGACACCCACGTGCTCGAACATGCCGACGGAGACGATGCGGTCATAGCCGGGGCAGTCATAGCCGGGGCGGTCACAGCCGGGGCGGTCATAGCTGCTGCGGAGCTCGCGGTAGTCCAGCAGCTCGAACCGGACCCGGTCGGCAAGGCCAGCCTCCTCGGCGCGGGCGCGAGCGGCAATGAGCTGTTCTTGCGACAGGGTGATGCCAGTGACGCGGACGCCGTGTTCGCTGGCCAGGGTTAACGCGAGGCCGCCCCAGCCGCAGCCGATATCCAACACGTGCATGCCGGGCTGCAGGCAGAGCTTGGCTGCGATATGCCGCTTCTTGGCCGCCTGCGCCTCGTCCAGCGTTTCGTGGCCAGTCGGGAAGTAGGCGCAGGAATACTGGCGGTCGTGGTCCAGCAGCAGGGCATAGAGCCGGCCGTTCAGGTCGTAGTGATGGGCAGCGTTGCGGGCCGCGCGACGGGCCGGGTTGAACTGCGCCCACCGTTTCACGGCAAATCCGAACAGGGCGTGCACTGCCATGACCGGCTGCCGCCCACCGGCCGCAATATTGGTCAGCAGCAGATCAAGCGCGTCGTAGATGCTGCAGCCGACCGGGATGATCGTGCCGTCCATGTAGGCCTCGCCGAACGCGAGCGCCGGGTTCAGCACCATGCGGCGGACCGCGCGCCAATCAGTGACATGGAACGCGATGCCAGGTCCGGGCTGCGGACCCTGGTGGGACGAGGTCCGGTCGTCGGGATAGCGGACGGATAGGCTGCCGACGACCAGGAAGCGCCGGATCAGGCCGTCGAGAATGGGCCGCATTGTCATCTGCCCCCAGGCCCTCCCGTCTTGCATGTGTCAGAAACGGATACGCCGGCGCTCCCACTTGGGAGGCGCCGGCGCAGTGCTGGGTATTTCAAGCCAGGGCTATCGTGGCGGTGTCACTCGCGGTCGCGGTCGCCACCGGCCTCGGCCAGGGCTGCGCCGAACTCCAGCTCCTCGTCGGGCTCCACGTCCTCCTCGCCAGCGAGTCCGACCTGTTCGCCGCGGGCCTGCCTCTCGGCCTCCTCGGGGCTCCGGGCCACGTTGACCGTAATCGGCAGGCTGACCTCCGGGTGCAGAACGAGCTTCACATTGATAAGGCCGAGCGACTTGATCGGCTGTTCGAGTATCACCTGGTTCCGGTTGGTGGTGAGTCCGGCGGCGGTGCAGGCGTCCGAGATATCGCGCGCCGACACCGAGCCATAGAGCGAACCGCTCTCGCCCGCCTGGCGGATGATGACGACCGAGAGCCCGGCCATCCGCTCGGATAGCCGCTCGGCCTCCTCGCGGCGCTTCAGGTTTTGCGCCTCGAGCTGGGCGCGCTGGCCCTCGAACTGCGCCATGTTGGCCTTGTTGGCCCGGAGCGCCTTCTTTTGCGGCAGCAAGAAGTTGCGGGCGAAACCCGGCTTCACCTTCACCACGTCGCCCATCTGGCCGAGTTTTTCGACTCGCTGCAGCAGGATCAGTTCAACGACTGCCATGATGTCAGCTCCTCAGGCCACGACGTAGGGCAGCAACGCCAGGAAACGGGCGCGCTTGATGGCGTTGGCCAGCTCGCGCTGCTTCTTGCCGGACACCGCGGTGATGCGGCTCGGCACGATCTTGCCGCGCTCGCTCAGGAAGCGGGACAGCAGGCGGACATCCTTGTAGTCGATCTTCGGCGCATTCGGCCCGCTGAACGGGCAGCTCTTGCGGCGGCGGTAGAACGGGCGGCGGGCTCCGGCAGCAGCGCCTGCGCCCCCACCGCGGCGGTCGTCGCCATCGGAGCCATTACGGTCGGAGCGGTCGGGACGGTCGGACATTCAGCTTACTCCTCGCTCAGCTCGGGGGGGCGGAACCCATCGGTGTCGGAACGGGCACGATATTCCTCGCGGTCGTCGAAGCCGCGCTTGCGGCCGCTCTCGAAGCGGCCGGCGGGCTTGGGCCCACGGAAACCACGCTCGCGGTCGTCAGACTTGCGCGACAGGATGGCGCTCGGCTCCTCGACAATCTCCTCGACGCGGATCGTCATAAAGCGCAGCACATCCTCGTTAAGGCGCAATAGGCGCTCCATCTCGGTGATGAAGGCCGGCTTGGCGTCGAGGCCGAGCAGCATGTAGTGGCCCTTCCGGTTCTTCTTGACCCGGTAGGCCAGGCTGCGCAGGCCCCAGTACTCGCGCTTCTTGACCGCGCCGCCATCGGTTTCGAGTTCGGTGGTGATGTTGTCGGCAACAGTCTCGACCTGCTGTTGCGTCACGTCGTTGCGTGCGATCAGCACGCATTCATATAGTGGCATTGTTACCCCTATGGCTGTTGTCGGCCCAAAACGGGCACAGCCGGGGCGGATGCCACCACCCCAGCAGGGAAGCGGGGGCTTATACGCAGTTGCACACAAATTGCAAGCGGGGTTCTATAGTCAGCATGTCGCAAGCAGCCAGATCGCCCGCCCGTTCCCATTGGGTCCCAATCCTCGCGCTCGCCACTGTGGGCGCTGCTGCAGCCGGCCTCTCGACCAGTGGCGCCGCCGTTGATCCCGAGCTGGCGATGCTGCTGCGCTTCATGGCGGTGGTGAAAGGCGCAATGGTGATAGCCGCGGCAATCTTGGTGGCGTGGCGCCTAAGTGCACCGGCGCGGCCTTTGGCAGCGCTGGGCTATGTCGCGGGGGTGTCCAGCATGGCTGCAGGCGCCGGGTTGATCTGGCAACTCGAACACGTCGCGGCTGGCGCCGTCATGGTGCATGGCGGGCTCGTGGCGTTGGCGGGGTTGTCCTGGATGGACCGGGCCGGCTGGGCTCAGGCCGCCAGTGCCATGTCCGCGTCCATGCGCTCCAGGCGTAGCGGCTGGCCCAGCCTTGCGATCAGGGTGCCGCCGCGCGGGACCTCGCGCCAGCAGCCGCGGTCGCCATCGATCGGCTCGGACACCAGCAGCAGCCCGGTCGGGCCCTCCTTGTAATAGAGCGTCGCTGGCCGCGCATCGCAGGCCCAGCGAAACGCCCAAACCGTGTGCCCGTCCGTAAGAGTGGCGGTGAAGCGCAAGGCTTCCTCAACCCCGGCCGCGCGCATGTGCGCCTTCACGTCCCGCAGGGTGGCAACCATGGCGCCAACCGGGTCATGGTCCAATCCGCGTGCGAAGGCAGCCAGGAAAATTGCCTCGCTGTCCGTCGTGCCGGCGCGCGCCGCGTAGAGCTCGTCGGGGATCATCGCCTCGACCCGCCGCCGCACCTTGTCCCAGCCGCCGATCTGGCCGTTATGCATGAACAAATACCGCCCATGTGCGAACGGATGGCAGTTGGCCCGGCTGGTCGCCGTGCCCGTCGCTGCGCGCACATGGGCAAAGAACAGATGGCTTCGCACCTGGCTTGCAATGCTGAGCAGGTTCTCGTCCGACCAGGCGGGCCGCACCTCGCGATACAGGCCCGGGGTCTCGCGCTCGCCATACCAGCCGACGCCGAAGCCGTCGCCGTTGGTCTCGCTCTTTGCCTCGGTCGCGTGCAGTGATTGATGGATCAGGCTGTGGCAGGGCGCTGCCACCAGGGTCTCCATCAGAATCGGCTCGCCCTGAAAGGCGAGGAAGCGGCACATCGGACACCTCTCGTAGAGGAAAGAGCTAAAGACAAATCAGTTACAGCCCGCTCGGCTCGTTGGGCAAGGACAACATGGCTCGGGTGCGGTCTGGTCCGTAAGGCACACCCGCTGCAATTGACACGGCCACGCGCGGAAGCAATACCGCCCCACTCGTGAGGAAATAGTAAATGCCGGTCCGCGCCTTCATCTTCCCCGGCCAGGGCAGCCAAGTCACCGGCATGGGCCGCGATCTGGCCGCCGCCTTCGCTGCCGCCCGCGAAGTGTTCGGCGAGGTGGACGAGGTGCTGAAGCAGAAGCTGTCCAAGCTGATGTTCGAGGGGCCGGCGGAAACGCTCACGCTCACCGAGAATACCCAGCCGGCGCTGATGGCGATGTCGATCGCCGTGCTGCGCGTGCTGGAGCACGAGGGTGGGTTCCGCCTGGCCGACAAGGCGGTGCTCGTTGCCGGCCATAGCTTGGGCGAATACAGCGCATTGGCCGCCGCAGGAAGCCTCACCCTCAGCGACACGGCGTTGCTGCTCCGACGCCGCGGCCTGGCGATGCAGGACGCGGTGGCGGCCGGGGAGGGCGCGATGGCGGCGCTGCTTGGCGTGGAGCTGGAGCAGGCGCAAACTATCTGCGCCGACGCAGCCGTCCTGGTGCACGAGGACGGGACCGAGGAGCGCCAGGTGGTCGAGGCCGCCAACGACAATGGCGGCGGCCAGGTCGTGATCTCGGGCCACCGGGCAGCGGTCGAGCGCGCTGTCGAACTGGCCAAGGCGCGCGGCGTGCGCCGGGCGATGCTGCTGCCGGTGTCGGCGCCGTTCCACTGCGCGCTGATGGCCCCCGCTGCCGACGTGATGCAGGAGGCGCTGGGCGACACGGCGATGCGCCCGCCCGAGGTGCCCGTGGTGGCGAACGTGACCGCCGAGCGGGCCACCGATCCCGACGAGATCCGCGGGCTGCTGGTCCAGCAGGTGACGGAGACCGTACGCTGGCGCGAGAGCGTCCTGGCCTGCACAGCCATGGGCGTCGACAGTTTCCTGGAGCTTGGCGCGGGCAAGGTGCTGTCCGGCCTGGTGCGCCGGATCAGCCCCGATAGCGCTGCGGCTTCGGCGGGCACGCCATCCGAGATTGAAGCCATGTTGAGGCAACTATGAGCGGCATGTTCCGCCTGGACGGCAAGGCGGCGCTCATCACCGGCGCGTCCGGCGGCCTGGGTGCCGCCGTCGCCCGCACTTTGCACGCGCAGGGGGCCAAGGTTGCGCTGTCCGGCACGCGGCAGGACGCGCTGGACGCGCTGGCGGCCGAGTTGGGCGACGGCGCCCACGCCTGCCCGGCCGACCTGCGTGACCCGGCTGCTGCCGATCTCCTGATCGCCGCGGCCGAGGCGGCGTGCGGGCCGCTCGACATCCTGGTGAACAACGCCGGCCTGACCCGCGACATGCTGGCGCTGCGCATGAAGGACGAGGACTGGCAGGCCGTGCTGGATGTGGACCTGACCGCGCCGTTCCGCCTGGCCCGTGCGGCGCTGCGTGGCATGGTGCGTCGGCGGAGCGGGCGGATCGTGAGCATCAGCAGCATCGTGGGCACCACGGGTAATCCCGGCCAGGCGAACTACGCCGCCGCCAAGGCCGGGCTGGCTGGCATGACCAAGGCGCTGGCGCAAGAGGTCGGCAGCCGCGGCATCACCATCAACCTGGTGGCGCCGGGCTTCATAGAGACGGCGATGACGGACAAGCTTAATGCGGAGCAAAAAGCGAGGCTATCCGGAGCGATCCCGCTCGGCCGGATGGGTCAACCGGCCGACGTTGCGGCGGCCGTGCTGTATCTGGTGTCGAATGAGGCCGCCTGGGTCACTGGGACGACGCTGCATGTGAATGGCGGGATGGCGATGATCTGAGATTTCGTTGCGGGACAGAACGGTTTTGGTGCGCTCGCCTTGGCGGCTGGGCGGAAACCATGCTAAGCGCCCCGGTAGTTTTGTGCGGGCGCTCGTTTGGGAACAGTCCGGCCTGTCCCGCGTAGATCGACAGACAGACGACAGGAACTGAGGATAAGATGAGCGAGATCGCCGACAAGGTTAAGAAAATCGTGGTTGAGCACCTGGGCGTCGAAGAGGCGAAAGTGACCCCGGAGGCGTCGTTCATCGACGACCTGGGCGCCGACAGCCTCGACACCGTCGAACTGGTGATGGCCTTCGAAGAGGCGTTCAGCGTAGAAATTCCCGAGGATGCGGCCGAAAAGATCAGCACGGTCAAGGACGCGATCGACTTCATCGAGAAGCAAAAGGCGGCCTGAAACGGCGGCGCTGACGGCGATGCCAATGCAAACGGGAGTGGCACGGCGCGTGGTCGTGACCGGCATGGGCATCGCGTGCCCGCTAGGTTTGGGCGTTGAGCAGGTTTGGAAGCGCCTGATCGAGGGCGAGAGCGGCATCAATGCCATCCAGTCCTTCGACACCACCGAGCTGACGGCCAAGATCGCCGGTCAAATTCCGCTCGGCACGCGCGCTGAGGGCAAGCTTGATATCAGCGAGTGGATCCCGGTCAAGGACCAGAAAAAGATGGACCGCTTCATCCATCTCGCCGTTGTTGCCGCAAGCGAGGCGGTAGAGGATAGTGGTTGGGTGCCGGGCGACGAGGACGCGTGCTGCGCCACGGGCGTGATGATCGGGTCAGGTATCGGCGGGCTCGGGACCATCTACGAGGCATCGGTGCTGGTATCGCAGGGCAAGTCGCGCCGGCTGTCGCCGTTTTTCATCCCATCGGCGCTGATCAACCTCGCCTCTGGCCACGTCTCCATCAAGTATGGCTTCAAGGGCCCCAACCACTCCGTCGTCACCGCCTGTGCCACCGGGGTGCACGCCATTGGCGATGCTGCCCGGCTGATCATGCTGGGCGACGCCGACGTCATGGTCGCTGGCGGAGCGGAAGGCGCTGTCAACGAGCTCGGCATGGCCGGGTTCTGCGCGAGCAGGGCGCTGTCCACCAAATTCAACGATTGCCCGACTGCCGCATCCCGCCCATGGGACCGCGACCGCGACGGCTTCGTCATGGGAGAGGGCGCGGGCATTGTGGTGCTCGAGGCGCTGGAGCACGCCAAAGCCCGCGGCGCCAAGATCTATGGCGAGGTTGCCGGCTACGGCATGTCCGGCGATGCGCACCATATTACCGCCCCGGCCGAGGGGCATGAGGGTGCCTACCGCGCCATGAAGGCAGCCTTTCGCAACGGCGGGATGCAGCCCGGCGACGTGCAATACGTCAATGCGCATGGCACGAGCACTCCGCTCGGGGACGACCTAGAGCTGGAGGCGGTCGAACGCTTCTTTGGCGATGACGCAAAGGGTCTTGCCATGTCGTCCACCAAATCCGCCACTGGGCACTTGTTGGGCGCGGCCGGCGCGATCGAGGCGATCTTCTCCCTGCTGGCGATTCGCGACGGCGTCGTGCCACCGACCCTCAACCTCGAAAACCCGAGCCGAGCCAGCGTGATCGACCGAGTGCCGCTGGCAGCGCAGGAGCGGAGGGTGGATATCGCGCTGTCCAATAGCTTCGGCTTTGGCGGCACCAACGCCAGTATCTTGTTCAAACGGGCTGCCTGACGGGGGCGACGCGGAATGCGCGCGGTCCTATCGATTATGTTGCTGCTGATCGTGCTGCTGGGCGGGGGTGCATTCTACGCCGTCCGATCCTATGACGCACCTGGGCCGTTGCCGGTGGCCAATGTCGTGCTCGTGCCACGCGGCGGCCTCGACCAGGTTGCGGACACCTTGGTGCAGGAGGGCGTAGTGCGCAGCGCGTTCATCCTGCGCACCGCCGCCATCGTGACGCGAAGCCAGGGTGCCGTCCGCGCAGGCGAGCTCGAGTTTCCGGCTGCCGCTAGCATGCGCCAGGTGCTCGAAGTCCTCCGCACCGCCCACCCGGTGCAGCACCGCCTGACCATACCCGAGGGGTTGACGGCGGCGCAGGTTGCGGTGCTGCTCGATCGCGCCCCGGCGCTGGAGGGCGATCCAGCCGTGCCCGAGGAGGGTCGCCTGCTGCCGGAGACCTACGCCTATGAGCGCGGCACCCCGCGCGCCACGCTGGTCGAGCGCGGACGTATCGCGATGGATCGTGCGCTGGAGCGCAATTGGGCCGCCCGCAGCCCGGCCGTGCCCTTGGATACGCCGCACGACGCATTGATCCTGGCCAGCATCGTCGAGCGGGAGACGGCCAAGCCCGAGGAGCGTCCGCGGGTCGCGGCGGTGTTCCTGAACCGGCTGCGACGGCGCATGAGGCTGCAGTCCGACCCGACCGTGGTGTATGGCGCAAGCGGCGGCGCCGGGGTGCTGGAGCACGGGCTGACGAGGGCGGATCTGGAGCGGGCCGATCCCTACAACACCTACAAGATTGCGGGGCTGCCGCCGGGGCCGATCAGCATGCCCGGCCTCGCCTCGCTCCGTGCCGTGATGCAGCCGGCGGACACGGACGACCTGTTCTTCGTGGCCGACGGGTCCGGCGGGCACGTCTTTGCGAGGACGCAAGAGGATCATCAGCGCAACGTGGCACACTGGCGCGAGGTCGAGCGTGCGCGGCAAGCGGTGGCGCCGGTGGCGTCGGGGCGTTAGAACCCTCGCGCATGTCCCAGCCACATTCCGCTTTGGCCTCGATGACCGGCTTCGCACGGACCGAGGGTGTGGAGGGTGGGCTGACCTGGGCCTGGGAGCTGCGCAGCGTGAATGGCCGCGGCCTCGATTTCAAGCTGCGCCTACCGCCGGGGTTCGAAGCGATGGAGCCGGCTTTGCGCGAGGCGGCCGGGCGCGCATTGCGGCGAGGCAACGTAACAGCAAATCTGGTGGCGAAGCGTGACGACCGCGCCCGCTTGGCCGCCGACCCGGGCGTAATCGACGAACTGCTGCGCCTCGCCCTCGAACTCGCCGCCCGCATTCCGGGAGCGCCTGCTCCGCGTGCAGAGGCGTTGCTGGCATTGCCTGGCGTGCTGCGGCCCGCCGCTGCCGCGGACGATGGCGTGACCGCGGCGCAACTGGCCGCCGTCCGTGCGGGATACGATGCGGCGCTTGCAGCGCTGGCAACATCGCGCCAATCCGAGGGCGCGCGGCTGGCTGAGCTTTTGAGCATGCATTTGGGTGAGGTTGCCACTTTGCACGATCGGGCTGTTGCCGAAGCGGCCGATCAGCCATCCCTGCAACGCGCCCGCATGACGGAGAATCTCGCGGCGCTGCTGCGCGACCAGCCGGGCCTGCCGCAGGAGCGGATCGCGCAGGAGGTGGCGCTGCTCGCCAGCCGGTCGGACGTGCGGGAGGAGCTGGACCGCCTGTCCAGCCACATCGAAGCCGCGCATGCGTTGCTCGGCGAGGCCGTCGGCATCGGCCGCAAGTTCGATTTTCTGGTGCAGGAGTTCGTGCGCGAGGTGAACACGCTGTGCAGCAAGTCGGCCTCGGTATCGCTGACCGCAACCGGCCTGCGGTTGAAGGCGGTCATCGAGCAAATGCGCGAACAGGTGCAAAACGTTGAGTGACGTACGCCGGCGCGGGGTGTGCCTGGTAGTGGCCGCGCCCTCGGGTGCCGGCAAGAGCACCATCACCCGCGCCTTGCTGGCAACCGAGCCGGAGCTGTCGCTTTCCATCAGCGCCACCACCCGCGCGCCGCGCCCTGGCGAGCAGGACGGCGTCCACTATCATTTCCGCTCTCAGGCTGGGTTCGATGCGATGGTGGCGGATGGCGCCATGCTGGAGTGGGCGACCGTATTCGGCCGCACCTACGGCACGCCGCGGGCCCCGGTGGAACAGACGCTGGCGGCCGGGCGGGACATCGCGTTCGACATCGATTGGCAGGGCTGCCGACAGTTGCGTGCGGCGCTGCCCGGCGACGTCGTGGGCGTATATGTCCTGCCGCCATCGTTCGAGGCGCTCGAGGCTCGGCTGCGCGGACGCGGCGGCGACTCGGCCGACGAGATCGCCCGCCGTATGGATGCCGCCCGCAGCGAGATCGCCCACTGGGCCGAGTTCGACCACGTCGTCGTCAACCGTGACCTGGAGGCGGCGGTCGAGGATGTTCGAGGCGTTTTGCACGCTGCACGCTGCACCATTGCCCGTCAGCCCGGCCTTGCCGCCTTCGTCGCCACGCTTATGGGACCTGCCTAACCGGGGCCTGAGCTGTGCTGGCTCTCCCGAAAGCTCTGCGCGTCAGATTCGCTCATACGTTCCAATCAGCCGGCCCTGCGCTATCAGGCTTGGGCGGATGGTTTGCAGCAGCATGGCGCGGCAGGGCGGATAAGCAAAGCGCGGCCGGGCATCCAGTGCAAAGACCTGGAACGCGTAACGGTGCGGCCCGTGGCCCGGCGGCGGTGCCGGCGCTGTCCAGCCAGGCCGGCCCAGCGCGTTCCGCCCGCATGACGAGCCATCGTGGGCCGGACCCATCAGGCGCAACGGGATTTCACCCTCACCGAACTCCGTTTTCTCCGGCGAAATCGAGTGCACGATCAGGTGGACCATCGGCCGGGGCAGCGGAATGTCCGCGTCCTCCACCAAGAGGACGACGGAATGGGTCCGTGCCGGCAAGCCTTCCCAACGCAACGGCGGGCACAGGCTCGCGCCGTCCTGGGTAAAGCGTACCGGCATTGGCTGTCCGTCGGTGAAGGCATCGCTGCCAACCGTGAGGGCATAGCCGAGGAACCCGGAGAATTTGCTGCTCGTGAGCATGGCTACACCGGGCCGGTAGGGACGCAGTGCCTGTCCTAGCGAATGCATGAGTGATGCCGGCATTCCTCAAACCTCCAGTCTGACAGTATCCCTAAAGCGATAGCCTCGCTGGGGTTCATGCCGCTTGCGCATGGGATACGGAGTGCGATGCCGGCGACTACGACACACGCGCAAAATGCTCCGACACCTCGATAAGGATCACACCCAGCTTGCGGACCGTGGTGCGATTCAGCATCGACCCGTCGTCGAGCAGATACCACCACTGGTCCATCGAGACATTCTTGAGGTCGTTGCCCGGCGAGGTCGCCAGCGTCCAGGTCCAGTGAAAGGCGCGGCCGGACGCCTCGCCCGTTGCCGTGCCGGCCATGTCGTTCGCGGTCGCCTCATACCGGTTTAGGCCGGCACGCCGCATCTGCCAGGTCCGCGTCACGGGCGCGTCCTGCCCGATCGTCAGCTGCTGGACCATGTGCAGGCTATCGCCGCTGCCCTCGCCCACACAGTCAGTTACGACGATATTGGTCGGCTGACCCGAACGGTCCTCCAGCACGCCCCAGGACTTGATATGGCCGGTGAAGAAACGAATTGGGTCGAACGCAGGTGCAATCGCGTGAAATGCTTTCACCGGCATCGGCTCGCTACAGCCGAGCAGGCCTAATGCTATCGCCAGCGCTAGCCATCGCATTTGCAACCTCTGAAACGAAAAGGGGGAAGGCCGAAGCCTTCCCCCCCAATCCAACTTTGTTGGTGCTAAATTACTTACGCGGTGTATTCATGCCGCTGGTGGTGGCCCCAGGCGTCGAAGTCGACGACGTGCCGCTCACGCCTGTGCCAGTCGTACCCGCGCCAGTCGTGCCCTTGGTGCCTGTGCCAGTCACCCCTGTGGTCGTCGCACCCGGGACGACCTTTGCGCTGTCCTCGACCTCTACCTTGGTGCTGCGAACCGTGTCGCGCACAGTCTCGACACGCTCATTGGCCTCCTTGCGGATGCCGATCTCCTCGACGACGCGAGCCTCCTTGCCGACCACAGCCTCCTCGCTGGTGGCGCGCGCCTCGATGGTGCGCTCCTGGAAAGCGGCGAGGTCCGCGTCGGTGGCAGGACGGTCGACCCGGTTACGCTCGATGGACACACGCTCCTCGTGCAGGCGAACCTGCTCCTCGACCGGACGCTCCACGACATAGCTGCGCACACGGACGGCGCCACCGGCGACCTCACGCTTGCCAATGCGCAGGCGCTCCTCCATGACCTTGAGCGTCTCGGCGCCGCCAACTGCGGCCGCTCCGGTGGCCATCACGGGTGCTGCCGCAACGCCGGTCGTAGCCGCAGTCGTGGTAGCGGCAGTCTTGGTTGGCGAGGTATATCCAGACTGACGCCATTCCTCGAGCTTCGAGTCGAAGTCCATCGGATTGGTGCTTTCCAGAACATGGATGATCTGGCTGCGATCTGCCGAAGCTCCCGGAGTTACGACGACCATGGAATGACCGGCACCAATGGCATGGCTATAAGCGTGGGCGTCCTCGTCGGGCATGAACATGCTCTTGAGCGAGCCCCAGAGGCCCTGGTTGCCCGACTCGTAATCTACGCCACCAGCCATACGGTCGGCCTCGCGGTCCATGACCTGCACGGAGCTGCCGTCGACGCCGGCGGCGACAAGCTTGGCTTTTGCGGCGTCGGCACCCGCACGCGTCTCATACAAAGCTACAATCTGATTGTCGTGCTTCGTATGGTCATACAGGCCAGTCTCATGCGCCGAAGCCTGGTTCAGGCCAGCCGAACCTGGCTCATTCGTATAGGAACCACTCATACTTAAGTCTCCTTGCTAATTGCGGTCGGCTCTTCTGACGACTTCCGCCCGGTCTGATCAATCTTGACTTGCTCGCTGCGCAGACGAACCGTTTTCTGCTCCGTCCGTTCGCTAGATTGCTTCCGGATGTGCAACTCTTCCTTCAGCACCAATCGTTTCTCAACGATCAGCACTTCTTCCAGAATGGGCACGATTAGCGTGTCGCCCTCCTGTCGGGTCTGCGGTGCTTCCTGGACAACGCGACCGACCGGGACCCGTTCCACACTCAAGTCCTGTTGACGCAAAAGAATCTCGACGACCTCGTCGCGTTCGGAAACGGTCTTGTGCACCACCACCCGGCCGCTCTCGAACTCGCGCTTTTCGACGCGGATCGTCTCCTGGATGACCGGGATCACCTCGACAAGTTCGTCGGCAAGGCCGGTGACCAGTTCGTTCGATTGCATAGCTCTGGCCCGCCCGCGCTGCTGGTGAGATCAGCAGACGGTTCAACTCGCCTTGAGTTTGGGGTGTCACGCGTTTGTGAGGCTACTTGTGGCCAGTGATACGGTCCACCTCGACGAGGTCCTCGGCCGAAAGGCGCCAATTGCCGGCCGCGACGTTGGCCGTGATCTGCTCGGGTTTGGTCGCACCGGCGATCACGCTCGACACCGGCGTCTGCGACAGCAGCCAACTGAACGCCAACTCGAGCAGGCTACGGCCATGCGCCTCGGCAAAGTCGCGGAGTCGCTCTGCCGTGGCCCAGTTCGCGTCGGTTAGATATTTATCGGCCAGGCGCTGCGTCTTGGTCAGCCGGGCGTCGGCCGGCATCGGCATGTTGCGCTGATACTTGCCGGTCAGCAGACCGCTCGCCAGTGGAAAGTAGGGCAGCAATCCAAGGCCATAGGCGCGCATCGCCGACAACAGCTCCGCCTCGTGCCCGCGCACCAGCAGCGACAGCTCGTCCTGGCAAGACACGAAGCCATTCAGCCCGGCGGTCCGCGCGGTCCAGACAGCCTCCACAACCTGCCAGGCGGGCTGGTTGCTGCAGCCGGCATAACGGATCTTCCCAGCCCGAACTAGGTCGTCCAGCGCGCGCAGGGTCTCCTCGATCGGCGTCAGCGGATCGGGGAAGTGCTGCTGATACAGATCGATCCAGTCGGTGCGCAGCCGCTTCAGGCTAGCCTCCACGGCGTGGACGATATAGCGGCGGCTCGCGCCCTTCAGGACCTCCGTATCATCCATCGGCAGGGCGAACTTGGTTGCCAGCACGATGTCCTTGCGGCGCGGCCCCAGGATTTCGCCCAGCGCCGTCTCCGACCCGCCGCGCTCACCATAGGCGTCGGCGGTGTCGAACAGCGTGATCCCGGCGTCCAGCGCGGCGTGCACCACCCGCCGGCTCGCCTCCGTGTCGATGCGCCCGCCGAAGTTGTTGCAGCCGAGCCCAATCGCCGAGACGCGCAGGCCGGACCGTCCAAGGTTGCGAATTTCCATGATCGAGCTCCGTCAGAGCGGCGTGCGCGTCGCCGGCAAGGCTGCGATCTCGTTGATCAGCTTCCGGGTCATCGCCTCGCCAAAGGTCGAGAAGTCCCGCACTTCCAGCACGAAGCTGCCGGGTCCGCCGATGACGTTCTGCCGATACCATTCCGTCAGCCCGCCGGGTGGCTGCACGTGGGCGTAGGTGTAGCTGACGGGATGCTCGTTGATGATTGCAAGCCCATTCACAGTGATGCCGGCGACGACCGCGTCGTCGCGCGCCGCCGACACGTCGCGGCCGGCGTTGTTGGTGCCGTCCCCGGCCACGTCGATCACCCGGCGCTGCGTCTCGAACCGGTTCTCCGCCAGCAACTGCATCGCGCGGTCGATGCCGGCGCTGATGCTGGTACGGCCCCAAAATGAGCGTGGCGCCGCGTCCAGTGCGTCGGTGAACTGCCGGGCGCTGGCGGCGTCGCGCACCACGCGCCAGTCCAGCACGGTGTTCACCTCATACGACCCGGCGAACTCCACATAAGCGACCGCGATCGCGCCGATCGCGCCGCCGCGGATTGCAGCCAGCACGCGCGGGTCGTTGAGCGCGGCGGCATAGCCCGACTTCTCCATCTGGAACTCGGAGTCGTCCACGCTGCGCGATACATCGGATACTAGGACTAAGGTCATATCGACCGGTTCGGCCGCCCGCGCCGTGCCGGCAAGGAGCAGCAATAGGACGAGTGCACGCATCAACACCTCCATCGCTACCTATGCTCTCAGGCTCAGAGGCCGGAGCCAAGCCAAACTTTCCGCTACTGGCTGGCCCAGACGATCCGATGCGCCCAGGTGACGTCGACGAGATCGAAGCTGCGGTCCCGGTGGTCGGGGTTGAGGCTTTTTAGCTCGATCCGCTTCGCCGAGCGCCGGGCAAGCTGCTTGGCCATCACCTCGCCGCCGACGGTGCGCACCACCACGCGATCCCCGCGGCGGATCGGGGCAGCCGGGGAAATCACGACCATGTCGCCGTCGCGGAACACCGGCTCCATCGACCCGCCGGCGATCTCGAGCGCATAGGCGTGCGGGTCGCCAATCTCTGGCAGGCTGACCTCGTCCCAGCTGCCGCCCACGGGAAAGCCTGCATCGTCGAAGAAGCCATCGCCGCCGGCCTGCGCCAATCCGAGCAGCGGAATGCGCCGCTGCGGACGCGCCGAGACAATGGCGGCGGCTCCCGTGACCAGCGAGGTGAACATCTCGAGGCTAGCGCCCGTCGCGTCCAGCACCTTGGCCAGGCTCTCGGTGCTGGGCCAGCGGGCGCGGCCGTCCGGCATGCGCCGTTTGCTGGGATTGAAGGTCGTGGCATCCAGTCCCGACCGTTTCGCGAGGCCAGATGCCGATAGGCCATACTCGGCCGCTAGCGTGTCGAGAGCCCGCCAGATGTCGTCGTGTTTCATAATTGGCATCTTGCCTAGGAAATGACGCCTTTTCAACTAGGAATTTGCACCTCACCACGCTTGCGGGAGCGAGCGCACAATGTTCTTATTATGTTCCATTATAGGACATCATCATGCCGATTACGCCCGCGTCCGGTTCGGACCGCAACCTTCAGGCTCCCTGTCGCACCGTCCCGTTCGCCTCTGCCGAGATCGCCTGGTTCTGGACTGCGTCGTGCTTGCGCGCCCGTCAGGAGGCAATGGCAGCGCCCGGCCCCGGGCCATGCAGGCCGGAGGACGTCGTGAAGTGCCTGGACGCGCTATATCGCCAGCGCCGGATCGAGCTGCTGCATGTCCGTATCCTGCGCAACTGGGGTTGGCGCGGCATACCGCCGAACCCGGCGTGGGCGCGCGAGCGCTGCGATTGGCGGCTATGGCACGAGGCGCTGGGCCGGCTTGATTGGCCGTTGCGCCTCCGCGGCATCGTCGCGGGTAACGTGCTCTGAAGAGGAGCGCCAAAGCCTAGCCAGGTTCCAAGAACCTTATGGAGCGCTTCAGCTCGCGCCGTTTGAACAATGAGGCGGAGCGGACCATACAGAAGGTTCCATCGATCTTGCGCGTCGGCACGCCTTCACCACGAAACACCCAGCCGCACTCCGGATGCGCCCTGTCACCACTCGGCTGCGATTCCCCGTTCCGTCTCGGTTGAACATCGTAGGTATTTTCTCTGTTAGTACGGTCAAGGCTGAACGATCGGCGAGAGGGTAGGCGCTGTTTGGCATGGGCGGGGGGTTGGATGATTGAATCCCACCTTTAGGGGCCAGTGACCCTCCAGACCGTGTTGCCGACGTCGTCCGCAACCAGCAATGCGCCGTTCTGGTCGATGGCAACACCAACCGGACGACCCTGCGCCTCGCCTGATTCGTTCAGGAAACCGGTCAGGACATCGACCGGCTTGCCAGCCGGGCGGCCGCCCGAGAAGGGCACGAAGACCACGCGATAGCCGCTCCTCGGCTCGCGGTTCCACGACCCATGCTGGCCCACGAACACGCCGTCCGTCAGCGCCGCCGGCAGGCTTCCTGCCTTCGAGAACGCCAATCCCAGCGATGCCGTGTGCGCCCCCAACGCATAGTCGGGAGCGATGGCGCGGGCCACCATCTCGGGATGGGCGGGGTTCGCCCGCACGTCCACATGCTGGCCGTAGTAGCTGAACGGCCAACCATAGAACGCACCGTCGTGCAGTGCCGTCATGTAGTCCGGCACCAGGTCGCTGCCGATCTCGTCACGCTCGTTCACCGCTACCCACAGCGCGCCAGTCCGCGGCTGCCACGACATGCCGACCGGGTTGCGCAGGCCGGTGGCAAATAGGCGGTGCGCACCCGTCGCTGCGTCGACCTGCCACACCGCCGCTCGCTCCTCCTCGGCAGCAAGGCCGTTCTCCGCCACGTTGCTGTTCGAGCCGACGCTCACATACAGCGTCTTGCCATCCGCACTGGCGACGACGTTCTTGGTCCAATGATGGTTGATGGGTCCGCCCGGCAGATCGCAAAGCTTGATGCCCGGCGCCGTGATCTCCGTCTGGCCGGCCCTGTACGGGAACCGCAACAGCGCGTCGGCGTCGGCGACATAGAGGTCATTGCCGACCAATGCCATGCCGAAGGGCGAGTTCAGGTCCTTGAGGAAGACGTGGCGCTCCACCCCGCCGTGGCCGTCGTCGCGCAGCAGGGTAATGCGGTTGGCGCTTGGCACCTCCGCACCGGCGCGCGACGCAATAATCCGACCGATCAAGCCGCGCACGCCGGTCCCGTCTCCCGGCCGCTTCGGCGCGTTGGTCTCGGCCACCAGGATGTCGTTGTTGGGCAGCACCGCAAGCCAGCGGGGATGGTCCAGCCCTTGGGCCAGCGCCGCCACGCGCAGCCCAGGCGCGGCCGTGGGCGTGACACCCGCCGCCCAGCGCGTCGCTCGGGCGATGTTGATGGTGGGCAGCAGGGTCGCATGGGGCGGCGGCAAGGCCGGGCTCGGGCCTATCCCTGCCTCCAGCGGCTGAGTGCCACGCTCGCCGCAGGCCGCTATCGAGCTTGCGACGACGAGGATGACACCGCCGGTTATGACGAACGTATGTGCGCGCATGGTTGAACCAATTCATCCGTAGTTGCGAAGGCTGCGTCGATTGTCAGATGGGCAACGCTGGTGTTGCACATTTCTATCATTCCAGCCCAAGCGCCATCTGAGCCGGGCCTGACCGGACCTCGGCCTGCAGGCTCGACAGCGTGACCCCGAGCAGGCGCACGCCGCGCGGCGGCGGGAACAACGGCCGCAGCAGCTCGAGGCTGATCCGCTCCAGCATTGCCCGCATGGCAATCGGTTCGGCAGTCGACTGACTGCGGGTGATCTGCTGGAAGTCGGCATACTTGACCTTCACCGTCACGGTGCGGCCCGCGTGCCCGCCCCGGCTGCACGCGTCCCAGACCTTGGCAAACACTGGCGCGAGGGCCGGTGCCACCTCGTCCCAGTGCAGAAGGTCGCGCTCGAAGGTGGTCTCGGCGCCGACCGACTTGCGCACCCGGTCAGCCTGCACCGGCCGATCGTCCATGCCCCGGGCTACCCCGTATAAATAGTCGCTGGCCTTGC